>Ga0299913_10001730_pt1 | contig 16531 bp, 19 predicted proteins | sample RVTome_9_FD_201360 | JGI IMG/M metagenome (GOLD analysis project Ga0299913, IMG submission 201360) | Soil microbial communities from uranium-contaminated site in the Upper Colorado River Basin, Wyoming, United States - RVT155D38 (version 2) ... | reverse complement strand
CGCCGCCCGCGCCCCAGCGGGCCCACCCGTCCCCATCGTCTAGCCAGGTCCAGGACTCCACCCTTTCAAGGTGGCAACACGGGTTCGAATCCCGTTGGGGACACCAGGTTCCGGGACCGGGCGTCCGGACCGTCTACCCGGCCGCGGAGGGCGCCTCGGGCCTGCCTCGCTCGATCAGACGGCGTGTGTCCTCCATGGCGGCCAGCGCCGCTCGGTAGCCGACCTCCATGATGTCGGCGAAGTGCTTGGTGTCGAAGGTCCCGTAGCGGCTCAGCTCTGGGGGGCAGAGGACGAGGTCGCACTGGCTGAACTTGCGCTCGGAGTTGTGGAACATCCCGATCTCGAAGGCGCGCTGCGACACCGCCAACGAGGACCGGAGACTCTTCGCGCCGATCGTTCGGAGCGGCGTCGCGTAGACGCCCAGGAGGACGTCGCACCGGCCGGCCAGCGGCTCCACGGGGAAGTTGTCCGTGATCCCGCCGTCGCTGTACCAGTGCCCGTCGACGAGCGTGGGCGTGAAGACCAGCGGCGTGGAGCACGAGGCGAGGATCGGCGCGACCAGCGGACCGGAGGAGAAGACCCGGGGCTGTCCCGAGATCAGGTCGGTCGCGGTGAGGTAGACCCTCCTCTCCAGGGCCTCGAAGGAGTCCTCGGGGAAGTACTCCAGGAGGTCCTGGGCCACCTTCTCCGTATCGAACAGCCCCGGCTTCACGAGCGCCATCTTCGACAGCCGGAAGGGGTTCTTGCGGACGAAGAACCCCAACATTTCGGGCGCCGAATAGCCGGCCGCGTAGAGGGCCGCGACGAGCGCGCCGGAGCTGGTCCCCGACAGGATCTGCGGCTGGATACCCTCCTCTTCGAGCGCCTGGAGCACGCCGACGTGCGCGAGACCGCGGACGCCGCCGCCCGAGAGGACCATGCCGAGCTCGTACCTCAAGGGGGCCAGTGTACGCCCTCCTCCGTCCACGGCCGCTGCGGACTACCTGAAAGGGCTGCCCCTCCGTCGGGGTGTTGTCTGCCCGATCTCGTCGGGTGTAAAAGGGCCTCGCATCTTCGCGTGCCCACCGGAGCGAGGAAGTGCCAGGGGTCCCGGAGGAGGATCCGCGATGGCCGTCCCAGAGAGTGCGGATCGACTCGCCTCGCAACGAGAGGCGATCTACCGCCACATCCTCGCGATCGTCCGTGACGCGGCGGAGGCCGAGGATCTGACGCAGGAGACGCTGCTGCGAGCCTACGCCAGGCTGGCGACGTTGAGCGACCCCGCCCGCCTGGTCCCGTGGCTGTACCGCATCGCCACCAACGTCGCCTACGACCGCTTCCGGGAGGCCTCCTACCGGCACCGGCCGTCGCCACTCGCGGAAGACGCCGGGGGAGCGGAGCCAGGCCCCGCCGAGGTGGTCGTCGACCGCGGGTCGCGGCTCGACAAGAGGGTGGAACAGCGGGAGATGAGCGCCTGCGTGCAGGACTACATCGCGGCCCTCCCCGAGCCCTACCGGGCAGTGATCCTGCTCCACGACGTCCAGGGTCTGACCAATCCGGAGATCGCCGAGCTGCTGGGTCTCTCCCTGGCGACGGTGAAGATCCGACTGCATCGAGCACGGAACAGGCTGCGAGCGGAGCTCGCCGAGGGCTGCTCGTTCTCGACCGACGAGCGCGGAGTGAGCGTTTGCGAGCCGAGCGATCGGGGCTCCTAGCGGTGCGTGTATCCCTTCGATGGGCCGTTCCGTCTCTCCTCCAGAGGACACCGAGACGGATCCGGTGCCCGATCGAAAGGAGATCGACCATGAACGACCAGACCGTGGGACGAGATGATGGGAAGACGGGCGCGTCAGAGGCTCGAGGCAGACCGTACACGGCCTCCCCGATGGCATCGATGTGCGGAGCGATGCTCGAGAGGGCTCCTTCGCCCCTCCTCCTGATGTTGCCCGGAGCGGCGTTGATCCTCCTCGGCGTCACCATCCCGAACCACCCGCAGGTGCTCCTCTGGCTGGCGGCCGGTGGGGCCGTGCTCATGGGCGCCGCCATGCTGGTGATGGCCGGCTTCATGCGCCGGTTGCGCGCGAGGGCGCAGGCCGGCCGTCCCGCCCACTGCGGCCCAGCGCCCCGACCGGAGCAGGACCGGGATCCGGCGGCACCGCGAGCGATCGCCACCCACGAGGAGTGCTGTGGATAGCCCGATGGACGAGCGCCGATCGCGTTCGGCGGCAATCTCAGGGACGGAGGTCCACATGGAGAGCTACACACCCGACTTCTCGCTGGACGTGCAGGGGGTGAAGGGCGCCTGCCCGGCCGGCGAGGCGTACGCCAAGGAGCAGATCGAGGCCGAGACGATCCCCGTTCTCTCGTGCGAGGGGCCCTGCATCCGAGGCGAGATCGCACGACTGGCGGCCAACCTGGTGGCGCAGGAGGTGCCGACCCTCGCTCGCGCCTGTCACGCCGAGGCCTTCTTCGTGCCCCACTCGTCGATGGCACGTTGGGTCACGGGTGCGGACCAGAGCATCATGATCGACGGCTGCTTCCTGAAGTGTCACGGACGCGTTCTGAACGCGCTGGTCGACGAGGAGAAGGTTGTCCACTTCGATGCGCTGCCCCTGTACCGGAGGTACACCGACGTCTTCCTCATGGACGACGTTCCGGAAGAGGACCGCAAGGCGGCGGCACGAGAGGTGGCCGACAAGATCGTCGCGAAGCTGAAGGAAGAAGGCGTCGTGCGGACCGCCGCCGGGTAGCCCGCGGAGGCCTGTTCAACGCTCACCTGAGAACCTGGGCGGGACCCCTGGGAGGTGCCCCGCCCAAAGGCGCCCGGCATTCGTCGGGACATGCCGGACACTCGTCGGGGCATGCCGTCGGGACGTGCCGTCGGGACGTGCCAGGCGCTTCTCGGGCCGGCTCGATGCGCACCGCCGGCGACGCTACTGCCACTCCGCCGGGAGCTCGCCCCGGCGCTCGAGTCGGCCCTCGGAGGCGAACATCTCGCCGGTGAAGGTCATCGCGACCGCGCGACCCTCTCCGTCGAGCTCGAACTCGACGCTCACCGGGTCGGCCTGGGAATCGGGCACCCAGGACTCCTCGAAGGTCGTCTCGGAGAGGGTCCTCATGTACCAGGGGGGGACGTCGCCGAACATGGCTCCGATCGCCAGGTGTCCGGGCGGGACCTCCGGGGCCTGCTCCGCGTACTCCGGACGCTTCGCCTCGGTCACGAACCACTCCCGGTTCGGGGTGTCGGCGTTGGCGTAGATGCCGTAGTAGCGCTCGGGGCTCGTCAGGGGCGGACCGAGCCGATCGTCGGCGTCCGCCGTCGAGCTCGTCGCCGTTGCCGACGCCCCGCCTGTCGCTGACCCTGAGTCGGCGGCCTCGTCCGTGCGCGGTCCGCCTGCTGCCTCGGACGGCTCGCCCGAGCCGCCGCAGGCCACGAGCGCCACGGCTGCCGCGAGGATCGAGGCGAGATACCTGTTCGATCGGGTGGCTGACACTGGGACCTCCTCTCGTGTGATCGCCGACCCGCGCGGCGAGGCGCCGCGGCGGATTCCCCGTTCAGGCTCGGAAGGCCGGAGTCTACCCCGGCCGCGGCAGCGGCCGGACGGCGACTGCGATCAGTGAGCGCCGACATGCGGCGGTTGCTCCGGCGGCGGCCTTGCGCCAGACTGGGGTCCGGAGTCCCGCCCCGTGCCCGCTTCGGCCCAATCTGCCTCTTGCACCCTTCCGGTTGGCGCCGATCCGGACGCGCCCCAGGCGATCACCTACCCGCTGGTCCTCTGGGATGGCGATTGTGGGTTCTGCGCCCGGTCGGTGGAGTGGGCACGGCGACGGGACACCGAGGGGCGACTCTGCTTCGTTCCCTATCAGCGGGCCCCCAGCCCACCGATGACACCGGCGCTCGCGCGCGCCTGCGCGCACGCGGTCCACGTCATCACTCCGGAGCGCCGCGTGCTGCGGGCCGGACGGGCCAGCCTCTACGTGCTCGAGCGGGCCGGTTGGACGTGGCGAGCGAGGATCTTGCGGGTGCCTCCCCTCGTCTGGCTCGTCGAGCTCGGGTACCGTCTCGTGGCCGCGAACCGGGACCTCGCCGGACGACTCCTATTTCGCTCCTGAGAGGGTCGCGGCCCCGGAGTCGGCCGGCCCCGCCACCGACCTGAAGGGGGCGGGACAGAAGGGATCGCGCCGGGGCCAGCGCTCGGCCAGCGGCGGCCACTGCGGTTCCGGCCAGGCGGCGGCCAGGGCGCGCAGGAAGTTGCGGCCGAGCATCCCTTCCAGGTCGTCGGCGCGCCAGCCGCGCCGCAACAGGCCGTCCGTGATCTGGAAGACACGGTGCGGCAGGCTCAAGCCCTCGATCCGGTAGCTCGGCGACGGACGGCCCGTGGCCGCGCTCAGCCCCTCGAGGTCCACGTCGCTACCGAGCCCGACGTGCTCCGGACCCACCAGGCGCGCGACGTGGTCGAAGTGGTCGAGCAGCTGGTCGATGTCCGGCGACCCACCGCCGACGTAGGCGCGGACGACGGTGATCCCCATCACCCCTCCGCCCGCCGCCATCAGCCGGATGATCTCGTCCGACTTGCAGCGCGGCTGCCAGGGAACCAGGGCGCGGCAGTTCGAATGGGTCACCAGCACCGGGCCGCGCGACGCGGCGATCGCCTCGCGGCTGGTCCGCTCGCCGCAGTGCGAGATGTCCACCGCCATGCCGACGCGGTTCATCTCCTCGACGACGGCCCTGCCCAGCGAGGTCAAGCCGGAGTCGTACGCCACCTTGCAGCCGCTCCCCAACTGGTTGCGCTCGTTGTAGGTGAGCTGGGAGACGCGCTGGCCGAGGGCGAAGTAGCGCTCCACGTCGCCGACGTCGCGGAAGTGGTTCGAGTTCTGGAAGCCGACGATGACGGCCAGCTTGCCCTGCTCCGGAACCCGCAGCAGGTCGTCGAACGAGTCGGCGCGATCGAGGTAGCAGCCTCCGCCTCTCGCCAGCAGACGATCCCAGCGCCCGAGCCACGCCGTCGTCGCCGCCTGCGGATCCGCCGCCGCGGTCTCGACCGCAGGATGGAAGACGTCGATCCCCGAGGCCTTCAGGGAGCGGAACTCGAGCTCTCCGAAGAGGTCGGACGAGCGCTGCCACTGGCGCAGCCGCGCCCAGTCCATGGTCAGCAACCCCAACATGTCGACCACGGTCGACCGTTCCACCAAGTCGATCGCCCGGGTGGAGACCATCGGCCCCTGCGCGCCCAGGAGGCAGCGCCCCAGGTTGAGCAGCGGCGCGCCGAGCGAGCCGGCCAGCGCCAGCCCACCCGCCCGCAGCAGCCGGCGGCGGGTCAGATCGACATCGGGCATGGATAGAAGAAACCGGGACCGACGCGGCGCGGGCCCGGACCGTGAGGCCCGAGCCCGCGGGGAACCTGCGCTGAAGCGCGTTCAGCGCGACGGCCTACTTGCGACGCAGGCGCAGGCCGAGGCCGGAGGCCACTCCTGCACCGCCCAACAGGACGAGCAGGGCCAGAGGCGAAGCCGTCCGCGGCAGCTCCTCCGTAGCCTCCTCGTCGACGGCATCGCTCTGCACGTCGGCCTCGGCCGAGACCTCGGTCTCGATCATCGGCTCGTCGGCAAGCGCCGGGTCCTCCGGAGCGTACTGCTCCTCATACCCCGGATCCTGCGCGATGGGGTCCTCGGTGTCCTGCGCGGCCAGCGGCGCGCACAGAAGCACCAGCACCCCGAGTATCGAAAGTGCCTTGCCGCTCATGGGTACCTCCCTGGGGGTTCGTTCGACGATCGCCCGGACACGCTGTCCGGACTGTTCATCGATGCTCTGAGAGCAAGCCCGGTGCCACGGCGCCGGCGGGAGGGCCCGAAGCCCACCGCGCGGGGGTTTCGACGCCGGGAACCCGTGGAGCGATCGGGCCTGCCGGACTCGCTCGGGAACTTCGCCCGGGTGCGACGCGCTACTCTTCGCTGTCCGAAAAGGCCCACCCGGCGGCCGCTCGCGCGCGCCTCAGGCGCGCCGCCGACACCGACTGCTGAAGGGCGAAGAAGCCCTTCCACGGGTCGGCCTCCGTCATCCGCTCCTCTGCCGCATCGAGGTCGAAGGCGTCGCCCCCGTCGACCCCGTCGAGCTCGTCCCAGGCGAGCGGTGTGGCGACGGGCGCGCCGGGCCGCGCCCGCGTCGAGTAGCTGGCGATCGCCGTCGCGGCCCGGGTGTTGCGCAAGTAGTCGAGATAGACCTTTCCCTTGCGCTTCTCCTTGGCGACCTGCGTGGTGTAGTCGTCGGGCTCCTCGGCGACCAGGCTCGCCGCCACCGCCCGCGCGAACTCGTGGACCTCATCCCAGCTGTTGCGCCGAACCAGGGGCGCCACGACATGCAGGCCCTTGCCGCCGGAGGTGCGGACGAAGCTCTCGAGGCCCAGCGCGTCGAGCCGCCGGTGGGCGTCCCGCGCCGCCTGCCGCACGACGCTCCAGTCGACGTCGGCGCCCGGGTCGAGATCGAAGATCAGGCGGTCGGGCCGATCGGGCCGGTCCGCGAGGCAGCTCCAGGGATGGATCTCGAGGACCCCGTACTGCACCAAGGCGATGATGTCCGAGGGCTCGCGGACCACCAGGTAGCTGCCGATCCCCTCCTTCTCCGCCAGCTCGACGCTCTCGAGGGCCTCCGCCAGCCCCGGCGCCGGGTGCCGCTGGTAGAAGCAGTCCCCGCTCGCGCCCTCGGGACAGCGGACCAGCGACACCGGCCGCCCCTCGAGGTGAGGGAAGATCCGCTCGAGCACGGCCTCGTAGTACTCGGCCAGGCGCCTCTTGGTCACCCCCTGATCCGCGAAGAGAACCCGCTCCGGGTGGGTCAGCTCGACGCCGGCGACGGTGACGTTCTCGGAGCTCTTGGCAGGGCTCATCTCGGTTCCTTTCCGCTCAACCCTCGAGCTCTCCCTTGAGGGCGACGAGCCGAGCCAGGTCCTGCAGCGAGACCAGACCCAACAGGCGTCCGTTCTCGACCACCAGCGCCCGGCCGCCGGGCATCGAGCGCAGGGCCGCAAGCGCCGCCAGCGCGTCCGTCCCGGGGTCGATCAGCGGGCTCGCGTCCAGAGCCTTGGCGACCGTCCCGACGCTCTGGCGATCCCACTCCTCCTGGGGGACCTGCTTGACCGACTCGAGATCGATGCTCCCGACCAGGACGTCGTCCTGGACCACCGGGAAGAGCTCGGGGCCGCGCCGATAGAGGTAGCTCTCCACGAAGTCGCGCAGCGGCAGGTGGCGCGGGACGGCCTGGGGGGGATCGGACATGAAATCGCGGACCGCCTCGCCCTCGAGCAGGCGCCTGGCGAGCTGGAATCGGCGGGAGCTCTGCGCCGCCTGCCGCAGGAAGAGCCCGAGCACGAAGCGCCAGAGGCCGCCGATGAAGTCGCCCCTGACGACCGAAAAGACGCCGAGGGCCATCAGCGCCAGCCCGAAGAACGAGCCGATCCCGGCCGTGATCTTGGTCGCCCAGGTCAGATCTCCGCGCACCCGCCAGAGGAGGGCCCGCAGCATCCGGCCGCCGTCCAGAGGGAAGGCCGGGACCAGGTTGAAGAGCACCAGGGCCATGTTCATCCAGGCCAGGAAGGCGACGACCCCGTGGACCACGGCGGAGGCGCCGCTGGCGCGCAGCATCTGCCCGACTCCGAAGCACGAGGCGGCGATCACGACGCTCGCCATCGGCCCGGCCACGGAGACCAGGAATTCGGCGCCCGGGCTCTTCGGCTCCTCCGTCATCTCCGCCACGCCGCCGAAGATGAAGAGGGTGATGCCCTTGATGGCGAGGCCGAAGCGGCGCGCCATCACCGAGTGCGCCAGCTCGTGGAGGACGATCGAGGCGAACAGGCCGAGCGCCGCGACCGCCCCCATGAGCCAGTAGCTGACCGGGCTCAGCCCCTCGTGCGCGCTGCGGAAGTAGCCGCTCTGGCCCCCCAGGCTCCAGGCGATGAGGATGGCGAGCAGGAACCAGCTGGGATCGAGGCGGACGCTGAAACCGAACACCTCGAACAGCGGGATGCGCCGGCCGAACATCAGTCTCGCCCTCGATGCAACAGCTTGTCCTCGAAGGTGCCCACGACCCGGAGAGTCATCAGCAGCAGGACGGTGGAACCGAGGGCCAGCACATACTGCTCGAGCGCCACGGTCGAGCCGACCACGGCGGTGAAGAGCAGCGAGGCGGCGGTGGTCAGGCCGTGCACCGCATGCTCTTCGCGCGAGCGGATGATCGTCCCGGCGCCGAGAAAGCTGACTCCCGTGACCAGGGCCTCGAGCAACCGGATGGGATCCGCGCGCAGCACGCTCGAGCCCTCACGGGTCTCGAAGTACGAGACCAGCAGGGTCCCGAGCCCGACGATGAGAGCTGCGGCGCCGGCCACCAGCATGTGCGTGCGCAGGCCGGCGGGCTTGCCGGCGACCTCCCGCTCGACGCCGATGAGGCCGCCCAGCAGGACGGCGCCGGCGACGCGGAGCAGCAACCAGAGCTGGGGAGCCCAGGGCTGGAGGAGCTCGGCGGAGGGATCCATTCCCCCGAGTCTATGCCGACGCCCTCACGGGACCGCGCTCCGCAGCCGGCGGCGGGGCATCCTGTTACTCTCTGCGCGGAGATGCGAGGCGCCCCGACCGCCGTCCCGGCCGACACGAGCTCGACCCGCGTGCTCGCCATCCTGCCCGCCTTCAACGAGGAGAGCACCCTGCCGGCGGTGCTTCCGACGGTTCTCGACGCCACCCTCGTCGACCGCGTCCTGGTGGTGGACGACGGCTCGACCGACGGCACCGGGAGGGTGGCCCGGACCCTGGGAGCGGAGACCTTGCGCCTGACGGAGAATCGCGGCAAGGCCGAAGCCCTGACCGCCGCGGTTGCCGCCAGCCTGGAGCCCGTGCTCCTCTTCGTCGACGCCGACCTCGCGCATCTCACCGCCGAGAGCCTCGACGGCCTCGTCGGGCCGATCCTCGCCGGCCGCTGCGGCATGCGGGTGGGAGTGCGCGATCGCGGCCGCTGGATCAACGGCCTGCAGGGGCGCCACGGCCCCCTGCTCTCGGGAGTGCGCGCCCTGCGGCGCGAGATCTTCGAGACGGTCCCCGCTTCGCACCTGCAGGGCTACCGCGTGGAAACCGTGCTGAACTGGTCGTGTCGCCAGCTCGGCCTGCAGGTCGAGACGCAGGTCCTCCACGGCGTCGAGCACCGCGTCAAGGAGGAGAAGCTCGGCGTCGCGCTCGGCCTCGCCAGCCGGATGCGGATGTTCAGTGAGGTCTTCGCGGAGTGGCTGAGCTTGCGCTACGATCCTCCGCCGCACCCCGGCCGCCGCCGGCCGACCGGCCAGACGGGCCTCGGCTTCCGATGAGCGACGAGCGACGGCGCAGCACCCGCTACGGCATCGCCGACGCCACCGGCTCGTTCACGCTGGCGGGGCAGTTCCGGCTCATCGACATCAGCCTCAACGGACTCGGGCTCGAGGGCCACCTCCGGCTGCAGAAAGGCCAAGTCTACCGCGGCCGTGTGGAGTGGGCCGGACGAACGATCGAGGTGCGGGGCCGTGTTGCCTGGACCCGGCTGGTCGGCACGACGAAGGGTGACGGCGGGGACGTCCTGCCCGTCTACCAGGCCGGGATCGAGTTCGAGCTCCCGATCCCCGAGCCCCACGGCGACCTGCGGCATCTGATCGAGGCCGCTACCTCGTTCCGTCGCGGCGACCGTCTCTTCGGCCGCTACCGCACCACGGACGACGCCACCGAGGTCGCCCTCGATGCCGAGATCACCATCCGCAAGGTGAGCCGCACCGGGATGCTGATCGAGAGCCCGGCAGCGGTCGAGATCGGGACCGTCCTGCCCTTCGATCTCGCCTTCGAGGGGCACCTCTTCCAGGCGCGCGGCCGGGTCGTCACCTGCGAGGCGCTGCACGAGGCAGACGCCGAGGAGCCCACGTCGTATGCCGTCGGCGTCGAGTTCGAGGAGTTGGACGAGAACGCACGGAGCACCCTGGCGGACGTGGTCGAGAGCCTCGCCGGCACCTCCCAGGACGGCGACTGAGGCCTCCGATCCGGCGCTCGGGTCGGGTCGGCTCGCCTACCGGGCGCCGTCGCTGTCGAACTGCGTGCCGCCGGGCTCGCTGGCGGCCAGTCGCGCCAGCCGGAAGTGCTCGGGCAGCGACGGCCCGCCGAGGATCGCCGCCGCGAGGCGCTCGCCGACGGCCGGGCCCAGCTTGAAGCCGTGGCCCGAGCCGCCGCCGGCGAGCCAGACGTTGCCGCCCTCGGGGTGCCGGTCGAGAATGAGGTGGCCGTCGGGGCTGTTCTCGTACTGGCAGACCCGGCTCTCGACCAGCGGCGCGGCCGACAACCCGGGGAAGCGCTCGGCGAGGAAGCGCCGGGCGCGCGCCAGGCCCTCGACGCTCGGCTGCCGGTCGAGGGTCGTCGGGTCGACCACCTCGCCGCGGGTGTCGTCGGCGAGCTTGAAGCCGCGGCCGTGGACGTCGGGGAGTCCATAGACCACGCGCTCGCCGAAGTCGATCCAGACCGGCAGCCGGGCGGGTCCCCAGGCGTCGCTGCCGGCGGGCGGACCGAAGTAGTAGACCTCCTGCCGCGTCGGCAGCACGCGCTCGCCGACGACGTCGGGGAAGACCTCGCCGAGCCAGGGGCCGCAGGCGAAGACGAAGGAATCGGCCTCGAGCCGCGTGCCGTCGCCGAGCGCCAGAGAGGGCATGCGGCCGGCGACGATCCCCCCGGGCTCGGCTCGCGCCGTCTGGTAGCTGCCCCCTGCGCGCAGGAAGCGGTCGCGCACGGCCAGGCAGGCCAGGCGCGCCGAGAGCACCCCCGCGCGGCGCTCGAGGTAGAGCCGCTCGACCCGGGAGAAGTCGATCTGCGGCCAGCGCCGGCGCGCCGCGTCGACCGGCGGCTCCTCCACCGGGAAGCCGAGCTCCTCCATGATCGGCAATGCCTGACGGACGTAGCGGTCGTCCCCCCGCATCATCCACAGCGCCCCGGTGGGGACGTAGAGCGGCTCCTGGACGGTCGCGTCGAGCTCCCCCCAGAGCTCGAAGGCCCGGCGCACCATCTCGGTGTAGACACGGTCGGGTCCGTAGATCCCGCGGATCACCCGGCTCTCCCCTCCCGAGCTGGCGCGCGGGTTTCCCGGGCCCCAGGCGTCGAGCAGGGTCACCTCGGCGCCCCCGCGCAGGAGGTGCCACGCCGTCCACCCGCCGAAGGCGCCGGCGCCGACGACCACGATCCGCGGCCGGGAGGTGGCGGGGCGCACCACGGTCGCCGCCGCCAGCGGGGCCAGGGCGGCCCCCTGCAGGAAGCGGCGGCGGGTGAGCGCTGGCGAGCCGGACACCGGGTGCGCGCAGTCTAGCCCGCCGGCCGACGAAAGAGAATCGCCGCCAGCGCCCCGGCGACCAGGAGCCCCAGGTCCTGCGGCACGCCGAGGACGAAGGCCGCCGAACCGCCCACGAGCGTCCAGAGCACGGGGATCACGAGCAGCCACCGGGGAGGACCGCCCGGCACCCAGAAGAGGAGACCCAGGGTCAGGATCGTCGTCGGGCACGGCACGCCGAGCACCGGCAGCTCCTGCGGCGCGTGGCCGGCCGCGAGGCCCCAGAGCGGATAGATCACCGCGGCAAAGGCAACCAGCACCCACCCCGCCGCGCCGCGCCAGCCGCCCACCGCCGCGAAGCGGGCCCGTCTCGCCATCGCGGCCCCGGCGAAGAGCACAGCCTGTGCCAGGAACGCCGCGCCGAACAGCACCGCGGCCGGATTCACCCGCAGGAAGAAGGCCCAGTGATAGACGGCACCCATCCAGGCCCAGAGAAGGGCCAGGAGCCAGGTCGTCGCTCGGCTCCTCCCGGTCCACGCCGCCCAGACCGCGGCGAGGGCCGCTCCGGCGACCGCGATCTGCGCCGGCCAGACGGCGTCGTTGTAGCTCGCGAAGACCGCAAAGAACTCAGACCGGGTGAAGGGCAGCTCCATCGTTCGCCCCCGAAGCCAGCCCTCCCGGCCTCGACGACCTGAGCGCACGATACCTCGCCGGCCCCCACCTTCGCCGGACGGAGGATGCGGGAGGGCCGGCTAACCATAGCGAGCCGTCCTGGTGATCGGGGTTGGCCGACCCTCGGCGCCGCAGGCGCACTGTCCGGGCGTCGAACATGCCCGAGCGAGGCAAGCCCAGGAGATCCTGCTGCGTGCGGCGGCGCAGTGGCCCTGCCGAGACCGGCAGGCTAGCGGCGCCGGCCTCGTCGGCGCCGGGGCGAGCCTCCGGCGGGCCGGCGCGGGCCGGCGGATCTCGCGACCGGCTGTCGTAGTCCCGCGTCGGCCCCCGCGTGCGGACCCCGAGCCCCGTCCACCGGTCGCTCCGCCGTGCGCATCACCTGACGGTCGATCTTGAGGCGGGCGCGGTCCCGCTCCCCCGACCGGCGGGCGCGCATGGCGGCCATCCGCTCCTGGACGGGGATCTCGAAGCGGCCGGCGCTGCGCGCGTCGTAGTCGAAGCCGGCCAGGCGGCGGCGCGGCAGGCTGCGGCCCACGGCCCGCTCGATGGCCGCCAGCTCCCGGCTCTCGTCGGGAGAAACGAAGGTCAGGGCGTGGCCTGTGGAGCGCGCTCGCGCCGTCCGTCCGACGCGGTGGATGTAGTCCTCGGGCTGTCCCGGGACGTCGAAGTTCACGACGTGGGGGAGGGCCTCCACGTCGATGCCGCGGGCGGCGATGTCGGTGGCCACGAGGATCTGCAAGCGCCCGGCCTTGAAGGCGGCCAGGGCCGCTTGGCGCTGGTTCTGGCTGCGGTTGCCGTGGATGCGGTCGCTGGCGATGCCGGCCTTCTCGAGGTGAGCGTGCAGGCGATTGGCCCGGTGCTTGGTGCGGGTGAAGACGAGGGCGGTCTCGACCTCGCCGCGCAGGAGGAGCTCGAGCAGCAGGGAGGGCTTGAGATGGGCCGGCACCGGCAGGAGCTCGTGGGTGACGCCGGTGGCCGGCGCCGCCGGGCGCTCGACGTCGAGACGGGCCGGGTCGCGCAGGATCGTCCGCGAGAGCTCGGCGATGGGCGCCGGCAGAGTGGCCGAGAAGAGCAGGGTCTGGCGCTCGCGCGGCAGCGCCGCGAGGATCCGGCGCACGTCGGGAAGGAAGCCCATGTCGAGCATCCGATCGGCCTCGTCGAGCACCAGGACCTCGAGGGCGTCGAAGCGCGCTGCCCCCTGGCCCATGAGGTCGAGGAGCCGCCCGGGGGTGGCCACGACCACCGACACGCCGGTGCGCAGCGCCCGCTCCTGGGGACCCTGGCCGACGCCGCCGTAGACGGTGGCCGAGCGCACGCGGACGTGGCGGCCGAGGGCGACGAGGTGCTCGTGGACCTGCGCCGCGAGCTCGCGCGTGGGGGCGAGGACGAGGGCGCGCGTTCCCTGACCGGGACGCGCGGCAAGCCGCTGCAAGAGGGGCAGCACGAACGCCGCCGTCTTGCCGCTGCCGGTCATGGCGGCGGCGAGGACGTCGCGGCCGGCCAGCGCCGGCGGAATCGCGACCTTCTGGATGGGAGTCGGCTCGGTGAAGCCGAGATCCTCCACGCCGCGCAGCAAGGCGGAGCTCAGGCCGAGTTCTTGGAACTGCATGGATCGGGTCCTTTCTGACCGCGAACGACGGGCGGTCCATCACCAGCGGGCGATGGGCGCCGCGAACCGGGACCGGCGTTTGAGGGAACGGGAGACTTGCCGGAGAGGCTGCCGTTCGGGTCCGGGGACCCGCGAGACTGGCGCCTGTCGGGATCCAGGACGGATCCGGCGCGCGAGGGCGCACCTTCGCACAGGGGGTGGGCGAACGCAAGCCCTCGGCGCCTCCTACTCCGAAGCGTGGGGCCTGCGCGCGGTCACCATCACCGCCTTCACCCCGTACGCCTCCGCCGCGTCCTGCGTCGACGCCTTGCGGAAGCGGAATCCCGGGACGACGGCCGACCGGACGCGTTCGAAGCCGGACTCCTCGAGCAGGCGGAAGAGCTCTCCCTCCGGGAGAGCGCCGCCGATTCAGCTGGCCCAGAGCTTGGGGTCGTTGACGATCGCCTGCGAGAGCTGCTTGGCGCTGACGATGTCGGTGATCGAGATCCGGCCTCCGGGTCGCAGGACCCGCAGCATCTCCTCCATGACCCTGCGCTTTCTGAACGAGAGGTTGATCACGCCGTTCGAGAGGATGACGTCGACCGACGCTTCGGGTAGCGGGATCTCCTCCATCCGGCCCTCGTGGCACTCGAGAGCGCCACCGCTCTCGGCGACGTGCGCCTGGGCCTTGCGGCACATCGCCGGGTTGAGATCGACCCCGATGACCTTCCCGGTCGGCCCCACCCGCCAGGAGGCGACGATGGCGTCGAGCCCGGCGCCGCTGCCGAGATCGAGCACCGTCTCCCCCGGCGCGAGGTGCGCCCGCTCGTGCGGGTTGCCGACCCCGGCGAAGGAGCGCACCGCCCCCTCGGGCGCCCGGTCCAGCCACTCCGCGTCGTACCCGAACAGCTCCGCCGCCTCGCGCCCGTGGAAGAAGTGGAACTCGGCGTCCGGCTGGTCCGCCACCTCCTGGTACATGCGGACGATCTCGTCCTTCAGCGCCGCCTCGAGAGACGCCTGGGACGCAGAGACATCGGTCATCGCGCTCCCTCCTTCTCTGTCGTCGGGACTCGGGGTCCCTATCGAGTCAATAGGCTTTCCACGTCGACAAAGGGCCGTCGGAGTGCCTTGCGCGCGATGAGCAGGTCGGGATGGGCGGAAAGGGAGACGCTTCTCGTCCCTCCGATGTACTATCAGGCCACGGGAAGGAGCGCAGCCGGTGGACCGTCGAGTTCATGACGCGTCGGGCGTGCTGGGCAGCGCGCTCGAGAAGTGGGAGAGAGCCGAGGATCCGGCGGCGGGTCTGGAGGCGGCGCTCGTGGAGAGCTGGGGGGTGCTGGAGGAGGACCTGCCCCCCGACCTCTGGGCGAGGGTCAAGAGCCTGCGGAAGCGCATGCTCGGGCTCCCCGCGAAGGCGGCGGAGCGTGAGGTGTTGGCTCGCGACCTGGCCCGGCTCGCCGGCGACGTACAGAGCCTCGCGAACGGAACGCCGAGGCCGGGTCGGCAGGAGCCGTAAGTCGGCTCGGCGGGCCTCGCCTCGGGGTCGCCTGGAGGCTACACGTGCCCCGATCACGGCGACCCGGGTTCACGACGGCTGCATCCTGACCCATGTATCTTTGGTGAGGATGAAGAGGTCGAGGAAGACCCCGGGCGGCCACTTGAGGTCCGGCCTCTGGATCGACGAGGCGAGGGTGAAGCCCGCCTTCCGCAGAACGCGCTGGGGTGCCTCGTTGCTGCTCAGACAGAGAGCCCTGATCTCCTCCAGCCGGTGCTCCCTGAACCCGATGCCGACGAGACGGTCGAGGGCCTCTGCAGCATGTCCCCGCCCCCGGAACGCCGGTGCGACCCAATAGGTGACCGCCGCCGTCCTCGGCTCGCCCCCGATCTCCCTGAGCTCGCACGTGCCGACGACCCCTCCGTCCACGACGACGACGAAGACGACGCCGGTCCCTTCACGCTGCTGCCGCATCGCCTCGCGAATCCACTGCGTGGCACCCTCGGCGGGGTAGGGGGTGGGGAGCGTCGTGGTCACCGCCGCCTCGGGCTGGGTCGCCAGCGCCTGGAGGGCGGCCTCGTGCTCGGGCGCCGCCGGCTCCAGGATCAGCTCGAAGAGTTCGATCGGGCCTGGTGGGCACGCCATGGAGACGGGGCCTCGGAGAGGTGCGGAAGGGACGGGACGCGGAGGAGCGCTCCAGCAGTCTACCGCTCGCGCCGCTCCCCGCCCGACCGCCGCCGCGCCGAGGTGCGACAGCGACCAGCAAGGCACTGCTCCGGGGCAGCGACGGACGGAAGTGAGGTGCCGGACTTTCCCGGCGGCTTGCTAAGGTGGGACCCAGAACCGGGAGGAGGAGCCTGGGATGCCACGTGAGGGACGGACCCACGCGCCCGAGCCGAGGGCCGTTACCCTCGACGTGCCCGTCGCCTGGGCGTGCTACGACGGCATCGCCGACGCCTACGCCCGGGTCGCCGCCCCCCGCTACTTCCTCCCACCGGCCCGCCACCTGGTGGGGCTCCTGCAGCCGCGACCGAGCGAGCGCTTTCTCGACGTGGGCTGCGGCACCGGCGTGGTCGCTGCCGAGGCGGCCGCCGTCATGGGGAGCACCCGGCGCGTCGCGGGAGTCGACCCGGCGCCCGCCATGCTGGCGCAGGCGCGGGGCGCGGCGGTGGGGCTGGTGGCGGCGGGGCTGCCCGCGCTCCCCTGGCGGGAGCGGTGCTTCGACGTCGCCGCCGGCGCCTTCGTCCTCAACCACCTCGCCGACGTGCCCGCCGCGCTGGCGGAGATCCGGCACCTGTTGCGCCCCGGTGGCCGGCTGGGGGTCAGCACGTGGGGGAGGAGCCCTTCGCAGAACCCGGCGGGAGAGCTCTGGGGGCGGGTGGCCTCCGCCTTCGTCGACTCGCGGGAGCTGCGGGCGGCGCTGCGGCAGCAGCTGCCCGGCGAGGAGCGGTTGTCGGAGCTGGCAGAGCTGGCGCAGGAGCTGACTGCC
>Ga0299913_10001729_pt1 | contig 16534 bp, 14 predicted proteins | sample RVTome_9_FD_201360 | JGI IMG/M metagenome (GOLD analysis project Ga0299913, IMG submission 201360) | Soil microbial communities from uranium-contaminated site in the Upper Colorado River Basin, Wyoming, United States - RVT155D38 (version 2) ... | reverse complement strand
GTTAAAAAAAATTGGCGGAGAGGGTGGGATTCGAACCCACGGTACGGTTGCCCGTACTCTTGATTTCGAGTCAAGCCCATTCGACCACTCTGGCACCTCTCCTGAAACTCACCCGGGCCTTCCAAAACTGCGAGCATCGGGCGCGAAGTCTACTGCCTTAGGTCGGTTCGTTCCATGCATCGGCGAACTGAACTTCAATATCTTGTTTTTCATGCTTTTTTGCCGATGAGACATTGCCCGGGCTCGTTTTTGTCGGTCGATTTCCGAGCGCAGGCGCCTGTTGCATGGGCCGGTGGACCCAATTATGGAAAAATCGCAAGTGAACGCAGGTCACAAAACGGAACGACGCCGAGCCGAAACGCTGCTTTGGCGGCCCGTCTGAGGTAGCCTATCGGATCGCGGAGCCGCGGCCCCATCCCTGTTCCAGAACAAGAGGGCCAGTGGGATACGGGACGGCCGTCCGCATACGTCTTCATTTCGAGCGCGGCGGTGCGACAGGCCTGTCGCGGCGACGGAATGACAGCTCGCGCCTCGATTAGCGCGTTGTCAGGCTCAACAGGACGGTTCAAATAAGTGTTAACAGGCCCTGGTTTGCGACTGTTGATCTACACGTTGTTGGCAACGCTGCTCGGCACCTGTTCGTCGCCGCCGCCTTTGCTCGACCAGGTTCTGGAACTCGGCCAGGTGCGTGTGGTGACGCGCAATACGCCGACGACTTACTTCGTCGGCACGGACGGACCGGCAGGACCTGAGTTCGACCTCGTCAAGGGTTTCGCCGACGAACTCGGCGTTTCGCTCGTGATCGATACCGTGGAAAGCGTCTCCGAAGTCATGCCGCGACTTCTGTCCGGCGACGCGCACCTGGCCGCCGCAGGACTCTCGGTGGCGGCCGCGCGGCGCGACTTCGTAAGCTTCGGTCATCCCTACAACTCGGTCGATATGCACCTGATCTACAAGCTCGGCACCGGCCGGCCGAGGTCGATCGAGCAGGCGGCGGGACGTTCGATCGAAGTCGTCGCCGGCAGCAGCCACTCCGACATGCTCGCATACTTGAGCCAGATCTATCCCGAGCTGCAGTGGTCGGAGAACGGCGACGTCGAGGTGGCCGACCTTTTGCAGAAAGTCGCTTCCGGAGAAATCGATTTCACCGTAGCCGACAGCTCTGATTTCAACATTCAGCGGCACTTCTATCCGGAACTCCGCGTGGCCCTCGACCTGCAGATCTCCGGACCGATCGCATGGGCGTTCCGCGAGGGAGAAGGTGACAGCCTTTTGCGTCGCGCGGACGAGTACCTCATCGAAGCCGGTCGTCAGGGACTCCTCGCCCAGGTGCACGATCGCTACTACGGTCACACGGAAGAATTCGATTACGTCGGTACGCGTGCATTCGTTCGACATTTCGACAGCCGCCTGCCCCATTACCGCCAGGCCTTCGAAGAAGCCGGCAACACACACGGCGTCGACTGGCGCTTGCTGGCCGCAATCGGTTACCAGGAATCACACTGGCGCTCGCATGCGGTCTCTCCGACAGGCGTGCGGGGCATCATGATGCTGACGCAAGCGACCGCCGACTATCTCGACATCGAGGACCGTCAGGATCCCGAGAGCAGTATTTTTGGCGGCGCCGAATTCTACGCCCGCCAGACGGAGCGAATTCCCGACACCGTCACCGAACCGGACCGCACCTGGATGGCGCTCGCGGCCTACAACGTCGGCTTCAATCACCTCCTCGATGCGCGGCAGATTGTCGAATGGGAAGGCGGTGATCCCGACGCGTGGGTGGACGTCAGCAAGGCGCTACCGTTGCTGGCGAAGGAACGCTGGTATTCGCGCGTCAAATATGGCTATGCACGTGGCTGGGAGCCGGTGCTCTACGTCAACAACATTCGCAATTACTACAACATCCTGAGGTGGATAACCGCCAACGAAGAGCGTGACGACGCTGACCGGGAAATAGAGGAACAGATTGTCGATAAGGGCCTGATCGAGATCGCCAGTAACGAGGCAACGTGAGAAGGTCGCTCGCAATCGCGGGCCATGGGGTCGGAATTTCACAGCGTCGGCGGTGACATCCGGGGTGGGATCGCCCGCAGTGCGGGCTCCTACAGCCCACGAATTGCCGTCATCGCGGGCTGTAGGAGCCCGCACTGCGGGCGATCCCAACCAAATTCCGGCACTGCCCCCGAAGCAATCGCGGCCTCACCCCCGCCGGGCCGCAAAGAAACCGCTGAGGAGTTCGCCGCACTCGTCCGCCAGCAACCCTCCGTTCACCTCGATCCGGTGATTGAAGCGCCTGTCATTGCACAAATCGACCACGCTGCCCGCGGCGCCTGCCCGCGTGTCGTACGCACCGAACACCAGCCGGCGTATTCGCGCGTGCAGCATGGCGCCGATGCACATCGGGCAGGGCTCCAGAGTCACGTACGCGGTTGCGTCGGATAATCGATAATTGCCGACAGCCTTCGCCGCTTCACGCAGCGCGACGATCTCCGCATGCGCCGTAGGGTCGCAATCCCTGATGCTGTGGTTGTGACCGGTGCCTTTTATGCCATCCCCGACGACAACGATCGCGCCCACCGGGACTTCGCCGACCGCCAGCGCTTCCCTGGCCTTGCCGAGCGCCGCGCGCATACAACCGATATCGGTTTCCGACCAGCTTCCGTTCATTCCCACTCGATCGTGGCAGGCGGCTTTCCGGAGATGTCGTAGGTTACGCGCGAGATTCCATCGATTTCGTTGATGATTCTCAAGGATACGTGCTCGAGAAATTCGTATGGCAGACGCGCCCAGCGAGCGGTCATGAAGTCGATTGTCTCGACCGCGCGCAGCGCGATGACGTAGTCATAGCGCCGGCCGTCGCCCATGACGCCGACTGACCGCACAGGCAGGAATACGGCGAACGCCTGGCTGGTCTTGTCGTAGAGATCCTGCGTTCGCAGTTCGTCGATGAATATCCGGTCGGCGTGTTGCAACAGCTGGACAAACTCGCGACGCACCTCGCCGAGCACCCGTACTCCAAGCCCGGGCCCCGGAAAAGGATGACGCTGTACCATTTCCGCCGGAAGTCCGAGCTCCAGACCTATTCTCCGCACTTCGTCCTTGAACAGTTCGCGTAGTGGCTCGACGAGTTTCATCCGCATTTTTTCGGGCAGACCGCCGACATTGTGATGCGACTTGATCACGTGAGCTTTGCCGGTCGACGCACCCGCGGACTCGATCACGTCCGGATAGATGGTTCCCTGCGCGAGCCAGTCGATGTCCTCGAGCTTGAGCGCCTCTTCTTCGAACACGTCGACGAACAATCCACCGATGATCTTGCGTTTGTCTTCGGGGTCCGCGACACCTTCCAGGGCATCGAAAAACCGGTCGGCCGCATCGACACGAATGACGTTGACGCCGAGATGCTCGGCAAAGGTTTCCATGACCTGGTCCCCCTCCCCTTCACGCATCAGGCCGTGGTCGACAAACACACAGACCAGGCGTTCGCCGATGGCTTTGTGCAGGAGGGCGGCAACCACGGACGAGTCGACTCCGCCGGACAGCCCGAGCAATACCTTGCCGCTGCCGATCTCGCGCCGCACTTCCGCAACCGCATCCTCGACGATGTTCGCCGCGGTCCAATCGCCCGCGCAACCACAGATGTCGCGGACGAAACGACGAATGATCTCCTGCCCCTTGGGCGTATGCGTCACCTCCGGATGAAACTGCACGCCATAGTAGTGACGCTCCGGATCCTCGATCGCGGCGAGCGGCGAATTGGCGCTGCTGGCAGTAACCCTGAAGCCCTCGGGTGCGACTGCCACACGGTCGCCGTGGCTCATCCAGACTTTCAACAGCGGCACGGCGGACTCGTCCGGCCCGTCGCTCAGGCCCTCGAGCAGCGTCGATCCGGTCGCACGAATTTCGGCGTAGCCGAACTCGCGGTGCGAGTGCGCCTCGACTTTGCCGCCCAGTTGCGCGGCCATCGTCTGCATGCCGTAGCAGATGCCGAGGACGGGTACGCCGAGGTCGAACACTGCGCGGGATACCTGAGGATTCTTTTCGATGGTGACCGATTCAGGCCCACCGGAGAGGACGATTCCCCTGGGTCGCCACGCACGAAGCGCGGCATCACTCATGTCCCACGGATGGATTTCGGAGTAGACGCCGCACTCGCGAACCCGACGAGCAATCAGCTGGGTGTATTGACTGCCGAAATCGAGAATCAGCACGCGCTCCGCATGAATGTCGATGGCGGAAGCCGCTTTCGCTGCTTGTCTCATGGTCTGGCGATATCAGCTGTTGCTGCGGTAGTTCGGAGCTTCTTTGGTGATCGTCACGTCGTGCACGTGACTTTCCCGCATGCCCGCGCCGGTGATTTTCACAAACTTCGGACGGGTACGCATTTCATCGATGTTATGGCTGCCGGTGTACCCCATCGCGGCCCGAACGCCGCCGATCAGCTGGTGCACGATGGCGACCACACTGCCCTTGTATGCGACGCGGCCTTCTATGCCTTCCGGCACCAGCTTTTCCAGTTCCTCGGTCGCGTCCTGGAAGTAACGATCCGAGGAACCGTGCGCCTGACCCATAGCGCCCAGCGACCCCATGCCGCGATACGTTTTGTAGGATCGTCCCTGATAAAGCTCGACCTCGCCCGGCGATTCCTCGGTACCAGCGAAGAGGCCGCCGATCATGACGGAGTACGCACCGGCGACGAGAGCCTTGGCTATGTCGCCGGAGTAACGGATGCCGCCGTCCGAAATCAGCGGTACCCCGCGATCCTTCAGGGCGTGGGCCACCTCGGCCACGGCGGAGACCTGTGGCACGCCGACGCCTGCGATCACGCGGGTCGTGCAGATCGAACCCGGCCCGATGCCGACCTTGACCGTATCGGCTCCGGCATCCGCCAGGGCCAGCGCCGCTTCCGCCGTAACCACGTTGCCGGCGATGATCTGCAGGTCCGGGTATTGCTTTCTGATCTTGCCTACGCGCTCGATGACACCCCGGGAGAAACCGTGCGAGGTATCGACGACGATCACGTCGACTCCGGCCTGCACGAGCGCGGCAACGCGTTCATCCGTATCGAAGCCGGTGCCGACGGCGGCACCGACCCGCAGGGCGCCGTTGCTGTCCTTGCAGGCGCGCGGGTAGTCCGACGCCTTCTGGAAATCCTTCGCGGTAATCATGCCCCGCAGTTCGAAGTCCTTGGAGACGACCAGGACCTTCTCGATACGATGGCGGTGAAGCAGGGACAGAACCTCGTCGTCATCGGCGCCTTCGCGAACGGTGACGAGCCGCTCCTTCGGCGTCATGACGGTCGATACCGGCGCGTCGAGCCTGGTTTCGAAACGCAGATCGCGATGCGTCACGATTCCCAATGTTTCCTTGCCTTCAACGACCGGAACGCCGGAGATGTTCAGCGAACGGGTAAGCTGGATGACCTCGCGAACCGTGGCGGTCGGCGGCACCGTAATGGGATCGCGAACGATGCCGCTCTCGAATTTCTTGACCCGCAGCACTTGCCGAGCCTGCTCTTCACCGCTCATGTTCTTGTGGATGATGCCGATCCCGCCTTCCTGCGCGAGGGAAATGGCGAGTCTCGACTCGGTAACGGTATCCATCGCCGCCGACATCAGCGGAATTTTGAGCGTTATTCCCGGGGTGAGGCGGGTGGAGAGATCAACTTCGCGTGGAAGGACGTCCGAATAATCGGGTTGCAGAAGGACATCGTCGAATGTCAGTGCTTCCTTGGCGATTCGCATATTTTGCTTAAGTGACCCGGAACAGCCTGTCTGGCCCGGCTAGCGGTGGCGACGGCTGGTTAAACGGGTAATTCTACGCGGCCGCCAAAAGCGGGTAAACCTCAATTCCTCTTATATTTCCGGAAGCGCCACGGAACTTCACCGCGTTCGTCCTTTATACTGCCGGCGTGCACGACTTAGCCCAACAAACCGTCACCGAAACGGCAATGACCGTTTCGGAGCTGAATCGACAGTCCCGAATGTTGCTCGAGCGCGGCATGGCGCGGATCTGGGTTCAGGGCGAAATCTCCAACCTCGCGCGCCCGGCGTCCGGACATCTCTACTTCAGCCTGAAGGACGAGACGGCGCAGGTGCGCTGCGCCTGGTTCCGACAGCGACAGCGTGGTCCGGCGCCGCGGATTCGCGACGGAGAACAGGTGCGGGTCCTGGGTCGGGTCAGCATTTACGAAGCCCGCGGCGACTATCAGTTCATCGTCGAACAGCTCGAACCCGGGGGGGAAGGCGAATTGCGGCGCCGGTTCGAGGCCTTGAAGAAAAAGCTGGCGGCCGAAGGACTTTTCGATAGCGGGCGTAAACGGCCTCTGCCGCTCTTGCCACGCCGCATCGGGGTCGTCACGTCGCCGACCGGTGCCGCAATCCGCGACATATTGACGGTACTGCGGCGGCGCTTCCCGGCTATACCGGTCGTGATCTATCCGTCCCCGGTACAGGGTGAAATGGCCGTCCCGGGCCTGGTCGCCGGCCTCGAGGCAGCTGCAAGACGAGCCGAATGCGACGTTCTGATCATCGGGCGCGGCGGTGGGTCGCTCGAAGACTTGTGGGCGTTCAACGAGGAGGCCCTTGCGCGAGCCATCGGCGAGTGTCCAATCCCGATCATCAGCGGCGTCGGTCACGAAGTCGACGTCACCATTGCCGACTTTGCCGCCGACGTTCGCGCGCCGACGCCCTCCGGGGCGGCCGAACTGGTCGCCCCCGATCAGCTCGAATGGCGACGTTCGTTCGAAGCCCTGCATGCACGGCTCACGCTGCAGATGCAACGGCGGATGGAGAATGCCTTCCAGACCTGCGACTGGCTGTCGAGGCGCCTCAACCAATGCAGTCCGGCCTCGCGCGTTCGGAGCCAATCGGAAAGGCTGCGCGACCTTTCCCGGGCGCTCGCGGGTGCCATGCGCCACGACTTCACGCGCCGTGGACGCCGACTGGATCACATATGCGGTCGCGTTCTTGCCGGCGCGCCGTCCAGGCGTCTGGAACGGACCTCCCGGCAGCTCGCCGAGCTGCATGCGCGGCTGCTGCGCCGTGGCGTGGTTTCGGTTGAACGGCTGGCTTCGCGCCTCAAGCTCGCGGAACGCGCGCTGCATTCGGTGAGTCCTCTCGCCACCCTCACCCGCGGATATGCCATCGTCACGGACGCCGGGACGGGGCGCGTCCTCATGGATGCTGCAACCGTCAGACGGGGCACGGTCGTCGACGCGCGCCTGGCGCACGGCAGCTTTCGCGCGACGGTATCCGGGCAGGAATCCAATGATGACGAGAGCCAGGGAACTTCTCGCGATTGACTCGGCGGGGCACACGGTAGCAAGCCTCTGCACACTCGTACGGAGGCTTGCCAGGAAGCAACCGGCGCCGGCGATAGGGCTCGCCCTGCTCCTCGCGGGCGCCGCCGCCGGAGCGCTGCCGGAGAATTCGCCGCGGCCCGGCGGCGTCGCGGTGATACCGATCGGGACCGCCGGCGTTTCCGCAGAACCCGTACCGACGGCGATGTTTGGCGACCGGCGTGCGCTGGTTCTGTTACAGGACAACCAATGGGTCGCGATCGTCGGCATACCCCTCGACTACGAAGGCAGCGGAGGCCGTCTTTCCGTTTCCCTTCCCGGACGGGAGACATCGGACTATCCGTTCGACATCAGCCCGCACGCTTACCGCGAACAGCGCATTACAGTGGAGAACCAGGACTACGTGGACCCGGATCCCCGGCAGGTCGCCCGCATTACCGCGGAGCGCGGACGCATCGATACCGCGCTGGGCGCCTGGAGCGAGTCCCGTCTGACCGACGTCGAGCTGCTGGCACCGGTTGCCGGCAGACAAAGTCCGAGCTTCGGCTTTCGCCGCTTCTTCAACGATCAGCCGAGAGCGCCGCATAAAGGTATGGATATCGCCGCACCGCGAGGGTCGACCGTCCTGGCCGCGGCCGACGGTCTCATCAACGTCGAAGGGGATTTTTTCTTCAACGGCAACACGGTCATCATCGATCACGGACAGGGGTTGCTGACCATGTACTGCCATCTCGACGCCATCGACGTTCGCGAAGGTGACGCGGTCGAGCGCGGCGCCGCGATCGGCAAGGTCGGTGCCACCGGACGCGTCACGGGGCCGCATCTGCACTTCGGCGTCTACCTGAACGGAACGGCCGTGGATCCGGCGCTTTTCCTCACCCCATCACCCTGAAGCGCTTCGCACGCTTCCGTTCCAACGGTTGCCGATTGCGGGCGATCACCCCCTTCTCGCAAACCCGATCGTTGATCGCCCGCGGGGCGGGCACCTCAAGCCTGCTATTCCGACCGTTTGCCAATCTGTACGAACCGCGGGCTTGAGGTGCCCGCATTGCGGGCGATCCCAACTTCGCAGAACCCTGGCGTCGATCGCCCGTGCGAGCGGCTCCCGGCGGGCGAGTCAGCTGTCGTAACCCAACGGTCGCTCGCGGGGAAGATAGGTGCCGTCCGGCTGCTTTTCGAAGACGTTGCAGCATTGCATCTCGCCGCCGTAGATGTGCAGGGATATCGCAGTCGTTCGGTCCGAAGCATTGCTGATGCTGTGGTACTCGTAGGGCGGAATGAGACAGCCGGCACTGCCGACACCGGCTTCATAGGAATTGCGCGGTTCGAAGCGAAAGCCTTCCTCGCCACACCGTGTGAGCTCGTACTGTTGCACGTCGATGCTGCCGCCCCACACGCCCTCGACGCACCACATGCCGGAGTGGTCGTGAATGGGCGTGCGCTGCCCGGGTCCCCAGGTCATCACGACGATCGAGTAGCCGCGCTCGTCGTCCCTGTGAACCAGCCGGCGGGCGTAGTGCCCGTCGACCTGGCGGGTGAGTTCCGGCGGCAGGTCGATCAGCCCCGAACGAATCAGGCGACAAAGCTCACCCTTGATCGTCTCGACGGTTTCGGTGACGTCATCCTTCTCGACCGCCAGGTCGACCAGTCCGATCAGTTCGCGCAGGCCGGAAATGGCCATGGCGGATGCTCCATCAATGGAAGAAATCAGCCCGATTTTAGCATCCCGCGCTGCCGTCAGACAGCCGAGCGAGTCTCGGGCAGCGACGCCACCGGCCAGGTTTCGAAGTAGTCGCAAACCACCGGACGAAAGGCATCCATGTCCACGAGAAATGAGTCGTGGCCTTTCACGGAGTCGAGCGCCACGAATTTTACGTTCTCGACGACTTCAGCCATGCCTCTGGCCAGTTCCTGCTGCTGGTGCAGCGGAAACAGGATGTCCGACTGCACACCGGCAACGAGCGCGCGCTTCAACTTCAATTTGGCGAACCCCGACTTCAGCGAGCCGCCGTGCTCGGCAAGATCGAACAGGTCGGAAGCGCGGGAAAGATAGAGATAACAGTTCGGGTCGAACTGCCCGCTGAACTTCAGGGCATGCGACTCCAGGTAGGACTCCACGGCAAAATCAATGCGAAACGGATCCCCGCTCGCGTCTTCCGTACTGACCCGCTCGCGCCCGAAGCGCTGCTCCCACTCCTGCGCCGACCGGTACGTAATCATCCCGAGTTTCCGCGCGAGGCGTTGGCCGGTTATGGGCGGCTCTTCAGGATCGTAGTTGCCGTTGGCCCATTTCGGGTCCTGGCGGATCATCTCGCGCTGCAGCGAGCGGACCGCGATCGAAAACGGCAACGCCCGGGTCGCGGACGAGATCGAAATGAAACCTTCGCTGAACGTCGGGTGCCTGACGCAGAACGCCAGGGCGCTCATGCCGCCCATCGAGCAGCCGATGGTGGTATGCAGGCGATCGATGCCCAGATGCTTCAACACCTCATGCCCGCCGTCCGCGACGTCTTCGAGCGTAAGCACCGGAAAGGACAGGCGATACCGCTCACCGGTCGCAGGGTTGATCGACGCCGGTCCCGTGGAACCGAAGCAGCTGCCCAGCGAGTTGATGCAGACAATGAAGAACCGGTCCGAATCCAGGGGGAGGCCCGAACCGATCATGTCCTCCCACCAGCCGGCCGCCGGATTCCCGGACGACGATGCCGCGTGGGCGGAGGGAGAAAGGCCCGTAAAGAGCAGTATCGCGTTCTCGCCCGTTCCCTGGAGGGTGCCCCAGGTTTCGTAGGCGATGGTCGGCGACTCGAGATAGCCGCCGCGATGCATCGCGAACCGACCCGGCACCTTTACGGTTTTACTGGCATTGGCCATGCGCGGATTCTACCGCAAGCGACTTGTGCAGACCTTTACTAGCGCTTGACGTGCTTGATGAGGCGTTTGCGCTTTCGTTCCTGCCTCGGCGTCAGCTTGTTGCGTCGACCCTGGAAAGGATTGTCGCTGGTCTTGAACGTCAGGCGGACGGGGGTGCCCATGAGTTTGAAGGCTTTGCGGAAGCGGTTGATCAGGTAACGACGATAGGCTTCCGGCACGCGTTCGGTCTGGTTGCCGTGGATGACGATGACCGGCGGATTGCGACCGCCCTGGTGGGCGTAGCGGAGGCGGATGCGCCGGCCGTGGACCATGGGCGGTTCGTGCGCGCGTACCGCGTCCTGCAGTTCGCGAGTGAGGTCCGGCGTGGGCAAATCGCGGACGGCGGCTCCGTAGGCGCGCCGGGCGGCGGGGAGGAGATCGCCGACACCGGTGCCGTGCAGCGCGGAAATCGTCATCCTTTCGGCGAAGTCCAGGAACGGGAGGCGGCGCTCAATCTGTTCGCGGACCTGTCGCCGATGGTCCGGGTCGAGTCCGTCCCACTTGTTGGCGACAACGACCAGGGCCCGGCCCCTCTCGACGGTGAGTCCCGTCAGGCTGACGTCCTGCTCGGTAATACCCTCCTCGGCGTCGAGCACCAGGAGGACGACCTCGGCACGCTCCATGGCCTGCAAAGCTTTGATTATGCTGAACTTCTCGACCGTCTCGGAGACCTTGCCCTTGCGCCTGACACCCGCCGTGTCGACCAGCACGTAGCTTCGTCCGTCGCGTTCGAACGGCACTGCGATACTGTCGCGCGTGGTGCCCGGCTGATCATAGACCACCAGCCGGTCCTCACCGAGCAGCCGGTTGATCAGCGTCGACTTGCCGACGTTCGGCCGGCCGATGACGGCAATACGTAACGGCTGGTCGTCCCTGCTTTCCGGCAGTTCCTTCCCTTCCACGGCATCGGGCTCGACGAATGGCGCCAGGACCTCGTCCATGAGAGCGGATACCCGGTCGCCGTGGGCGGCGGAAATTGCGACAGGGTCGCCGATACCCAGACTGTGAAACTCCACGGCCGCCATGTTCGGATCCATGCCCTCGGCTTTGTTGGCGACCAGCCAGGTGTTTCCGGCATGCAGCCTGGCCAGTTCGGCGACGCGTTCGTCGGCCGCGGTGAGTCCGGTTCTTCCGTCAACGATGACGATCGCGACGTCGGCTTCCTTGAGTGCTCGCACGGTCTGCTGCACCATCAGTTCGCTCAGGCCGGTTTCGCCGCCCGCAACGCCGCCTGTGTCGACCACGAGATAAGGAACGGGACCGACCTTGCCGAAACCGTACTGGCGGTCGCGTGTCAGGCCGGGAAAATCCGCGACGAGCGCGTCGCGCGATCGGGTGAGACGGTTGAATAAGGTCGATTTACCGACGTTCGGCCGACCGATGAGGGCGATGACTGGAAGCATGCCCCGCGCTCAGGAGTCTGCGCTTGTCGTTGCAGCTCGCGGTTCTGCGGGTGGTTCGATTTCGAATACGGCAAGCCGGCCCGTCTCGCTCTGCACATAAAGGCGGCCGCCGATCACGACAGGCGGACCGGACAACATACCCTTACCCACACGCACACGAGCCACGGGCGAACCGTCGGCGTTGCTGAAGAAGTGCACATACCCTTCGAAGTCGCCGACGACGACCGTATTCATGAATACGACAGGAGCCGTTGGCTGGCGACGCAAGAGCTGATCGTGACGCCATAGCTCTGCCCCATTGCTGCGCCCCATGGCAATCAGTTCTCCGGTCTCGGAAACGGCATAAACGTATTCGAGATCCGCGGTCAGACCGATGTGCGTCGAAATCTCCCGCGTCCACAGTATCTGGCCTGACTCGGCGGCGAGCGCCGCAAGCCTTCCCTGGTACGCGGAGGCATACACGTCCTGACCGACCGCCGCCAGCACGCCGTCGACGTCGGACAGGCGCTCCAGATCCGAGCGGCCGGTCGGCGGCGACAGCATGACCTCCCAGCGGGTCGCGCCATCCGCCAGTCCCGAGGCAATCAGGCGGCCGTTGTCGAAGCCGGCGATGACCGTGGTGCCGACGACAATCGGCGGCGAGGCACCTCTCAGAGTCAGCGGCGGCAGCGTCTGCTCGAGCGTCCAGCGTTCACGTCCGTTGAACAGGGAATAGGCACTCAGTCGCCCGTCTATCGTATGGATGACGACCGAATCGCCTCTGACCAAAGGCTTTGCGATCGATTCCCCGCCAACCTCGACGCGCCACACTTCCCGTCCGTCGTCGACTGCCAGGCAGATCAGGAAGCCGTCGCTGCTGGCAACGACGACCCGGTTATTCCCGACGCCGGGCCCTGCCGAGAGCGGCAGCTCGAGTTCCGTGCGCCAGAGCCTCTTGCCGGTTTCGGGATCGAATGCGATGACGTCGCCGTCGCGGTTCGCGGCGAATACCTTGTCGGCGCCGCCCGCGGGAGACAGGGCGATTCGCAACAGCTCCGAACCGCCGCCGAGCTTCGCGGACCAGGCCCGCTTTACGGGCAAGGTGGGGCGGAACTCCACCAGTTCCTGCGGCTCCAGCTCTTCGTCCTTGTCGCCGCCGAAAATGCCGCAACCGGACAGCAGAATTCCGAGCGAAAGGAACGCCGCAACGCCGCGAAGCGTGTGTTTCGAGTTCATTCGTCGGCCTCGTCTTCCGCTGCCTCGTCTTCCGCTGCCTCGTCTTCCTGCCCGGAAGTCTCCACGTCCGACACCTCCGACGGGCTTTCAGCCGATACCTTCGCGTCTGCTCGCGGCAGATCGTTGATCTTCATCTGAACCAGGGTTCGATTGACGGTAGGCGCATTCGGCTTGTCCGCGAGGGCAAGCGTATAGGCGTCCCGGGCATCGTCGCTGCGGCCGAGCGCCGCGTAGGCATCGCCCAGTGTTTCACTGTATCTGCCCGCAAAAGCCGTATCGCTGTAGCCCTGCAAGAGGTCTACCGCTTCCTGCGGTTTGTCCTGGTACAACAGTATCCTGGCCAGCCTGAGCCTCCCGACCATGGCCGTTTCCGAATCTCCGCCGCTCTGCAACAGCGCCTCGAGCTCGTTTGCGGCGTCCTCATCGCGCCCCTTGTCCATGAAAAGCCTGGCCATCGCAAGCCTCGCCTGACGGGCGTAGACGGTTGAGCCGTAGTTGTCGTACAGGTCGGCGGCGATGCTGCGCGCGGCATCGGCGTTGCCGGCAGCGACTTCGTTCGCCAGGGACTCGTAGATCTGCGATGCGCGCAGTACCGATTCCGCCTTTTGACTGGTCCAGTAGTTCCAGCCGAGGAGCAGCCCCACGCCGATCACGACGCCACTTATGATGTAGCGTCCGTTCTCGCGCCACCAGCTGCGGATCGCCTCGAGCTGTTCTTTTTCGGATAAAAGTTCGTCCACCGATTACTGCCTTTTGTCTGTAAATTTGTTCCGTCTGCCGTTGGGGTCGTTTTAAGCGCGGCCTGCCAGGTCCCGGAGAGTGGCCTGCAGTCGTTCGAAAGGTACGCTGACTTGGTCCTCGGTGCTGCGTAAAGGTTTCAGGGTTGCGTAATTATCCTCGAGCTCGGCTTCTCCGAGAATCATGGCGCAGGCAGCGCCGCTCTTGTCGGCGCGCTTCAACTGCGACTTGAACGAGCCATCGCCCAGGTTCATCTCGAATCTGAGCGCCGGCAATGCGTCGCGCAGGGTCTCCGCGAGTTCCAATCCTCGCATCACGGCGGCACTGCCTACGGCCACTATATAGACGTCCGGGCGCCGCAGCGGCGCCGGGTTGCCGCAGATTTCGAACAACGCGACCAGCCTCTCGACACCCATTGCAAAGCCGATCGCCGGAGTCGAGCGTCCCCCGAGCTGCTCCACAAGTCCATCGTATCGTCCCCCCGAGCAGACCGCACCCTGCGACCCCAGAGCGTCCGTCACCCACTCGAACACTGTGCGGTTGTAGTAGTCGAGGCCGCGCACGAGACGGGGATTGACGGTATAGGAGACCTGCGCCGCATCCAGCACCGCTTTCAGCTCGTCGAAATGCCGCGCGGAGTCGTCGTCCAGATAATCAAGCATAACGGGCGCCCCGGCAACAAGCTCCTGTAAGTCCGGGTTCTTGCTGTCGAGAATCCTCAAGGGATTCTTCTCGAGACGTCGCAGGCTGTCCTCGTCGAGCCTGTCTCTGGCCGCCGTGAAATAGTCGACCAGCGCCTCGCGATAGCGACGCCGCGTCTCCTGATTGCCGAGAGTGTTTATCTCGAGGGAAACTCGTGAAACCTGGAGCTCGCGCCACAGGCGCGCGCACATCAGGATCAACTCCGCGTCGACGTCCGGGCCCTGGAACCCGAGCGCTTCTACGTCTATCTGGTGAAACTGCCGGTAACGGCCCAATTGCGGCTTTTCGTAGCGGAACATCGGTCCGGCCGTCCACAGTTTCTGCCGCTGATTGTGAAGCAGGCCATTCGTAATCCCGGCGCGCACGATGCCGGCCGTCGCTTCCGGCCGCAAGGTCAGACTTTCGCCGTTCCGATCGTTGAAAGTGTACATCTCCTTCTCGACGATGTCGGTCACTTCGCCAATCGAGCGCCTGAACAACTCCGTAAACTCGAGCAGCGGCAGGCGTATTTCCGCGTAACCGAAGGACTCGACGACACGCCGCACGGTTTCCTCGACGTGCCGCCAGGCAGCGACAGCAACCGGCAGCACGTCGTTCATGCCTCTGATGGCTTGTGGTTTCACTGAGTCGGCTTTAGGGTCTTCGGCTTTAGGGTCTGTTGACACTAATCAGTTTCGGCAATTGTAAGACGGGCAGTATCCCCGCGACGCGCGGACCGTGGTATCGGATAGTCGGAACCGTCCACGACGAGGCTCGCGTTCGCGCTGTTGCCGAGCAATACCTGCAGCGGCGGCTCGCCGGACATCGTAACCGAGCGCCCGGCGGAACCGAGTCCAAAATACAGCCGCTGTCCCGACGCGTCGGTCACTTCCGTCCAGCAATCGCCCGTGAACGTCACACGAAGCTCGACCGGGTCCCGTCCCCCGCCGCGGGGCTGCTCCACCCCGGGCTGCAATTCGGCCGGGCTGTCCTGCCGCGCCGGGATCTCGGCGGGGTCCGGCTGCCCCTCCTCATCGGGCGAGGTCGCTTCCGGCTCGACACTGCCGGCCGGGACGTCCTGACCCGCTCCGGATTCGGTTTCCGGCTCGTCGGCAAATGGCACCGCCACCGACCGGTCCGTTCGGTTCTCGAACCATTCCGATCCTGACGACAGCCACCACCAGGCCGAACCCGCGACGACAATGATCACCGTAAGAGCGCCGAGCCACGGTCCGGGCGCAATGTCCCGCGAGTGCGCGACCCGCGTCGGCATGACCAGCGGCACGCCGGTGGCCCGGTTCAGGCGGTAGTAGTCCGCAAGGATATCGTCGACGGAAATGCCGACCAGCGTCGCGTATTTCCGCAAGTAACCTTTCGCAAAAACGGGAGCACCGAGCTTCTCGAACTCGTTCTGCTCGAGCGCGCGAACCTTGTACTCATCGAGATGGAGTGCGTTGGCAATTTCCTGAATCGAGACTTCGCGCGCGCGGCGTGCTTCGGCCAGTCGCTCGCCAGCGAGCGGAGCATCGTCTCCGCCGTCGGGCGGCGCTGTCACGTCCTCGCTCATGCTGCTGCCCGGACGGGATCAACCCGCCCGCAGCACCCTTTTCGCCTGTTCCGATTTCGGAAAATCGCGCAACAACTGGTTGGCGTAGTCTGTGCTCGCACGGTCATCGCCCAGCGCTTTTTCAATTTGCACGCCAAGGTACAACACCTCCGGCGTGGACTTGTTGGTCGACAGGAAGCGCTGCAGGAAGGCTCGGGCCTGCAGATACTCCGTGGTTCGGTATTTCAGCAGCGACAGCTGTATCAGAGCTTCGCCATAAGTCGATTTTGCTTCCAGCGCCCGCCTGAGAAACGTTTCTGCCTGCTCGTAGTCGGGTTTCTGCGCCATGCAGACCCCGGCGTTGGTCAGCATGACTTCCGAATCGTCGTTTTCCGGGATGGCTACGGCACGCTGGAACTGGTCCCGGGCCTCCTCATAACGCTCCTGTCCGCACAGGAACACGGCATATGCGTTGCGCACGTTGAAATTATCCGGATCGTAGCGCACGGCCTTGTCGTGGTTCTCGGTCGCAAGCCGCATGTTGTCGAGCTGCTCGTAAGTCAGGGCAAGGGTCGAATAGGCGATACCCATTCGGGGGTCGAATTCGATCGCGCGATGCAGCCGTTCCCGCGCCAGCTCGTAGTTGCCGTTCCGGAAGTAGCGGGCGCCGAGCTGAAAATATTGCTGCGCCGCGTTCCGGTCATCGGACTCCATGGGCACGTCCTTCGTCGTCGATATGCA
>Ga0299913_10001727_pt1 | contig 16537 bp, 15 predicted proteins | sample RVTome_9_FD_201360 | JGI IMG/M metagenome (GOLD analysis project Ga0299913, IMG submission 201360) | Soil microbial communities from uranium-contaminated site in the Upper Colorado River Basin, Wyoming, United States - RVT155D38 (version 2) ... | reverse complement strand
ACTCCCTCCGTCGCCGAAACCTGCGTACAGCAATCCATCGGGGTCGAATGCCAGGTGGCCGCCATTGTGATTGCCGGCAACCTGGGCAACGGTCAACAGTATGTCCTCAGACGTATCGTCGAGAGCACCACTCGACTCGTCAACGAGGAATCGCGAGACGACGGACTCGAGCCCGCCGGAGCTTCGGGTATACGAAAGAAAAACCTGACGGTTGGTCGCGAAATCGGGATGAAATGCCATACCGAGCAAGCCGCCCTCGCCCGGGCTCGAATCGACACGGGCGGAAAGGTCGGCAAAGGTCGAAACGTCATTCAGAGCGACACCGGGATCGTTTGGAAACTCCCGCACGATTCCCGCCCTTTCCACCACGAACCAGCGAGTCGGGTCGGACGGCGCCTGCACCATCGCCAGCGGTTCGTCGAACGCCAGTTGCGTGAATACCGGTTCGACGCCGATCGTGGGCGGCCCGGCCGGCGGCGGCTCGTTGGGCGGCGGGGGATCGAAATTGTCCGAACCGCCTCCGCAGGCGGCGAGCGACAGCAGCAGAAGGACGGTGGCAGTTCCGGGAAGTCTGACTTGTGACATGAGCTGCATTCCGAAGGCGACCATACAATAAAGGACAGCATAAGCGGGAGATCGGTGCGTGTCACGGCGTCGTCCGGCCACGGCGCTCGGCGGGCCCGGACGCTGGGGCGGGATTGCGGTACAGTGACGCTAGCCCGGATTGTCCATGGATAACCCGGGCCAGGGCGCGACAACGGGCCCTCGTCACTGCCGGAGTATCGCTACATGCAACGAATTTCGTTCCTCATTTTGTGCCTCACCCTCCCCTTCGGCGCCGCCCGCGCAGAGGATGCCGGGTCCGATCTGGATGCGGCTTTCGACGCCATCGAACCGAAGGTCATAGAATGGCGGCGGGATTTTCACGAGCATCCGGAGCTGTCCAACCGGGAGTTCAGAACCGCGGAAAAGGTTGCGGAGCATCTGAATAGCCTCGAGCTCGACTCCGTTGAAACGAACGTCGCTCACACCGGCGTCGTCGGGACACTGAAGGGCGCGAAACCCGGTCCGACGATTGCGCTTCGGGCAGACATGGACGCCCTGCCTGTGAAAGAGCAAACCGGTTTGCCTTTTGCGTCGAAGGCCAAGGGAGAGTTCAACGGGCAGGAAGTCGACGTGATGCATGCCTGCGGGCATGACACGCACACGGCCATTCTGATGGGTGCGGCGGAGATTCTCGCCGCAAACCGCGATCGGCTGGCTGGCACTGTGAAGTTTTTTTTCCAGCCTGCGGAGGAAGGTGCGCCGGTCGGCGAGAAAGGCGGAGCTGCGCTCATGATCGAAGAAGGCGTGCTCGACGGCCCGGACGCCCCGGAGGCGATATTCGGCCTGCACGCATGGCCGGTCCCGGCCGGCACGATCAACTTCCGCCCCGGCAGTTTCATGGCTGCCTCCGACAGTCTTTATATCACCGTGCGCGGCAGGCAGGCACACGGCTCGGCGCCGTGGATGGGCGTGGACCCGATTTTTGTCTCTTCGCAGATAGTAACGGCGTTGCAGGGAATAACGGGTCGCCAGCTCGATATCACCAAGGGGCCCGCCGTCATCACGATCGGTAGCATGCACGGCGGCGTCCGCGGCAATATCATTCCGGACGAAGTAGAGATGATGGGCACCATTCGTACATTCGACGAAGGCGTCCGCGAAGAGCTGCACGCCAAGTTGAAAAAGACCGTCACTCTCACCGCGGAGGCAGCCGGCGCCGAGGCAACGATTACCATCGATCCGTACAGTCCGGTGACCGGCAACGATCCCGAGCTTCTTCAGCAAATGATGCCGACTCTGCTGCGGGCCGCGGGCGAAGGCAACGTCGTCGACCACCCGCTGATCACCGGCGCCGAAGACTTCGCGCACTTCCAGAAACGGATTCCGGGACTTTACCTGATGCTCGGGATCAACAAGGAGGGCGTCGGCCGCGGACAGGCTCCGTCCAACCACTCGCCGCTGTTCTACGTGAATGAGGACGCGCTGATCGTCGGGGTGAGGACGATGGTCGGACTGGCCCTCGATTACGCGCAACGAACCGCCGATTGAGGTGACCGGCGTGCGCCCGGCCGGTTTCAGATGATGAGCGGCGCAATTCCGGCCATCTGACGCTGTGATATCGTAGTTTTCCGTCGTCCGGGACGCACCGACGGCACGCACCCTCTCGATCGGGAATACGATCATGCAGCGCGAAAAGACCATAGCCGAACTGATCGCAAGCCAGCAGCCCGGCAGGCCGCTGGAGCAGCGGTTTTATACCGATCCCGCCATCTACCAGCTCGAGCTGGACCGAATCCTCATGCACAACTGGTTTCTGGCAGGCCACGCCTCGCAGATTCCGGAACCCGGCGACTTTTTCGTGACACGCATGGCCAACGAATCTGCAATAGTCGTCCGTGGTTCGGATGACAAGGTCAAAGCATTCGCGAACGTATGCCGTCATCGTGGGTCCCTCGTCTGCCTGGAAACGAGCGGCTCCGCCAGGAAGTTCGAGTGTCCCTACCACGGCTGGATGTACGATATCGATGGCCGGTTGACGGCCGCGCGCGCCATGCCGCCGGAGTTCGACAAGAAAGCCCACGGACTGCTGCCGGTATCGCTCGAGGTCCTCGGCGGCCTGATCTTCGTCGCGTTTACAGACAATCCGCCATCGCTGCAGGGCGCCGGACGCGATCTCGCCGAGCCATTCAACATGTTCGGCTTCGAAGAGCTCAAGGTGGCGGCAACCAGGACATATCCCATCGCCGCCAACTGGAAACTGGCTGTGGAGAACTACCAGGAATGCTACCACTGCGCTACGGCACATCCGGACTACGCGCGCATGCACACGCTGATGCTGGACCCGGCGCGCCGCGACCGCGTGCAGGACAAGATGCTGAGTCGGTTCGAGTCCTGCGGCCTGAAGGAGATCGAATACGACTACGTCGATACGTTCGCTCGACCCGGCGAACAGGGCTACGGCTACAGTCGCACGGCTCTGTTCGAGGGCTACAAGACCGGCAGCCGCGACGGAGAACCCGTCGCCCCTCTACTCGGCAAGCTGAAAGATTATGACGGCGGGGCGTCTGACTTTACGTTCGGACCGTTCTCGTTTTTGCTGGCATACAGCGATCACGTCGTCGGGTACGTCTTCAAGCCGGTCGATCACGCTCATTGCACCTGCGAAATTTTCTGGTTCGTGCGAGGCGATGCCGTCGAGGGCCGGGATTACGACGTTGACGAGCTGACGTGGCTCTGGGACGTCACGACCCAGGCAGACGAACAGATCATCGTCAACAACTGGAAGGGCGTGAACTCGCGTTACTATCGGCCCGGCCCGTTCTCGCGCATGGAGCGCATGGAGAACCGTTACGTCGAGTGGATCCTGCGACAGTTATCGGACGACAGCCCGCGGATCGCACGCTCCGCCTGACCCGCTGCATCGGGCTCCGACAGAGCTTCCCTACACGGAGCGTGTCGCGACCGCAGGCGGCACCAGGCTCGCGCGACGCGCGGGACCGTACACGGCCGCCTGCCCGACAAGCCACAGCGCGATCATCGCCAGGGGAATCATGTACCAGGCGAGCGGCGTCAGGTCGAAAGTCTGCACCATCCACACGTTCATGCCTACGGCAAGGATGCCGCCGCCGACAACGCCGAGGCTGCTCACCATGAAGTTTTCGAGCATGAAGTAGCGGAGGATGGCGGGGCGGCTGGCGCCGAGGGCACGACGTGTGCCGATCTGCCGGGTTCTGCGCGCGACGCTGAAACTCGCCAGGCCGACGATACCGAGTGCGGTGATCGCCGTGAGCAAGCTGACGATAAATACCAGCAGCTTGATCATGGCGGAGTCTTCCATGTAACTGCGCTGCCGCGTTTCCGTCATGGTTCGCATGTCGCGAATCAATCGGCCGTCGTTCGATTCGGCCAGCATTTGCTCCACCTGCGGCATCAGCTCGTCGCGGTACCCGGGCTCGGTGCGGACCACATAGCGGATGCCGCCGCCTTCCCGGTACATCGGTACGAGCATCGAGCGCTCCACGCCGTCCCAGGATTTCCATGCCGCCTGCATTCTTTCAATGACTCCGATGATTCTCACGGCCTGGTCGTTAGAGACGTAAACGGTCCTGCCGACAACGTCGTCGGGCGTATCGGGGAACAAAGTCGCCGCGGTTTCCCGGCTCACGATTCCAACCGGCGGCCATCGACTGCTGGTGTCTTCATGCCATTCGACGTCGGTCGGCCTGAAGTTTCTGCCAGCGAGGAGATTGACGCCGAATGTCTCGATGCCGTGTTCGTCGACGAAGTACATGGCCGTTCCCGTACCCTCGATATCCGCGCCCGGCTCTGTCTGCAAACCCGACGACCAGCCGCCCCCCTGCAACGGGACGGTATTCGTTGCAATTGCGCTCACGACACCCGGCAGGCTCCGGATTGCGTCCAGATCTTCGACCACCGACGCGCGGAAATCGAAGTCCGGCGCAAATTTGAGGCTGCTCAAGTAAAAGATGTTGTCTTCGTCGATTCCGCTGGGCCGCGCCATGAGGCGGCTTCGCTCCTGAATGATCGAGATGGAGTTGACCATGATTGCCATCGTGACTGCGATCTGCAGGGCAATCAGCACGTATGCCGTCTTGTTGCGCAAGAGAGCGCGCCAGATCGGACCGATTTCCATTTTGAACTCTCCTACAGGGACTTCAGCTGGCTCGCCGGGTGGATCCGGCAGGCCCGCCACGTGGGGTAAAGCGCGGCGCCGAGCGCGGAAACAATCGCCAGGACCACCGCCGTCAGGATCATCAGCCAGTCCATGCGGACGAGATTGCCGATGAAATCGAACTGTCCGTAAAGCACCTCGATGCCTTTCAGGCCGAGCCACGTCAACAGAACTCCGAAGACTCCGCCGGTCAGTCCGATGAGCCCGGCTTCCACGATGTATTGCAGAAAAACCGTGCCTCTGGAGGCGCCAAGCGCCCGACGCAGGCTTATGTCGCCGGACCGGCGCATGATCTTGGCCAGCAGCAGGCCGATCGTGTTCAACAGGCAAACTATGAGAAACAGCACTGCCAGTCCGAGGAGAACCTGCACGTCGTCGGCAACCACTTCCTCGTTTTCCATCCACTCGGTCACATTGTACAACCGGTTGTTCAGCGGACGGGGAAAACGTCCCAACTCTCGTTGTGATTCCACATAGGCATCGAGGAACGCCATATATTCCTGCTTTTCCTTCTCCCCGTGCAGCTCGACCCAGAACTGCATCCACACGCATTCGGAGTTCAGGAACGCATTCCAGCCGCCGTCAGTCGGCTTCCAGCAGTTGGTATTACCGCTGTTGCCCAGTTCGTTGTCGATCGCGACGCTGAAGGGGAAAAACAGATCCTCGACTTCTTCGAACGCGCCGGTGGAAACGTCGTAGAATCTCGGTATCGGCTCCCACTCGTCGATGACTCCGGTCACCCGGAAGGTCTCGCCATTCAATACGATACTGCGACCGACGGAGTTCTCGCCGCCGAATACCTGCTCGTTTACTTCCTTTCCAAGAACGACGACCCGTTCCAGGTTGTCGTCGGCCGCCTTGTCCCATCCCTGGCCGTATAGAAACGGCACGTCGAACATCGGAAAGAAGTCCGCCGTAGGCGTGCGCGCCATCACTTCGAAAGGCCGGATGTCCGGATCCGCGGGTTGCAGCACCCGGCCGGCGCGGTAGCTCAGCACCTGGCGGCTGGCTTTCGCTGCCTTCAGCAACGCGGTTCCATCGAGGTATGTGACCTGGTCTGGCGGATCGTTCGGTTCTCGCGCGGGTGAGATCGGATCCCAGTTATCGAGCTGAACGTGATAGAGGACGTCAGACCGATGCGGTATGGGGTTCCCCCCCATCACGTAGTCGATGTTGACTATCGTCATGCATGCGCCGATACCGATCGCAATGGCGGCGACCATCAGCGCGCTCAGGATCGGATTCTTGGCGCTGCTGAGCACGGCCAGTTTCAGGTAATAGCGGAACATCGGACTCTCCGTCAGGCGGTGGCGGCCGGTGCCAGGTGGACTGGATTTCCGGTGCTCACCCGACCGTCGCGAACGGAAATGTTCCTGCCGGCACGCCTCGCCAGGGTCGCCTCGTGGGTCACCATGATGATGGTCGTACCCGAGCCGTTGATCTCGGTAAGTAGCTCCATGACGCTCTCGGCCATAGCTGAATCGAGGTTCCCTGTCGGTTCGTCCGCCAGCAGAAAGCGGGGCTCGCCGGCCAGCGCCCTGGCAATCGCAACGCGCTGCTGCTGTCCACCGGACAGCTGCGACGGCAAATGGTGCAAACGTGACGCCAGTCCGACCAGCTCGACGACGCGTTCAATGCGTTCTTTACGCTCCGCTGCCTTGAGACCCCGATAGCGCAGCGGCACGTCGACGTTGTCGAAAATATCGAGCTCGGGAATGAGATTGAAGCTCTGGAATATGAACCCGATTTTTTCGTTTCTTACCCGGGAACGCTCTCCATCGTTGAGCCGGGATACGTCTTTGCCGTCGAGTTCGTACTTGCCGTTGGAAAATTCTTCCAGAAGGCCCGCAATATTGAGAAACGTGGTCTTGCCCGAACCGGACGGGCCGGTTACCGACACGAACTCACCTTCATCGACGGTCAGCGAAAACTCCCGCAGCGCGTGAGTCTCCACGGAATCCGTGCGGTACACCTTCGAAATGTTCTGCATGCAGAGCATGGCCGCCCCTCCTGGAATGAATGTCGTTAGTGCCCTGTCCCGCAAGTAACTGCGGGAGAGGACACTAGTTGGTGATCAGCACCGTTTCGGCGCCCTGAAACTGATCGAGACTGGAAATCACGACGGACTCGCCCTCTTCGAGTCCGCTTTCGATCTGCACCGCGGCTAAGCTGCGTGCGCCCACCGTGATCGGGCGTCGGTGCAGGAGCTTGCCGCCTTCGAGCACGTAGGCCACTCGCCCTGCTCCGCTTTCCAGAAACTGGCCGCGCTGCAGCATCAGGACGTCCGGGCGCTCCTCGAGCAGCACGCGTGTCGTCAGCCGTTGGTTCTGCCGCAGGTTGGCCGGCATCTCGCCGTCAAACCGGATCCGGCTGCTCACCTGGTTGCTCACGATTTCCGGTGACACTGCGACCAATTGCCCGGGATATCGCGCGCCACCGACCATGATTTCGGCCGCCATGCCGAGTGCAAGGTCGTCTGCATAACTTTCCGGGATCTGAGCATCTACTTCGAAGCGCGTGAGATCCACCACAGCCATGACGGGCGTGTCCCTGGCGACGGCAGCTTTCTGCGCCACCAGGAGATCGCCAACGATGCCGTTGACGGGAGAGCGAATCGCCAATGCGTCCACCTGGCGCTGCAGATCGGCCACCAGTAGCTGTTGCCTTTCGACGGCGAGTTCGCTGGCGCGCACTTCGAACGCCAGCCGTTCGTCGAACAGGTCCGCATCGGCGACGGCGTGGTGATATGCGAGCTCGGCGTTACGCATATCGTCCTGGGCCTTCTCGAAATCGATCGCCGAAATGACGGATAAAGCATTCGCTTCATCGGCACGCTTTTTTTCACGTCGTGCCGCGATCAGCGCTACGTCGGCCAGGTCAGCCGCCTTGCGCTTCTCGAGGGCAAGCTGCCGAGACTCGATTCGCTGCCGCTCGAGTTCGACAGTCTGCTGTTGCAGGGACGATTGCGCCTGCTGAAGCAGGTTATCCAGTTCCGGGCTGTCCACCAGCGCCAGTACCTGTCCCTCCTCCACCGTCGCTCCCGCATCGACTTCGAGGGTGATCGAGCCCGCTGCCGGTGCATAGAGGGTGGGGCTCACAGCCGCGACGACTCTGCCCTGCACGGATACGTCACGCACCAGGTCTCCACGCGTCACCGTGGCGATGCGCAGGCGATCGAGCGGCACGGTCACGGTGGCGTTCGCCCAACGGGTAACGACGGGAACGGCCAGCCATACCAGCGCCAGCAGGAGAAGGAGGACTCCGCCTCCTACGATGTGGCGGTTTCGCCTGCTCTTCGGGGCGATCTGGACGTCCTGTCCGGAAGTGTCGGAAATTTTCAGCGGAATGCCCTGGTCGAAATTCGAAAGTTCAGAGCTTAGATGCACCAGGGTTTGAGAACGTTGGCAAGGACGTTGAACTTTTTCCAGGATGTGCTGCGTCAACACCGCAGTGTTCAACGCCGATCGCCCGCAAGGCGGGCTCCTACAGCCCGCGAATTGCACTCATCGTGGGCGGTCGGCGTTAGATAAATACCCCGGACCCTACGGTTCTGCCGTGAACTTCAGGTCCTGCCGTACGTCTGCCGGGAAGCGGCCGGGACTGTCTCTTACGGAGAGAGTCGCGAGAGTGGCGTCGGGATGGAGAGCCATCAGGAACGGGTGCCATCGATCGGTGTCGCTGCGGCGATAGTGTCCGGAGACTTCCCACCCTGAATCCGTGGGGTAGATGTACGACTTTCCGACTTTGCGATCGGGAGTGACAGGGTCCACGATACGGAGTTGCGGGGCGGTACCGACGTAGTCTCGCAGAATGTCTCGCGCGGCGAGCACGACCGCTTCCTCCTTTGCGCGCCGTATTGCAGGTTCCGGATCGATGACGCGCTGGTAGGCATAGAGCGCAACGATCACTCCGACGCCGAGAGCGAACGTGAGTCGGGCAATTCTGTGGATCAGGGATGCCGGTACACCGCGTTTCTCACCCGTCATTGGCTGCTCAGGGTATGCCGATGATCTTGTGGGTCTGCAGACTGAGCTTCCACCGCGGATGACGCAGGCAGTATTCGATGGCAGCCCGGGTGTTCTCGCGCCTGCGGCTGTCATCCAGCGGCTGCAGGTAGTAATGCGTGAACGCGAGCGCGGCGAAGCGTTCGGGTTGCGCCTCCGGCTCGACTTGGGGAAACACGAGCTTCAGTTCGTCTCCCTGTTGTTGCATGACCCTGGCGCCGGCCTTCGGGCTGACACAAATCCAGTCGAGCGATTCCGGAGCGCGCAGCGTTCCGTTCGTTTCCACGCCCACTTCAAAGCCCCTCGCGTGCAAGGCATCGACCGCCGCCGTATCGAGTTGCAGCAAGGGCTCGCCACCGGTGCATACTACGTAGGGCACGAGACCGCGGGCGGAGGACGGCCAGTGCGAGGCGACGGCGCGCGCCAGCACGTCGGCGTCGGGAAACTTTCCTCCGCCGGGTCCGTCCGTGCCGACGAATCGGGTATCGCAGAACTTGCACACGGCCGTCGACCTGTCGCGTTCGCGACCGGACCAGAGATTGCAGCCGGCGAAGCGCAGGAACACGGCGGGCCGGCCCGTTTGCGCACCTTCTCCCTGCAGTGTGTAGTAGATCTCCTTTACCGAGTAGGTCATGGCGTCACCCCGAGTGATTCACCAGAGGATCCGGGATGCCGGCCTCCGCAAAACCACGCGCGCGCAGTATGCAGGCCGCGCATTCTCCGCACGGTGGCCGGCTGCCGTTGTAGCAGGTGTGCGTCAGGGCCAGTGCGTCCATCGCGTTCAGTTCCTTCGCCAGCAGCACCGTTTCCTTTTTCGAGAGATGCATCAGTGGTGTGTGTATCGTCATCCGTCGCTCGAGGGCAAGCAGAAGAGTTTCCTCCAGCGCATCGATGGTAGCGCGACGGCAATCCGGATATCCGCTGTAGTCCGTCTGCGCAACTCCGGTGACGAGATTGCGAATATCGTACCGCCATGCATACGCCGCCGCGAACGTCAGAAAGATCAGGTTGCGTCCGGGAACGAAGGTTGCAGGAAGCCCCTCACTCGATACCGTATTCGGCATTTCGACGGAATCGTCGGTCAGAGAGTTTCCGCCCAGTTTCCCGAATGTGTTTATCGGCAACACAGTGTTGCGCACGCCGGCATAGTTCGCCACGTCGGCGGCGGCGACAAGCTCGATACGGTGGCGCTGCCCGTAGTCGAAGGACAGTGTCTCGACCGCATTTTTGCCGAACCGGTCGATCGCCCAGAAGATACAGGTCGTCGAGTCCTGACCTCCGGAAAGAATCACGAGCGCTTTCTCGTCCACGGGATGCACGTTTACCTGAAGAGGTCCTCTGCGCGCCGCAGTTGCTCGTCGTCGCCCGACGGCTGCTCGTCGCCATCGCCGAACAAAGCTGCGAGAGCCGTTTGTGCCTTTGCCGCTTTGTCGGCGCGTACCGGGTCGAATGAATCCGGTGCGGGTTTGAACCAGTCGCAGAAATTCGCCCGCTCCTTCTCGGTCACCTCCTCCGCGTCGTCTTCCCGGCATTTTTTTGGTACTGCGGCATCGAAGAATTCGCACATCCGGCAGACGTGAATATGCGCCGAACAGGACGGGCACTCGTCAAGCCGTGAAAACGGCAGCGTCAGCGCGGCAAGCGATGCGCCGCAACGGTAGCAACGGATGGTATGTGCCGTCATTGCCTCTCCACGGGTGAGCGCGCGAGCCGGTCGCGACAAGACGGAGATTATACCGCTACCGAGCCGATCGGCGGCGACCGGGGCTACCTCTGACTTGCAACAAATTCTTCGAGCACCGCCCGTTTCAGGATGTGCGGCGGCAACAGGCCCTGATCGAGGACGAAGTCGTGGAACGCAAGCTGGTCGAAATCCTCACGCAGGGCAAGTTCCGTCTGCGTCCGCAGGCTCTGCATATTCAGGTAACCGTAATAGTAGGCAGTCGCCTGCCCCGGTATGCGATAGGTGTACCGCTCGATCTCGTTCCGGGCCCAGCCCTCTTCGACCACGACGTCTTCCATCAGCAGCTTTTTCGCATTCTCCGGAGAAATACGGCCAAGGTTCAGCATCGGGTCGAGGAACATGCGCGCCGCGCGCATCAGTCGGAACTGTAGCGAGATCAGTTGCGCGTCGAGCGGCAAATAGGGCTTGGCGATGGCCTCCGCATAGAGTCCCCAGCCTTCGACGTTCGCACTGTTGAAAGCGAAGATGGCCCGAGCGAGCGACACACCGTTCTCGATCATCGTGGAGAACTGCAATTCATGGCCGGGGCGCGCCTCGTGCGCCGTCAGCGTCCAGGCGCCTGCTTCATACGTGTCGTCCGTTCTCTCCCACGATCCATCGTCGAGCTTCACGAGCTTCGGGATCACAAACTGCGGGTATTCGCCCGTATTGCCTATCAGGCGGGGCAGGTCCACATGCGCTGCGGGTTGCGCGGCGGTTTCGGCGGCCGTCGCTATGCGAATGCCTGCCGGCCTGTCGGGTAACGTCACGAGGCGTTGCTCGACCACGATCTTCTCGATCTCGCCGAGTATTTCCCTGTATCGATCGAGCAGCCTGTCACCATCGATCTGGCCTTCGTCCTTCAGGGCACGGATGACGTCCCTGTAGTTGCTGCTGGAATAGCCCTTCTCTTTCGCAATGAGCGGTGCAATCGTCACCATCTCGTTTCGGATGTCCATGTACCCTTGCGTGGCCATGCGTATCAATTCTTCCGGCGAGTCGTCGACGCCCCAGTTCCGCAAGGCATCGGCGTACATTGCCGGCGGCAAACGGAAGTCGTCGCGGGCGCGAGGCAGAAGCTCGTCGCGAATCCATTCGTTGTACTCGCGCAGCTGATCCGACAGGACTTCGACCGGTTCCTGCCAGCCCTGCAGATCCGTGCCGGACATGAGTTCTTCGAGGCCGCTGATGAACGTCTCGCTGCGCTCGAGGTCCTGTTCGACCTCGCCACGGTACGGACCTTGCAGACCCTCGACGTCAAATCTTTCGCGGGTGCGATCTTTGGCCAGTTCCGTAATGGGAGTGTAGCCCTCCTCGAGGCCGGCATAACGGGCGAGCCTCACCACCGCTGCCGGGTAACGATTCCGTGGTATCTGCTCGTCGATGAGGGCTCGTACGCCGCCGAACACCTGACGGCTGACGTTGTAGTAAGGCAGCATATTCGCGCGGTTCAATTCCTCCGAGCGGAGGTCGTCTTCGACAGCCTTTACCAGGATGCCCAGGTCCTGCGCTACCTGCGGATGTTTCTCCGCCCGGTGACGGTTTTTCAGTTCGACCAGCAGTTCTTCGGTGTCGGCTTTCGAGCGCTCGTAGACGCCGTCCCGCAGATCGCGAATGCTTTCGTCGTAGCCGTCGACACCGAGACCCGCGGCCGCCTCCGGGTTGTAGCGCGCCAGCAAGTCGAGGACGAGTTGGGAGTGCCTGTTGCTTTCCGCTATCCAGTCGGGTTGCGCCTCGGCGGCGGCCGAAAAGGCCAGGAGGATGGCAGCCCACAGCCATGCCAGCCTGATGGTTGCCGGTGTTCGATAAATATGCAGCATGAGAGACTCCTGGGTCTTGTTGTCGTTATTGATCCGCGCATTCCGGGCACGACGGCACGACCTCAGACTCCGAACACGGGCCCCGGTTCACTGCACAATGGAATTTACGGCGAGCCCGGGCATCCAGGGCATGCACGAGCGATCGTCGGCCGGACTGGATGACCAGATCAGGTTCCAGTCACCGGCAGGCCGGTTTTTCGACCTCCAGGGATCCCGGTGCCGAAGCGACGGGTTCCATCATTGTCGCGACCGTCCGCTCCCGTCGCAAAATGATGACGTTGCCTACCGTAACCAGAACGACTCCGGCAACGATGTTGAGGGTTATCTGCAGTCCCTCGAAGAAAACGGAAAGCATGAGGGCGACAACCGGAAACATGACGACGGCATAGCCCGCCTTGTGCGCGCCGATTCGACCGAGCAACGTCAGGTACGCGCCGAAAGCAACGACGGATCCGAATACCGCGAGGTAGGCGAGCGAGAGGACGTATCCGGGCGACGCGTCGAAGTTGAATGCGTGGCCCTGGCCCAGGGCGATCGCGCCGGTCAGCAGCGCACCGTAGAACATGCCCCATGCATTGGCCTGCAGCACGGGTATACCGCCCTTCTGCGCTTCTTGCGACACCATATTGCCGAGCGACGCAATGAACGCGCCGATCACCGACAGAGTTGCACCATAAAGCGTTGCATCGGAAAAGGAAACGGCGCCGACCTGCGGCAGGAACAAGGTCACGATGCCTGCGACGCCGAGAACCGAACCGATGATGACACGCGGTCCCGAGCGCACGCCGAAGAACAACCTGGCATTTATGATGTTCATCCACAGCATGGTAGAAAACGCGATAGCTGCGAGCGCCGACGTAATGTACTGCTGCGCGTGGTAGGTCAGGATGTAGTTCAGGCAGAACAGCAGCAGACCCAGCAGCAGAAACCGGCTGTGCGCTCGCAAGCCGAAATCGAGGCGCAGTCCGCGTGCCCGGCACCAGCCGAACAACAGCAGGGCGGCAAGGGAGTAGCGATAGAACACCGACACTTCCGGGGCCACCACGCCCAGCTGGAACTCGATCGCAAGCCAGGTCGATCCCCACACCATGACGGTGATCAGATACAGGATTCCATTACTCATGGTGAAACCCGAGACAGGTCAAACTCGATATGGTTGAGCGCGAGGGGACGCTGGTCTTCAACGGGTGCGCTCACGATCACACGTCCTTTCACAGTCCATCCTGTTCAGCGAGTCGTGCAGTATGCGGGTCCGGATGTAGCGGTACCTGTGCAGTTCCATCGCCGAGCGCCCGAGGTATTTCAGGGCGCCGGTGAGCGAAAGTCCCCGGCCGGTGGCGCTGTGGCGCATTTCAGTGTTCATGTCATTCTCCGTCGAGGGAAGGTGCGGCTTTGTTGAGCGCCTCCCCGGGAGTTGACTATACGGTCCCATTGGAGCTATAACAGATTCAATTTTTGTAAAATGTGACATGAACAGATTATGTTGAGCGTGAACAAGGAAAGCGACGACTTTCTCTACCGGCAAGTCATCGACCTGATTGCCGAAAACATCGAGTCCGGGACACTGCAACCCGGCGACCGGCTGCCTTCCCTCCGTCGCATGAGCGCGCGCATCGGCGTCAGTATCCCGACGGTACGACAGGCCTACGTCGAGCTCGAGCGCCAGCGCCGGGTCGAGTCGCGTCCACAATCGGGCTTTTACGTTCGCGGCTTCCTGTCCAACGATATGGTGCGGCCTGCCCCGCGCTTTCGCCGAACCGCCAAGCCCGTCCCGGTGGCGCGGCGCAGCCTGATGGATCGCGTATTCGACGGCATCCACCAACCCGACGTGCTGCCTTTCGGGATCGCGGATCCGAGCATGGCGAAACCGCCGGCGAAGGCCTTGCACCGGACCATGAAGCGCGTCATGGCCCGGGCCGAAGAACGCAGCCTTGCCTACGCCCCGAACCGCGGTGAGGCGGGGCTTCGTCGCCAGATTGCCTATCGCTATCTCGATACGGTCGGCAGCAACATCGATCCCGACGGCATTTGCATCACCAACGGCGGTCAGGAGGCGTTGTCCCTGGCGCTCGCCGCCGTCGCGAAGCGCGGTGACGTGATTGCCGTCGAGTCGCCAACGTATCACGGCCAGCTGGAACTGATCGAAAGCTTAGGGATGCTGGCGATTGAAGTAGAGACGTGTCCGGAGGAAGGCGTCGAGCTGGATGCGCTTGAGAAAACCCTCGACGCGCACCCCGTCAGGGTGTGCATGTTCTCGACGACGCTCAGCAATCCGTTGGGCGCCAGCATGCCGGACGAAAAGAGGAAAAAGCTCGTCGAGTTGCTGGAAGAACGTGAGATCGTGCTGATCGAAGACGACGTCTACGGCGAGCTGCTGTTCGACGGTCACCGCCCCAAGCCGGCCGAGTTCCATTCCGACAGTGGCCGCATTCTCACCTGCGGTTCGTTCTCCAAGACAGCGGCGCCCGGATACCGGATCGGCTGGCTGTTGACCGGGCGCCACCACGATGAGATCGTGCGCCTGAAACGGTCGTTTTCGTGCTCCTCCGGGCTGCTGCAGCAGATGACTCTGGCGGAGTTCGTCGCCAGCGGCGACTACGACCGACATCTGAAGACGCTGCGTCAGGTTTTACAGTGCAATTCGCAGCGGATGATCGCGGCCGTTGCCAGTCATTTCCCGCCGGAAACACGCACATCCAAGCCCGTCGGCGGCTGCGTGCTGTGGCTCGAACTGCCGGAAGCGGTCGACTCCGAGAAGCTTTTCGAGCGCGCCATAAAGGAAGGTATCAGTATTGCCCCCGGCAGTATCTTTTCGCCCTGCAACCGATATCGAAACTTCATTCGTCTCAGTTTCGGTCACCCCTGGAGCGCGGAGATCGAGTCGGGATTGCAGCAACTCGGCGAGACGGTCAGCGAACTGGCTCTTCGGGTGCATTGAAGTAAGCGGCAGGAGCCATTTCGCCTGCAACTCGTCTCCTTAGCATCTCGTGGACGCCCATGATACGCGCCATCGCTTCCATAACCGCGCTGTTGTTGGGCGTCGCCATTCTCCTGACCGGCCAGGGCCTGCAGGGCACGCTGCTTCCGGTGCGCGCCACGATGGAGAACTTCTCGACGGTCGCCATCGGCGCGTTTGGCGCCGCGTACTTTCTCGGCTTCACGGTCGGGTGCTGGCGCGGAGCTGGACTGGTGCAGCGGGTCGGGCACGTACGCGTGTTCGCCGCCATGACCGCCCTTGCGTCCGCGAGCCCGCTCCTGCACGGAATGTGGATCGACTTGTGGTTATGGAGCGTGCTGCGATTCGTGTCCGGTTTCTGTTTCGCGATCCTGTATGTCGTGATCGAAAGCTGGCTGAACGAGACGTCCACCAACGACAACCGCGGCTCCGTGTTCTCGATCTACGTACTCATCAACATGACGATGCTGGCCGCGGGCCAGCAGATGATGCTGATGGATGACCCGTCCGTAATGACCCTGTTCGCGCTGTCGTCGGTGCTCGTTTCGCTGGCCGCGGTGCCTGTCGTTCTGTCGACGGCGCCGACTCCCCGAGAGCTGCACGGCGATACCAGGCTCGACATTCCATATCTTTATCGCACGTCTCCCGCGGGCATGCTCGGCAGCCTGGCAACCGGACTGGCAAACGGTTCCTTCTGGGCGCTCGCGCCCGTATTCACGATCTCGTTTTCGTCCGACGTGTCATTGACCGCCTGGTTCATGACGGCCGCCGTCATTGGCGGCGCCGCCAGTCAGTGGCCGCTCGGCGCATGGTCCGACAGGGTCGACCGGCGTTTCGTCATGGGCGTCTCGGCCACCCTTGCGATCGCGGTATCGGGCGCGATCTGGTTTTTGTCCGACCGTCTGACCCACGGTGGGCTGATCCTGCTTGGCGGACTGTGGGGCGCGTTCGCATTCCCGCTGTACTCGCTTTCGATCGCGCATTCGAACGACCATGCAGCGGAGGACCAGTTCGTGGTGGTCTCCAGCGGCCTGCTCCTTATGTATGGCATCGGCGCTGTGGTCGGCCCGGTGATCTCGTCGATCGCGATGTACTGGCTGGGCTCTGTCGGGCTCTTCGCGTTCACCGGTGCGGTCCACGTGGTGCTTTGCGCCTATCTCCTGCAGCGTCGCTTGCGCCGCGGAAAGGCCCGCGCGGAGGCACAGGTCGCGTTTACGGAGGCGCTGACGGCTTCGCATACGACGTCTCAGGTGTACGAGACGGAGTCGGCCGCCCAATAGGTTATATTATGGTTAT
>Ga0299913_10001726_pt1 | contig 16538 bp, 13 predicted proteins | sample RVTome_9_FD_201360 | JGI IMG/M metagenome (GOLD analysis project Ga0299913, IMG submission 201360) | Soil microbial communities from uranium-contaminated site in the Upper Colorado River Basin, Wyoming, United States - RVT155D38 (version 2) ... | reverse complement strand
GTCAAGAAGCTCATCGCCGGGCCCGGCGTCTACATCTGCGACGAGTGCATCGACCTCTGCAACGAGATCATCGAAGAAGAGCTGTCGGAGACCTCCGAGCTGCACTTCGACGAGCTGCCGAAGCCCCGTGAGATCTACGAGTTCCTGAACGACTACATCATCGGCCAGGAGCACGCGAAGAAGATCCTCTCGGTCGCCGTCTACAACCACTACAAGCGCATTCAGTTCGGTGCGGGCCCGGAAGCCGACGTCGAGCTGGCGAAGTCGAACATCCTGCTGATCGGCCCCACCGGTTGCGGCAAGACGCTCCTTGCCCAGACGCTCGCCCGCATGCTCAACGTGCCCTTCGCGATCGCCGACGCCACCGCGCTCACCGAAGCGGGCTACGTCGGCGAAGACGTCGAGAACATCCTGCTGAAGCTGATCCAGGCGGCCGACTACGACGTCAAGAAGGCCGAGACCGGCATCATCTACATCGACGAGATCGACAAGATCGCGCGCAAGAGCGAAAACCCCTCGATCACCCGCGACGTCTCGGGCGAGGGCGTGCAGCAGGCCCTGCTGAAGATCCTCGAGGGCACGACCGCATCCGTTCCGCCGCAAGGCGGGCGCAAGCACCCCCACCAAGAGTTCATTCAGATCGACACCACCAACATCCTGTTCATTTGCGGTGGTGCGTTCGCCGGCATCGAAAAGATCATCGAGAGCCGCACCGGCAGCAAGGGCGTCGGCTTCGTCGCCGACATCCGTCGTGCCGACGAAAAGGACATCGGCGCCGTCCTCGAAAAGGTGCTCCCCGAAGACCTGTTGAAGTTCGGGCTGATCCCCGAATTCATCGGCCGCCTACCGGTGATCGGCGCAGTGTCCAACCTCGACAAGGACGCCCTCATCCGGATCCTCGTCGAACCGAAGAACGCGCTCACCAAGCAGTACCGGAAGTTCTTCGAGTTCGAAGACGTGGAGCTCGAATTCAGCGACGACGCGCTCGACGCCGTTGCCGATCAGGCGCTGCTGCGAGGCACAGGCGCCCGCGGCCTGCGGGCGATCCTCGAAGAGGTCTTGCTCAACATCATGTACGACCTTCCGAGCCGCAGCGACATCGGCAAGTGCGTGATCAACGCGCAGACCGTGCTCGACAAGGTCAACCCCACGCTGGTCGCTCGCGCCGAAACCCCGCGCCAGACCAGACCCCGCCGCGCCGCTTCCTGATCTTTCCGGGTTCTCCTGGTACTGGCGATACAGATCCGTGTCGTATGTACACGGAGAACGAGGGGTACGCGGGCCGCATGAAGCGACTCGTGCTCTTTGCAGTGCTCGGTAGCGGCATCGGAGCGGGCGCAGCCTTTGCTCGCAGCGATCCCACCGCCGAGGACGGTGCAGCTCAGACGGATTTGAAGACCGCCGCGCTCAGTGGGGCGGCCGCCGGGGGGTTCGTGGGTTTGGTGCTCGACCGGCGGGCCAAGCGCAAGGCTCGCAAGACCAAGCTCGTCGGTTACGCCCACAAGGCCCGCCCCAAGATGGAAGCGGCGCTCGATGCCGCGTTCGCCGCGGCCGAGATCGCACTGCCCAGAGTGGAGGCCGCGGCCGAGGTCGCCCGGGAACGCGCCAAGGAGAAGGCCTCCGAGACGAGGCCCAAGGTCGAGCACGCCGCTGAAGTGGCACGCGGGCGCGTCAAGGAGAAGGCCTCCGAAGCGGCCGAGGTGACCCGCGACCGGGCCGCCGAAGCCGGAGCTGCCGCACGGGAGCGGGCCGCGGAGGCGGCCATCCACGCCAAGCACGTCGCCGCCGAACGGGCCGACATCGCCAAGCGCCGCGCTCGGAAGGGCGGCCACCCGCGGGCGGCCAAGGCCCTCGATCTCCTGCCCGTCTAATCGTTCTGGCGTCAATCCGGGGACGAATACGTTCCTGAGTGACGCCAGAATGCGAAAGTGACGCTTGCGGACGGACTGGCCTGGCTCGACCGCCACATCAACCTCGAGGCCACCGCCGGCAAGGTCGAGGGGCTCTCGCTGGAGCGGGTGCGCCGCCTCGTCGGCGTGCTGGGCGACCCGCAGCAGAGCTTCCCGGTCATCCACATCACCGGCACCACCGGCAAGGGCTCGACGGCCCGCATGATCACGGGCCTGCTGGCCGAGGCCGGCCTGGCCGTGGGCACCTACACCAGCCCTCACCTCCAGCGCATTAACGAGCGCATCGCCCGCAACGCCGAGCCGATCGATGACGACGAGCTGGCGGACCTGCTGGCCGACCTCGAGCGCCTGGAGCCCCTCGTCGGCGCCTCGAACTCGTATTTCGAGCTGCTGACGGCGGCCGCCCTCAGGTGGTTCGCGGACATCGCCGTGGACGTGGCCGTCGTCGAGGTGGGTCTGCTCGGCCGGTACGACGCCACGAACGTCTGCGACGCCACCGTGGCGGTCGTGACCAACGTTGGCTACGACCACACTGATGGTCAGGGGGATTGGCGAGCGCGCATCGCTGACGAGAAGAGCGGCATCGTCAAAGCCGACAGCACGCTCGTGCTCGGCGAGACTGCGCCGGCGCTGTTGCCGATCTTCCATCGCGCCGGAGCGCGCGAGATCTGGGAACGCGAGCGCGACTTCGATTGCGAGTCGAACGAGCTCGCCGTCGGCGGACGCCTACTCGAGCTGCGAACACCGTCGTCGCGGTACGACGAGGTGTACCTCTCGTTGCACGGAGCGCACCAAGGTGACAACGCCGCGCTCGCGCTCGCGGCCGCCGAGGCATTCTTCGCCGCTCCGCTGGGCGATGACGTCGTGCGCGACGCGTTCGGTGCGGTGTCCATGCCGGGACGGTTCGAAGTTGTCGCACGCGAACCGCTCGTCGTGCTCGACGGCGCGCACAGCCCCGAAGCCGCGGCGACGGTCGCCGCGACATTGCATGACGACTTCGAGCGCGGCGGCCGAACGATTCTCGTCGTCGGGCTGCTGCAACCGCGGGACGCGTCGTCGGTGCTCGACGCGTTGGAAGTCGACACGGCGGAAACGGTGATCGCGTGCACGGCGCCTTCGCCGCGCGCGATCCCCGCGCACGACATCGCCGACGCCGCGGAAGCGTTGGGTGCGAGAGTGATCGTCGAACCCGACGTGGCGACCGCGGTCGACCGAGCTCGCACTCTCGCCGAGCCGAACGACGCCATCCTCGTGACGGGTTCGCTGTACGTCGTGGGCGCGGCGCGTTCGCACCTGCTGGGTTGAGACCCCTACCCTCCGAGCGATGAACCGGACCTTCGTCATGGCCAAGCCCGACGCCGTGGAACGCGGCCTGATCGGCGAGATCGTGGCTCGCATCGAACGGAAGGGCTTGAAGGTCGTCGCCGCGCAGATGCGCACGGTCGACGGGGCGCTGGCCTCGAAGCATTACGAGGAGCACGAAGGCAAGCCCTTCTACGGCGAGCTGATCAGTTTCATCACCCGATCGCCGGTGTTCGCGATGGTCGTGGAAGGTCCGGCGGACAACACGTTCTCGCTCGTGCGCATGCTCGTCGGCGCGACCAAGGTCGACGACGCGTTGCCGGGCACGATCCGGGGCGACTTCGCAACGACGACAACCGAGAACCTCGTGCACGCCAGCGACGGGCATGAATCCGCAGCTCGCGAGATCGCGCTGTGGTTTCCCTCGTTGTGATCAGGCGCGATTCCGACTGATTGTTGCAGAACCGTTACAGCGTCTAACCTGTCGGACCAAGTAGGGGCCGAGACCATCGCACTTGGCGCCAACTAACGTTCGCCCAACATTCGCTCGCCCGACGGGAACCTGATGTCGGAAACTGTTCTGTCGCAGTTCATGGGTCGCGACATGGCCGTCGACCTTGGAACTGCCAACACCGTGGTCTACGTGCGCGGTCGCGGCATCGTGCTCGACGAGCCGTCGGTTGTTGCCGTCAACGCTCGCGACGGCCGGTTGCTCGCGGTCGGCACGGAAGCCAAGCGGATGATCGGGCGCACGCCCGCGCACATCCAAGCCATCCGGCCGCTGAAAGACGGCGTCATCGCGGACTTCGAGATCTGCGAGAAGATGCTGAAGTACTTCATCACGAAGGTGCACCCACGGCGCTTGTCGCTGCACCCTCGCATGGTGATCTGCGTGCCGTCTGGCATCACCGGGGTCGAGCAACGGGCCGTGCAAGAGGCGGCCGAGTTCGCCGGCGCCCGCAAACCGGCCTACATCATCGAAGAGCCGATGGCCGCCGCGATCGGAGCAGGGCTCCCGGTGCAGGAGCCGACCGGCAACATGATCGTCGACATCGGCGGCGGCACGACCGAAGTCGCGGTCATCTCGCTCGGTGGCATCGTCGCGAGTCAGTCGGTGCGCGTCGGTGGCGACGAGCTCGACGACGCGATCGTGAACTACATCAAGAAGGAGTACAGCCTCGCGCTCGGTGATCGCACGGCTGAGGAAGTGAAGATCGCGCTCGGCTCCGCGTGGCCGCTCGTCGATGAAGTGCACGCCGAGATCCGCGGCCGCGACCTCGTCACCGGTTTGCCGAAGACGATCGTAGTGTCGACGCAAGAGATTCGCGATGCGATGGACGAGCCCGTCTCCGCTGTCGTCGACGCAGTGAAGGTCACGCTCGACAAGACGCCACCGGAGCTCGCCGCCGACATCATGGAACAAGGCATCGTGCTGAGCGGCGGCGGCGCGTTGCTGCACGGGATCGATGCACGACTCCAACACGAGACCGGCATGCCGATCGTCATCGCCCACGACCCGTTGCACGCGGTCGCGATCGGTTCTGGACAGTCGCTCGAGGAGTTCGACGCGCTGAAGGGCGTCCTGTTCTCCTCTCACAGCGATCGCTGAACCCTGAGGAATGGCTCTCTCGAGCCGCGGCGGTCGATCCCGCTTCACGCTGGTTCTCCTGATCCTCACGTCGATCACGGTCCTCACCCTCGACTTTCGAGGCTCCAGCGCCATCCAGTCCGTGCGGAACACAGCTTCGAGCGTGTTCAGCCCGGTGCGCGACGCCGCCAGCAGTGCGTTCTCACCGGCGACCAACGCCTGGGACGGCCTCTTCCACTACGGCGATCTGGAAAAGGAGAACCAGCGGCTCCGGGCGGAGATCGAGCAGCTGCAAGGGCAGGCGGCCCAGAACGACGAGGCGAAGCGGGCCCTCGATGAGCTGACCAAGGCCGTTGGCATCACGCAGTGGACCACCCTCCCGGCGGTCACCGCTCAGGTCATTTCGGGGCCCCTCACGAACTTCGAGCACACCATCGAGATCGACAAGGGCTCCAATGCCGGGATCAAGGTGGACATGCCCGTCGTCACGGGGGCGGGCTTGGCCGGGCGCATCGTCGAGGTCCAGAGTGGCCGGAGCGTGATCAAGCTGCTGACCGACCCCGACATCGTGGTCGGCGTGCGCCTGAAGACCACCGGCGACACCGCGTTGCTGCACGGCCAGGGCGACGGCCAGCCGCTGGTCATCGATGCCGGCATCGACCCGAAGGTGACGGTTCCCCCCGAGGAGCTCGTCACCACGAGCGGCGAGGACCGGGCGACGTTCCCGGGGGGCGTACCGATCGGCAACGTCTCCAAGACGGAGCTCGCGGCCGGACAGCTCACGCAGGTGCTGACGGTGACGCCCTTGACGAACTTCGAGCGGCTTACCTTTCTCCAGGTGTTGCTGTGGGAGCCCCCGCAATGAAGTACGCGCGGCCCGCGTTCGTGATCTTCGTGCTGCTGACGCTTCAGACGACGTTGATCGCCGACCTCCAGGCCTTCGGGGCGACAGGCGACATCATGATGCTCCTGCCGATCGCCGCCGGAATCAGCGGTGGACGTGATCGCGGCGCGGTCGTCGGGTTCGTCACCGGACTGGCCTTCGACCTCGTTGTGCACGGAACACCACTGGGTTTCTTCGCGCTGGGCTACACGCTCGTCGGCTACATCGTCGGCGCAATGCAGGCGGGCGTGCTGCGCGCCGCGTGGTGGATTCCCGTGGTCACCGCTTTCGGCGGAAGCGTGCTCGGGATCGTCACGCTGGCGGTTGTCGGCGAGTTCCTCGGCTTCGAGCACCTCTTCGACCGTCATCTGCTGACGATCTGTGCCGTTGTCGCCGTCGTGAACGCCGCGCTCGTGCTCCCGATGCTGCGCGTCGTCCGTTGGTCGATGCCGCTGGTGACCCGTAGTGGCCGGCTGGTGCCAACGTGACTGCACGGATGAGTGCGGAGAACCCGCGTCTGCGGTTGGGGATCTTCGGCATCGTGATCTTCTCGCTCTTTGCCGCGTTGTTCGCGCGCCTTTGGTACCTGCAGGTGATGGCGACGACGGAGTTCAAGAACGCGGCCCAGGCACTGCAGACCCGCACGATCCTGGAGGAGGCGCCACGCGGCCGGATCTTCGACCGTAAGGGCGTGGTGATGGTCGACAACCGCGTGTCGGTCGTCGTCACCGTCGACAAGAAGCTCCTCCCAGACGCGACGAAGCAGCCCGCCGAGCGCGCCGCGCTCCTCGACAAACTCGCCACGGAGCTGACGCGCTACTCACAGCAGAACGTCACCCGCGAGTTCCTCGAGGCGCGATTGATGGACGTGCGCTACAGCCCGTACACGCCCGTGCCCGTTGCCGTCGACTTCCCCAAGGCGGGACTGCTCTATCTCGCCGAGCATCACGACGACTTCGGCAACGCCGTGGCCGTCGGGCAGGCCACCGTGCGGGCCTATCCGCTGGGGCGCACCGGTTCGCACGTCCTGGGTTACGTCGGGTCGGCCACGCAGGAAGAGCTCGACGCGAGGAAGACGAGCCCGAAGACGTACAAACCGGGTGATGAGATCGGCAAGACCGGGGCGGAGCGCACGTATGAAGACGACCTTCGCGGCACGCCTGGAAAGTTGGTGCTCGAAGTCGACGCGGCCGGGAACACCGTTCGGCAGCTCTCCTACACGCCACCGGCGCCCGGCAACGACGTGTTCCTGACGATCGATGCGAACGTACAGGCGATCACCGAGCAGGCGTTACGCGACGAGCTCGTGAACGCGCACAACCGCCGCAACAGGGACGGGTCCTACAACGCGGCGCCCGCGGGCGCGGCGGTGATCCTCGACCCGAACAACGCCCAGGTCATCGCCATGGCTTCATATCCGGACTACGACCCGAGCCAGTTCGTCAACGGGATCTCGAGCAGTGTTTGGGATCCGTTGCAGGATCCGAGCAGCTATTTCCCGCTCAACAACCGCGCGCTCCAAGGCCAGTATGCGCCGGGCTCCACGTTCAAGCTGGTGACGACGCTCGCGGGGTTGCGCACCGGTGTCATCACTCCCGAGACGACCATCAGCGACCCCGGCTACTACGTCGTGCCCGGCTGTCAGGGTGCAGCGGAGCAGTGCCGGTTCACGAACTCGGGCGGCACCGCATGGGGTCGCGTGAACCTGCCGCGCGCCTTGACGGTGTCGAGCGATGTGTACTTCTACTCACTCGGCGGACAGTTCTGGACCGACCGCAGCACGTTCGGCGATCCGCTCCAGGAAACCGCGAAAGACCTCGGCTTTGCGGCCGGCACCGGCATCCCGCTCGACGAGCAGAAGGGGTTCGTGCTGACGCCCGGCGAGAAGCGGCAGCTGCACGAGCAGAATCCAGCAGCGTGGCCTTACGGCGATTGGTACACGGGCGACAACGTGCAGCTGGCGATCGGGCAGAACACGGTCACCGTCACGCCGCTGCAGCTCGCGAACTCCTACAGCACGCTGGCCAACGGCGGCACGCTCTACTCTCCGAACATCGCGATCAAGGTCACACGGGGCGGCAGCAATGAGGTGGTTCGCGCGATCGAACCACGCGTGCTTCATCAGGTGGAACTGCCGCCTCACTTCCGTGAGCCGATCATGCAGGGGCTGTTCGGCGCGGTGAACTCGCGGGAGGGAACGGCCTACGGCGCGTTCCTCTCCTTTCCCAACTGGCAGGTGGCCGGCAAGACCGGCACGGCGCAGGTCACCGGGAAGCAGGACACCGCGCTGTTCGTCGGCATCGCGCCGTTCGAGGCGCCCCACTTCGTCGGCGTCGCCGTGCTCGAGGAGTCCGGCTTCGGTGCGACGGCTGCCGCGCCGGTCATCCGGCGCGTGTTCCAGGCACTGGCCGACCCTGCGGAGGCGCCGACGGTCGGCCCCGGGGGCGTGCTGTCGGCCCCGCTCGAGGGAGCGGTCGACAACTCGAACGGGAGCCCCGACTGATGGCCGTCACCGTTCAGCAGACGGTCCCGCGCAGCCCCGCGAGCACGCTGCGCCGCAACCCGTCGGCGGCGTGGCGGCACCTCGACCTCGTGCTCCTCGGGTGCGTGGTTGCCGTGTCGTGCCTCGGCGCGCTGATGGTGTACTCCGCGACGCGCGGGCCGGTCGAGCCCTACGACATCTCGTCGCTCCAGCGGCAGGCGCTGTTCGTCCTGATCGGCTTCGCCGTGCTCGCGTTCACAGTGGCAATCGACTACCGACACTTCCGCGACTGGGCGCTGCTGTTGTACACCGCCGCGTGCGTGCTCCTGGCCGTCGTCGTGTCGCCGGTCGGCTCGCAGAGCAGGGGCGCGCAGTCGTGGTTCCAGCTCGGAGGCTTCCAGTTCCAACCATCCGAGTTCGCGAAGCTCGGGCTCATCCTGGCCATCGCCAATGTGGCCTCGCAGTTCTACGGCGAGATCGATCGCCGGCGCCTGGCGGTGTTGTTGGGCGTTGCCGCCCTGCCGCTCGTGCTGATCATGCTGCAACCCGACCTCGGCACCGCCCTCGTGCTGTCGCTCATCACCGCCGGCGTGTTGTTCATTGCGGGCGCGCGGGCCAAGCACCTTCTCGCACTCCTGCTCGTCGCGCTGCTCGGCGCGACCGTGTTGCTCAACTCGAGCCTCCTCGCCGACTATCAGAAGGATCGGCTCACCTCGTTCACCCATCAGGACGAAGGGCTCACCGGCGTCGCCACCTACAACACGACCCAGTCGAAGATCACGATCGGTGCCGGCGGCACGTTCGGTGAGGGGCTGTTCCAGGGCAGTCAGACGCGGTTGCGCAACGTGCCCGAGCAGCACACAGACTTCATCTTCACCGCGGTGGGGGAGCAGCTCGGTTTCGTCGGCTCGGCTTCGCTGCTGGCGCTGTTCTCGATCATCTCGTGGCGGGTGTGGCGCACCGCCCAACTGGCCCGCGACGAGTTCGGGATGCTCGTGTGCGTCGGCGTGCTCTCTCTTCTCATGTTCCAGATCTTCGAGAACGTCGGGATGACGATGGGCATCATGCCGGTGACCGGTATCCCGCTTCCGTTCGTGTCGTACGGTGGGTCGTCGACGATTGCCCTGTTCGCCGCCCTCGGCCTCGTTCTCAACGTCCACATGCGCAGATTCGCCTGACCCCATCGAAATGACTGGACCCACCTGCCCTGGAGACCGGTAACCGTCCGTGAACCGTCGAACCTTTCTGCTCGGGTCGACGGCCGCAGTTGGCGCAGCTGCGGGCTTGGTCAAGCTGATTTCTTCTGCACCCGCTGGCGACGGCGGCTCCGGCCCCGTGGAGACACGGACCTACGGGACCAGCGTTGTGCGGAGTCGCCAGGCCAGCTCAAACTCGCCGAACGTGCTGTTCGTCAGCATCGACGACTGCAACGACTGGCTCGGCTTCTTGAACAATCATCCCGGGACGCACACCCCCAACCTCGACGCTCTGGCCCGCAACAGCCTCGTGTTCAGCCAGGCCTACACCACCGCGCCGATGTGCCTCCCGTCACGCACATCGGTGCTGTTCGGCTCGGCCCCGCATCGAGGTCACGTCTACGACCACAGCCCCGAGAGCCTCGAGACATACGCAAGCATGGCGCGATCGACGTCGTCGCTGGTCGACGATGTCTGGGCGGCGGGTTACGAGACGTTCGGCGCTGGGAAGGTCTTCCACGACGGTCAGCGCGAGCGCTGGACGCAGTTCCAACCCGTCGTTCAATACATGCCGGGAAGACTGCGCGGTGAGTCGACGGCGGCCGGTCGTTTCGACCCTGCCTGGATATCTCCCTACGACGGCGCGCCGATCGGCAACGGCGAGCGCTTCAAGTTGAGCATGCTCGACTTCGGACCGAGCGGCGTCGCACCCGAGGACGAGCCGGATGGCAAGACGACGCAGTGGGTGCGGCAACAACTCAAGGAGAGTCGTCGAGGCCCATTTTTTCTCGCGCTTGGGCACTATCTTCCACACGAGCCGTGGCGGTTGCCGCAGCGGTTCTTCGACCTCCACCCACTCGAGGAGGTTGTCGTCCCGGAGTTCAGGCCGGACGATCTGGCGGATGTTGGCGTCTATGCCCGTGACCAGATCGTGGACCGGTTTCATCGCTTCGAACTGCTGCAGACGAGCGGCTTGTGGGAGGAGGCGGTCCAGGCCTATCAGGCGGCGATCAGCTTTGCTGATGATCGCCTCGGAATCGTTCTCGACGAGTTGTCCCACAGCCAATATGCGGAGGACACCATGATCGTGGTTTGGAGCGATCACGGCTACCACCTCGGAGAGAAGCTGCACATCGAGAAGTTCACGCTCTGGGAGCGCGCCACGCGGGTGCCGTTGCTGATCCACGTCCCGGGACGGTTCGATCATCATCGGGATTTCGACCGGCCAGTCTCGCTGCTCGACCTTGGCCCGACGGTCGCGGAACTCTGCGGCGCCGAACTCCACGCGCCGCACGACGGCGAGAGTTTGCTGCCGCTACTAGCCGACCCAGTGCATGCCGACCGTCGGCCGGCGGTCATGACATGGCTATCAGGGAATCATGCCGTTCGCCGTGGGCAGTGGCGCTATATCCGGTATCGAACGGGCGATGTTGAGCTCTACGACCATCAGGACGACCCGGACGAGTACGTCAACCTCGCCGGACGGCCCGACCATGCGGCGATCGTCGCGGAACTGGACCGGTTCCTTCCAGAACAAGGATGAGTACGCCAACCCCATGAGCGTCCAACCGGCTCGGCGACCAGTTCGCTCATCGCACGATGGAGGTGAATCAGCGCGATTAGGTGAACGGGCCATTCCGGTAGCCTTGCCCCGGTAATGACGTCGATCTGGACGCAGCTGGAGCCGCTGCTCGCCCGAGTGCAGAAGCCGGCTCGCTACATCGGCTGCGAAGACGGCGCGCAAGCGCCGGAGCACCGCAGCGACAAGGTGTCGTGGCTGCTGGCCTACCCCGACGCGTACGAGATCGGCCTGCCCAACCAGGGGCTGCAGATCCTGTACGAGATCCTCAACGAGCGAACGGATGCCGTCGCCGAGCGGACCTATGCCCCGTGGACCGACCTCGAGGCGCTGCTGCGGGCGCACGGCCTCCCGCTGTTCTCTGTCGACACGCATCGCCCTGCCGGCGAGTTCGACGTCCTGGCCTTCAACCTGTCGGCCGAGTTGGTCTATACGAACGTCCTCAACTGCATCGATCTCGCGGGCGTGCCTGTCCGGGCCGCTGCGCGCGACCCGGAGCATCCGCTGATCGGCGCGGGTGGGCATTGCACGTACAACCCCGAGCCGTTGGCGGACTTCCTCGACTTCGCCGTGCTCGGCGACGGCGAAGAGGTCGTGGCGGAGATCACCGGGGTGGTGGGCGCATGGAAGCGCGCCGGCCGCGCGTCACGCGCCGATGTGCTGCTCGACCTGGCGCGCATCACCGGTGTCTACGTCCCGTCGCTCTACGACGTCGACTACCACGCCGACGGCACCATCGCGTCAGTATCGCCGCGCCATCCCGATGTGCCCGCTGTCGTCGAGAAGCGCACGATCGCCGACTTGGCCGACTGGCCGTATCCGAAGAACCAACTGGTGCCGCTGACCGAGGTCGTGCACGACCGGCTCAACGTCGAGGTGTTCCGAGGCTGCACGCGCGGCTGTCGCTTCTGTCAGGCCGGCATGATCACGAGGCCGGTGCGCGAGCGTCCGGCCGATCAAGTGCGGCACATGATCACGTCAGGCCTCAAGCGCACTGGCTACGACGAAGTCGCGCTGACGTCGCTGTCGACGGCGGACTTCTCCGGCATCGAGCGCGTGGTGGCCGACACCGCGGGCGAAGACAACGTCAGTGTGAGCCTCCCGAGCCTGCGGGTCGACGCATTCACCGTCGGCATCGCCGCGCAGATCCAGAAGGCGCGGCGCACCGGTCTCACGTTTGCGCCGGAGGCGGGATCGTGGCGCATGCGTCAGGTCATCAACAAGCTCATCACCGAGGACGATCTCTACGGCGCCGTCGAATCGGCATACTCGCAGGGCTGGCGGCGCATGAAGCTCTACTTCCTGACGGGCCTGCCGACGGAGACCGACGAAGACACGCTCGGCATCGCGGAGCTCGCTCGTAGATGCGTGGAGATCGGCCGCCGCTATCACAAGGGTGCGTCCGTCACGATCTCGGTCGGGGGCTTCGTCCCCAAGCCGTTCACCCCGTTCCAGTGGTTCGGGCAGAACACCGTCGCCGAGCTGACCAGGAAGGTGAACCTGCTGCGCGATGCGCTGCGCCGCGACAAGGGCGTGCAACTGAAGTGGCACGACCCGAAGGCAACGCTGATCGAAGGCCTCGCGTCGCGGGGCGATCGCCGTTTGGGACCGGTCATCGAGCAGGTGTGGCGGCGCGGCGGGGTGTTCCAGGAGTGGTCGGAGCACTTCGACCTCGAGCTGTGGGACACGGCCATGTCCGACCACGGCCTGTCGACCGACTGGTACGTCCACCGCCATCGCACCGAGGGCGAAGTCCTGCCGTGGGACCACATCTCCGCGGGCTTGCACAAGGACTTCCTGTGGCAGGACTGGCGCGACGCCTTGGCCGAAGTCGGGTTGCCGGACTGCCGGTGGACGCCGTGCTACGACTGCGGTGCATGCACCGGGTACGGCATCGAGCACATCGTCGCCTCGGCCACGCCGCCCGCGGGCGGCAGTCAGGGCACCGGACAGCTTGTCTTCCTGAGCGGTGCCCGATGAACAGCCGCTACCGCATCCGTTTCTCGAAGCTGGGGAAGATCCGCTTCACCAGCCATCGCGACGTCGCACGCGTATGGGAGCGAGCGTTGCGACGGGCCGCTCTCCCAGTGGCCTACACCGAGGGGTTCTCCCCTCATCCGAAGCTGAGCTTCGGGCTGGCGCTCTCTACCGGCCACGAATCGCTCGGCGAGTACCTCGACGTCGACATGGCGGAGCCCGTCGACGTCGAGAGCATCCCCGCCCGGCTCGATCCGTGCCTGCCCATCGGTTTGGATGTGCAGGCGGCGGCCGAGATCGTGCCCGGCACGCCGTCGCTGCAGCAGGTCGTCACCAGCTGCACGTGGCGGATCGAGGTGGTCGGGTTCGGCCCAGCCGAGCTGCGCAAGCGAGTCGAGGGCTGTTTGGGGGCCGATTCGCTCGTCGTCACCCGGCAGCGCAAGGGTCACATGGTCACCGATGACCTTCGCCCGGCCATCCTGTCGCTCGAGATGATGGACGTCGGCCCCGAGTTGCTCGCCGAGTTGGCGACGCAACCTCGGGGCGTTCGCCCGTCAGAGCTCGTCGCCGTACTGGCTTCCCGGCCGGGTGACGAGGTCGTCGAGGGTCATGTGTGCAGACTTCACCAATGGATGTCGACCGACGGCGCGCGCGAGGAGCCGCTTCCGCTCCCGCTCCGCGCGACGTTGGCGCCGCACGCCGAGGCGCGTGCGTCATGAGAAGGGAACATTCCCATGTCCGATCCCGTCACCACGGGTCCAAGCGATCCGCAGGAGCCGAGCTCCGAGCGGGCTGAACAGCCCGAGACCGGCGACGGCACGACCCCACGTCCCAAGCGTCGCCGCGGTTCGCGCGGCGGTCGGAATCGCAATCGAAACCGCAGCAGCACCACCGTTGACCTGACCGAGGATCATCAGTCGGTCGAGTTGCCCGAACGGTCTGGCGAAGGCCGTCCGCAGACGGTCGAGGCCGCGGAGCGGGCGCTCGTCCGCAAGCCCGAGCCGCCCGCGCCGAAGCCCAAGATCGGCGACAGCCGCCCGGCGCCCGCGGCGTCCGGGACCAAGGCAGAACCGGCCGCCGGTGAGGGCACGTCCTCCCGCCGGCGTCGCCGGCGCGGCGGCCGCGGTCGGGGCGCGGGAGCAGGCGGCAGCCAGGGCGGGAACGAGCGCAAGCCCTCGAGCCCCGTGCAGGCCATGTTGGTCGATGACCAACCCCTGGAGCTCGACGACGACGTTCTCGAGACCCGGCGCGGACGTGAGCGCAAGGGCCGCCCCCTCGGGCGGTACCTCATGTGCGTCCACGTCCAGGATTCGGGGGTGGCGTCCGAGGGCCGCGTGACGCAGATCGCGGTGCTCGAGGGCCGGTCGCTGCTCGAGCATTACGTCTCCCGGCCGGCCGACGACGTCAGCCAGATCCACGGCAACATCTATCTCGGTCGGGTGCAGAACGTGCTGCCCGGCATGGAGGCGGCGTTCGTCGACATCGGGACGCCCAAGAACGCGGTGCTGTACCGGGGCGACGTGCAGTACGACCCCGAGGACGTCGAGGAACGACCCGCCAACATGCGCATCGAACAGATGCTCAAGGCGAAGCAGACCATCATCTGCCAGGTCACCAAGAACCCGATCGGCGCGAAGGGTGCCCGCCTCACGCAGGAGGTGTCATTGCCCGGACGGTTTGTCGTGCTCATCCCGAACTCGTCGACCTACGGGATCTCGAAGCGCCTGTCCGACGACGAACGCCGCCGGCTTCGCACGATCCTCGACAAGGTGAAGCCGAAGCAGCACGGCGTGATCGTCCGCACGGCGGCCGAGAACGTGACGTCGGAGGAGATCGAGCGTGACGTCCTCCGCCTGCTCAAGCAGTGGGAGCAGATCGACGCGCTGGCCAAGCGAAGTCAGGCGCCCGCGCTGCTGTACCGCGAGCCCGACATGGCCGTGCGCGTCATCCGGGAGGAGTTCAACAGCGAGTACCGCGGCGTCGTGATCGACGATCAGAGCCTGTACGAGGATGTGCGCGACTACGTCGCGTCGATCTCGCCCGCGCTGGCCGACCGGGTCGAGTTCTTCGAGCGGGAAGCGGAGCCGCTGCCGCTGTTCGAGCGGTTCCATGTGCACGAGCAGCTGCACAAGGCGCTCGACCGCAAGGTGTGGCTGCCGTCCGGCGGCTCGCTGATCATCGAGCACACCGAGGCGCTCACCGTGATCGACGTGAACACCGGCAAGAACGTCGGCACGTCGAGCCTCGAGGAGACGGTGTTCCGCAACAACCTCGAAGCGGCCGTCGAGGTCGCCCGGCAGCTCCGGTTGCGCGACATCGGCGGGATCATCGTCGTGGACTTCATCGACATGGAGATCCGCGAGAACCGCGATCAGGTGATCCGGGTGTTCCGGGACGCGCTCGCCCGTGACAAGACCCGCACGCAGGTGTTCGACATCTCCGAGCTCGGCCTGGTCGAGATGACCCGCAAGCGCATCGGCGAGGGCCTGCTGGAGTCGTTCACCCACCTTTGCCCACAATGCGAGGGCCGCGGCGTCACCTTCGACGTCGACCTGTTGGGCGAAGACTGACGCTTTTCCGGTACCCGGAAATGGCTACGAGGCTGGCCGCAGGACTCGCGCCAGCGCAGCACGCACGATGGCGCGGGCTTCCTGGGGCGCGTGCCACAGCTGGCGATCCCAGACTCTTCGACGATGAATCCTGCGGATTCGAGCCGTGCCCGGCGGGCTTCGTCATCACGGCGGTACGACAGCGCGCCGTGATACCGCTCGCTCTGCACTTCGATGATGACGGGCTGGACAAGGTGGCGGAAGTCAACGCGTCCGCCCCAGAGTTCGCCGCCCGACTCCACTTGCCGCCGCCACTCGCCGCCGATCACCTCGATGAACCGTCGTTCCAGACCCGTCGCCGGTCCGACGTAGTCGAGTGGCCGCTCCTCCAAGAACCCGTCGAGCACGGTCGTTCCATTGCGCCCGCGTCGGCGTATCTCCTGCAGGCACGCGCGCATCGACGGAATCGTGACGAGCCCCATCGACAGGCCCATGTCGAGCGCCCGTTCCGCTCGCAGCGGATTCTCGTGTCCGCAGAGTTGGTAGATGCACAGCTCGGGTCTCGCAACGCGGATGCCTCGATAGGTCGTCATCCAGTGATCGGGAATCCCAACGCGGGCATAGATGTGCCCTATGACGCCCGGAAAGGACTTCGCGTTCTCGTCAGTGATGATGTGTGCCGGCAGCAGGCGATAGGACGATCCGAGCCCCCAGAGCGCTGATCCCGAGACCGAGCCGAGCCCCGCTAGGGGGCCGGCCTCGAGAACCGCCGCGCAGGCCTGTTGTTCCTCCGTGGACGGCGAGCCGGTCCGGATCAAAACGCGTTGCGAGACCTCCTGCCACCCGGAGGATCGTCGCAGCCTGGTGATTTCCTTCGAGTCTGCGCCGAGGTCTCGCAACTGCCAGACGGCAACACAGCTGTACTGAGTGGCAGCGAGTTCACAGATGGCTGCATCGAGTCGCATGCCGGCCGAGAATAGAAATGGGGTGAGACAGTGACAGGGGCTGGGCGTTCTCCGGGTACGGGCGGGACACATGTGTCCCGCCCGTACCCGGAAATGCTGAGGGAATC
>Ga0299913_10001725_pt1 | contig 16538 bp, 16 predicted proteins | sample RVTome_9_FD_201360 | JGI IMG/M metagenome (GOLD analysis project Ga0299913, IMG submission 201360) | Soil microbial communities from uranium-contaminated site in the Upper Colorado River Basin, Wyoming, United States - RVT155D38 (version 2) ... | reverse complement strand
ACCGAGGCCTCACGCATGCCCGGCAAGGTGGACGGCACGGTCATCCGGGACCGCTCCCGGGCCGTCCGCGAGATCGGGCACGCACTTTCGCGCCGGTTCAGGGAGCGGCTGGCTGGTACCGTCCACCGGGCACTCGTGATCGATGACGGCGCGGCGGCGGTGACGGCGAACGGGCTGCGCGCGAGGTTGAGCGAGCGCCGCCAGCGCAATGAGTGGGTGCAGGTCCGTCTCGCCGTCGAGGAAAGCGGGCTGCGCGGCGATCTCGCCGCCGTTCAGGCGGGGAGCAGATTCGCGGCGCGTTGAGCGGGCGAGCGCCGTTGTCCGTCCACGATGAGCTGGCCGCAGGCGGCGCGGATGTCGCGCCCGCGGCTCTTGCGCACCGACACGGTCATCCCGCGCTCCGCGAGCAGGCGCGCGAAGCGATCCACCCGCTCGTCCGGCGGACGATCGAAGGGAATGCCGGGCGCGGCATTGAGGGGAATCAGATTGATCTTGGCGCGGACGTCGGCGAGCAGCCGGGCGAGCCTCCGCGCGTCGGCCGCCGTGTCGTTGACGCCGTCGAGCAGCACGTACTCGAACGTGATGCGGTCGCGCCGCCGGATGGGCACCTGCCGGCAGGCGTCGATCAGGGTGGCGAGAGAGTACTTCCGGTTGATGGGCACCAGCGCGCTGCGCTGGGCGTCAGTGGTCCCGTGGAGCGAGATGGCGAGGTTGGGCATGACGGGTTCCTGCGCGAGGCGCAGGATCGCCGGCACCAGGCCGACCGTGGACAGCGTGATGCGTTTCGGGTGCATGGCGAGGCCCTGTTCGTGCACGAGCATACGGACCGCCTGCATCACGGCGTCGTAGTTGTGCAGCGGCTCTCCCATTCCCATCAGCACGATGTTGAATCGCGTGTCGAGCAGCCCCAGCTCCGTGGCGAGCACGCGGGCCTGCGCGACGATCTCGCCGGCGGTGAGATGGCGGACGAAGCCCATCCGGCCGGTCAGACAGAAGGCGCAGTCCATCGCGCAGCCCACCTGGCTGGAGATGCAGAAGGTCATCGCCGGCGTGTCGGGGATGAACACCGACTCGACGGCGCGGCCGTCGGCGAGCGTGAGCAGGAACTTCTGCGTGCCGTCGGAGGACGTTTCGCGACCGGCAATCGCCGGCGTGAGGCAGTCGCAGCGTGACGCGAGGCGCTGGCGGAGGCTCGCGCTGAGGTCCGTCATGGCCTCGAACGACCGGTGGCCCCGGCGGTGTATCCATCGGTACACCTGCCGCGCATGGAACGCATCGATGCCCTCACGGCGGAAGAGGGCCTCGATCGCGTTCAGCTCGAGCGCGGCGAGGTCCTCGCGTTCGTCAGTCACTGGTAACTCACACGGAATTCAGGAGATAGCGCGTCCAGCGATTCTAGCACGCGCGGTCCGGTACCAACTTTGGCGTTGCGGCCGTGCGGCCGCGCATGCTAAGATATGTTCTTTCTAATTCACTGAAGCGCAAGGACTTGGCGACAGAGTCCAGCGTCCCGTCTTCGGCCGGCAGTTCCGTGACACATTCGGCGACCGACTCGATGATTGTCCGCGAGGTCTTCGACAACGGTCTGCGCCTGATCACCGAACGGATGGATCACGTCCGTTCGGCGAGCGTCGGCGTGTGGCTCACGCGCGGGTCGCGTCACGAGCCCGCCGAGCAGGGCGGCATCTCGCACTTCATCGAGCACATGCTCTTCAAGGGCACCGAGTCGCGGTCGGCGGAGGACATCGCCCAGTCGATCGACTCGGTGGGCGGGCACCTCGACGCGTTCACGGCGAAGGAGTACGCGAGCTACTACATCAAGGTGCTCGACGAGCATCTGCCCTTCGCCTGGGACGTCCTGTCCGACCTGGTGCTCCGGCCCGCCTTCCGGGATGACGACATCGAGCGCGAGAAGAAGGTGATCCTCGAAGAGATCAAAATGGTCGAGGACACGCCGGACGACCTCGTGCACGAGCTGTTCACGCAAGGCCTCTGGGAGGGACACCCGCTGGGCCGCCCGATCCTCGGCACGCCGGAGAGCGTCGAGGCGCTGTGCCGCCCCGTCCTGTTCGACTTCTTCCGGCGGACGTACACGGCGCCCCATCTCGTGATCGCCGCGGTGGGGAACGTCCGTCACGAGCAGGTCCGCGAGATGGTGGCGAAGACGTTCGGCCGCCTGCCGGGCGCGTCGCCGGACGCGCCGGACCTGGCGCCGACCGTCGTGCCCCAGGTGCTCATCCGATCGAAGGATCTCGAGCAGAGTCACGTCTGCATCGGCGCCGGGAGCTATCCGCAGAGTCACGAGGCTCGCTATGCCAGCTACGTGCTGAACACGATGCTCGGCGGCTCGATGAGCTCACGCCTGTTCCAGAACGTGCGCGAGAAGCGCGGGCTCGCCTATGCCGTCTTCAGCAGCCTGGCAGCGTATCGCGATGCCGGGTCCGTGACCGTCTATGCGGGCTGCGCCAACGACGCGGTTCCCGAGCTCGTCGATCTCGTGGTCGAGGAGATCCGGGGGATGAAGGGTGAGGTTCCGGACGCGGAGCTGCGCCGGGCGAAGGATCATCTCAAGGGCAGCCTGATGCTGGGTCTCGAGAGCACCTCGGGCCGCATGTCGAACCTGGCCCGTCAGGAGATCTACTTCGAGCGGCAGTTCGGGCTCGACGAGACCCTCGCCGGCATCGAAGCGGTCTCCGCGGAAGACGTGCACCGCATCTCGCGGGAGCTGTTCTCGAACGGCTCGCTCGGCGCGACGATCGTGGGACAGACGAACGGGTTTGCGCTCACCAGGGAGAGGCTTGACCTCGGTGCCTGAGGGACAGCGCCGCGGGATGACGCCGCCGGGCGGCCAGGCGCGATGATTCCACGATACACGCACCCCGACATGGGTCGGGTCTGGAGCGACCAGCGCCGCTACGAGGCGTGGCTCGAAGTCGAGACCGCGGCGGCGGAGGCGATGGCGGCTGCGGGGCTGATCCCGTCCGAGGCCGCCGCCGATATTCGCGAGCGGGGGCGCTTTTCGATCGACCGCATCGACGCCATCGAGCGCGTCACGCAGCACGACCTCATCGCCTTCACGACGGCCGTCGCCGAGCACGTCGGCCCGTCGGCCCGCTGGCTCCACTTCGGCCTCACCTCGTCGGACGTCGTCGACACGGCGCTCGCTCTTCAGATGCGTGAGGCCGCGGATCTCGTCCTGGCGGATCTGGCGGAGCTCACTGCCGCCGTGCGGCAGCGCGCGGAGGAGCACCGCTCGACCCCGATGATCGGCCGCACCCACGGCGTCCACGCCGAGCCGATGACCTTCGGGCTCAAGCTGGCGCTGTGGTACGCGGAGATCGAGCGCCACATCACGCGGGTGCGGCGCGCACGCGAGACGGTCGGCGTCGGCAAGATCTCGGGCGCCGTGGGCACCTATGCTCATCTTCCGCCGGCCATCGAGGCCGATGTCTGCCGGCGCCTCGGTCTCGCCGCGGCGCCCGTATCGTCGCAGATCGTTCAGCGGGACCGCCACGCCGAGCTCCTGACGACGCTGGCGCTCGTGGCGGCCTCGCTCGAGAAGTTCGCGGTCGAGATCCGGGGGCTGCAGAAGACCGAGATCGGCGAGGTCGAGGAGCCGTTCGCCAGGGGGCAGAAAGGTTCCTCGGCGATGCCGCACAAGCGCAACCCGATCGGCTGCGAGCAGATCACGGGGCTCGCGCGGCTGCTTCGTGGGAATGCCATGGCCGCGCTCGAGAACGTCGCACTCTGGCACGAGCGGGACATTTCCCACTCGTCGGTCGAGCGGGTGATCCTGCCGGACTCGTTCATCGCGCTCGATCACATGCTGCGGCGGTTCACGGGGATCGTGCGCGGAATGGTCGTGCACCCGGACCGGATGCGCGAGAACCTGGAGCGCTCGCGCGGCGTGGTGTTTTCCGGTCAGGTGTTGCTCGAGCTCGCCGCGCGCGGCGTCTCCCGCGAGCAGGCCTACGTGTGGGTGCAGCGGAACGCCATGCGATCGGCCGACGAGCGGCGGCCGTTCAAGGAGCTGCTGCTCGCCGACGAGGAGATCATGGGCGTGCTCACCCCGCACGACGTGGAGCGCGCCTTCGACCTGCCGCATCAGCTGCGGCACGTGGACGAGGTGTTCGCGCGGGTGTTCGGCGGGGTGCACGAGGTCCAGCGCGCCTGAATCCCTGCGCTCGTCAGTGACGCGGAATATCCGGGAGATGCACATCTGATGCTGGCTCGCGTATTCGTCACCTTGAAGCCGTCGGTCTTCGATCCCCAGGGCAACACCATTGCCGAGGCCCTGCACCAGATGGGCTATCAGGGCGTCACCGACGTGCGTCAGGGCAAGTACTTCGAGCTCGAGATCGGCGCCTCGACTCCGGAGGAGGCGCGGTCGCTGGCTTCGGAGGTCGCGCACCGGCTGCTGGCGAATCCGGTGATCGAGAGCTACAGGGTCGAGGTGGCCGAACCGGCCGGACGACCCGCGGGAGGAGCGGCATGAAGTTCGCGGTGGTGGTGTTTCCCGGATCGAACTGCGATCACGACGCGTACCACGCCGTCCGTCACGTGCTCGGGCATGACGCAGCGTTCCTCTGGCACAAGGAGACGAGCCTTGGCGGCGCCGACGTCGTGATTCTCCCCGGCGGCTTCTCGCACGGCGACTACCTGCGGACGGGCGCCATCGCGCGCTTCTCGCCCGTCATGGATGCGGTGCGCGCCTTCGCGGAGCAGGGCGGACCCGTGCTCGGGATCTGCAACGGTTTCCAGGTGCTGCTGGAGGCCGGGCTGCTGCCGGGCGCGATGCTGCGCAATGCCGGCCTGAAGTTCCGCTGTGAGCACGTTCACGTCCGGGTCGATCAGACGGACACGCCGTTCACCGCGTCCTGCCGCCCCGGCCAGGTGCTCCGGTTGCCGATTGCGCACGGTGAGGGCAACTACGTCGCGGATCCCGGCGTCGTCCAGGAGCTGGAGGAGCGGCGGCAGGTGATCTTCCGCTACACGACCGCGGAAGGCGAGGTGACCGCGGCGGCGAACCCCAACGGGTCGATCCACAATATCGCCGGCATCTGCAATCGCACACGGAACGTCGTCGGGTTGATGCCGCATCCGGAGCGCGCGTGCGAGCCGGCGCTGGGCAGCGCCGACGGGCTGGTGGTGTTCGAGTCGGTCGTGACGGCGCTCGCGGACGCCGGGGGCGTCAATGCCTGAGCGGGCGGGTCCGCGGACGCCGCGGCGCGACGGTCTCATCGGTCGCGTGCTGCTCGGCTCTGCCCTCCTGATGCTCGCGGTGGCGGCGCTGTTCTTCACCGGCGTGCTGCCGGGCGACGAGCGGACACGGGTCCTGCTCGCGATGATCCTCGGGTTTACGGCCGCGCTCGACGCGCTGGCCGGACTCTTCTTCCTGTCACGGGCATCATGAGCGCATTCGATCGGGAGACGCTCGAGCGGCACGGCCTCTCCTCCGAAGAGTACCGCCGCATCGTCGAGCGCCTCGGCCGCGAGCCGAACCTGACGGAGCTCGGCATCTTCTCGGTGATGTGGTCCGAGCACTGCAGCTACAAGAGCTCGCGGCTGCACCTCCGCACCCTGCCGACCCAGGGGGCGCGCGTGCTCCAGGGGCCGGGCGAGAACGCGGGCGCCGTCGACATCGGCGACGGGCTCGCGGCCGTCTTCAAGATCGAGTCGCACAATCATCCGTCCTTCATCGAGCCGTACCAGGGGGCGGCGACCGGCGTCGGCGGCATCATCCGCGACATCTTCACCATGGGCGCCCGTCCGATCGCGCTGCTCAACTCGCTCCGCTTCGGCCCGCTGGAGGCGCCGCAGGTCAGGCGCGTCATGGAAGGCGTGGTCGCCGGGATCGCGGGCTACGGCAACAGCATCGGCATTCCGACGATCGGCGGCGAGATCGCGTTCGACGAGTCGTATGCGGGCAACCCGCTCGTCAACGTGTTCTGCCTGGGCATCGCCAGGACCGACCACATCATCAAGGGCGCGGCGCGCGGCCCCGGCAACCCCGTCTACTACGCGGGCGCGAAGACCGGACGGGACGGCATCCACGGCGCGACCATGGCCTCGGCCGAGTTCGACGAGAAGACCGACGAGAAGCGGCCTGCCGTGCAGGTCGGCGATCCGTTCATGGAGAAGCTGCTGCTCGAGGCGTGCCTCGAGGTCATGAAGACCGACGCGCTCGTCGGCATCCAGGACATGGGCGCGGCGGGCCTCACCTGCTCGACCTGCGAAATGGGCGCTCGCGGCGGCGTCGGCATCGAGATCGACATCCGCCATGTGCCGCAGCGGGAGAGCGGCATGAGCCCGTACGAGGTCATGCTCTCGGAGTCGCAGGAGCGGATGCTCCTCGTCGTGAAGCGCGGGCGCGAGGCCGAGGTCGAGCGGATCTTCGAGAAGTGGGATCTCCACGCGGTCCGCATCGGCGAAGTGACGGCCGACGGGCTCCTCCGCGTGCGTGATCGAGGCGCCGTCGTCGCCGAGCTGCCGAACAAGGCGCTCGCGGACGAGGCGCCGCTGTACGACCGCCCGCGGACGCGGCCCGCGTATCTGGCGGAGGCGCAGGAACTCGATCTCTCCGCGCTGCGGCCGCCGCAGCCGCCGTCCCCGACGCTGCTCCGGCTGCTGGGGGCGCCGGCGATTGCGAGCAAGCGCTGGGTGTACCGGCAGTACGACCATATGGTGCGGACTAACACGATCGTGCTGCCCGGCAGCGGAGCCGGCGTGGTGCGCGTGAAGGGCACGCGGCGGGCCCTGGCCGTCTCGCTGGACGGGAATGGACGCTACTGCTACCTCGACCCGTTCGCCGGCGCCCAGCTCGCGGTCGCCGAGGCCGCGCGCAACGTGGCCTGTGCCGGCGCGCTGCCGATCGGCGCGACCAACAACCTGAATTTCGGCAATCCCGAGAAGCCCGAGATCATGTGGCAGCTCGCGGAGGCGATTCGCGGCATCGGCGAAGCCTGCCGTGCGCTCGACATCCCGATCACCGGCGGCAACGTCAGCCTGTACAACGAGACGGACGGCCAGGCCATCCTGCCAACCCCGGTGCTGGGCGTGGTCGGTCTGATCGAGGACGTGGATCGTGCGCTGGGCGCTCGCTTTACCTCGACGAGCGCCCGAATCGTCCTGCTCGGCGAGGGCCGCGGCGAGCTCGGCGGAAGCGAGTACCTCAACACCATGCATGGACTGCTGCGCGGCCTGCCGCCGGCTCCGGACCTCGAGGCGGAGCGGCGGCTCCAGCATCTGCTGGTGGAGGCAGCCGGAGCCGGCCTTCTGTTCTCGGCCCAGGACTGCTCGGAAGGAGGCCTGGCCGTGGCGCTGGCCGAGTGCTGCTTCGGCACCGGCGGCATCGGCGCGGATGTCGACGTGCCGATCGAGTCGGAGCCCGATCGGCCTCTCGCGCTGGAGGCCACGCTCTTCGGTGAGTCACAGGCGCGCGTGCTCGTCTCCGCCGACGCGGAGCGGGCGGACGAGCTGGTCCGCCGCGCCGGGGCGGCCCGTGTGCCGGCACGCGTGATCGGCGAAACTGGAGGAGGACGTATTCGCGTCCGGGTCGACGGACGCACCGCCATCGACGTGGACGTTCGCGAAGCGGAGCACAGCTGGGAGAGCGGGATCGAGCGGTACTTCGCGCGGCAGGTCGCCTGACAGCCGCGATGGTCACGGGTCCCCGGACGGGAGACACCGATGTTCGACAAGTTTCGTGAGGAATGCGGGCTCTTCGGCATCTACGGGCACTCCGAAGCCTCGAACCTCGCCTACCTGGGCATCTATGCCATGCAGCATCGCGGGCAGGAGAGCGCCGGGATTGCGGCTTCCGACGGTGACCAGCTTCGTGTCGTCAAGGCGATGGGCCATGTCGCGGAAGTGTTCAACGCCGCGGCGCTCGCCACGCTGCCAGGCACGATGGCCATCGGCCACGTCCGGTATTCGACCACGGGAGACTCCAAGGTCGCCAACGCCCAGCCGTTCCTGATCGACTGTGCGCACGGGCAGATCGCCATCTGCCACAACGGCAACCTCGTGAACGCGCGTGAGCTGCGCGACGAGCTCGTGCGTGACGGGTCCATCTTCCAGACCTCGAGTGACACCGAGGTCGTGCTGCACCTGTATGCCAAGAGCCGCGCCGGCACCGTCGATCAGGCCATCGTCGACTCGGTGACGCAGGTGCGCGGGGCGTTCTCGTTCCTGATGCTCACCAACGACCGGTTGATTGCCGTGCGCGATCCGCACGGCTTCCGGCCGCTGGCGCTCGGCCGGCTCGGCGACGCCTGGGTGGCCTGCTCCGAGACCTGCGCCCTGGACCTCATCGGCGCCACCTACGAGCGCGACGTCGAGCCGGGCGAGATCGTCATCATCGGACCCTCGGGACTGAAGTCGTTCAAGCCGTTCGCGCCGGCGCGGCTCGCGCACTGCGTGTTCGAGCACGTGTACTTCGCCCGTCCCGACAGCTATGTCTTCGGGCAGAGCGTCAACGAGGTGCGCACGAACCTCGGGCGCTACCTCGCACGGGAGTCGCCCGTCGACGCCGATGTGGTCGTGCCGATTCCCGACTCCGGCGTGTGCGCGGCGGTCGGGTACGCAGAGGAAGCCGGCCTTCCCATGCGCATGGGACTGATCCGCAACCATTACATCGGCCGCACGTTCATCCAGCCGCAGCAGTCGATTCGCCATTTCGGCGTGAAGGTGAAGCTGAATCCCGTTCGCAGCATCCTCGAGGGCAAGCGCGTCGTGCTGGTGGACGACTCCATCGTGCGCGGGACTACGAGCCGCAAGATCGTCCGGATGGTGAAGGCCGCCGGTGCCCGCGAGGTGCACATGCGGATCAGCTGTCCTCCGACCATTTCTCCGTGCTTCTACGGCGTCGATACGCCTCAGCGATCGGAGCTCATCGCCGCGACCCACACGCTCGACGAGATTCGCAAGTACCTCCACGCCGAATCGGTGCAGTATCTGAGCCTGGAAGGCCTGCTCGAGGCGGTGGGCAACGGCCGCTCGTCCTACTGCACCTCGTGCTACACCGGAAACTATCCGGTCGCGTTTCCCCGCGACGAGCGTGCGTACCTGCAGCTCACGCTCAAGCGCGTCGACGAGGGAGACCCTGTCGCCTCCTGACGTGCGCGGTCTGGTGCCCTCGTGATGGGGCCGCTCCTCATGACGCTCCTGCTGACAGCCGCCCAGGCGCTCCCGGTCCGCCCGGCGGACCGCACCACGCCGGACCTGCCGGCCGCCATCGACCAGCTCGGCTCGATCGAGTACGACGTGCGGACCCGCGCGTCCCGTGCGGTCCGGCGGGCCGCACCCGGCGAGTCGGTTCCGGCGCTCCTGGCGGCCGTCGAGGGGCATGACGATGGCTACGTCCGGTACCGGGCGCTGGTGCTGTTGTCCGCCTTCAATCACCGCTCGACGCCCGACGTGATGCGCCAGGCCATGTTCGATCCCAACGATCGCCTTCGCGCGGTCGCCTACGCATGGTTCGAGCGGCATCCGGACCCGTCTATCGTGCCCTCCCTCATCGGCCTGCTCGAGCGCGAGACGTCCGAGTTCGTCCGTCCGTCCCTGGTACGCGCGCTGGCCGCTGTCGGGTCCGATGACCGCGTTCGCCCCGTGCTGCTGCGTGAGGTGAACCGCGGCGAGGACTTCTTCCGCAGCGCCGTCATCGACGCGCTGGGGCGCCACAAGGCGGTGTTTGCCGTCGACGTCCTCGCCGAGATCGCCGGCCGGGAAGGCCCCCTTCAGGACGACGCCGCTCTGTCTCTGGGGAGAATCGGTGAACCACGCGCGCTGCCCGTGCTCGCGGGGCTCCAGCGCCGCGCGCCGCGCGAGGTGCAGCCCGCAGCCGCCGCCGGCATCTGTCTGCTGGGTGTGAACTGCTCGACGCACCGGAGCTTCCTGGCCCGGACGCTGTCGTTCGCCGAGGACACAATCGGCTTCCAGGAGCTGCTGCGCGGCGCCGCGGCCGGTCTCGGTGTCCTCGCGGCCGCGGGGGATCGCGAGGCCACCGTCGCGCTGATCGAGGCTGGCATCCCGTCCCGGGACCCCGCGCGGGCGCCGATCGCCCTGGCGCTGGCATCGGCGGGGGTCGAAGACCCCGCGCTTCTGCTGGACGTGCTCGAGGGCCGGCCGGACCTGACGCAGGCGTTGGGCCTGCTGGTCGAGGGGTTCGACATGCTCGAGGAGGATTTCGCGGAGGAGCAGTTCTTCGCGGCGGTGCGCCGGACCTACTGGGCCGCGCCAGAGGGCTCGGCGCGACGCCAGCTCGTGGAAGCGCTGATCTCGAGGCTCGATTTCTGAGAGGCGGGAGGCGAGGTGGACTACAGGAGCTCAGGAGTCGATATCGACGCCGGCGAGGAGGCGGTCCGGCGCATCCGGACGCTGGCGCGAAGCACCTTTACGCCCGCCGTCCTCTCCGAGATCGGATCGTTCGGCGGACTGTTCCGTCTGGGCGCGAGCGCGTATCGCGACCCCGTGCTCGTCGCCAGTGCGGACGGCGTCGGAACGAAGCTCAAGATCGCCTTCATGACCGGCCGGCACGACAGCGTCGGCGGGGATCTCGTCAACCACTGCGTCAACGACGTGCTCGTCCAGGGCGCAGCCCCGCTGTTCTTCCTCGATTACCTCGCCACCGGCCGCCTCTCGCCGTCCACCGCCGAACAGATCGTCAGCGGCATGGCCGAGGCCTGCCGCGAGAACGGCTGCGCGCTCCTGGGCGGAGAGACCGCCGAAATGCCCGGCTTCTATGCCGACGGCGAGTACGACCTCGCGGGCTTCATCGTCGGTGTGGTGGAGCGCGACCGCGTGATCGACGGGCGCACGATCGAACCGGGCGACACGCTGATCGCGCTGCCCTCGGCCGGTCTTCACACCAACGGGTATTCCCTCGCGCGGCGGATCGTGTTCGACCAGCTCGGGCTCACCGCCGACAGCATGGTCCGCGAGCTCGGGATGACGATCGGGGAAGCGCTGCTCGCGCCCCACCGCAGCTATCGCGGACCGCTGGCAGCCGTGCTGGATCGGGGGCTCGTCAGAGGCCTGGCGCACATCACGGGCGGCGGCATGACGGACAACCTGCCGCGGATCCTGCCGAAGGGAACGGGCGCCGAGATTCTGACGGGCAGCTGGGAGGTTCCGCCACTGTTCCGTTTCCTGCAGGAGGCGGGCCGCGTCCCCGATGAAGACATGCGCCGGACGTTCAACATGGGCGCGGGCATGGTCGTCGCGTGCGCCCCGGCCGACCACGGCGAGGTGCTGCGGCTGTTGCGGGCACAGGGCGAAGACGCGTGGATGGCTGGCCGGGTCGTCTCGGGGTCCGGCGTGACCTACGTGTCCTGAGTCGGCGAGACGCGCAGGCCGCGGCGAGGGGCGATCGCAATGAGCAATCTCGGCATCCTGATCTCCGGGCGCGGCAGCAACATGCAGGCGATCGTCCAGGCGATCGCCGCCGGCCGCCTGCACGCCTCGGCGACCGTGGTTCTCTCCAACCGGCCGGGCGCCGCCGGGCTCGAGTGGGCGAGACGCGCGGGGGTGGAGACGGTCGTGCTGTCCCACCGCGACTTCCCGACGCGGGAGGCCTACGACCTCGCCGTCGTCCGGGAGCTTCGGGCCCGCAACGTCGATCTGGTGTGTCTGGCCGGGTTCATGCGCCTGCTGAGCCCTGCCTTCATCGCCGCCTATCCGAACGCGATTCTGAATATCCATCCCTCGCTGCTTCCGGCCTTCCCAGGGGTGGACGCGCAGCGCCAGGCACTCGAATACGGCGTCCGCGTGAGCGGCGCGACCGTCCACTTCGTGACCGCGGAGCTCGACGCCGGACCGATCATCCGGCAGGTCGCCGTGCCGGTCCGCGAGGAGGACACGATCGAGACGCTCGCCGCCAGGATCCTCGAGCAGGAGCATCGCATCTATCCTGAGGCGATCGCAGAGGTGGTCGCGGGGGGGTGGTCCGTCGAAGGGCGGCGATTCGTCCCCGCCAGGACCGCGTCATCGGCGCCCTAGTCCCCGGCGCCGGTAACAGGTGCCGGAGGGCGCAGAGCGGAACGCACGGTCTTCCGCTAAGATTGGCTTCGTGAAGGGCATCATCCTTGCGGGCGGCAGCGGAACGCGGCTGTCACCGGTCACGCGTGCGATCAGCAAGCAGCTCGTGCCGGTCTACAACAAGCCGCTGGTGTACTACCCGCTGTCGACGCTCATGCTGGCCGGCATTCGGGAGATCCTCATCATCACGACGCCCGAGGACCAGGCGAGCTTCCGGCGCCTGCTCGGCGACGGACGTCAGCTCGGGCTGTCGCTGTCGTACGCGGAACAGCCGGAGCCGGGAGGACTCGCCCAGGCGTTCCTGATCGGGCGCAGGTTCGTCGCGGCCGATCCGGTGTGTCTCGCGCTGGGCGACAACATCCTGTACGGCGACAAGCTGTCGGACATGCTCAGGCGTGCGGCGTCCCACGACCGAGGTGCGACGATCTTCGCCTATGCCGTCAAGGATCCGCAGCGATACGGCGTGGTCACCTTCGACGAGCGCGGGCGTGCGTCCGCCATCGAGGAGAAGCCGGCGCACCCGCGGTCGCCGTACGCGGTGACGGGGCTGTATTTCTACGACAACCGCGTCCTCGACATTGCCGCCGGCCTGCGCCCGTCGCCGCGCGGTGAGCTGGAGATCACCGACGTGAACCGCGCCTATCTCGAATCGGGCGAGCTGCGCGTCGAAGTCTTCGGCCGCGGGGTGGCCTGGCTCGACACGGGGACCTGCGAGTCGCTGCTGATGGCGTCGCTGTTCGTGCAAAGCATCGAGGAACGCCAGGGGCTGATGCTCGCGTGCCTCGAGGAAATCGCGTGGCGGCTCGGCTATGTCTCGGACGAGCAGCTCCGCGGCATGGCTCAGGGCCTTGGCAGCACCGCCTACGGTCAGTACCTGCTGCGGCTGCTGACCCACGAGGACGGCCGTGCGGGTCACTGAGACCGGCCTGCCCGGCGTGCTCGTGATCGAGCCGGACGTCCACCGCGATGCCCGCGGGTTCTTCGTCGAGGCCTTTCACGCCGCGAAGCTCGAGCCGTTCGGGATCGGCAGCCGCCCCGCCCAGATCAACCAGTCGCGTTCGGTGCACCGGACGCTTCGCGGCCTGCACTGGCAGTGGCGGCGCCCGCAGGCCAAGCTCGTCCGGGCCGTACGCGGCGAGATCTTCGATGTCGCGGTGGACGTCCGCCGCGGCTCTCCGACGTTCGGCCAGTGGGCTGGCGTGGTGCTCAGCGACGAGAACTTCCGGCAGACGTACGTGCCGGAGGGCTTCGCTCACGGCTTCTGTGTGCTGAGTGAGTCGGCGGACGTGGAGTACCTGTGCAGCGATCTCTACGACCCGTCCGGCGAAGCCGGCCTGCGGTGGGACGATTCCGTCGTGGGCATCGTCTGGCCCGTTTCCAATCCGCTGCTTTCGGACCGCGACCAGAGCCATCCGGGCCTCGATCCGTCGCGCTCGGACCTGCCCGTCTACGGCGCCGGCATGGGGCCAGCCCGCGAGGCGCACGGCCGGCGCTTCTGACTCGCGTCTCAGGCCGGCATGGCCGGTCTGAGCGTGAGCATGACCACCTCTGGCGGGCAGTTGACCCGAATCGGCACGAAGACGGTGCCGATGCCGCGGCTCACGAAGATTCGCGATCCCTCCCGTTCTCCCGGACCGGCGATGACGGGGAAATGGCGTCCGCCCAGCGGACCGAGGCCGGGCAGCACCAGCTGTCCGCCGTGTGTGTGGCCTGAAAGGACGGCCGGCACGGCGAGGGCGGCCGCTTCGACGAGGCGCCGCGGATCGTGGGCGAGCAGGAGGGTGGTCGCCGAGGATCCGGGCAGCAGCGGCGCCAGTTCGGACACGCGCCGGGTCCAGAACCGGATGCCGACCAGCGTCAGCGGCTGACCACGGACGGTGAGCGTCGTGCGGGCGTCCTTCAGGACGGCGAGGCCGCGCGCCGCCAATGCCGCCGGCATGTAGCGGTCGTCGTCGTGGTTGCCGAGAATGGCAAAGACGCCGTGGGGTGCCGTGAGGTGTGCGAGCGCTTCGGCGCAGGGCTCCATGTAACGCCGGTTCCGGAGGGTCACGTAGTCGCCGCCGAGGATGATCAGGTCCGGACGCCGGGCGAGCACCAGGTCCGCCGCGCGCGTGACCTCCTGTGCGGCGAGGAACTCGCTGTGGTGGAGATCGGTGATGAAGCCGATTCGCAGGCCCGCGTGCTCCGGCGCGAGACCCGGCACCGCGAGATCGGTCTCGATCACGCGGATCGCGAGCCGCTCGTAGGCGTAGCCGTGCCCGGCCAGTCCCGCGCCGCCGCCGATCAGGCCGGCAGCGAACGTCCTGAGGGCCGCGCGGCGGGTGAGAGGCACAACGGGCCTATTGTAGCGACCGCGGCGGCGGCCTGACGGCCGCGGCGTTGAGATAGAGTACCGCGTCCAGCGAGGAGACGTGTGAAGGCAGCGGAATCGGTCCAGGAGCAGGTATCGCGGTTGACGGCGGGGTGCGTCGACGTGGTGCGTCTCGACGCCCTGCGTGCGCGGCTGCAGCAGTCGCTGGAGACCGGCCGCCCGCTGCTGGTGAAGGTCGGCTTCGATCCCACGGCGCCGGATCTCCACCTCGGGCACACGGTCCTCATCCGCAAGATGCGCCAGTTCCAGGATCTCGGGCACACCGTCGTGTTCGTCGTGGGCGACTTCACGGCGATGATCGGCGATCCGACGGGGCGCTCGAAGACGCGTCCGCCGCTCACCCGCGACGAGATCGAGCGCAATGCCACGACGTATACCGAGCAGGTGTTCAGGATTCTCGACCGCGGCCGTACGGTGCTCGAGTACAACAGCCGCTGGCTGCAGCCGCTCGGCGCCGACGGGCTCGTGAGGCTCGCCGCGAAGTACAGCGTCGCGCAGATGCTGGAGCGGCGGGAGTTCCGGCAGCGGTTCGAGTCCGGCCAGCCCATTGCCGTGCACGAGTTCCTCTACCCTCTCGCGCAGGCATACGACTCGGTTGCGCTCAGGGCGGACGTCGAGCTCGGCGGCACCGATCAGCTGTTCAATCTCAACGTCGGGCGCGACATCATGCCCGCCTACGGCATCGACCCGCAGATTGTGATGACGACGCCGCTGCTGGAGGGGCTCGACGGCGTCGAGAAGATGTCGAAGAGCAGCGGGAACTACGTCGGCATCACCGAGCCGCCGGCCGAGATGTTCGGCAAGCTGATGTCGATCTCCGACGAGCTGATGTGGCGGTACTACCCGCTGCTGACGCCGTTGACAGGAGACGACGTGGGGGCGCTCCGCTCGCGGGTCGAACGAGGGGAGCTGCATCCGAAGCAGGCCAAGGCGGATCTGGCGCGGCGCATCGTCGGCGACTTTCATTCACCTGAGGCGGCGGCGCGCGCGGCGGAGGAGTTCGAGCGCGTGCACGCACGGGGCGAGCTGCCGGCCGAGATTGCCGACCTGGCAGTGGAGTTCGGCGGGGAGCCGCAGAAAGCGCTCGCCCGCATCATTACGGAGGCGGGGTTCGCCGCGTCGGCGAGCGAGGCAGGGCGGAAGATTGCCCAGGGCGGTGTGCGGCTCGGCGGCGAACGGGTTGCCGATCCCAGGTATCGTGTGGATCCCGCGGCGCTGCCGGCCGTGCTGCAGGTCGGGCGCCGTGTCGTGCGGCTCGTCTCTGCCTCGAGCGGTCGGGCTTGACCGCACTGCGTTGTTGCGCGTACGTTAGGCGCCGCGCACGTCGGAGGTAATGGGAGGCGGCGACCCGGCTCTTCCTGGCTCAACTGGTTAATACTACTGAGCTTACGTCCAGTTGACACGCCCGCCTCCGTCGCGTATATTCGGTAGACGGTTCGAGCGTGCCCCGCTGGTTTGGACGGCTGATGCTGCCAAGAGCTGACGCCGCCAGACGGGTAGTCAGCGGACGATTTGCTTCCGAAGCCGAGCGAGCGCTTGGCTCCGTCTGGAAGCAAATTTTTTTGTCCTTTTTGCGGTTGGCCCGCAGATTCAGGACCCTGACGGCGGCCGGCGGTGGAGTTTCGTTGGCTCTGCGTGCACGGCTGATCAGGGTTGACACGCAAGGCAGTCTCAAGTAACCTTGTAAGGTTCCCCTGACGACGGTCGTGAGGGGAGGCCGGGTAGGCCGGTGGGGCCGCCTGGCGGCGTCGGTTCTTTGAAAACTAGATAGGACGTGCAAGCACTTGTCTCGCCGAAGCGCCGTTCGGGCGCGGAGGCGGGACGAAAGCCCGTCGAGTATCAGCATGGCTCGTCGAAGCCGCCCGAGCGCCGTCAGGCGTGAGGGATGTGGAAGGCGGGTCAGTACTCAACGACAGACAACAACGCAGAGCCGATCAACAGGCGCTCGCGTTAAGGGTTTGTCCGGTCGTGCGGTCGTGTGGCAGGGCTTCGGTCCTGCCGATGCGGCCGGGCGGCCGGCGCAAGCTTTAACTTGAGAGTTTGATCCTGGCTCAGAATCAACGCTGGCGGCGTGCCTAACACATGCAAGTCGAACGCGAAAGGGGCTTCGGCCCTGAGTAGAGTGGCGAAC
>Ga0299913_10001724_pt1 | contig 16547 bp, 16 predicted proteins | sample RVTome_9_FD_201360 | JGI IMG/M metagenome (GOLD analysis project Ga0299913, IMG submission 201360) | Soil microbial communities from uranium-contaminated site in the Upper Colorado River Basin, Wyoming, United States - RVT155D38 (version 2) ... | reverse complement strand
ACGACGGATGGCGAGCACCCGGTCGTAATACCCACCTCCCCTGCCCAGACGAGCCCCTGTTTGGTCGAATGCCATACCGGGGACCAGGAAGACGTCGATCTGAGACACCGGTGTCTCCGGCCCCTGGTCCACGGGTTGGCTCATGCCGTAACGGTGGGTCTCCCGGGGTAGGTCGCGGTCACGCCAGGTGAGAGTGCCGTCGGGCTCGACCCGGGGCAGGACCCATCGCCAGCCGGGAAGACGGTTGAACAGCGGCTCCACATCGACCTCGTCGCTCATCGCCAGATAGGCGGCGATGGTCCCGGGAAGTCGCCCGGAGAGCCACGTGAACAGATCCGAAATCACCTGAGTCGTGGTCTCCGGGTCGATGCCGGCGCTCCCCCGCGCTCCGGCTCGCAGATCGTCTTTGTCCATCGTCTCAGGATATGAGGGCACAACTAGTGTCGCCTCCATGCGCTGGGCCGTCCTCGTGGTGAGAAGTCTCGCCACCTGGGTCATGGGAGCCCTCGCCACGGTGGTCGGGGCGGTCAGCGTGGTTGCGATCGCCGCGGTCAACGACACCTCGCCTCTCATCGATCGTGTGATCCGCTGGTGGAGCCGGGTGTGGCTGGCCGCCTCTGGCACCGACCTCGAGGTGAATGGCGGGGAGAACATCGACCCCGAAGGCTCCTACGTGGTGGTGGCGAACCACCTATCCACTCTCGACATCATGGCCTGTCTCCTCGCCGTGCCTCTACCCATCCGCTTCCTAGCCAAGAAGGAGCTGTTCCGGGTACCGGTCCTCGCCCAGGGCATGCGGGCGGTGGGGATCATCGAAGTCGACCGATCGGGCCACGCCGCGATCCATGCCAGTGTCAACCGGCAGGCCGACGAGCTGATCACCAAGCAGCGAAGCCTGATCATCTATGCCGAGGGGACCCGGCCCCGCGATGGCGTGATGAGGCCGTTCAAGAAGGGCGCCTTCACCATGGCCGTCGCCGCCGGTCTCCCGGTGCTTCCACTCTCCATCCACGGCTCATACGAGGCGGCCCGGCCCGGCCGGCCGTGGTTCCACGGCGGAAAGATCCGGGTGGTGATCGACCCACCCATCCCCACCGCCGACCTCACCCGGGCCGACGTGGGCACTCTCCGCGACCAGGTCTACGCCATCATTTCCAGCCGGGTCCGGGAGATGGCGGCACGGATGGGAAGCCACCGCGATACCTAATGCTGCAGGGCCCGCATGCGGACCCTCCGCCGCGAAGAATGGGTCAGTCCACTCGCTCGAGGAAGCGGAGCGTGGCGCCCTCGTAGAGATCGGGGACGATCACATCGTGGCCCTTGCGCAGCTCCCCGGCAAAAGCTTCGACACCCTGGGGTGAGACCCTGGGCGTGGTGGTAGAGGAGTACTTCAACCATGCCTCTCACTTTGACGCCGATAGCTGATGGTCCAAAGCTCGCCCCAGGTATCGCCGCCGTCGGTGCTGGCTTGCCAGTGCCATTGGAGGGAGTCTCGGCGTATGTCCCCGAAGACCATCCGGTTGACCACGATGACGCCGTTGCGCTCGGCGGGCTCGGTGCGCAGCACGAAGTTGGAACCATCCACCCCTCCGGTGAAGACCAAGTAGCCGCCGGAGTTGTCCACCCATGTCTGTCTCCAGACTCGGGCTTTGGTTTCGAAGGCCGACAGGCTCCGCCCGAGGAACTCCCCGTCGGTGGTGGCGAACCTCTCCTCGACGACGCATCCACCGAGGATCTTCTCGATCTTGTTGGTCCCGTGAGCGCCTTCACCCTCCGGGCCACCGGATTGCTCGGCGGGCCAGGTCAGGTCCCAAGTTCCCAGCCAGAAGTCGAGTTGCGTGCTCTCGGGGCCGCTGCAGGGGTCCGGCGCCGGGGTCGTCATCCGCCTCGAACCTAGCGACTGGGCTCAACCGTGCTCCCGGATGGACGAGCAAGAGCGTGACAGGCACCCAACCCTTAGATCCCCCGGGGGGGAATCTGGCACGATGTGGGCGTGAGATTCGGTGTGCTCCACCCAGGGAACATGGGGGCCGCGCTGGCTGGGTGCCTCGATGGTGAGGCTCTCTGGGCGAGCGAGGGACGATCGGAAGCCTCCGCGGCGAGGGCGAAAGAGGCTGGAATCGTCGATCTCGGCAGTCTGTCGTCGCTGCTAGCCGCTGTTGACGGGGTCGTTTCCGTCTGCCCACCGGGGGCGGCTGTCTCAGTAGCGGAGCAGGTGAGTGGGTTGGGATTCGACCGCCTCTATGTCGACGTGAACGCGGTGTCTCCGGCTACCACTCGCCAAATGGCCCGGCTCTTCTCCCGATTCGTGGACGGTGGCATCGTTGGGCCACCTCCTACCCCATCAGGTCAAGGTCCGGATGGCACCCGCCTCTACGTCTCCGGCCGGGAAGCCTCAGAGGTGGCGGAGTTGTTCGCCGGGTCACCTGTCGATGCCCGCGTGATCGGCTCCGAGCCCGGCCAGGCATCGGCTCTGAAGATGGCATATGCCGCATGGACCAAGGGAACCTCGGCCCTGCTCCTTTCTGTGTCGGCCCTGGCGACATCGGAGGGAGTGGCAGAGGAGCTCTTCGACGAGTGGGAGATATCCATACCGGAACTCAAGAACCGCCTCGAGCAGGTCTCTGAGCGCATCGGCGAGAAAGCGTGGCGGTTCGTAGGAGAGATGGAAGAGATCGCCAGTGCCCACGGTGACGCCGGACTGCCCGACGGTTTCCATCTCGCCGCCGCCGACATCTACTCCCGCCTGGCAGACCTAAAGGATCATCCACGAGGCCAGCCTCCCGACGAGATCATGAAGATGCTCCTCGACAAACCCGCCTCGCAGGACGTGTGGAGCTAGTGCCCCGCCCCACAACGTTTGCCGGGTTCACACCGGCCAGCGACACCCCCAGCTGCGTCCTCCTCCTCGACGCACTTCGCCAGTGCGCCTTCGTCGTACGTCCTTGCTGGATGACGCCGCTGACTCGCTCTGAACCTCGCCAACGTTATGTGACAGGGCACTAGTCGTAGACCCCGGCAAGGTAGGCCCGTCCCTCCACTACTACGCAGAGGAACGCGCCCACCGAGGTGACCAGTTGGTAACGGTCGGCGACACCCTCCCCATCCCACCATCGGCCGCTCAGCCGCCAGGGTCCACTCCAGGTGAGCACCGGCTCCCAGCGTGAGCCGAGACGGACCCGGGAGGGCATCCCTCCGTCCCACTCCACCTCGATCGGCTCCGGGTCCGGGGGCACCAGCGCCGGGCTCGGCGCCGGGGTGGCTCCCGGCCAGGGAGACCCCACATCTCGCTCCACCTCCGTCTCCGGCTCGCCCCAGCGCGACCAGGTAACCCGTTCCCCCGGCATACGCCCGCCCTGGGCCCGCCCTTGGAGCACACGGTCCGGGCCGACCAGGGCCTGGGCCCGGCTCAGAGCGCGCTCAGCCTCGAGGAGCGAGGACTCGTCGCTGAGCAGACCGAGTTGACGGCCCTCTCCGGAGAGATCCGAGGGGGAGATGCCCAGGGCGCTGATCCCCCCGGGTACTCCCCCGCCCTCCACCCAGGCACGCAGCTGCCACCAAACCCGGTCGGTGAGGGCTCTCTCGGTGAAGGGATCGGCAGAGCGCCACACCCGCTCCCTGGTGGGACCCGCGGCGGAGGTGGCGGTGATGGTCACCGTGTGCGGCGCCACTCCCAAGGGGCGAAGCCCGGCGAGCAGCCGCTCTGCCAGGTTGCGGCCGGCAAAGGCCACCGCGTCCAGGGTCTCCAGTGGATCCTCGAAGGTCATCTCCACTCCCAGCTCGGCAGGTATGTCCCGGGGATCGACGGGGTGGTCCTCCCCGCTGGCGAGACGGTGGGCGAGGGTTCCGGGATTCCCGAACCTGGTGGCCAGGACATCCCGGGGGAGCCGGGCGAGATCGCCGAGGGTGGCGACTCCCAACCAGCGGAAGGTCTGAATCATCTCCTCCCCACCCATGGACTCGCGGAGCACCGAGAGGTCGAGACCGGAGAGGAAGGAAACAGTGTCGGTGACGAGGTGGGGCTCTCCGACAGAGGCTGTGGCAGCGGCCCACCTCGCCGCGAAGGGGCCGTCGGCCACTCCCAGCATGGCGTCGCCACCCCGCATCACGCCACACGCCCGATCCAGCTCCTTGGCCACCTGAGCCGCCAGGGGCTCCTCCCCCCCATAGAAGCGGACCGCCCCAGAGACGGGGACGAACATCAATCCGGGGGACACCACCTCGACCCGGGGCACCAGCTCCTCGACCACTGCCACCACCGGCTCGAAGCGACGCGCTTCGTCGCCGGGGTCTCGGACCATGACTGAGGCAAACGGCGCCAGCGCCTCGGCCTCGCGTCTGGGCATGCCCAGAGAAACCCCGGCATCGAGAACCTCGGGGGTGGCCCCCGTAACCCGCTCGTCGACGATCAGCAGCGGCTCATCCGACGGCGCGTCCGGCCTGGTCAACGACCACATCGGAAACCACACGCACAGCGTCCGTGCCCTCATCCTCGACCTCGAGACGCCGGGTCATCCCGGCAACGCCCTTGCCCGATGCCTCCAGCACCAGACGTCTTCTCTTCAACCGGCCATGACCCCGGTCGGCTCCCTCCCAGGTGACCCCGAGCGCCCGCAGTCTGAGATAGGCCACTCCCCCGGGCAGGCCCTGGCCCATCGACCGCAAAGCAACCGCTACCCGGCGTGCCCTGGCCAGGGCAGCGAGACGACGGAGATCGCCCTCCTTGACCCGGGCCGGTACCTCGGCGTAGACGGCCCGCACCCCCTGGAGGAGGGCGGCGGCGGTCTTCGGCCACAGAACCGGATCGTCGCAACGGACCACGATCAGCCGCTCGGCGAGAACACCGGTCTCCCAGGCCGCCTCGGGCGAGATCCATCCTCGGGAATCCATCACCACCACCGGGGCCATCCGGGAATGGGTGGCCAGCAATCTCAAACCGAGACGGGTCAGACCGGCGCCGGGGACCCCGACCAACTCGGTGACCCGACCGGGCTGGAGGCGGAGCAGCCCCTCATCCTCCCAGGGCTGGGCGTCGGGAAGAGTGATCGTGATCTCAGACAGTTCTCCACCCAACATCGTCTCCAGTTTCTCGGACCCACTATCATATCGAACATATGTTCGATGGCAAGTGGCGGGGTGTCGCGAGGTACCCTGGCCAGGTGTGAGCGAGAAGAAGCGCATCCTGATCGCCGACGACTCAGAGACCGTCACCTCGCTGCTCCTCGCGGCCCTCCACTCCAGCGGCTATGAGGTCACCGTCACCGCCGACGGTATCGAGGCCTATGAGGCCGGCAAGACCGGGGAGTTCGACCTGGTCATCCTGGACCAGCTCATGCCGGGGCTGCTCGGGTTGGAGGTCATCGACCGCTGGCACGAGGAGGGGATGGAGACCCCGGTGATCGTGCTCACTGGCGTGGACGACGATCGGACCGCGGTGGAGAGCCTCGATCGTGGTGCAGTCGACTTCGTGCGAAAGCCGTTCCGAATGCCCGAGCTGATAGCCCGGATCAGGCACCACCTTCAGCACTGATCCGGGAGACCTCGCTTCAAGCCATCAGAATGCTCATGTGCTTGTGAACCAGCTCCGGGACCTCGAGATAGGCGAAGTGGCCGCACCCTGACAGAACGACCAGATGCCCGCGAGGCATCGCCTCGGCGATGTGGGTTGCGACCTCAACCGGGACGAAGTCCCTCTCGCCGTGGAGGACAAGGGTCGGGATGTCAAGCTCGCCCAGGGCCGGAAGCAGGTCGTAGTCGGGCGACGACCATGTCTGCTCGTATAGGCGGTCCTCGATGGCACGGGCCTTGCGCACCCCCTCCTCGGTGAAGTTGGCCCGGAGCCGGGGGATGATCAGCTCCAGGTGATCGGACCGGGGCAAGGCGACCGTAAAGTGGAGCCGGTAGTACTCGGCCTCGGTTTCGAGATCCCCTCGCTGGAAGCGGTCGGTGGACGCCAACGCCTCCATCTGCTCCCGATCATCTGCCGGCCTGATGTCGAGCATGTGTTGTCTCATCAGCAGGGAGTCCGCGCTCGAGGCGGGGGCGGTGTTCATGAGGATCATGTGTGAGACCCGGTCGGAGTAACGGGTGGCGTATTCCATGGCGAGCACGCCACCCCAGGAGTGCCCGAGCAGTGCGAACGAGTCCAGTTGGAAATGACGCCGGAGCGACTCGAGGTCTTCGACCTCGGACCGGATGCCGACTTCTTCCGGTTTGACGCCATCGGCTGACCGGCCCCGTCCCCGCTGGTCGTAGTAGACCAACCGGAACCGGTCGGCGAGCCGATCCATCTCAGGGAGGAGATAGTTGTGATCGAAGTCGGGTCCCCCATGGAGAACCACGATCGGCTGCCCGGCGCCGATGTGGCGATAGTAAAGGCGCGCTTCCCCGGCGGGCAGGTGACTTTCGGCAGCCTGACGACGACCGGTCGGTTGATCGGAGGACAAGCCACGGACTCCTCGGCTGGGCGGGTGGCCGCAGCAGCGTACCGAGTGGACCCCGCCCCCAGCACTCGGCCCGTAAACTCCGATCTCATGGACACCTGGGAGGCCATCCGAACGCGGCGCAAGCTCGACGAGTACGGGGAACAGCCGATCGAAGAGGAGAAGCTGAACCGGATACTCGAAGCGGGCCGGCGCGCCCCGTCGTCGCGCAATCAGCAACGCTGGCACTTCGTCCTGGTCCGTGACCGCGACCAGCTGCAGCGACTGTCGCGGGTGTGGCGAGGGGCTGCTCACATCGCCGACGCTCCCGCCGCCATCGGGGTTGTGGCCCCTCACAGCGACGACCCGAGGGAGAGCACCTCGATCAACTTCGATCTGGGCCAGGCGGTGATGTCGATGATGATCGCCGCCGCCGACCTCGGGATCGGGACCCGTCATGCCGCCGTCGAGGACTACGACCTGGCGGCCGAGATCCTCGACCTCCCGGAAGGTCTCAGACTCACCTGGATGTTCGGGCTCGGCTATCCGGGCGACCGTCCGCTGGCCCCGGTGGAGAACCCCGACCGGCGCGACTTCGACGACGTGGTCCACCGGGAGCGCTGGTAGCCGGCAAGCACTCGTCCCGGCTCAACAAACCCCGGCCGCCGACCGATAACCAGGACATATGTCCGGCATCGAACTCGCCCAGATCGTGGTGCTGTTCGTCTTCGTCGTCGACAGTCTCCTGCTCGTGGGTCTGCTCGTCCTGAAGACGACTCACCGCCTGCTTGGCGAGCGGCACGACCGGCGGCGCTCGGACTATGTGTCCTTGATCAGCCGGCACATCGTCCATAGGTATTGCACCGACCCGATCACGACCGAGATGTCCGAGGACCCCGCCTTTCTCGATGCCCTCATTGACGTGCGCAACGCCGTGGTCGGCCCCGAGCTGGACACCCTCCACGGCATCGTCGACCGCTACGGGGTGGCCCGAAGCCAGGAGAGCCGGCTCCGCTCCGCATTCCCGCTGGGGAGGCGGCTTCGCGCCGCAGTTGCCCTTGCCGAGATGGGTGACGAGTCCTCGGCCGAGGTGCTCATGGAGCATCTCTCCGATCCGGTGCGCGAGATCCGGATCCAGGCAGCACGCGGTCTGGGGCGGATGCGGTGGACGTCTGCGATCGATGCCATCGTGACCAAGCTGGGGACCGACACCCCTTGGGTGGCCACACGATTCGCCGACGCGCTCGTCGGATTCGGGAGCAGCGCGACCTGGCCTCTACTCGCCTACATCCGGATCAACCACCGATTCGAGTCGAGGGGTCCCGCATTGGCCATCCGCACCCTCGCCTCGATCGGGGACGAAGAGGCGGTCATCCCCCTGATGGACATCCTCGAGGAGGCCGCCGACCCCGAGATCGCCCTCGCCGCGGTGGAAACCCTAGGTGCCCTGGGGAGCACACTCGCCCTCGGCCGGATCAGGGAGGCGGCGTCCTCCCCCGACTGGAGAATCCGGGCAAAGGCGGCCACTGCGCTCGGAGCCATCGGAGACCCCTCCTCGTCGCCGGTACTGGCGCGCACCCTCACCGACCTGAACTGGTGGGTACGCCGCAACTCGGCGGCGGCCCTTGCCCAGATCACAGGGGGCATCGACCACCTCTACGACGCACTCAACGGCCCGGATCCGTACGCCGCCGACGCCGCCGCCGAGGCGTTGGCAGACACCGGCGAGCTGGTGGCGGCGAAGAGGCGGCTCGAGGATGAAGGTCCCACGGTCAGGGACCTGGCCTTGCTGGGGTACATGGGCGACCGGGCATTGGTGAGCCGATGATCTGGCAGGCCCTCGCCTGGATCGGTTATGCAACGATCCTCTACTTCGTAGCCATGCAGGGCTATCTGCTGTTCCTCACGGCGACGTCCGCGACGACGCTGCGACGAGGCCACCACCTCCACCGATTTGGCCGTGTGGACGAGATGCTCTCCACCCGAACCGCGCCTCCGGTCTCCATCCTGATCCCGGCCTACAACGAGGCGGCGGGGATAGTCGACGCAGTGCGCTCGATGTCGATCGTCCGCTACCCCCGCTTCGAGATCGTGGTGATCAACGACGGTTCCACCGACGACACCCTCGAAACGCTCATCCAGGGATTCGAGTTGGCGAGGGTTCGAATTCCCTACCGCCCCGATCTCCCCACCGAGCCAATCCGGGGCATCTACAGGGGTCGAGGAGCGGTGGACATAACCGTGATCGACAAGGAGAACGGGGGCGTCTCCGATGCCATGAACGCCGGCCTCAACGCCGCCAGGTATCCCTATGTGCTTCGCACCGACGCCGATGTGGTGCTCGACCCCGACTGTCTCATCAACTCGATGCAGCGCGTGGTGGAGGACCGGGAGCGGACGGTGGCGGTGGGGGGCAACGTCCGCCCGCTCAACGGCAGTGTGCTCAGGCTCGGTCACCTGGTGAGGGCCTCGGTGCCGAAGTCCTTCATCATCCGGATGCAGTTGCTCGAGTATCTCCGCACCTTCCTCGCCGGGCGGCCGGCTTGGTCGGCACTGAACGGCCTACCGCTCATCTCGGGCGCATTCGGGGTGTGGAAGCGGAGCGCGGTGATCGCGGTAGGCGGATTCAGCCGCGGCCACATGGGGGAAGACCTCGACCTCACCATGCGTCTCCACCGCCACCACCGCGAGCAGGGGATTCCCTACCGCATCGTTTACGAGCCGTCGGCGGTGATCTGGACTGAGGTGCCCACCACTCTTCGGGTGTTACGGCGGCAGCGCATTCGCTGGCATCGCGGGCTACTGACCGCGGTCCGTGACTTCGAGGCCATGACCTTCAACCCTCGCTTCGGAACCCTGGGCATGGTCACCTGGCCCGGCATCGTCCTCTTCGAGTTCGTCGCCCCGGTGGTCGAGGCCGCGGGGTGGCTGGTCATCCCTCTCGCCTTCTTGCTCGGGGTGCTGGACACCACGCTTCTCGTTTGGCTTCTGATCCTGGCCTTCGGTGTGGGCCTGCTCAACTCGCTGGTCGCCCTGTTGCTCGACGAGGGCTACGGGTACTTCAACAGCCCCACCGACACCACGCGGCTGATCGTGATGGCGATCGTGGAGAATTTCGGGCTGCGCCAGCTCACAGTGATCTGGCGGATCCAGGCGATGATCGGGACGGGGAAGGGACGCTGGGGCGACATGGAGCGCCGCGGGGTTGGGAACCTCGCCGAGCGCGACATGGCGGCGTAAGGGCCGGCGTCTAGACCTCTTCCAATTCCTCGAGGGTCTTCGGCCAGTCCTCTTTGAGCAGCCGGGACAGCGAACGGTCGGCGAGCAGCTTGCCCCCCGTCTGGCAGGTGGCGCAATAGTTGGTCTCGTTGGAGGCGTAGACGATTCGTTGCACCGGGGAGCCGCAGCGGGGGCAGGGCTCCCGGTACTTCCCGTGCACCGCCATCTCCCCACGGAAAGCCGTCACCTTCGTCGGCCAATCGTCACCGATCTCCTCACGGAGACGGTCGGTCCAGTCGGTGAGAGAGGCGACCACAGCTTCGTGGAGACGGCCCACCTCCTCCTCATCGAGCTGTGAGGTCTTTTTCACCGGGGAGAGCCGGGCCCGCCACAGGATCTCGTCTGAGTAGGCGTTGCCGATCCCGGAAAAGATCCTTGGGTCGGTGAGCGCCCGCTTCAGGGTGCGATTCTCGGCCCGGATGGCCTCGGCGAACTCCACAGAGGACACTTCGAGCGGCTCCACTCCCCCGCGGTCGAGGGTGGCGACACCCTCCCGGTCGGCGAACAGCCAGATCCCGGCCCGCTTCTTGGTTCCCTGCTCGGTGAGGATGAGCGAGCCCGGCTCGAAGTCGACGGCGGCCAGACCCACCTTCTTCGGAATCGCCTTGCCCGCTGGCTCCCAGCGAAGCCTGCCTGCGATCATGAGATGGATCACCAGGTAGAGCCGGGGCTCCATCTCGAAGACGATCCGCTTGCCCACCCGCTGCAGACCACTGATTTTGCGGCCGACGGGCGCGTCGTAGGGCGGGTCATAGGTGCGGAGCACCGAGGGTGAGGCGATCCTCACCCCGGTGACCTCCTCCCCGAGCACCCGGCGCTCCAGGGCCTCCAGGTAGACGACGATGTCGGGAAGCTCCGGCAACGCCCGGGAAACTAGTGGTCTGTCGCTCAAATGGGGCGACGGGCCACTGATGACTAGTCGGACATCTCCTCGAAAGTGTCCTCGAAGCTCCGGGCGGCCCGTCGCCGCCCGCCCTTGTCGTCGGAGCTTTCGCCGTTGTCCCCACCGCCACGATCGCTGCGGGCCTTCTCGCCGCCACCGCCACGATCGCTGCGGGCCTTCTCGCCGCCACCGCCACGATTGCGGTCGTCACGACGACCGCGATCGCGTCCCCGGTCGCGGTCGCGGTCGCGATCTCGGTCGCGGTCACCACCACCACCGCCGTTGCCCGACGGTCGGTCGGAGGGGAGGGTGGCCCCCTCCAGGGCCTCGACCAGCTCCAAGCTGACCTTGCCCCGGTCGTCGATCTCACGCACTCTCACCTTGAGGCTCTCGCCCTCGTTGAGGTAGTCCTCGACCCGCTCGACCCGCTTGGAGCCGTCGATCCTCGAGATGTGAAGCAGACCGTCCCGTCCCGGGAGGATGTTGACGAAGGCACCGAACTTGGTGATGCTCACCACCTTGCCCTCGTAGATCTCGCCGACCTCGGCAGCCGGCGGGAAGGCGATTTGCATCACCCGTTCCTTGGCGGCGGCGAGGACCGCGGCGTCGTTGGAGGCGATCCGGACGATGCCGTGACCCTCATCCTCGTCGATCTCGATGGTGGCGCCGGTCTGCTCCTCGAGCTCGCGGACCACTGCGCCCTTGGGACCGATGACCTCGCCGATCTTGTCCTTGGGAATCTCGATGGCCTCGATCCGCGGCGCCCACTTGTTCATCTCGGTGCGCGGCTCGGCGATCACCTCAGCCATCGCCTTCAGGATGTGGAGGCGGGCCTCCTTGGCCTGGCGCAGCGCCGACTCGAGCACCGAGGAGGGAAGACCCTGGATCTTGGTGTCCATCTGGAGGGCGGTGATCATGTCGGCGGTGCCTGCCACCTTGAAGTCCATGTCGCCCAGGGCATCCTCGGCTCCGAGGATGTCGGTGAGGGTGACGAACTGGCCGTCCTGGTGGATGAGCCCCATGGCGATACCGGCGACGGCGTCGCTGATGGGGACCCCGGCGTCCATCAAGGAGAGCGAGGAGGCGCAGACCGACGCCATCGACGTCGATCCGTTGGAGGTGAGCACCTCGGATACGAGCCGTAGGGCGTAGGGAAAGTCCTCAACGGGAGGCACCACCGGGAGCAGCGCCTTCTCGGCGAGGGCTCCGTGGCCGATCTCCCGTCGCTTCGGGCCTCGCATGAACCCGGCCTCTCCGGTGGAGAAGGGAGGGAAGTTGTAGTGGTGCATGTATCGCTTCGACTCGGCGAGCGCCAGGGTGTCGAGCATCTGCTCCATCTTGAGCATGCCCAAGGTGGTGATGTTGAGCACCTGGGTCTCGCCCCGCTGGAACAGCCCGGAGCCATGGGTGCGCTCGACCACTCCCACCTCGACGGAGAGCGGCCTGATCTCGTCGGCGCCTCGCCCATCGAGACGGACGCCCTCTTCGACGACGCGTCTGCGGGCGATCTCCTTGAGGACCGACTTGAAGGCCCGCTTCGCCTGGGTGAGGCCGACGGAGTCGTCTTCTGCGATCCCCAGCTCGGCGATGACCTCTTGCAGAGCCGCGGCCTCGGCATTGTTCCGCTCCTGCTTGCCGGGGAGACGGATCAGCTCGGCGATCTTCGTTGTGGCGATCTCTGAGACCCGGGAGCGCATCTCCTCGGGGTAGTCCACGGCCTGTGGCCACTCCACCTCAGGAATCTCGACCTGGGAGGCCAGCTCGAGCTGGAGATCGATGAGCTGGGAGATGTACTGCTTGGACTCCTCGAGGCCACGAGCGACCGTCTCCTCGTCGGAGGGGGTGTCGCCGTCGGCGACGAGACGAAGCCCGTCCTCGGTGGCGCCGGCCTCGACCATGACGATGTCGATCTCGCCGTCCTCGTTGCGACGACCCGCTACCACGATCTCGAACACCGACTCCGTGAGGTCACCCTCTGTCGGGAAGGGGACCCACTCACCCTTCTTGAGACCGAGACGGACGGCACCGATGGGGCCCTGGAACGGAATCGGGCTCACGGTGAGGGCCGCTGACGCCCCGTTGAGGGCGAGCACATCGAAGGGGTTCTCGTGATCGACCGACAGGGAGGTGACCACGATGTGGGTCTCGTTGCGGAAGTCGTCGGCGAACGAAGGCCGCAGGGGGCGATCGATCAGCCGGTTGGTGAGGATGGCCTGCTCGGAGGGCCGGCCCTCACGACGGAAGAACGATCCGGGGATGCGGCCGACCGAGTACATGCGCTCCTCGAAGTCCACGGTGAGCGGGAAGAAGTCGATCCCCTCCCTGATGCCTCGATTCGCGGTCGCGGTGACCAGCATCTCGGTTCCGCCGATCTTGGCCACGACGGCTCCGTCGGCGAGGCGGGCGAGCTTTCCGGTGCGGAGGCTGATCTCTTTGTCGCCGATCTGGGTTTGTACTGATACTTCGGGCACTGAATGCTCCTTGCTTTCTCTGCTAGGGGAGCCGCGCCCGTTGGCAGTAGTCATGCCTCCACCTCGGCGAGGCATCGCCACTGTCAACCGGGTTGGCTCCGTCTTTGGTCCGGATGAGCCCGGAAAAAACCGAGGAGCGGATGATCCGCCCCTCGGGGAAACCTGTCAGCGTCTCAGGCCAAGCTTGGCGATGAGACTCCGATATCGCTCCATGTCCTCACGACGCAAGTAGTCGAGCAGCCGCCGTCTCTTGCCGACCATGAGCAACAGACCGCGACGACTGTGGTGATCATGCTTGTGATCCCGCAGATGCTCGGTGAGGTGGTTGATCCTCTCGGAGAGAAGGGCAACCTGCACCTCTGGCGAGCCGGTGTCGCTGTCGTGTGTGCCGTATTCGGCGACGATCTCGGATGCTGTCTTCATTGCGCGTTTGGTACCTGACGAATCAGGGATCGCCCTGAACTGTAACAGCAGCGAGTCTTCAACCCGCATTTGGCGCGGCCACGCCCAGAGCGCGACGCGTCTCCCGCACGTCCTCTCCCATCTGCTCGACCAAGGCCCCCACCTCTTCGAACTCGACCTCGGGTCGCAGATAGGCGACGAACTCGATGGTCACCTCCTCCCCGTAGATCGTCCTATCGAAGTCGAGGAGATGGGCCTCGATGAGCAGATCCCCGCCTCCGAAGGTGGGCCTCACCCCCACATTGACCGCCGCCTGGTGCACCTGCTCCCCCACCCTGGCGAAGCAGGCATACACGCCGGTGGCGGGAACGAGCTTCCGGGGGGGTGGCCCCAGGTTGAGGGTCGGATACCCGAGATCGGCTCCCCTTCGCTCCCCCTGGACCACCTGGCTGGTGATCTGGTACCAGGAGTCCAGCAACCGGGCCGCGGCCTCGGGCCGCCCGGCTTCGAGCAACGCCCTGATCCGGGTCGAGGAGACCTGGCCCTCCTCGTCCGCGACGGGGGCGACGACCTCCAACTCGAACCCGTGCTTCTCCGCGAGATGGCCGAGCATGTCGACGGCGCCACTGCGGTCCTTTCCGAAGCGGAAGTCGTGCCCGGTCACGAGATGGGCAACGCCCATCTTCCCGAGGAGGATCGCCTCGACGAACTGGGACGGCTCCAGACCCTTGATCTCGCCCAGGTCGAGTACGCCGATCTCGGCGACTCCGAGCCGGCCCAGAAGCTCGACGCGCTCGTCGATGGTGGTGAGGAGCCGGGGAGGTGTGCCGGGGGCCAGCACCTCGACAGGATGGGGGTCGAAGGTGAGCACGGTCGGGATCAGATCCGGGTCGAGATGGGATATCAAGGCTCGGTGGCCGAGATGGACTCCGTCGAACACACCAATGGTGAGCGAGGCGCTCCCCTCGAGGGGCTCCCAATCGCGCCAGGGCCCGTAGAGGACCTTCACCCGGGAAGCACCACCTCGGGCCGGGCCTGCTCACCCACCCTGCGATAGACGGCGATGAGCCGCCCATCGTCGTTGACCACCTTGTAGGGGATGTCCTCAGGCGCAGCCATCATGTCCCCGCCGAGGAATCGCATGCCGTGACTGACCCCGGCCGCCGTGTCGGGCGTCACTTCGACCGTGGGCATGTCGGCCAGCGCCTGAGACGGGGTGAGGAGATGGTCCTCCCAGCGTTCCAGCTCGTCGAGGCCCAACGAGGCCGTGACGGAGAGTGACCCGGTCCTGGTCCGGCGAAGCGCGGTGAGATGGGCCACCCCGCCGAGCACCCCGGCGAGATCGTCGGCCAGGGAGCGGACATAAGTGCCTTTGCCACAGACGACCCGAAACTCCACCTCGGGATAGGGGCCCGGGCCCACGGAGAGGATCTCCAACTCATGGATCACGACCGGGCGTGCTTCCCTCTCCACCACCTCGCCCTCCCGTGCCAACTCGTATAGACGGCGACCCTCGTGCTTGAGCGCGGAGACCATGGGCGGGACCTGGTGGATGGTCCCCACGAAGCGGGAGGCGGCCGTCTCCACGTCTTCGGGACTGACATCCATCGGCTCCCTGGACAGCACGGCCCCCTCGGCGTCGAGGGTGTCGGTGGCCACCCCGAACTCCGCGGTAGCCAGGTACTCCTTGGGCATTTCCTGGAGATAGCGGATGAGTCTGGTCACCTTTCCGATCGCCAGGACCAGGACCCCCGTCGCCATCGGGTCGAGGGTGCCTGCGTGGCCCACTTTCTTCACCCCGGTCGCCTTCCTCACCCGGGAGACCACCTGATTCGAGGTGACGCCGGAGGGTTTGTCGATGACCAGGAAGCCCTGGGTCACCGATAGTCCTCGATCCGACGGTGCACCTCGGCGATGACCTTCTCGGGAGGGTCGGTGCTGGTAAAGCCGGCGGCGAGACGGTGCCCGCCGCCGCCCATGTCGGCGGCAAGCGCTCCGACGTCGGTGTCTCCGCGAGAGCGCAGGCTGATCTTCACCCGGCCGTCGTCGTGCACCTTGGCCAGCACGGCCACATCGGCCTCGATGGCGAGGCGGATGGTGTCGATGAGGTTGTCGATGTCGCCCCAGTCGATGCCCGTCTCCTTCAGATCGGCATCGGTGACGGTGGTGGACACGATCCCCCTCTCCCGGTCGAGGTGGGCTCGGGAGAGGGCGGCGCCGGCCGCTCTGAGGTACCCAAACGGCGCCTCCTCGTAGACGTGACGCCCGATCTGGGTCTGCTCCGCGCCGGCGGCCAGCAGCTCGGCTGCGAGGTGGAGCGTCCGGGGTGAGGTGCTCGCGTATAGGAAGCGGCCGGTATCGGTGACCAGTGCGGTGAGCAGGCATTGGGCGATCTCAGAGGTGATCCCCCAACCCAACTCGGCCAGGAGGTCGTTGACCAGCTCGCCGGTCGCCGCCGCGGCGGGGTCGACCAACGACACGTCTCCGAAGTCTTGGTGTGTGGCGTGATGGTCGACCACCACCAGCTTCTCCGCCTTGGAGGCGTGCGAGCCGAGCTCGGCGAGCCGCTCCGCGGACCCGGCGTCGAAGACCATCATCAGCTCGGGCTCGGCGGGGAACTCACCGGGGGGCACCAGCAGGTCGGTGGGGAGAAAGCTCAGGTTCCCGGGAACGATGAACGGGGATCCGAATGAGGCGACGACCTGTTTCCCGGCGTTGCGGGCGGCGAGACCGAAGCCCAGCATGGACCCCAGGGCGTCACCGTCGGGGCCCACATGACAGGCCAGGGAGATGTTGTCGGCCTCCCTGATCAGCTCGGCCGCCTGCTTCAGGGCCCTGTTCTCACTCATCTTCGCCCTCCTGGGATCGGGCCAGCTCGCGGAGGATGGCCTCTATCCGCTCCCCGCCGACCACCCCGGGATCGATGGCGAACTCCAGTGCCGGGGTGTACTTCATGCGCACCTGGCGGCCGATGGCGGCCTGGAGTCGCCGAGAGGCTCCTCGGAGTGCTGCGAGGGCGGGCTCGTGGTCGTCTGCACCGAGCACGTCGACATAGACCATGGCGGACCGCAGGCTGGGGGCGGTGTCGAC
>Ga0299913_10001723_pt1 | contig 16547 bp, 14 predicted proteins | sample RVTome_9_FD_201360 | JGI IMG/M metagenome (GOLD analysis project Ga0299913, IMG submission 201360) | Soil microbial communities from uranium-contaminated site in the Upper Colorado River Basin, Wyoming, United States - RVT155D38 (version 2) ... | reverse complement strand
GCCCGTTCGCGATGCTCGCGCGGCTGATGGTCGGCCGCGTGGAGCCGTGGGAGGTGGCCGTGGCCGTGCTCCTGCTCGTCGTGGCGATCGTGGTCGTGATGATCGCGGCGATCCGGATCTATTCGGCAGGCGTGCTCCTGTACGGGCAGCGGCCGGGTTTCCGGGCGTTCCTCGCGGCCGCGGTGACCCGCCGGGCGACGTAGCAGCCCCCCGGCACGCGACCGGCGAGCCGGCGGCCAATCCCACCTCGCGGCCCCGCCCCGGCTGGCCGCCGCGATCGCTGTCCGCGAACGGAGTCCGCGCCCGGCTGGTCCGCGCCCGGCTGGTCCGCGCCAGCATTGGGTGCCAAAGATCAACCCCCGTAGTCAAAGCCACGGTCGAGCGCCATCCGGGCGGTCAGGTAGCAGCCCAGGGAGTATCTGGCCCGGATTCTGTCCGATCGCGCCGTCAACCGGGCGAGGTTCGGTCCGGATCGCGACCTTTGACTACCCAGGCTGATATATGGCGACCGGCGACGAGCGGCGGTGTGTGACCCCCGCGACCTCCGTTCCGCGCGGCCCATTCCGCTCGCGCGTGCGGCTCACGGGGCCCCCGCGGCCCCGTGAGTCGCCACAGCATCAATCCCGGGATGTCCGAGCACGGCCACCACCGGAATCCGACGGGTTCCGCAGGATTCAGAGGCAAGCCATGCGGCGACATTCCGGAACCGAGTCCAGCGTGACTCACGCCACGCAGTACGTCCGCAAGCCCCCGGCGGCCACGGCCCCCGCGACCTCCGTTTCGCGCGGCCCATTCCGCACGAGCGCGCGGCCACGGCCCCAGCGGTCCGTGAGTCGCCACAGCATCAATCCCGAGATGTCCGAGCACGGCCACCACCGGAATCCGCCGGGTTCCGCAGGATTCAGAGGCAAGCCATGCGGCGACATTCCGGAACCGAGTCCAGCGTGACTCACGCCACGCAGTACTTCCGCAAGCCCCCGGCGGCCTCGGCCCCCGCGACCTCCGTTTCACGCGGCCCATTCCGCACGCGCGTGCGGCTCACGGGGCCCCCGCGGCCCCGTGAGTCGCCACAGCATCAATTCGGAGATATCCGAGCACGGCCACCACCGGAATCCGACGGGTTCCGCAGGATTCAGAGGCAGGCCATGCGGCGACATTCCGGATCCGAGCCCAGCGCGACTCATGGCCATGCAGGAGGTCCGCAAGGGCAAGGTGCGCCAGACCGCCCCGCTGCCGTCACGGGTCCCGGCGGCCACGGGCCCCCGAGGCCGGCGCCCCGCCGCTACTCCCCGAGGTCCAGCGGCAACCGTTCGATCAGCGCCAGGACCGGCCCGGCAGCCGGCACCGAACCTTCCGGGACCACGGGCCCGGCATCCACCCGTTCGGTCGCGGCGATGAACCGCCACAGCCGGCTGCGCACCCCCGGCAGGTACGGGCTCGAGCGCTGGCGGGCGAGCACTCCTGCGATCCCCTGGGCGACCGCCGCGTCCCAAAGCGCGCGTCCCTCGGTCGCGATGGCAGGCACGGCGACGACCTCGTCGCCCGGTCGCAGGACCCGCCGCAGCGCCGCGTGACGCCGGTCGAGCGGCTGACCGAGCAAGGATCGACCGTCGAGGTGAAGCAGGTCGAATGCGAGGAACGCCACCGACCGTCCAGCCCGGCCCTCGAGCCGGGCGGCCATCGCGCCAGCATCCGCCCGCCCGAAGCCGTCGACCACCACGAGCTCGCCGTCGAGCACTGCAGACCGTGCATCGATCCGGACGGCCAGCCCGGCCAGCTCGGGCAGGGCCCTGGTCAGCTCGCGTCCCGTGTCATCGACGATCCGCACATCCCCGCCTCCCGGCGCGTCGGCCGGCCCGACGTAGACGAGGGCGCGCAATCCGCCCCACCACGGTTCGAAGAGGTGGTCCGACGAGTCGAACGGTTGCGACAGCGGCCGTGGGAGCATCGGTCGGAGCTCCGGCAGGCGCGGCAGGACCGGTCGCTCCGGCTCGAGCCGGAGCGAAAGCTGGTCGGACATCGTCGATCGATGGTAGCCCCATCGAGCTGCGGCATCCGCGCGTACACTGCGCCTGCCCCGAATTCACCGCTCCGCCGCGCAGGAGATCGCCTTGCCTCGACCGCCCCGAGCGACCGACATGTACCGCCTCCGGATCCCGACGGAACCGCGCCTCTCGCCCGATGGCAGCCTCGCCGTCATCACGCTCACGACCGTCGCGCCGACCTTCGACGGATATCGAACGGCGCTGTGGGCCGTTCCGACGGACGGTGGCGAGCCACGGCGCCTGACCATCGGCGCGCGGCACGACCGGCATCCCCGGTTCTCCCCGGACGGTCGGATGCTTGCCTTCCTGTCCGATCGCCGCACGATCGTCGAGGAGGAACCGACCCGCCCGGCCGAACCCGCCAAGCGCGAGGACGCGACACAGGTCTACGTGTTGTCGCTCGATGGTGGCGGCGAGGCGCGCCGCGTGACCGACCTGCCACGCGGCGTGACGGGTTTCGAGTGGTCCCCGGACGGTCGATCGCTCGTGGTCACCAGCTCGTCGAGGGCGGCGAGCTATCTCGACGACGTCCGGGTCCGTCGCCGGACGATCCGGCCAGAGCCGGGCGCACCGCCCGAATCCGACCTCCGCTACATCGATCGGCTCGACTACATGCTCAACGGCACGGGCTTCACCTATGACAAGGTCGAGCACCTGTGGATCGTGGACGTCGCGTCGGGTTCGGCCCGCCGCCTGACCGACGGCCCGACGTCCGAGACGGACCCCGCCTGGTCACCCGACGGCCGGCGCATCGCGTTCGCCGCGAACCGTCGCCGCGACCACGATCTCATCGAGCGGACGGACGTCTTCGTGGCCGACGCCCTGAGCGGCGAGGTCAGCGCGATCACCGCCGGGTCGCAGTCGCTGTTCGGCCATCCCACGTGGCTGCCCGACGGACGCACGATCGCGGTCCTCGGCCACCGCTTGCCCGCCGGGTCGGGCAGCCGCAACGACATCTGGCTGTTCGCCGCCGACGGGTCCGACGCTCGGCCGGACGGCGGTCGGAACCTGTCCGCCGAGCATGACCTGATGCCGGGCGCCGGCATGAACAGCGACGTCACGATCGGTGAGGAGGCGCAGCTCGCCGCCTCCCCGGATGGGGGCTGGCTGACGTTCAGCGCACCGATCGACGGTGCCTACGAGCTGTGGCGGGTCGCGGTCGCGGACGGCGCCCTCGAGCGGCTGACCGAGGCCCGCCACTACATCTCCTCGTGGGACCAGCAGGCCGGATCCGCCGGCCGCAGGCGGATCGCCTACCTGCGCTCGACGCCGACCGAGACCGCCGACGTCTGGCTCCTCGATGGCGGCGAGTCGCGCCAGCTCACGTCGTTCAATCGCGACGTCCTCGACGACGTCGAGCTACGCGCCGCCGAGGAGTGCCGCGTGACCGTCGACGGGCGGGACATCCAGGGCTGGCTCATTCCGGCGGGGACCGGCCGCCGCCCGCTCGTGGTCGAGATCCACGGCGGACCGCACACGCTCTACGGTTGGTCGCCCGTGTGGGAGTTCCAGTTGCTGGCGGCGAACGGGATATCGGTCTTCTACTGCAATCCCCGCGGCTCGGAGGGGTATGGCCAGGCGTTCAACGCCGCGAACCGCCGCGATTGGGGGCCCGGCCCGATGCGCGACGTGCTGGCCGGGGTGGACGCGCTCATCGCCGACGGTCGTGCGGACCCCGATCGGCTCGGTGTGACGGGTGGTTCGTACGGTGGGTACCTGACGAACTGGATCGTCGGACACGACGAGCGCTTCAGGGCGGCCATGACCTGCCGCAGCGTCGCCGACATGACGATGCTCCACCTCACCGGCGACATCAGCGGGGTCGAATGGGCGCGCCTGGAGTTCGGGGCCGCGCCGTGGGAAGATCCGGCGTTTTTCCGCGAGATGTCGCCGCTGACGCACGCCGAGCGGATCCGCACGCCGCTCCTCATTCAGCATTCCGAGAAGGACATCCGCACGACGATCGGCCAGGCCGAGGCACTGTTCACGACGCTGCGCTCGCTGCGCCGGCCGGTTCGCCTCATGCGCGTGCCCGAGGAGACCCACGAGCTCACGCGCTCGGGGACGCCCTTCCGGCGGGTCGAGAACCTGGAGGTCGTGCTCGGCTGGTTCCGGCACTTCCTGGTCGATGGCCGCCGCCGGTTGCCGCCGCTCCCGAGGATCCACGGGGGCCGGTAACGGAGCCGGCCAGGCGAAGCAGCCGGCCGAGCGGTTCGCCCCACGCTCGGGTGTATCCTCTCCGTCCCATGGTCACCAGCCATCGCCCCGACAGCCTCGCCCGCGAGCGTGCCAACGAGCTCATCCGGTCGTGGGACTCGCGCCCCGGCCCGATCGGCAGCCTGCTCGGCCGCGTGACCGCGGTCGATCAGGTCGGCGTCGAGGAACGGGTCGATTCGCTCAAGCGCCGCTCGATCAAGAAGGCATCGAAGCTGTGGGCGCTCGATCTCGCGATCCGGATGATGGACCTGACCACGCTCGAGGGGAAGGACACGCCGGGCAAGATCCGCGCCCTGTGCGCAAAGGGCATGCGCCCGAAGCCGGGCGACCCGACGATCCCGTCGGTCGCCGCGATCTGCGTCTATCCCGCGCTGGTCGCCGAGGCGAAGGACGCGCTCAGGGGTTCGAGCGTCAAGGTCGCCAGCGTCGCGACGGGCTTCCCGTCCGGGCAGACGTTCCTCGACATCAAGCTCGCCGAAACGCGCCAGGCCGTCGAGGCGGGTGCCGACGAGATCGACATGGTCATCGATCGCGGTGCGTTCCTGGCGGGCGACTACCGAACGGTGTTCGACGAGATCGTCGAGATCAAGGAGGCCTCCGGCGAGGCCCACCTCAAGGTGATCCTCGAGACCGGCGAGCTCGAGACGTACGACAACGTGCGCCGCGCGAGCGTTCTCGCGATGGCCGCCGGGGCCGACTTCATCAAGACCTCGACCGGCAAGGTCACGCCGGCGGCCACGCTTCCCGTCACGCTCGTGATGCTCGAGGCGATCCGCGATTTCGAGCGAGCCACCGGGCGCCAGGTCGGCATGAAACCGGCGGGTGGGATCCGGGTCGCCAAGGAGGCGATTCAGTATCTCGTCGTGCTTTACGAGACGCTCGGACCGCGCTGGATGAGCCCGGACTGGTTCCGTTTCGGAGCATCGAGCCTGCTCAATGACGTGCTGATGCAGATCGAGTTCCAGCGCAGCGGGCGCTACCAGGACCCGGACGACTTCACGATCGACTGAGATCGGCGGGACGAGCCGATGAGGATCGAGGTCCGACGGATCGCGACGCCCGACGCGTTCATGGAGATCGCCGGCGACTTCCTGGTGGCGCGCGAGGCCGCCCACCAGCTCTCGTTGGGGATCGTTGGCACGCTGCGAACCCGCGGCACGTTGCCCGAGAGCGCCGCACTCCTCGTCGCGTTCGACGGTGGGCGGGTCGTTTCGACTGCCGTCTGGACCGCCCCGTGGCAGGTCGTCCTGTCGGAGATCGACGATGAGGCTGCGATCGACGCCCTTGTCGACGCGCTGGGCGACGAACGGCTGTCCGGCGTGCACGGGCCCCCGGAGCACGCCGAAGCGTTCGCCGCACGGTGGGCCGAGCGGACCGGCGAGGTGGCCCGGCGGACGACGAGCCAGCGAAGCTACGTCCTCGAAGGCGTCGATCCGCCGGTCGGCGTTCCCGGCCGGCTGCGCCACGCCAAGGCGGCGGACCGCGACCTGCTCGTCAGCTGGATGACCGCGTTCGATCGGGAGGCCATGGGGGCGGACGGTGGCCGGCGGGACATGACCGGGCTGGTCGACGAGATGCTCGAACGGACCGTCCGGACGGGCTATGTCTGGGAGGATCGGGAGCCCGTGTCGGCCTGTGCGAGCACCGGTGCCACGCCGCACGGGATCCGCATCGGTGCCGTGTACACGCCGCCGGAGCGTCGCCGCCGCGGCTACGCGAGCGCGCTCGTTGCCGCTGCGAGCCAGGCCGAGCTTGACCTCGGGAGGCGGTTCTGCTTCCTGTTCACGGACACGGCCAACCCCACCTCCAACCACATCTACCAGGCCATCGGCTACCGGCCCGTCCGCGACGTCGACATCTACCGCTTCGTCCGCGAGTAACGCCCGGGGCGGTCCGGATGGCTCTGGCGCGCGGCGCCGATCGATGCCAGCTTCCGCGCACTGCCCCCGTGCGTCCTTCCGAGCTGGAGGATTCGACTGATGCGCCGTCGCACGGCGGGCCTGTTCCTCGCCGCCATCCTCCTCGGATCCGCTTGCGCGGGTGAGGCCGCCGAGCGGCCCGTGCCGGCGTCGAGTGCCGACACGCCAACCGCGTCGCCCGGCGGTGACAGCCCAGCGCCGACCGTGGCGGCGCGAGCGCCGCTCGAGCTCGATGGTGTCCCGCTCGCGGTGTGCACGATCGGGCACGCCGTGATCGCGAGATGTGGCGCGCTTTCCGTTCCCGAAGACCCATCGAGCCCTGCCGGCCGACGGATCGACGTGCGCGTCGCCGTCATCCCGGCGGCGTCATCGACGCCCGAAGCCGACCCGGTGTTCATGCTTGCCGGCGGTCCGGGCGGGGCGGCCACCGAGACCCTGGCCTGGACCGCCGCTGTCTTTACGGGCATTCATGCGACTCGCGATATCGTGCTCGTCGACCAGCGCGGAACCGGCGGGTCGAACGCCTTCATGATCGGCGACGCCCCGGATGTGACCGAAATGACCGATGTCGAAGCGGAATCGACGCTTCGCACCTGGGTCGACGACACGCTCGCGGGGTTCGACGGAGACCCGCGCTTCTACACGACGACGGTCGCGATGGACGACCTCGATGCGGTCCGCGCCGCGCTCGGCTACGAACGGATCAACCTCTACGGGGGGTCGTACGGGGCGACGGCAGCGCAGTACTACATCCGTCAGCACGAGGACCGTCTGCGGACCGTGATTTTCGACGGCGCAACGCTGATCGACGTGCCGGTTCTCGAGCGGATCGCCGCGAACAGCCAGCGGGCGCTCGACCTCCTGTTCGCGCGCTGTGCGGCCGACGAGTCGTGTGCGGCGGCATTCCCGGATCTCCCGGCTGACTTCGAGCGTGCCGCAAGCGTCCTCAAACGAGCTCCGGTCACGACGCACGTCCCCGATCCCGCGTCCGGCAGGCCGATGGTCCTGGATACCGTCGCGTTCACCGGCGCCGTCCACGCCGGGTTGCTCAACGCGGACACCGCCTCCGCGATCCCATTGCTGATCAACGCCGCGTCGCTTGGGCGGTGGGACGAGGTCGCTGGCGCGATCGCCGCCGTCGCCACGAGCCAACCGAGCGGCGGGTCCCCGCTGATGGCGGCCGAGATCTTCTGCTCCGAGGCCTGGGCCGTCTACGACCCGGACGAGGTCGCGCGAACCGGTCGCGACAGCTACCTCAGGGACCTCCAGGTCGATCTCGCCCGGAACCAGTCGGAGGCATGTGGGTACGCGCCCGCCGGCATCGTTCCGCCGGACGATGGCAAACCGGCTCGCTCGGACGTGCCGGTCCTGTTCGTGGTCGGCGATGCCGATCCGCAGGATCCCCCGGCCAACATCGCGGACGCGCCACTGAACTTCCCGAACAGCCGGACGGTCGTGGCCTCGGGGCATGGCCACACCGTGGCTCACATCGGGTGCATGCCGAGGATCGTCGATGCGTTCGTCGAGGCGGGCACGGTCGTCGGGCTCGACACCTCGTGCATCGAGCGAGGCATGCCGCTGCCGCCCTTCCGGCTGCCTTGACGACGACCCCCGTCGGCGGCCCGCATCCCCGCTTTGGCGGCACGGCAACCTTTACGTAAACGTTAATCTTCGCATAGAATGACCGGGTGACCACCACCGACGCAGTCGGTCCGGCCGACCCGGCTGACCCGGCCGACTCCGCGCGGCTCCAGCGCATCCAGGAGGTCGCCGACGAGGTCGGCCTCACGACCCGGGCCATCCGCTACTACGAGGAGCAGGGCCTGCTCGAGCCGGCCGCCCGGTCGGAGGGCGCCTACCGCCTGTACGACGCGTCCGACGTCGAGCGCCTGCGGTTCATCCGCGGGCTGCGCGACGATGCCGGGTTCTCGGTCGCCCACATCCGCCAGTTGCTCGAGGACGAGGCGGCCCGTGAACGGAATCGCGAGCGCTACCGGTCGAGCGACGATCCGGCCGAGCGACGGGCCATCCTCGTCGACGCGCTCGCTCGGGTCGACCGCCAGATCGGGACGCTGCGCGACAAGGCCGAACGGCTGAGCGAAATGATCGACGAGGCCGAGCGCCGCCGCCGGCACCTCGTCGACCACCTGGCACGCCTGGACCACCCCGCCCGATGATGCTGCGCGACCGGGAGGCGCTGCGCGCGTTTCGGCATCCCAACTACCGGCTCTTCTTCGGTGGTCAGCTCGTGTCGCTCATTGGCACGTGGATGCAGCAGGTCGCCCAGGCCTGGCTCGTCCTCATCCTCACCGGGGACCCGTTCTGGCTCGGCGTCGTCGCGGCCGCGCAATTCGTGCCGGTCCTGTTCCTCGGCCTCTTCGCCGGGATCCTCGCCGACGCCCTGCCCAAGAAGGAAACGCTGCTTGCGACCCAGGCCGCGATGATGGTGCTCGCGGCGACCCTGGCTGTGCTCGTCTTCGCCGGCCTCGCCGAAGTCTGGATGATCGTGCTGTTCGCGCTCCTGCTCGGCTGCCTCAACGCGATCGACATGCCGGTCCGCCAGTCATTCGTCGTCGAGATCGTGGGCCGCGAGGACGTCGGCAACGCCATCGTCCTCAACTCCGCGATGTTCAACGGAGCACGCATCGTCGGCCCCGCGATCGGCGGCCTGACGATCGGGGCGTTCGGACCGGCGACCGCGTTCGGACTCAACGCGCTGAGCTACATCGCGGTCCTGGTCGGCCTGTGGGCGATGCGGACCGAGGACCTGCGAACTCCGGTGGCGATCGCGCGGCCCCGTTCGGTGGACCAGGTGTTCGCCCAACTCCGCGAGGGGATCGGCTACGTTCGCCACACGCCGCCGGTCCTGCTGGCCGTCCTCGTGCTGGCGTTCGTCGCCACATTCGGGATGAACTTCAACGTCATCGTGCCGGTCCTGGCCCGGGACGTTCTCGAGGTCGGCGCCGAAGGGTTCGGCTTCCTGATGACGGCATCGGGCATCGGGTCGCTGCTGGCCGCGATCTGGCTGGCGATCTCGGGCGGTGCTCCACGGGCCACGCGGCTGGCCGGCGGCGCGATCCTGCTCGGCGTCGCCGAGGTCGCGCTCGCGTTCTCCGGGATCTTCCCGGTCTCGATGCTGCTCATGTTCCTGATCGGGGCCGGCGGGATCACGATGGCGGCGACCGCCAACACGACGATCCAGCTCACGGTGCCCGATTCGCTGCGCGGTCGCGTCATGAGCGTCTACACCACGGTCTTCGCGGGTTCGGTGCCGTTCGGCGGCCTCATGGTGGGGTCGATCGCATCCGCGGCGGGCATCGCCGTTGCCGTGGGCATCGGCGGCGGTCTGGCGCTCGCGACGGGCCTGCTGGCCCTGGTGGTCGTCCGCCGCAAGCCCGGCTTCTTCGCGGTCGCGGCCGAGGAACCGGCCGCACGACGCGAACGGACGGCCACGACCGCCGCCTCCCAGGTCGAGGGGGCCGGGATCGTCGAGGGCATGACCGGATCGCGGTCCCGGCCGGGCTGAGGCTTGTGGTGCGGTGCGTCGAGGCACCGCTGCTCGCGTGCCGGGGACTGAACTGCAAGATCGGCTCGCGGCGGTGGGATCGCGCCTGATACGCCACGGTCGGCAGACTCGGGCGGTGATTTCCGGCCAGGCGCCGCCCGAAACGGGTCGTGCGCCGTCTTTTCGGTTGCGCCGTTTCCTGGCGCTGCTGGGCCCGATCCTGCTCGTCCTCAGCCTGGGCCAGCTCGTTGCGGCCGTAGTCTTCGGCTCGATCGGCTATGGGCTGGGGGCAGCGGTGCTCCTGACGTACGGGATGACCGTGTTCGTCGCGCATGGCGAGCTCCGCAACGGACGGGTTGCCCGGTCGCTGCTGCTGACGTCGGGCGGGCTGGTCGCCACCGCCATCGCGTACGCCGTGCTCGTGCCCAGCGGAACCGTTGCGGCGATCGTCGCCCCGGTGCTCGCGGTCGCGATCGTCCTGCCGTACCTCGAGCGCGAGCAGTTGCGCGGGATGATCATCGGGTCGTGGGTGGCGTCGGTCGCGATCGTGACGCTCATCGAGGTCTTCGAGCCCATGGAGGCGCTCCCGGGCTGGTTCGTCGCGCTGGCCCGGATCGCGACGGGGGCGGCCGTCGTGGCCCTCGTCATGTACCTGCTCTGGGAGTTCAGCAGCCGGCTCAAGGCTGCGCTCGCCGAGGAGGCCGCGGCGAACGCGGCCAGCCGCGAGGCCCAGGACACCGTCAAGCGCGTCAACCGCGAGCTGCGCCGTCGCGTCCAGGAGCTCGAACGCCGGAATCGCGAGGCAACGCTCGTCGGCCATATGGGCAGCCTGCTCGAGGTCAGCCGCACGTCGGAGGAGGCCTACGAGGTCATCGAGCGCGCATCCCGGACGCTCTTCCCGGGGACCGCCGGTGCCGTGTTCACCCTGCCCGAGACGCGCACCGTGGTCGAGGCCACCGCCCGTTGGGGCGATCCAGGACCGCAGACCCAGGTCTTCGCTCCGGAGGACTGCTGGGCCCTTCGTCAGGGCCGCGTTCACATCGTCGAGGCGCCCGAGTTCGGCCCGCGCTGCAGCCACACCTTGCCTGACCCTGACCGACCGTACGTGTGCATCCCGATGACCGCCCAGGGCGCGACGCTCGGCGTCTTCCACGTCGCCATGGCCGGTCGGGCCGCCGACGGCAAGCTCGACCAGGACGTTCGCCAGCTTGCCCTGTGGGTGGCCGAGCTGCTCGCGCTGTCGCTCGCCAACTTCCGCCTGCGTGAGACGCTCCACGTCCAGTCCACGCGCGACGCGCTGACCGGCCTGTACAACCGGCGCTACATGGAGGAGACCCTCGAGCGAGAAGTCCACCGGGCGACGCGGGAAGGCGGCACGCTCGGCGTGATCATGATCGATCTCGACCGGTTCAAGGCCTTCAACGACCGCAACGGCCACGCCGCCGGCGACGCCTTGCTCCGGTCGATCGCCGAGAACCTCGCCGCGAACATCCGCGCCGAGGACGTCGCCTGTCGCTACGGCGGCGAGGAGTTCACGATCATCCTGCCCAATGCGTCGAAGGACGAGACCCGCCGCCGCGCCGAGGTCCTGCGGGCCCAGGCGCCACAGATCCCGGTACCGGCGTCGGCCCGCTCGGGGATCACGCTGTCACTCGGCGTGGCCGCGTTCCCGGACGACGGGGGATCGGCGGAGGCGCTCCTCGGTGCGGCCGATCGGGCGCTCTACCGGGCCAAGGCCGAAGGCCGCGATCGGGTCGAGGTGGCCGTCGCCTGATGCCCGCAGGTCAGTCCACGGCGCCGAGCACGACCGCCGCGTTCAGACCGCCGAAGCCGAACGAGTTCGAGAGCACCCGCCGGTAGTCGCCCGGGCAGCCCTCGCGCAGGAGCCCCGGCAACAGCGCCGCGCTGTCCGGGTCGGGCTGCTCGAGGTTGACCGTCGGGGGCGCCCAGCCGTCGCGGATCGCGAGGGCGCAGATCGCGGCCTCGATCGAACCCGACGCGCCGAGCGGATGGCCGTAGTAGGCCTTCGTGCCGCTGACCGGGACCGTCGCCGCGCGCTCGCCAAGCGCCAGCGCGATCGCCCGGGCCTCGGCCACGTCGCCGATCGGCGTCGAGCTCGCGTGGGCGTTGACGTAGTCGATCTCTCCCGGGCCGACGCCGGCATCGTCGAGCGCGATCGTCGCGGCCCGGGCCGATTCCCGACCATCCGGCCGGGGCTGGACCATGTGATGCGCGTCGGACGTGGCGCCGTAGCCCATCAGCTCGGCGTACGGGCTGGCGCCGCGGGCCCGCGCGACCTCTTCGGCCTCGAGCACGAGCCAGGCCACGCCCTCGCCCATGACGAAGCCATCGCGATCGACGTCGAACGGTCGCGCGGCATGCGCGGCATCCTCGTTGTGGCCTGACGACAGGGCCCGGATGATGTCGAACGCCCCGAACGCGAGCGAGCTCAGTGGCACCTCGCAGCCACCGGCGATCGCCGCGTCCACCCGGCCTTCGCGCAGATCGCCGAGGGCTTCCCCGAGCGAGACCGAGCCCGAGGCGCACGAGTTGGCGGTCGACAGGATCGGGCCGCGCACGTCGAGCGCGATGCCGAGGTTGGCCGGGGCCGCGCCACCGAACACCGCGAGCGCGAGGTTCGGGGCGACCTGGCGGATGCCCTTCTCCATGTAGCGCTCGTGCTGCTCCTCGGCGTAGGCGATCCCGCCGAGCGCGCTGCCAAGGTAGATCCCGATCCGCTCGGGGCTCGGGGCGTTCGGCGCGCCCGGGACGAGGCCGGCGTCCTCGAGGGCCAGGCGACCCGCCACGAGCCCGAACTGGCTGAACCGGTCGAGCTGCCTCGCCGTCTTCGCCGGTAGCCAGTCGAGGGGGTCGAAGTCGTCGACCATCGCGGCTACGTGCGACCGGAACGCCGAGGGGTCGAACCGATCCACACGCCGGACTGGCGAGCGAGCCGCGCGGAGACCGGCCCGAAAGGCGTCGACGCCGGTGCCGATCGGCGTGATCATCCCGAGACCGGTGATCCACACCCGTCGCCGGCCGGTCACCGCGGCGACTCCCCGGCGTGGACGGCCTCGGCGATGGCGCGGAACGTCGCGAGGGTCCGCCCTGCGATGGGCCGGGTGAAGAACCGGTCGATGAACGCCGACCACGGTGCGAACCGAGGCCGGAAGTCGTGCTCGATCGCGACCCGGCAGCCGCCGCCCGCCGCTTCCTCGATCCGCCACGTGACGTCCATCCCGTGGGTGGCACCACCCTGGTGGACGAAGCGAAGCTCGTGCCGTACCGGATCGCTCCACGTGCGTGCCCGCCAGGCGACCGGCAACCCGAGCCCAACGAGGCCGACGAGCGGTCGTCGCGCGATCATCCGCGCCACCAGGCTGCCGTCCGCTCGCCGTTCGATCGGGCGGACCTCGAGGTAGTGGGGGAGCAGCGCCGGCCAGCGTTCGATATCGCGCGCGAGCCGGAACACGAGCGCAGCCGGCGCGGCGACATCGATCTCGATCGTGCTCTTCACGCAATCGCTCCCGGCAGCACCAGCTCGATCCCGTGGCGGGCCACCCCCACGATCCGCAGCCGGCGCAGCTCGTCGGGGGCGTGCCACCCACAGCAGTCGGTCGAGCCGTCGATCTCGTCGCGCAGCGTCCCGCCGGTCACGCGGACGCGATACAGGATCCCGAGAAAATGGAGGTCGCGCCCGGCGGCGTAGGGCGATCTCACGTAGCGATGCGAGAACACGCCGGCGAGCCCCTCGACGCGGCCGGTCAGCCCGCTCTCCTCCTCGAGCTCGCGAACGACCGCGTCGGCCGGGTCCTCCCCGAAGTCGATCCCGCCGCCGGGCAGGGTCCAGGCTCCCGGCTCGACCTCCTGCGTCGACAGGCGGCACAGCAGGATTCGCGATTCCTCGTCGAGGCACAGCGCGTAGGCTCCGACGCGGGTGCGTCCCCGCGGCAGTCGCTCGGTGACGGCTGGGTCGGGCGCGTCGGTCATGGGCGCAGCAGGGCGCCGACGAAGCGCGGATCGAGGGCGCGGGACGCGGGCACGAGGTCACCCATTACGAGGCCCATGGTCTCACGGACGGCCGTTCGCGCCGCCAGCCGTCGCGCGGTGTACTCGAACAGCGCCGGATGCTCGAGGAACTGCTGGACGAGCCACGACACGAGGTCCTTCGTGGCAAAGCCGCGGCGCATCGCCCGGTCGTACGCGGCGGGGGCACTGTGCCGGCCGGCGAGCGCCGCCCGGGCAGCGCGGGCAGCGAGCTCGGCCGAGACGACCGCCCGGTGGAGTCCTTCCCCGGTGAACGGATCGAGAAAGCCGGCGGCATCACCGACCAGCAGCCAGCCTGCGCCCGCCCGCCGGGTGACGCGGTGGCCGAGCGGACTCGCCCCGGCGATCCGATCGAGGCACGGGCCGTCGCGCCAGGCGGCCGGATCCGGCGGCGAGCCGGCGACGCCCGAGTGCACCGGGATGCCGGTTACGATGCGTCGTGCGACGGCCTCCGCACCGTCGCGGGCCAGCCGCGCGTTCCAGCTCCGCCCGAGCACGATCCCGACGTTGACCCGCCCGCCGGGGACCGGGGCGATGCCGACGTACCCGTCGCGCAGGATCCGCATCCGGGCGTCAACCGGTGGATCGCCGGGCCGGTCCGCGAGGTGATAGGTGAGCCCGACCCGCGGCGGGAGGCGGGCCGGTCTGGCAACCCCCGCCGCGCGGGCCACGATCGATCGTCCGCCGTCGGCCCCGATCACGAGACGGGCCTGGATCCGCACCTCACCGTTGGCGTCGTAGCCGGTGAGCCATGGGCGGACCTCCCCGAGCTCGATCCGCGCGACGCGCGCGCCGGTCGCCACCCGTGCCCCGGCGGCCCGGGCCAGGTCGAGCAGCGCCGGATCGAGCGCCGACCGATCGAAGCCGACCGGCGACGACCATGCCGAGCCGTCGGCCCCGTAGGTCAGCCGGAACGCCGCGCCGCCCGGGGTCTCGACGCGCATCGCGCCGATCGGCCGCGCGACGCGGGCGAGAACTTCGTCCGGGAGCCCGATCCGGCGCAGCGCCGCGACCGTGGCCGGCGAGCTGAACACGCCTCCGGCTCGCCAGCGGTACGCCGGCGCTCGCTCGAGGACCACGACGTCGTGCCCCGCCCGGGCCAGGAGCAGGGCGGTGATCGCGCCGGCGGGTCCGCCGCCGACGACCGCGACCTCGACTGGCGTCACGAGGTCACCAAGTCATTGGCGCGCGTGGCGACCCACCGCGACGACCGCGTAGCGGTGACCGAACGGCCCCACGCGACGATCCACGGCCTCGAGCCCGGCCCGCTCGAGGAGGCCCTCGAGTTCGGCGAGTCGATACGCACGCCGGACCGAGAGCGGCGCGTCGTGGCGCGTGAATCGATTGCGAGTCAGGACGTGACCCACGAGCCACGCCCCGAGCCAGGCCAGCCGGCCGCGGTGCAGGTCGTTGACGACGACGCCGACCCGGCTCACCCGGGCGAGCTCGGCCAGGAACCGGACGGCGGCCGGTTCGTCGAGATGGTGGACCACGAGCGAGGCGTGCGCGACGTCGAAGGCCCCGTCGGGGTAGGGGAGTCGACCCGCTTCGACGACGCCCAACCGGAGTCCGGAGATCCGCTCGAGGCCCGGGCGCGCCAGCCGGGCCGCCTCGATCACCTCGGCCCGACCGTCGACCGCCGTCACGTCGAGGTCCAGGTCGCGGCGGCGGGCCTCGGCCAGGAGCGCGACGGGGATGTCCGCGCCGCCCGTGCCGACGTCGAGCAGCGTGGCCGCGGTCGCGCCATCCAGGAGGCGCCTCACGCCCCAGCTGCTGAGCGCAACGCCGCCGAACAGCCGGTTGAACCGGCGCAGGTCGCGCAGGTTGCCGGCTACGACGCCGAGGTCGTCGAGTTCGCCGTCGAGATGCTCGATCCCGATGTCACGGCGCTCCATCGGGCCGCTTCTCCGTGGCCCTCTTCGCGGCCTCCTGGTAGCGGGCATGCGCCGCGGCCTCGCCGACGTCGGCCGCGGCAAGATCCGTCTCCGCGTCGGCCAGGTCGGAGCGCGTGGATTGCACGACGATCCTCGCGGCCGCCGCAGTCTTGCCGGCCGATTCCTCGGCCAGGTTCGCTGAGCTCAAGGCCGCCTTGGCGGCCTCGGCCGTGGCGATGGCAGCCGCCGCGGCCTCCTCGGCGGCCAGCACCGCGGCTTCGGCGGCGACCCGTCCTCGGCGCGCGATCGCAGCGGAGCGCTCGGCACGGCGCCACTCCTCGAGCGCCGCGCTGGTCGACATCTCGTGGTCCGCTTCGTCAGCTGCCATGCCACCCTCCTCGATGACCAACCGCGATCATCGTACGCGAACTGCAACCCGATCCGGGCTGCGCAAAGGGTGCGCGGGGTCCGGCCATGGTGAGTGCCATAATGACCGCGATGGCCACCGATTCCGAGACGAGCGTCACCCGGACCGGCGCCCGTTCCCCGAACAGCTGGGGCCTCGGCGACGGGCAGGCGATTCCCTGGGAGTATGCGCCGGCCCCCGAGGCGCGCGAGATCGTCACGCTCAAGGAGCGCTACGGTCTGTTCATCGGCGGCCGCGACGTCGCGGCCTCGGACGGATCGACCTTCGTGTCGGTTGACCCCTCGACCGAGCAGCCCCTCGCCGAGGTGGCCCGCGCGACCCCGGCCGACATCGACAAGGCGGTCAGGGCCGCGCGCCGCGCCCAGCGCCGGGCATGGGGGCCACTCCCCGGGAAAGAGCGCGCCAAGTACCTGTTCCGGATCGCCCGGATCCTCCAGGAGCGCTCACGCGAGTTCGCGGTGCTCGAGTCGATTGATTCGGGCAAGCCGATCAAGGAGAGCCGCGACGTCGACG
>Ga0299913_10001721_pt1 | contig 16559 bp, 21 predicted proteins | sample RVTome_9_FD_201360 | JGI IMG/M metagenome (GOLD analysis project Ga0299913, IMG submission 201360) | Soil microbial communities from uranium-contaminated site in the Upper Colorado River Basin, Wyoming, United States - RVT155D38 (version 2) ... | reverse complement strand
ACGAACCCTCCAGAAGTGGATAGAGATGAAGATCACGATGATGAAGGGCAGCAGCCAGACGTGCAGCGTGTACCAACGCAGCAGGGTCTCCGGTCCGATCACCGGGCCCCCGAGGGCCACGAACTGGACCTGGTCGCCGATCACCGGGGAGTTCTTGATCATCTCGGTGCCGACCGTGACCGCCCAGACCGCGAGTTGGTCCCACGGAAGCAGGTAGCCGGTGAAGGCCAGGAGCAGCGTGAGCAGGAACAGGATCACGCCCACGACCCAGTTGAATTCCCGGGGCGGCTTATAGGCGCCGGTGTAGAAGACGCGGGCCATGTGAAGGAACACGCTGATCACCATGAGGTGAGCCCCCCACCGGTGCAGGTTCCTGACCAGTAGCCCGAACGACACCTGCGTGTGCAAGCGTTGCATGTCCGAGTACACGATCTCGACCGACGGCCGGTAGAAGAACATCAGATAGATACCGGTGATCGTCAGCAGGATGAAGAGGAAGAACGAGAGTCCACCGAGGCACAGCGTGTAGGAGAGCTTGATGCCGTGGCGCTTCACCTTGACCGGATGCAGGTGGTAGAGCAGCGAGTTCATGACGACGTAGGCGCGATTCCTGGGGGAGTCGGCGTAGCCACGGCGGAAGATCGAACCCGGTCTGAAGATGGCTCGCCATAGCTGGCTGTTGTGAAGCTCATCGACCTTCTGGGCGAGCTTCTCCCGAGGATTCCACCCTGCTGCCTTAGCCAACGTCCTGCCTTCCTTGGATAGTTGTTACGAAGCTTTCTGTGAAGCCGGGACCTTACCCATCGCCCGGGCCCCCTTCTTCTTCCCTCCGGTTACCTCGCTCTGGACGAGGGCGCCGGTAGGGCATCGCTCGACACAGAGGTTGCATCTCGTGCACGCGTTGTCGTCGATCAAGAACAAGATGTCGGTCGGACCCATGTGACGAGCCAGCGCGACATTGCCCGACTCCTCCACGGCCGTGGGGTCGACCATGAATATGCAGTACCAGGGGCAGATGTCGACGCAGCCTTCGCACAGGATGCACTGCTCGGGGATGAAGTCGATGAAGCGCTTCGGCTTGACGGCGCCCTTCAGCCAGTCGGCATCGACGAGCTGCATCTCGTAGTCCGCGCGGAACACGGGCTTCTCGATGATCTCCATCTTCTTCGGCTCCGGCGCTTTAGGCATCTTGAGGCTCTCCCTACTTCCCGGGCATGTAGCCCTTGACGGGATCCTGGTGGCCCTTGGTGCCGAGCCGCTTGATCTTGCTCTTCTGCCAGTAGTAGGCGACGACAAGGATCACCGTGAGCAGGCCCATCTGGACGGAGTTTGCGACGATGTCCCGGACGATCTTGACCTGCACGGTGTTGAGGCCGTCCTCGTGTACCAGCGGGAGCCTCTGGGTGAACTCGATGATCTGGGCGATGTACTGGTCGAACTTGTAGATGATCACCGACGGAAGCTGACCGAGCGCCATGATCATGAATACCCAGAGCAGCGTCCCCAGAATGATCGCCTTGGTCCACGTCATCGGGCGGTCGGTGTATTTGTAGGCGCGCTCCCGCATGCTCATCGGGGGGCATCTTACATTTATGCCGGGCGCTGAAAGTGACACGAAGCAAGGTCGAGATTGTGCATTTGAGCAGGGAAAACGCTTGGTAGGTGCGCGCTCTTGCGCCGAGCTTCTCCGCCGGTTGCTTGTGAATCTGTGACGAGCCTCTAGGGACCCTCTTCGAACTCCCTCAAACGGCGCTCGAGGTCGCGTTGCCGGCTCCCGAGCGAGAACAGATAGAGCCCCAGACCGACCCATACCGCCGAGAACGCGATGAACAGCCAGGCTAGATCGCTCATGCGGCCACCTCCAGCTGCTCGACCCGGTCGGATAGACGACCGAGCCTGATCCGGGTCGCCATCAACCACGCGAACAGCAGCGTGAAAGCGATCAGCGACACGAAGAAGGCCGCCAGCTCCGGCCCCCCCAACCCCGAGCCGCGATCGATCGCCGCCACCGCGGGCCCGCTCGGATGCAAGGTGCGCCACCACTGCACCGAGAAATGCACGATCGGGACGTTGATGAAGCCGATCAGGCCCACGACGGCGGCGAGCCGTCCTGTCCGGGCCGGATCCGTCGACAGCCCTCTCAGCAAGAGGTAACCGACGTAGGTCAACCACATCACGAGCGATGAGGTGAGGCGTGCGTCCCACTCCCACCACGTGCCCCAGACCGGACGAGCCCAGATCGGACCCGTGATCAGCACCAGGCTGGTGAAGACGACTCCGATCTCGGCGGCCGAGTGGGCGAGCAGATCCCAGCGCCTGGCCCCCGTTCTGAGATAGGCGATCGACCCCAGGAAGACCACCGCGAATGCGAGGTAGGCCGCCCACGCCGCCGGCACGTGGAAGTAGAAGATCCGTTGCAGCTGCCCGCCCATGGTGACGTCGGCCTCCCGGGCCACGAAGAAGATGAGCCCGAGGGCCGCGGTCAGCGAGACCCAGGTGAAAATGCCGAGCCGCTGCAGGGCGCGCTCCCGCGGAACCAGCGGCGACCGGGGGGCTCTCATACGCCCCGACCCTAATCCCGCATTGCGCAATATGGTCCCTGGGGTGGACAAGCGACTCGGGATCACCGTTCCGTTGCCCGGGTTCTCGGTGCGAGAGGCCTGCGATCTGGCTCGCCGCGCCGAGGAGATCGGCTACACCGACGCGTGGTCGTCGGAGGTGAGCGGGCCGGACGGGTTCTCGGTGGCGGCGGCCACCGGCGTTGTAACCGACGAGATCCGGATCGGGTGCGCGATCGCGCCGGCGTTCTCCCGGCCCCCGGCGCTGACCGCGATGAGCGCGCTGGCAGCTAGTCAAGCTTCGGACGGGCGATTCGTGTTGGGTTTGGGTGCGTCGACCCCCACGATCGTCGAGAACTGGATGGGGATCGTCTTCGACCGGCCGCTCACCCGGATGCGAGAGACCGTAGAGGTTGTCAAACAGGCGCTCGCCGGCGAGAAGGTCACCTACGACGGCGAGACCGTGCAACTAAAGGGATTCCGGTTGGAGGGTGCACCCGCGGAGGTTCCGATCTTCTTGGCCGCGCTCGGCCCGAAGATGATGAAGCTCGCGAAGGCCGAAGCCGCGGGCATCGCGCTCTATGCGGTGTGCGAAGAAGGCGTTCAGCTCGCGCGCAAGGCCGCCCCGGATCTGGAACTGGCCGCGCGGCTGATCTGCATCCCCGATCGGCCTGCCGACGAGGTCCGGGAGTTCGGCAGGTTCTTGCTCACGCCTTACGTTGCGGCCGAGGGCTACAACTCGTGGATAGCGCGCCAGGGGTTCGAGGACGAGGCGAAGGCGGTGCGCGCGGCGTGGGATGGACGCGACCGCAAGGGGGCCGTGGCGGCGATCTCCGACCGGTTGGTCGAGGCACTCGTTATCAGCGGCCCGGCCGCCGCGTGCAAGGAGCGCCTCGAAGCGTTCCGCGAGGCCGGTCTGGACACGCCGATCCTGTTGTTCATCTCGCAGCAGGGTCCCGACGTCGCTCGGACCATGATGGAGTCGATGGCCCCGTAACCCGCCAGCGCCGAGCTACGTCTGCATCAATCGGACCAGCTCGAAGTGCATGGGGTCCGGGCGCTCCCAGCGGCCGCCCCATTCGAAGCCCCAGCGTTCGATGATCTCGACGATGCGTGGGTCCTGATCGCCTCTCGTCCCGAGATGGTTGCTCGAGACGTTGATGTCGAAGGCGAGTCCGAAGGCGTGCATGGACAGCGGCTTGTCGGGGTTGCGGTCTATGAACCGCGGGACGTAACAACCTCCGTACTGCGCCGGGTCGACGAGGTCGGCGAGACCCTCGTTCGCGATCTCCTCCATGGCGCGGTAGAGCTGTGGGTACAACAGGCGGTGGCAGGTCACCTCTCCGAGGATCGGCACCGAGCCGCGCACGATGTTGGCGGACTCCCAGGCCGGATCCGGATCGATGAAGCCGTCTTTGAGGATGCGGAACGACATCGAGCCGATCGCCGACCCCTCCGCGCGGCCGACGGCTTCCGGCTCCCCCGCCGGTTCCAGTTGGGTCGGCGCGCGCGACACGATCCTGCGTATGCGTGCACCGGTGCCGGCAAGCGCGCGCTCGAGCCGCGGGCGCAGCCCATCGATGGTGTCGTCGCTGGATGCTCCGACGACGAGCATCGTGGGGCCGCCGAGGCCGAGCTTGATCCCGACGTGATCGGGAACGAGCGCGTCCACGACGTTCGGGGTTCCGTTGTCGGCCAGGGCTCCCACCGCGATCCCCTCGAGCGCGCCGATGGAAACCGTCGCGGCCCCCTCGATGCCCAGAGCCTCTGCGGACTCGAAGGTGAGCACAGCTTCCCCGCCCAAGAGGCTCGACCACACGAAGTCCGCTTCTTTGGTTGCCGCGGGCGCGACCGACCTGAAGCTGAGCGGGCGCGTGGAGCCCACCAGTAGGCGGCGGCCCCCTTTCGGTCCGCGGACCTGGAAGGTGTCGGCGGCGATCGCGCCCACCAGAGTGACTCCGGGCAGGTCGTCCAGCCGCTGTCGCATCTCGTTCGTGAGCGGTTCCCCGAGGTCGACGCGATAGGCCGGTACGGCCGGGACCGGTTTGGGAAGCTCCACTGCTCGAGTGGCGCCGGAGGGCCGATCGGGGATGGCCCGATCGTTCTCCCGTCCACCACAGGCGGCGAGCAGCAGACAGACGAAAAGGACGAGGATCTGTTTACGCATCGATCACGAACTCGAAGGCCAGCGCCGAAGCGATGGCGAAGATGACGTCGAAAGCGATCAGGATCCCGAACCATCCTCGCGATGCGACGGCCTCCAACCCGTCGCCTCCAAGCAGATCCGAGGTCAACTCGAACGCGGCCAGGAACAGCGGAACGAGCGCTGGTAGAGCCAGGATCGGAAGCATCAGCTCCTTGCTGCGCGTATGCGCGGCGACCGAGGCGAAAAGCGTACCGACGGCAACGAACCCGACGTCGACGAGCACAACGATCAGCAGCAAGGTGAGCCAACCGGCGGCGAGCTCGAGATGGAACAGCAAGGCGAACAGCGGAAGCACGAACAGCTGCACGATGCCTACGAATAGAAGGTTCGCCGCAGCCTTCGAGAGGAACAATCCGGAACGATCCACGGGTACGAGGAGCATCGAATCGATCGCACCTTGGTCGCGTTCGACCTCGAAGGTCCTGCTGAACCCGATCAAACCTGCGAACAACACCGTGATCCAGAAGAAAGCCGCGACGACGTCGGTGAAGGCAACGGTTCCCACCGGGATGCTCGATGGTTCCGTCGCCCGGGTTGCATCCGGTGCTGCGAACGCGAGCAGCAGCGTGACGGTGATCGCGAAGGCGACCATCGGGGGCAGCGTGTCGCGCCCCCTGAGCTCTACGCGCAGGTCCTTGATCGCCAGCGCGGCCGTCTTCGCCAGGAACCCCGAGGAAGCGATCATGTGGTGAACCCGGTCGCCTCGTAGGTTCCCCGACGGATCACGCGACCGTGCTGGAGGATCACGCCCGTGTCCGCATATCGCTTCACCTTCTTGGCTCCGTGGGTGGCCACGACCGCACATCGACCCGGAGCGCGCCAGTCCATGATCGCGAGCGATACCAGCTCGGATGCTTCATCGTCGAGGTTGGCGTACGGCTCGTCCAGCAGCAGCAGGTCGGGCTCGTGAAGAAGCGCTCGTGCGACCGCGGCGCGGCGACGGAACCCTGCGGAGAGATCGACGGCCGGGGTCGTCGCACGCCCGTTCAGGCCGAGTCGCTCCAATAGCTCCGGAACTCGTCCCCGCACGCCGTAGAGGCGTGCGAATAGCTCGAGGTTCTCCACGACCGACAGACGTCCGTAGAGACCAGAACTATGCCCGACGTACCCGATGCGGCCTCGCTGCGCTTCGTCTTTCGCGCTGAGTGGACGACCCAGCACCGAGACCGTGCCCGATGTCGGCCGCAGCAGTCCCGCCAGGACGCGCAGAAGCGTGGTCTTACCGGAGGCGTTGGGACCGAACAGGCCGGTGACGCCTTCATCGAGATCCAGGCTCACCTCGCGCAGCGCCGCGGTGCGACCGAAGCTCACTCCGATGCCGTTGAGGCTGACCAGGGGAGCCGCGCTCATGGCACCCGTTCCGCCGGCATCGAGGTGAGTCGGGCTTTCAGCTCGGCCCTGCGGCGCGCCCACGCGGCGTCGTCGATGCGGCCGGCATCGTGGACTGCGTCCAGCTCCACGATCGCCGTCAGTAGCTCGTCGCGTGTCGACGGCAGAGGGCGACTCTCCGGTTCGACCTTCGTTCGCGTGCGCTTCGTCCTCGTGAACATGAAAGCCGCGGCAACCACGATCGCGGCGAGTCCCACGCCGAGTCCCATGAGCAGGGCGTTCGAGGATCCGCCCTCGGCCACGATCAGGATCTGGATCGGATCGGCCGGATCGATCGAGGCCGTGCTCGACGAGCGGGCGTAATCGATTCCCTCGATCTCCTGTCGGCCGTCGTCGGTGAGCCGGTTGCCGCTCGTCTCGAGCGGCGTCTCCGCGAACACCGACAGCTCGCTGATCGCGTAGGGAGCGGTGCGCGAGAGGTCAAAGGTTCCGCCCGATCCCTCGACCTGATAGGTGAACGTGAAGCTCATCTGGCCGGGTGGGATCGCGCTCGTGATTCCGAAACCGAGTCCGGGGATCGCCACCGTTTCGGGTACGTCGATGTCCGCGTCTAACCAGTCGAGCGTGTCGGGCAACGCGCCGTCCGGGAGCGCGAACCCCAAGCTCGGAGTTGGTCCCTCCTCGGCGGCGTCTCCCATCTCCGCGCCGCGTCCGACGTAGGCGTTGTTGGTGGGATTGACGACGCGCACGGATTCGATGACGGTGAGCGCCTCGGCGCGATGAACGACGAACAGGTCGTTCCGCCTGATCAAGATCGCGTTGGGGTCCGTGGTGGGAGCCCACACGCGCAATGTCGTGTCGATCACCGGCTCGCGTGTGGTGTCGTCGGGCAGAGAGATAGGACGGCCCGTGAACAGGCCCCCCTGGAAGGACGCGTCGACGGCGTAGAAGAGATCCTCTCCGGTCTGGAGGTCCTCGAAGGAGTAGCGGCCGCGCCGGTCGGTCACGGTTGTATCGGTGAACGCTTCGCCGCCGGCGCCGCCACCGGTCAGTGTGACCGTGACCCCCGGCTGCGGCTCGCCCGTCGTCTCGTTGAGGACGCGCCCTTCTATCGTCCCCTTCTCGGCGGCGCCGACAGGCGACGCGACAAGCAGGAACGCGAGTAACGGGAGAACGCTTAGGCGTCGCATCGACTGCATGCTCCTCCGGACGCGCGCGGAGCGCCGCAGGAGGGGCACGTCAGCCGCTGCTTCAGAGCTTCGATCTCTGCTTCGAGGGGATCGTCGCCGGTCCTGGGCGCCGCCAGAGCGTCGAGTTGGGCAAGAGCGTCGAGCGCCTCTCGCTCGTAGGTCGCACGCAGGGATCCCAGCTCGCGCGCTGTGAGTTTGCCTACCTGGGCTTCCTCTTCGAGATCGATGATCGCCGTGAGCGCCGCTGTTTTCTTCTCCTCGGCGCGCTGGACCGGAGATGGTCCCGCGACCATCTGGGTTTGGTCGCTGCGGCGGAACGGTTGCACGACGTACCAGAGCGCGAGCACCACCAGCACAACCACGAACGCCATCCCGGCCATCAGGTCTGCAGACCTCCTCCGTCCACGCCCCCGAGCATCTGCGCCTCCTGCGCGGCCAGCTCGGCCTTGAGTCTCTCGCGTTGCTCCGGGGTTGCCTCTCGCAGTGCCCTCCGAGCCCTCAGATCCTCGCGTTCCCGGTCTTGCTCGCGCGCCTTGGTCCATCGCCGAGCGAGTGTTGCAGCGAACACGCCTCCGCCGAGGGCAACCAGCGCGGGAACCAACCACGAGGTGAATCCTCCGCCGTCTCCCGGGGGGATCGCGTGGACTTCCTCGCCGTACTCGGCCACGAGACGCTCCATGATGCGGTCCTCGCCGATGCCGGCCGCGGCCCACCTGCGGATGCGCTCACGGAGGTCGTCCGCCTGTTGTGACGGGCAGTCGTGCAGGGTCACGCCCGGACAGAAGGGCGACATGATGTTCTCGGAGATCCTGTTAGCGGTGTCCTCCGGAGCCGCCTGCGCGGCCGGCGCCAGGAGTAGCACGAGAGCGGATGCAACCGCCCACGCCCTCACCGGGTCGCCACCGCCGGCTTGGCCACGCGGGCCGGAGATGTTGCCCGGACGCGCGCCGGAGACGGTTCGGACAGCAGCACACTCATACCGATCGCCATGACCGCGGCTCCCGCCCAGATCCACCACGTGAGGGGATTGACGAAGGCCCGCACCGAGGCGTCACCGTCCGGGTCGATCGCGGTCACCACCACGTAGAGGTCCTCGATCGGGCTCGACGCGATCGCGACCTCGGATTGGTACTGCTGTTGCACCTTGTGGAGATTGCGTTGCGGCGTCAGTGCCTCGACGAGCTCGCCGTCGCGCGCGGCCGAGATGTTCGCCTGATAGATCTCCTTCTCTCCGGTCTCGCCGCGTACGAGCTCCTCGTAGGTGAGCGTGTAGTCGCCGACGACCATGCTGCTGCCCTCCGCTAGATGCGCGCTGCGTTCGACTTTGAAGGACGCTCCGGAGAAGCCCAGCACTATCAGAACGACACCCAGATGGACGATGTAGCCGCCATAGCGCCTGCGATTGCGCATCAGCGTGCGAGCGAGCGCAGCGGGCCAGCCGAGTTTCTCGCGGGCGCGGTGAACCCTGCTGCCGCGTACGAACTCGGAACCCACCGCGACCGCGGTGAACGAGCACAGCGCGATGGCGGTCAAGGCCCCCACGCTGGTCACGCCGGCCGCGGCCAACGCGATGGCGGTGGCGGCTCCAGCTCCCAGCGGGATCCGGATCATCCTTAGGAAAGCTTTCGGGTTCATACGGCGCCACGCGATGAGCGGGCCGAGCCCCGTCAGAGCTATCAGGGCCAGTCCGATCGGGATGAACACCGAGTTGAAGAACGGCGGACCAACGGCGAGGCGGACCCCCGATACGGCTTCGGCGATGATCGGATAGATCGTTCCCCACAACACCGCGAACGCGGCCGCGAGGAAGAGCACGTTGTTGGCGAGGAAGGCCGACTCCCGCGACAGCAACGAATCGAACCGGTTCTCGCTTCGGAGCGAGTCGAGACGCGAGCCGATCATCGCCAGCCCGCCGACGAGCATGAGGGCCAGGAAGGGAAGGAACCATTTCCCGATCGGCCCTTCGGTGAAGGTGTGGATGCTGGACAGGATCCCGGAGCGGGTCAGGAAAGTGCCGAACACCGCCAACGCGTAGGTCATCAGGATGAGCGAGAGGTTCCAGACCTTGAACATCTTGCGCTTCTCCTGGATCACGACGGAATGGAGATACGCGGTGGCCGTCAACCACGGCATGAACGACGCGTTCTCCACGGGGTCCCAGGCCCAATAGCCGCCCCAGCCGAGCTCCGTGTAGGCCCAGGCCCCGCCCAGGACGACGCCGATCGACAACGCGCTCCATGCGAAAAGCGTCCACCGGCGTGTCAAGCGCAGCCAGCTCTCGTCGAGACGGCGGGTCAACAGCGCCGCCATCCCGAACGCGAACGGGATGGAGAACGCGACGAAGCCCGTGTACAGAAGCGGCGGATGGATCAGCATGCCCGGTGACTGCAACAACGGATTCAGGCCGGTGCCGTTGGGTGGGGGATCGGCGAGCACCACGAACGGGTTGGCCGGCCAGATCAACAGGACCAGGAAGAAGACCGAGATCCCGGCGAGCACGGTCGTCGCCCAGGTGCGCAACAGGGTGTCGTCGCCGCGTCTGCGACGTACGGCGACCGCCGAGAACCCGCACAACAGCATCGTCCAGAACAGCAGGGATCCCTCCATACCTCCCCACAGCGCGGCGAGCGTGTAGCCGCGCGACAATGCGAGCGACGAATAGCTGGTCACGTAGTCGAGCGAGAAGTCGTGCGCGAACAACGCGGTGACCAGAGCGACCCCGGCGAGGACCACGAACCCGGCAGCGAGCGTGAGAGCCCTGCGCCCGGCCTCGGCCGCGGCGCTTTGCTTCTTGGTCCCACCCCAGGCGGACAGAGCCATCGCCGCGAGCATCAGCGCGAGCGCCGCTACGAGAGAGGGTCGTCCGAGGCTTGCCAGAGAGAAAGTCATCGACGCGCCGCCGTCAGGCGTTGGCCTTCGCCTTGAACTTCGAAGGGCACTTCGCCAGTACCTCGGTCGCGGTGAACACGGTGCCGTCGTAGCGGCCTCGGGCGACCACCTCCACCTCGGAGGAGTCGTTGGCCATCGCGGTCCAGAAGGCGTCCGGCAGGGCCTGGTCCGTCGTAAGGTCCAGCTCGGTCCGCCCGTCTGAGATCTCGAACGAGGTCGTCAAGCCCTCGCGCCGGACGGAGTCGGGCAGAACCTTGCCGTTAACCCGGTACTCAGCGCTCGGAGCCGCCGCCAGATCGATGACCTCTGTCGGCGTGTAGAAGAAAGAGGTCGAGTTCGGGCGCGTCATCGCCCACGTCACCAAGATGACCAAGCTGAGGAAGATCACTCCTCCGCCTATCAGGAACTTGGCGCGCCGCTTGCGGTCGGGCGTCTGGGGGCCGGGCTGCATCTCGGGATGAGGATAAAGCGTGCAGGCGTCTAGCCTCGCTTGCATGGATGGGGCCGCGACGCCCCTTACGCTGGCCGGATATCTAGCGAAAGAGGTCTCGAGACCGGTGAAACGTCTGCGAAGGGTCATCGTTGCGACCGGCGCTGCGGGGGCAGTGGTCCTGGCCGCCTCGCCGGTCGCGGCACACGGGGACATCACGACTTCCTCCCCGCAAGCAGGCGCCGCCGCGCGCAGGCCTCCCCGCACGGTCACCGTCGACCTGGCCGAGCCTCCGGCCGACGGATCGACGCTCGTAGTCACGGATCCCTGTGGCGACGAGGTCTCCGGCGAGTCCCGGATCGAGGGCGACACGATGTCCGCGCCGATCTCCGGGGGCAGCGCCGGACGATGGAAGGCGCAGGTCAGGTCCATCTCGTCGGTGGACGGCCACCTCGTGAGGGAGAGCTTCTCGTTCCGCGTGCGGGGGCAGAGGGATTGCTCCGGGGATGACGAGGCCGCAGGGGACGACGGGGACGACGGAGACGATGTGGAGCTCGGCGAACCACAGCCCCCCCTCGAGAACGACGAGACGTCGTTCCCTATGGTTCCGTTCGCGGTGGGGACGGTGGTTGTCGTTGCAGCCGCCCTCGCATTGAGACGCTCCGGTCGCAAGCCGTAGTGCGATGCGCAGCAAACCTGCGGTGGCCGCAGTGGTCGTCGGCGCGGCCCTCCTCGTGGTGGGCGGCTTCGTGTTCCTGAGAGCGCCCGAGGCCCCGACCGACGCGAGCACAGCCCCCGAGGGTTTCGCGAGCATCGTGCCATCGCTGTGTCGAGCGAGGGACAACGCACGCACCGACGCCGGCGACTCACGCAGGATCTTCCTCGATGAAGTGCACGCACCTCTGCACGAGCTCGCCGACGAGGTCGCGACGACGGACCGGCCGGTGGCCGCCGATCTGCTCGAGGCGAAGCAGGTGGTGGAGGCGGATCTCGAGTTAGAAGCGATCGTCACGGGCGATCTCGAGCGGGATCTGGAGACTCTTATCGATGCGACGATCGCGGCATCGGCCGCGCTCGGGGAGGAGGTTGGAACGTGCGGTTAAGGACCCTGAGCTGTCTGGTTGCGGCCGCGCTCTCGATCTCCGCGTGCGCGTCGGCTGACGATCCCTCGACGGACGATCCCAGCGGTGCTGCGGGCGAGCTGATCGTGCAGGCGGCGAACTACGAGCTGGTGGCCGGCGAACCCAGCCGCTTCATCGCCGGGCTGCTTACGCCGGATCAGTTCTTCGTGAGCTACGGCACCGTGGATATCGAGTTCTCCTATCTGGGCACGCGAGACGATGAAGGGGTCGAGGAGAAGGGACCCGTTACGACGGGCCGCTTCCTGCCGATCGAGGGAGCAGCGAAAGGTCCTTCGGGCGACACGCCGGTCGCCGTGTCGGGGTCGGAGGGTCGCGGCGTCTATTCCACGGAGGTGTCGTTCGATCGGGCCGGATTCTGGGCTTCTCGGGTGACGGCCGAGCTCGAGGACGGCGCGCTGAGCGGGCGTTCGGTTTTCGAGGTATATGAGGACCATCGCTATCCGGCGGTCGGCGAGGAGGCTCCGAGGACCGACAACCTGACGGCTAGCATCACAGACGCGCCGCGCGAGGCGATCGACTCCCGCGCTCGCGACGGAGCCAAGATCCCGGATCCCGAGCTCCACCGGATCACGATCGCAGACTCCATCCGACGCAAGGAGCCCGCGCTCGTCGTTTTCTCTACTCCCGTCTATTGCGTCAGCCGTTTTTGCGGACCGATCACCGACATGGTCTCCGAGCTGGAACAGGAGTACGCAGATCGAGCGAACTTCATCCACGTCGAGGTCTGGCGCAACTACCAGGACACCGTCGCCAACAAGGGTGCCGCCGAATGGATCTTCCGCGGCGACGATCTCACCGAACCGTGGATCTATCTGATCGGCGCCGACGGCACCATCGAGGCGAGGTGGGACAACGTTGCGACCCGCGCCGAGATCGAGCCGCTGCTGAAGGAGCTCTAGCGCAATACGTAAAGGGTCGAGAAGAGCAGCACCCAGATCGCGTCGACGAAGTGCCAGTAGTAGCCGGCCGCAACCAATCCTCCTGGATTCGACGCGTCGAGGTCCTTCCGAGAGATGCGGATCCACATCAGGACCAGCGTGACGAGGCCCCCGAACACGTGCAACCCGTGGAAGCCGGTCATCGAATAGAAAAGCGTTCCGAACGCGTGATCTGAGACGGCGAAGCTCAGCCGGGAATACTCGAAGCCTTGGATCGCCAGGAACACGGCGCCCAGGGCGATCGTCACCGGCAGCCAGACACCGGTACCGCGACCTTGTTCGAGACCTGCCGTGGCGACGTGCATCGTGGCCGAGGACGTGAGCAACATCACGGTTGAAATGATCGGCAAGACCAGCTCGAGCTGCGCGCCGTCCGGAGGCCATACCCCGGCGCGGCCCCGGATGGTGAAGTAGGCACCGAACAAGCCCCCGAAGAACATCAGCTCGGAGGAGATGAACAGCAGCATCCCGAGCGCAGGACTCGACATCTGTGTTCTGCCCTGCGCCTCCGATCGGCTCATCCGGACTCCGCCCTTGAAATCAGCTCCTCGAGTTTCTCGCGCAGCGTCGTTTCGGTGATCGCGCCGAACACGGCCGTGTCGCGTTCCTCTCCGATCGCCTCGGCATCGGGGTCGCCGAGGAAGCGACCCTCGTGGTCGATGAAGAACGTCTGCGGAAGGCCGAACACGTCCAGCTCGCCGCCGAGTGACTCACGCGGATCCAAGACCACCGGATAAGTGATGTCGAAGTCCTCCACGAAGGCCTCGGCCCCCACCTCGTTGTCCTTTATGTTCACGCCTAGGAACAACACCTGGTCTCGGTGCTCCTGCCAGAGCTCTTCCAGCATCGGCGCTTCTTCCCGGCACGGGGCGCACCACGAGGCCCAGAAGTTCATAACTACCGGCTTGCCCTCGAGATCCTCGTTCGACATGGTTCCGCCGCCCAGCAGCGGTAGCTCGAACTCCGGCACGGACCGTCCACCCATCGGCTCCGGGTCGGCGCGGGTGAACGTGCCGTAAACGAGCAGACCCAGTAGAACGAGGGCGGGTACGAGTACCGATAAGCGGCGAGGAAGCGTTCGTTCCTCTACCTCTTCGGTGACGTCTGCGCCGGTCGCCATCACCGACGAGGATAGTGGTGTACATGACACACGAAAAAGATGACATCTAGGAGGAACCTGGTGAAGAAGCTGGTCGTGATGCTCCTGTTGCCCGTGGTGGTTCTCACCGGGTGCGCGTCGGACGGCGGCAGTGATGGAGCTTCGGACGGTGCGATCGAGGTGTCCGTCGAGGGTGACCAGGTGTCGGGCGACACCGAGGTGACGGTGCCGACCGGTACCGAGGTCTCGATCGAGGTCATGTCCGATGCGACCGACACGATCCACGTCCACGGCTACGACCTTCACGAGGACGTGGACGAGGGTTCAAGCGCAACGGTCTCCTTCACCGCGGACATCCCCGGAGTCTTCGAGGTGGAGCTGGAAGAAGCGGGACTCCTCCTGGTGGAGCTGACCGTCGAGTGAGCTTCATCCTCGCTCACGGCCTGGGAGGGAGATCCGACCTCCCCGTTCCGCTCTGGCTCGCCCTGTACGGGGGGGCCGCAGCTGTCCTCGTCTCCTTCTTCGCGCTCGGAGCGTTCTGGTCGACGCCCCGGCTCACCGGGGCCGACGCGGGCCGCCCGCTTCCTCGAGCGTTGGCCGCCTTCTTCGAGTCGCCGATCACCAGGGGCCTCGCGCGCGCATTCGCCGTCGTCATGCTGATCGCCACGCTGGCCGTGGCCGCCCTGGGTACGAATAGCAGCGCCAGCAATCCGGCCCCCACGTGGCTCTACGTCTGGTTGTGGGTGGGGTTGGTGCCCTTGTCGTTGTTGTTGGGGCCGGTGTGGAGGGTGATGAACCCGCTCCGGGCGATCACCGCCGGACTGGCACGGCTGACCGGCGACCCGGAGGGGGAGCTCAACGCGCCGCTTCCCGAGAGGCTTGGGTACTGGCCCGCGGCGGCGTCGGTCCTGGTCTTCGTGTGGCTGGAGCTCGTTTACGACCGGGCGGACGATCCCCTCACGGTGCTCGTCTTCGTCAGCGTCTACTCCCTCATCCACATCGTTCAAGCCCAGCGCTACGGCCGGGATTGGTATTCGCGGGGCGACGGCTTCGAGGTGTACTCGACCCTGATCGGGCATCTTGCACCGATCGGCCTGCGGAGCGACGGGCGACTGGTCCTGCGCAATCCGCTCGACGGGCTCGTCGCGATCCCCAGAGCGCCGGGCCTCCTCGGGTTCGTCTCGGTCTTGCTGGGCTCGACGGCGTTCGACGGCCTGACCCGTACCCCCTTCTGGGAGAACCTGTCGGGCACCGCCGAGCGAGGTGCCAACCTGGTCCTGGGCACCGTTGGCCTGGTCGGCTGCATCTTGGTGGTAGCGATCACGTACGTCGGCGCCACGGCCTACAGCAAGAGGTTCCTGTCCGCCGAGAAGCGGATACTGCCTCTGCCCGAGCTCTTCGCCCACTCGCTGATCCCCATCGCCGTGGGGTACACGATCGCTCACTATTTCTCTCTTTTGATCTTCCAGGGCCAGGCCGGCTACATCCTGGCCTCGGATCCGCTCGGAGAGGGCTCGGACCTGCTCGGTACAGCCACCTGGCGGATCAACTACGTGCTCGTGTCGGCGTCGGCCATCGCGCTCGTTCAGGTTGCCGCGATCGTGTTGGGGCACGTCGTGGGGGTAGCGTCGGCACATGATCGCTCATTGCAGCTCTTCGAGGCGTCGAACAAGACCAGGGGCCAGTACGCGCTGCTCGCGGTGATGGTTGCCTACACGGTGGCGGGTATCGCGCTCCTTGTGGGTTCGTGAACCTTCCTCTCGTCCTCGGGCACGCGGGCGAAGAGGTCCTTTACGTCCTGATACCGGTTGCTCTGATCCTGTGGCTGCGGAACGTCGCGGCCCGGCGCGCCGAGCGCGACCGAGGTCCGGCCGAGTCGGAGCCGGACGCCAAAACGCCTTCGGACAGTGGCGGAACAGACGCGTGATCTCGGCCGTAGCCCTGCCTGCGTCATATATATTCCCGGGCGTCCGATGGAACCTATGAAGGCTCTCAGCGCGCGCGGCCGCCGGCTTCTGCTGGGCGGCCTCCTTGGTGTTTTTTCCCTCCTCGGCGCCGCCTGTGGCGGGGACGTCGGCCCCCAGGACTACCTGAGCCCCGAGGGGCCGATCGCCGAGCGCGCCGACGGGTTGTGGGACCTGACCTTCGCGATCGCGGTGATCATCTTCGTGATCGTCGAGGGCGTTCTCGTTTACACGCTCGTTCGGTTCCGTCGCCGTGCGGGACGTCCGGCGGCGCAGTTCCACGGCAACACGAAGGTTGAGGTCGCGCTCACCCTGATCCCCACACTGATCCTCGCCGGCCTCGCCGTCCCCACCGTGAAGGCGATCGCCGATCTGGCGGAGGAGCCTCAGAACGCGCTCAACGTCACGGTCGTCGCCCGGCAGTTCTGGTGGGAGTACGAGTACGACAACGGGCTGATCACGGCCAACGAGATGCACGTGCCGACCGGCCAGCCCGTCTTCCTCACCCTCGAGGGCGAGGATGTGATCCACAGCTTCTGGATCCCGAAGCTGACCGGGAAGCAGGACGTCGTGCCGGGACGTGTGAATCACATGCAGTTCCAGGCCGATCGACCCGGCGAATATTGGGGACAGTGCACCGAGTACTGCGGCCTCTCGCACGCGAACATGCGTCTGCGCGTCATCGCTCACGAGCCGGCGGAGTTCGACCAGTGGATGGAGGATCAGCAAGAGCCGGCCGCCGCCTCCGTGTCCGGCCGGGCCGCGGAGGGCGAAGATATCTTCATGAAGAACTGCATCACGTGTCACGCGGTCC
>Ga0299913_10001720_pt1 | contig 16559 bp, 12 predicted proteins | sample RVTome_9_FD_201360 | JGI IMG/M metagenome (GOLD analysis project Ga0299913, IMG submission 201360) | Soil microbial communities from uranium-contaminated site in the Upper Colorado River Basin, Wyoming, United States - RVT155D38 (version 2) ... | reverse complement strand
GTACCCGAGTCGGAGCTCAGAGCGGCCGAGAAGGAACTTTCGAACGAGGCAATAGCCGCCATCGAGCTGTCGATCGACAACGTTCGTCGCTTTCACGAAGCACAGCGGTCCGTCGCATCGAGCGTCGAGACGATGCCGGGCGTACGGTGCGAGCGGGTGCCGCGGCCGATCGATCGCGTGGGCCTGTACGTGCCGGCGGGATCGGCTCCGCTGCCGTCGACCGCGGTGATGCTGGCCGTGCCTGCGGAGATCGCCGGTTGTCCCCGTCGGATCATGTGTACTCCGCCACGCGCCGACGGGCGTGCAGATCCGGCAGTGCTCGCCGCGGCACGCCGCAGTGGCGTCACCGAGGTGTATAAGATCGGAGGTGCCCAGGCCATTGCCGCGATGGCATTCGGTACGGAATCAATTCCAAGGGTGGACAAGATATTCGGTCCGGGAAACGCCTGGGTCACGGCCGCGAAAAGTCTGGTGACGGTCAGCGCAGACGGTCCGGCCATCGACATGCCCGCAGGGCCGTCGGAAGTACTCGTCATTGCCGATGCCCTTTCGAACGCGGAGTTCGTTGCGGCCGACCTGTTGTCGCAGGCCGAACATGGCAACGATTCGCAGGTCGTGCTCGTGGCGACCGACCCGGACGTCGCGACGCGCGTCGCCGACCAGATGGACATCCAGCTGCCCCTCCTCGTACGGCGAGCAATTGCGGCCGCAGCGATCGTGGAGAGCCGGTTCATCGTCGCCGACAACCTCGAGGAAGCGGCGGAGATAAGCAATGCCTACGCTCCCGAGCATCTGATTCTGCAGATCGACGACGCCCGCAGCCTCTTGCCGAAGATCCGCAATGCGGGCTCGGTCTTCCTCGGTCCGTGGACCCCCGAAGCGGTCGGAGACTACTGTAGCGGGACGAATCACGTGCTGCCGACCGGCGGACGCGCGCGCAGCTACAGCGGCCTGTCCGTCGACCATTTCGTGCGGCAGATGACGGTCCAGGAACTCAGCAGGGACGGATTGCGCTCGCTTTCCACCGCCGTCACCGAACTCGCCCGGCTCGAAGGACTCGACGCGCACGCGGCGGCAGTCACTCGACGTTTGCATGCGGGCGACGGCACGGAGATACCGCGTTGACCATCGAGAATCTGGCTCGGCCGGAAATTCGGGAGCTTCGACCTTACGAAACGGCGAAACAGGTCCCGGGACTCGTGCGCTTGAACGCGAACGAAGCACCGTGGCCGGCCGATGGCTCGGAGGATGGACTGAACCGGTACCCCGAGATTCGACCGCTGCGACTGCAGGCGCGCCTTGCAGCCTGTTACGGGGTCTCTGCGGATATGGTACTGGCGACGCGCGGCAGCAGCGAAGCGATCGATTTGCTTATTCGCACCTTCTGTCGTCCCGGAATCGACAGCATTGCCACGAGTCCACCTACGTTCGCGATGTACCGCGTGTACGCCGACATCCAGGGAGCGCGAACCATCGCAGTACCGCTCTGCGCGGAAGACGAATTCTCGCTCGATACCGCAGCCATGATCGCAGCAAGCCAGCCTCATACGAAGCTGATATTCGTGTGTTCGCCGAACAATCCCACCGGCGCGCTGGTTCCGCTCGCGCGAATACGCGAACTCGCGGACACGCGCCCGAACGAGTCGTTGATCGTTGTCGACGAAGCTTACGCGGAGTACAGCGAAGCACCCTCCGCTGCCAGCCTCCTCGAGGACTGTGAAAACCTCGTCGTCCTCAAGACTCTCTCGAAAGCGCATTCCCTGGCCGGCGCGCGCTGCGGCGCCGTTCTGGCTTCCGCAAAAGTCATCGGGCTTCTGAACCGGGTCCTCGCTCCATACGCGCTGTCGACCCCGGTAATCGAATGCGCTCTGCGCTGCCTGCAGGCAGACAGCCTGCAGCGGACCGCTGGCGCGGTCCGTCGGCTTCTCGAGGAACGAGATCGAGTGGCGGGAGCGCTGCGGCAATGCCCGGAGGTCGTAAGGGTGTGGCCCAGTCACGGCAACTTCCTGCTCGTTCAGTTCGTAGACCTCGAGTCCGTCAAGGAGAGGTTACTGACCAGTCGCATCCTGGTGAGAGAACTGGGGCATGAAGCCGTGTTGCGAAACTGCGTCCGCATCAGCATCGGCAAGCCGGACGAGAACGATCTGCTCCTGGCGGCGCTCGGCAGCATCGCGGAGTCCGCCTGATGGACAAGGTGCTGTTTATCGACCGCGATGGCACCCTGATCGAGGAGCCGCCGGACAACCAGGTGGACGCCCTTGAAAAGGTTCGCCTGGTCCGCGACGTCATTCCCTCGATGATCCGTCTCAGGGACGCGGGCTTTCGCTTTGTCATGGTGACCAACCAGGATGGCCTCGGCACGAGTTCGTTTCCCCGTGAATCGTTCGAACGCTGCCAGAATCACCTCCTCTCCATATTCGAATCGCAGCGTCTCGCGTTCGACTACGTTTTCGTCTGCCCGCACCGCCCGGAAGACGCCTGCGCGTGCCGCAAGCCGCGCGCCGGTTTGCTCACGCGGTACCTTGCTGAGACCGCTATCGATACGGAACGCTCCGCTGTCATCGGAGACCGCGACAGCGATCTCGAACTCGCATCGACCATCGGCGTGCGCGGCCTGCTGCTTCGTCCGGACGACGGATTCGAGTCCAGCTGGCCGGGTATTGTCGAGACACTGACGACATCCCGGAGGCTGGCGACGGTCACCCGCGAGACCCGCGAGACCCGCATCAGGGTAACGGTGAACCTCGATGCCGCCGATCCGGTCCGGGTCAATACCGGCATCGGCTTTTACGATCACATGCTGGAGCAGATCGCGAGACACGGCGGGTTCAGCCTGCGGCTGGAGTGCGGCGGCGACCTCGAGGTCGACGAACATCACACCGTCGAGGACACCGCCATATGCCTGGGCGAAGCGATCCGAAAAGCACTCGGCGACAAGCGGGGTATATCCCGCTACGGCTTTCTCCTGCCCATGGATGAGAGTGAATCGAAAGTGTCCCTCGATCTTTCCGGCCGCTCATGGTTTGTCTTCGACGGACGATTCCCGCGCGAAAGCGTGGGTGGTCTGCCGACCGAGCTGGTCACGCACTTCTTCCGTTCCTTCGCCGACTCGCTGGGTGCCTCGCTGCACATCGAGGTTACGGGCGAAAACGCGCATCACATGGTCGAAGCATGTTTCAAAACGGTGGGACGAACCCTGCGGCAGGCGATTCGAAGAGACGGGGAAGACATCCCCTCCACCAAGGGGATACTGAGCTGAACGCTTCGGTCGCAATCATCGACAGCGGAGGCGCGAATCTCGCCTCACTGGCCGCCGCCCTCGATCGTCTCGGAGCCGACAGCGCTCGTACCGCGGACCCGGCCATCATCCGCGCCGCCAGTCACGTCATCCTGCCCGGTGTCGGCGCGGCAGCCGACGGCATGGACAGGCTGGAACGGGCAGGCCTGTCCGGCGTCGTCGCCGGGCTGACCCAGCCGGTCCTCGGCATCTGTCTCGGCATGCACCTTCTTGCAGAACGGTCGGAGGAAGATGCGGCGGAATGCCTCGGCATTTTTCCGGCCACCGCGCACAAGCTGCGCCCCGCTCCAGGTCTGCCCGTGCCGAACATGGGCTGGTGCCGGGTCTCGAAACTGACGGACCATCCGTTACTCGACGGCATAAATGGGGACAGTTACTTTTATTTCGTACACAGCTACGCGCTCCCGGTCGCCGGATATACCCTCGCTACATCCATGCACGCCGGGCCGATCACAGCGGTGTCTTCGCACCGGAACTTTGTTGCGACGCAGTTCCACCCCGAGCGTTCCGCGACGGCCGGGGCGCGGCTTCTCGCCAATTTCCTGGCGATGCGCTAGTGCATCCCGTCACGCGCCGGACCGGCCGCCGATGATCGTAATCCCTGCCATAGACCTGAAGGACGGACACTATGTGCGGCTCTATCAGGGCGATTTCGAGAGGGAGACGCGCTATGGCGACGACCCGGTGGAGCTTGCGCTCCGATATCGGTCCATCGGCTTCGACCATCTGCATGTCGTCGATCTCGACGGCGCGCTGACCGGAGAACAGCAACATCGCACCGTTGTATCGAAAATAGCGCACGCGGCCGGATTTGTACTGCAGGTCGGCGGCGGCATCCGCAGCCGTGACTCGATCACCGGATGGTTCGACGCCGGTGCTTCACGCTGTGTCGTCGGAAGCCTGGCCATTACGGAGCCGCATACCGTTGCAGGCTGGTTTCAGGAGTTCGGAGCTGAGCGCGTGGTGCTGGCCCTGGACGTTCGCGTGAACGGAGAAGGCGTTCCGATCGTCGCAACCCACGGCTGGACGAGGCCCAGCGACGTCACGTTGTGGGAGTGCATCGAGCGCTACCGCGGTTCTGGACTGAGACACGTTTTATGCACCGATATCGACCTGGACGGTGCGCTCAACGGCCCGAACGGACACCTCTACGCGGAATTCCTGAGGCGCTATCCGGATCTGAAACTCCAGGCCTCTGGCGGTGTTCGCGATGTTCGCGATCTCGAGCAACTCCGTGCCCTCCGTTGCACCGCGGCAATTACGGGTCGAGCCCTGCTCGACGGGCGAATTACCGATGAGGAGATGTCGTCATTCCTGCGAAACGAATAATTCCCTGCCTCGACGTACGCAACGGCCAGGTCGTCAAAGGCGTCCGTTTCCGCGATCACAAGGTGGTCGGGGAAATCGTCGAGCTTGCGGAACGCTACTGCCGCGCCGGCGCGGACGAGCTCGTCTTTTATGACATCAGTGCAAGCCCCGAGGGTCGCACGGTCGATCGCCGCTGGGTGAGCCGCGTCAACAGGGTCCTCGACATTCCGTTCTGCGTCGCCGGCGGGATTCGCAGCGTGACCGATGCAGAAGAGGTGCTGAACATGGGCGCGGACAAGATTTCCGTCAACTCGCCCGCGCTGGAGGACCCCGAGCTCGTATCGCGGCTGGCGAAGCGCTTCGGTACCCAATGCGTGGTCGTGGGCGTCGACAGCCGGGTGGAGAATGACGGCTACCGGGTATACGGCCTGACCGGTGACCCGACGAAGACAAAGGCCGCGCAACGCGACACGATGGAGTGGATTCGCGAGGTACAGGATCGCGGAGCCGGTGAAATCGTCCTCAACTGCATGAACCAGGACGGCGTCCGCGAGGGATACGATTGCGCGCAACTGGAAAAGGCGCGACAGGTTTGCGACGTACCGCTGATCGCGTCGGGCGGCGCCGGAAGCATGCAGGACTTTTTGGACGTCTTCAGCAGAGCCCAGGTGGACGGCGCGCTCGCCGCGAGCGTGTTCCACAGCGGCGAGATGGACATTGGAGGCCTGAAGAAATTTCTGGCGGGGAACGCCGTCGACATCCGGCCGTAGAGGAACTACCGACAATGGGCAGCGATGGGAAAACGATGGGGCGTGGCATTGACTTCCTCGAAGTCCTCGACGAGGTCATCCGGCAGCGAATGCTCAAGAAGTCACCGGAGAGCTACGTCGCTTCGCTGGTGCTGGCCGGCGACAAACGTCTCGCCCAGAAGCTGGGGGAAGAGGCCGTCGAACTCGCACTCGCAGCGGCCGCAGGCGACAGACCGGAGCAACTCGAGGAAGCCGCAGACCTTCTGTTTCATCTGCTGGTATTGCTGAACGCCAAGGGCATCCGCCTGGAAGAGGTTGCGGGATTGCTGGAGCGACGCCACGCCGCCAGGCCGACTAAGGACAACGAATGACGACCTCACCGGCTACGCCGCGCATGTTGTAATTGGAGCCCATTACATACCCGTACGCCCCCGTATTGACGATCAGTATCACGTCGCCCTCCGTCGACTCCGGCAGCAGGCGATCGATGCCGAGGCGGTCGCCGGTTTCGCAGATTGGGCCGACAACGGTCACCGTCTCCGTCGCGGGTTCGTCCAGCCGCGAAAGGTTCACGATCTCGTGGTAGGCGCCGTACAGCGCCGGCCGGATCAGCGAATTCATGCCGGTGCCGACGCCAACGTACCGCATCTCACCCTTTCCTTTCACCTGCGTGACGTGGCTCAGTAACACGCCGGCGCGGGCCACGAGAAACCGGCCGGGCTCGAGCCACAGTTCGTAGTCGGGACAGGCCTTCCTGATCTCCACCAGGGTCTCGTCCAACTTTCCGATATCGAACTGCCGGTCGCCCGGCCGCTCCGGAACGCCCAGACCGCCACCGAGGTCCAGCACCCGAACGTCCGGAAAGCGCCGTGCGACCTTGATCAATTCGCCCGCCACGGTACGCCAGTTCTCCGGATCGAGGATGCCGCTGCCGGTGTGCGCGTGAATGCCGACGACCTTTGCCCCGGCCCGACCGATGAGCCTGGTCAGTTCGTCCAGCTCGAAACGTGGAATGCCGAACTTGGAATGCACCCCGGCAGTTCTGACGTGAGCGTGATGTCCGCGCCCCTGCCCGGGGTCGAGGCGAATGAAAACCTCTTGCCCGTCGAAAATTTCCGGCCATTCGCGCAACGGGTGCAGATTGTCCAGCGTCAGCAACAACCCGCTCCTGATCGCCCACTCGTATTCCTCGCGCGGCGCAAAATTGAGCGTCAGAAGAATCCTGCTGCTGTCGATGTCGGGTACCACTTTGCGCAAGTGCTCGACTTCACCGGGCGACACACAATCGAAATCGACGCCGAGCCCCGCAAGCGCCTGCAGAATCTGCGGGTTGAAGTTCGCCTTCATTGCGTACAGAACGCGATCCAGCGATTTCATCCGCAACAGGTCGTTTGCAGCGCCCGTGACGGTCTCGATGTCGTAGACGTACGCGTTGGCGTTATTGTCTGCAATCTCGAACAGGCGGTCCTTTTTCCTGAGCCACCACGCATCCTCCCGGCCCGGTGGCGCGGGGCGCTCCCGAAACAGCTCCTCCCAGGTCGGTCCAAACGCGGGACTTCCGCTCGACTGGCCGATCATCGATGAATGCAGTTTCGCCACCAGCCGCGCGACCTGCGCCTGGTCGATCACGAAGCTGAAATTGAGATCGTTCGACGCCTGGGAGACGAGGTGAATCTTTTCTTCCTCGAACGCCGACATTGCCGGCGCCAGACGCGGGAGGATGGTTCTAATTTTTCGTCCAACGAGGCTGACGACAGCACAGTCCGGAATGAGGCGCGCGCGACACAGCGTTTCCAGGTCTCTCATCAATGCCCGGCTCACCTCGTCCGAGAACATCTCATCCGCCGTATCGATGGAAACCGTCACGTTCGTCTGCGAGGTCGACACCAGGTCGACGGACACTCCGTGCCGGCGAAAAGCCGCGAACGCTTCCGCCAGGAAACCGACTTCGTGCCACATTGCGGACCCTTCCATCGAGATCAGAACGGTTCCGGAACGCGTCGATATGCCTTTCACCTGCGGCTCGACTTCACGAGTAACGGCGGAAACGACGGTCCCGGGTATGTGGGGCGCCGCGGTGCAGCGAATGAACAGCGGGATACCTTGCGGACGCAGCGGTGACAGGCACCGTGGATGCAATACCTTGCTGCCCATCGACGCGAGCTCCTGCGCTTCGTCGAAATGCAGCTCGACCAGCAACCTTGCCGAGGGCACCAGCTTCGGATCCGCGGTATACATTCCGGGCACGTCCGTCCAGATTTCCAGGCGGCGGGCCTGGAGTTTGGCCGCGAAGTATGCCGCGGACGTATCCGAGCCTTCCCTGCCGAGGAGCACGGTCTCACCGCGGGAGTTGCTCGCGACGAACCCCTGTGTCAGCACCACTTTCCCGGATGCCGCGAGCGCCGCACCGAGCGCGGCGTCTGCCGCGTGGCCGCAGGTGGCGGAAAGGTAGTTCTGGGCATCGGGACGAAGCGGTCGGTCTTCGCTGACCAGCATCTTTCTCGCATCGCGCCATTCGCAGTCGATCCCGCATTTGTTCAGGTAAGCAGCGCCGAGCGTGGTCGCCATCAACTCACCCATGCCCATGACCCGCGCCCTCAATCGGGCGCTGACTTCCTGCACGAGGCCGACCCCGGCGAGCAGCTGCTCGAGTTCCTGCAGGGTCTCGTCCAGCAACGCGTGTCCGTCGAGCTTCAGGTCGTCCGCAAGCTGATAATGTCGATCGCGTATTACGCCAAGGTTCGTCGCCGGATCTCCCGAGACGGCCGCATCCAGAGCGGCGCTCAGCTCGTTCGATATGCCGCGCAACGCCGAATGCACGATCATGGGCCTGAGCTTCGCGTCGAGCCGGTTGCGTATGAGCGCCGCGATGGTTTGCCAGTTCTCTGCCGTCGAGACGCTGGTGCCGCCGAACTTCATGACCACCCAGGTAGAACTCCGGATGGCGTCGTTCGCACTCACGGCATCCGTGAATGCTGCCTCTGCAAGCCTGGATTGAGACATCAGCACCTCACTCCGACCGGTCGCCGTCGTGCTCGTTCCAGGGCGGAGCGAGCGTTACGGCACCCAGTGACGCCGAGCTCACCTGCGACCGATACTTTGCCAGCACGCCCTTCTCCACCGACGATGCCGGCGGGCGCCACTTATTTCGCCGTTCAGCGAACTCAGCCTCCGTGAGATCCACGTCGACGCGGCGGGCCGCCGCGTCGATCGTAATTCGATCCCCGTCCTCGAGCAGCGCCAGCGGCCCGCCGACCGCCGCCTCCGGCGACACGTGACCGACGACGAAACCATGGCTTCCGCCTGAAAAGCGGCCGTCCGTGATCAACGCGACTTCCGCACCGAGACCTTTGCCGATGATCGCTCCGGTGGGACTGAGCATTTCGCGCATGCCTGGACCGCCCTTCGGACCTTCGTAGCGAATTACGACGACATCCCCGGCCTGCACGACGTCGTCCAGAATCGCGCGAAGCGCCAGTTCTTCGGAATGGAATACGCGCGCACGACCCTCGAAGTGGAGCCCCTCCTTTCCGGTAATTTTCGCAACGGCGCCCTCGGGCGCCAGGTTGCCGTAGAGAATGACGAGGTGGCTGTCGGGCTTGATCGGTTTATCGAACGAACGCACGATGTCCTGACCCTCGGGATATCGGGGTGCATCCGCGAGATTCTCGGCGACGGTCTTGCCGGTCACCGTAAGACAGTCTCCGTGCAGGAGCCCGCGCTCGAGCAATCCTCGCATCAGCGGGCGGATACCGCCAATCGCGATGAGTTCCGACATGAGGTAGCGACCGCTCGGTTTGACGTCGGCCAGCACCGGCACGCGCGCACCGATGCGCGTGAAGTCGTCGATGTCGAGAGTCACGCCCGCCTCGTGCGCCATGGCCAGAAGATGCAGGACGGCATTGGTCGAACCGCCGAGGCTGATAACGACCGTGATCGCGTTTTCGAACGCGTCGCGGGTAAGTATGTCGCCGGGCTTGATGTCCTTCCGGATCAGCGCCACCACCGCTGCCCCGGCGCGCCGGCAGTCGTCCGCCTTGTGCGATGAAACGGCCTCCTGTGCGGAGCTGTCGGGCAGGCTCAGTCCCAGGGCCTCGATGGCGGATGCCATGGTGTTCGCCGTGTACATGCCACCGCAGGCGCCGGGACCGGGGATGGCGGTTTGTTCCACCTCGAGCAGTTCCTCGGCGCTGATCCGGCCTGCGGCGGCCGCGCCAACGGCTTCGAACACGGCCACGATGTCGCGTCGATTGATACCCGGTTTGATCGTGCCGCCGTAAACGAACACGGAAGGCCGGTTGAGCCTCGCCATCGCCATGACGCACCCCGGCATGTTCTTGTCGCAGCCGCCTATGGTGACCAGCCCATCGAATCCCTGAGCGCCGGATACCGCCTCGATGGAATCGGCAATGATTTCCCGCGACACCAGCGAATATCGCATCCCGGGCGTGCCCATCGATATCCCGTCCGACACCGTGATGGTGTTGAAGATGACGCCTTTGCCGCCCGCCTTGTCCGCCCCCGCCGCCGCCTGCCGCGCAAGCTGGTCTATATGCATGTTGCAGGGAGTGATCATGCTCCAGGTCGAAGCGATGCCGATCTGCGGTCGCGCGAAATCCGTTTCCTCGAACCCCACCGCGCGAAGCATCGCTCTGCTCGGCGCCTGCTCAATACCGTCGACGACGACACGCGAGTATCGCCGCAGTTCCTTTTCTTCCATTGTTATTGGTGCTCTTGCGGAATGGTTCGTGTTGCTTATCGTCGTTCCAGGGCCCGGAAGATCAACAGGCGTCGTTGTCAGCCATCGTCATCCCGAATGATAACGTCGATACGACGAAAGATGTTGGCTTGCGGCGCTTCCGGTCCGCTTCTCAGCTCGAGAATAAAAGTTTCATCGGATTCCACCACGGAGTCCTGCACCAGTGGAATGAGCAGGCGCGCGGAACGTTGGCGAGGCTCGAAGATCAGGGCCGTTGCACCCGGAAGGAAATAGTCTTCGCCTTCCGTCGCGCTGCCGCCGGCGATAGCGTAGCGGATTTCGAGTTCGGTATCGCTCGGGTTGTATCGGAGCACGTCGATCTGAACTGCCGGGTCGCGTTCGTTCACGGACATACGACTGACGGAGAAGCCGACGGTGTTCGCAGGGAGCGTCGACTCGAACGAACGCTGATCGTCGTCCTCGAGAGTCAGATTGATCAGCGCGAGCTGCGATTCGACATCGGCGGCATCCCTCACAAGCAGGCTCGCCTGCACATCCGGATCGTGCGCGTCGTTCGAGGACATCGTTACGGTCACACGTGCTCTCGCCTGCCCCGGCTCGAACGTAGCCGTGCCGTTGTTCGATAAGGTGTAACGTCCAAACTCCCACGGAGACCGGTTGCCTGTATAGCCGGCTTCCTCCAGCCGTACCGTCAGTGGCGCGTCGAGATCGACCTGACGGACAAGGTCTATTCCCAGTGCGTCCTCGCCCTCGCGCAAGGTCAGGCCGACTTCGGTGCGCAGTGAACCCGGACCGGCCAGCGGCACGATCGCGCTTGCGGCAGGCAGAGCCGGGAAGTCGTCCCGCGGCCGTTGCCCTGTCGAAGTCTCGTCCGCAGGCGTTGCCGGCGTCGATACGGCCGGTGCTTCTTCAATTTCGATCGGATCGTCCATGAACGGATCTTCACCGGCGGGATCCGGCCGTGACGGCGTCCTGTCCGCGGCGGCAGCCGGCTCCCGGCCTGACGGCAAAGCTGCGCCAGGATCGATCGGCGGCACGGCGGTCGTGTCGCCTGGCGCCAGGTCCGGATCGGCCGGCGCTCTGTCCTCCGCGGAATCCGGGCCCGGGGAGTCGGGCGTTTCCACGGGGGCGGTGTCGACGATGGCGGGCGAGGTGTCGGCAGGGTCGGCGGGCGCGAACATCGCTTTCAGCGGATCGAGCAGATCGGGGCGGGCGACCAGAGCGAGTGCGATAGCGACCGCCGCCAGGAAAACGATTGCAACCGGCCAGTAGTTGCGAGCCTCCGGCGCGCGCGGCTTCGGCTCGACGACGATAGGGCCCTCGAAGTCCGACTCGAATGCGAACGTCCCCGAATGCGGAGGCTTTTCCTCTGCCTCGAGCGCCTCGAGGAATTCGGCGGGGCTTTCGAAACGCGCCACCCGTGCAAAGGCCAGGGACTTCTTCAACGCGCGCCATTGCTGGTCGCCCAGCCCCGCCGGTCGCTGCGGCTCCATCCCCTGCTCGGCCGCTTCGGCAGCATTACGAGGACCAAAGACACGATGTCCGGCGATCATCCTGTACATGAGGCAGCCGAGCGAGAAGACGTCATCGGCTTGTGTCGGGACCTCGCCGGTAATCACCTGCATGCTCGAGTAAGCCGGCGTTATCGCGCCGAGCACGCCGGGATCGAAACTGCTGCGCGCCTCATGTTGTTGCCGTATGCGGGCGATGCCGAAATCGAACAGCTTCACCTGGCCTGACGGGGTAACCATGATGTTGGCCGGTTTGACGTCCGCGTGGACCACGCCGCACCGATGGGCGTAATCCAGCGCCAGGGCCAGTTGCCTTACGATATCGAGCGAGGTGTCGAGGTCTATCCTGGTTCCCTTTTTCTCGTCGAGAATCGCGGCGAGCGACCGGCCTTCCAGCCATTCCATGACGATGAAATAGATATCGCCGTCCCGGTCGAGATCAATGAACCGCACGATGTTCGGATGTGAAAGGCAACGGCCTTTTGCCGCTTCCTGCTGGAGGGCACGCAACGCATGCGCGTTTCTGGACAGCTTTGGCGAAAGGACCTTGATCGCGACCCAGGGATCGAAGCCATCCGCCTCCGCGAGCCGTCGGTCATGCGCCTTGTAGACTACGCCCATGCTGCCGCCGGCAACCCGCTCCTGCAGAAGGAAGCGATCCCGCAGGACGGAACCTATCTGAAGGTGATCCTGCGGCGCCTTTTGTTCCGCAGGCGCACGTTCGATGACTGTCGTGCTGCGATATGAATCGTCGGTGTCATCCTCATCGACGGCGTCCGGCATGGTCGTCATGCTTTCGATGACTACGCGGTCCAGGACGTTTCTTACCAGCTGATAAGTCTCCAGCCTGAGTTTTCCGGCGTTGTAACGCTTCTGGAGAATCTCCCGGAGGTCGTCGTCATGATCGCCGGTCTGCGCGAGCAACACCGTCAAGGATGCATGAATCTCGTTCAGCAGGGAGGCGTTGTCCTCCTGCGTCCGGATCTTGCCGTCGAACCTGGCGAGCTGGTCGGAAAACGACTGCTCTATGCTGTCAAGGTTGGCGCTCATCGTTACACGGCCGCACGTTCCGGCCCGGTCTCTCCGCTTTCCGTCGTTGCCTTACGCTGCGTCCTGAGGACGTATTGTGCCTCATCTGCGCGGTGGAAATGACTTCTACCGTGCAGACCCCTGGATGACCTTGCCGGGATTCATGATGTTTGCAGGGTCCAGCGCTTGTTTTACCGCGCGCATGAGAGAAAGTTCCGTCTCGCTGCGATAGCGGCGCAGGTCGTCGCGCTTGGCCTGGCCGATCCCGTGCTCCGCACTGATACTGCCATTGAAGGACGCCGTCACGTCATAAACCAGCTCCGCGACCGCTTCTCGCTGCTGCAAAAAATCTTCCGCACTCCAGGACAAGGGCTGGCTTATGTTGAAGTGCACGTTGCCGTCGCCTACGTGACCGAAGGCAACGATACGCGCATCCGGTATGCGTGCAAGTACCGCGGCCTCGGCCAGCTCGATAAACCGACCGATCTGGCCGATCGGCACCGATATGTCATGCTTCAAGCTCGCTCCCTCGAATTTTTGTGCCTCGGATATGGAATGCCGAAGCCGCCACAGGTCGTTCGCCTCCGTTTCGTTCTTGGCTACGATGGCGTCCTCCACCGACAACTTTTCCATTGCCTCGCCAAGCAGGCTTTCGAAGGCATGCGCGTCAGGTTCGTTCGAGGTTTCCATGAGGACGTACCATGGATGACCGGGCTTGAAAGGATTGCGTGTCGAGGGAATGTGATCGACGACGAATTGCAGGGCACGATGCTGAATGAGCTCGAATGCCTGCAGCTCGTCGGCGGCCTCCTGACGCAGCCATGCAAGCAGGGCAATCGCGTCGGCCACGCTCGACAGACCGACAAAAGCCGTCTGCACGTACCTTGTCGGCGGATAGAGACGCAGTGTCGCCGCGGTAATGATGCCCAGGGTTCCCTCGGCGCCGATGAACAACTGCTTCAGATCGTAACCCGCCGTGTCCTTACGCAACGCACGGAGTCCGTCCCATATCCTGCCGTCCGGAAGAACGACTTCGAGGCCGAGTACCTGGTCGCGCGCATTCCCGTAGCGCAGCACGTTGATGCCTCCGGCATTGGTCGACAGGTTACCTCCGATCTGGCAGCTACCTTCGGCCGAGAGGCTCAAGGGAAACAGCCGCCCGGCGTCCGCCGCCACCGACTGTACGTCGGCGAGCACGCAGCCGGCTTCCGCGACCAGGGAGTAATCGAGCGCGGAGACGGAGCGGATTCTGTCAAGTCGACTGAGCGAAAGCAGAACTTCGCTTCCCGACGCATCCGGGATCGCTCCGCCGCACAGACCGGTGTTCCCACCCTGCGGGACGATCGGAGTACCCGCGTCGGCGCAGGCCCTGACCACGGCTGCCACCTGGTCCGTGCTGCCGGGCGAGACCATGATCGGGGTATCACCACGATATCGGTCCCGCCATTCCGTAAGGTGTGGCCGGAGCGCTTCCTCGTCGCTGACCCAACCCGCGTCGCCGACGATCCCCTTCAGCGTATCAAGCAACCCGTGTTTCAGACCACACCTCCTGGTTAGCCCGCATAGTCGGTGACGGATGCCGGCTAGCCCCCGAGCGCTGGAATATGAACGACATATAACGGATTCCTGAATAATACTTGCACAGTACGTCGTAGTTGATTACTTTGCCTGGACGGTACACATAATATTGCCAATACCGTCCGGGGTCATAACCTGCTGTATCCTGTGGCGAGCCGCCGGGCCATCCGGTGGACCGCGACGCGCGGACCAGGCAAAAATTCGAAGCTCGCGGCGCGAAGACACGGCTCCGGACCTGAGCGACAAGTAAATGGAATACGACGAACTATCGCAATCGGGCATAAGGCGAATAGCGAACTATTCGCCCTACCTGGATCAACTTGCCGGACTCGCCAGCGAGATGGGCCTCCGTCAACGCAGCAACCTGGTGCATCTCGAGCGCTGTCTGAACCAGGAATGGTCGCTGGGCCAGAACAGCATACTAAGCTGGTCACCGCTGGACGACGGCATTCTCATCCTCGTCGTACCGCACTATGCCATAGCCGAATATACGTCCGCCCCCGGCGTCGACCCAGAGGTTTCGCAGCGGGTCTCGGCCGCTTTCCTCATGGACCTCATTTCCGGAGAGCGCCAGCTGACCCTGCTGCAGATGCAGAAGGTCGCCCGCCTGTTGAACGTCGAGCCGCGCTTTATCGAGCTGCGCCAGCCTCTGAGCGGTCGACCGGTCGAGACGCAGATCATCGAAAAAATGATACGCCGTTACGGCATCAACTACGTCGCCAGCCGGGCGGTGACGCTGTTCGACATCGTGGGCTTCGGCCTCCTGACACCCTTCGAACAAATGACCCAGTTGAACAGCCTCTCCTACTCGCTCAACTCGGCACATTCGAAAATGCTCGAAAAGGAAGTGGGAATCAACTTTGCGCGCTCCTCCAGCGGTGACGGTTTTTATGTATGGAACCGCGATCATGGGCTGGAAGCGAACGTCAATCTATACCATTTCATGCACATCGTGCTTGCCGACAACGCGATAGCCAGCAGCAAGGCAACGTCCAACGCAGTACCGAAGTTGCGCGCCTGTTTTCACGTCGGCAGCTGCTACGAGTTTCATCAGGCCGAAGGGCTCAACCCCACCATCCACGATTACATTGTCGGCGACGTGACCATCGAGCTCGCCCGCATGATCGAGGCGGCGCTGCCGGGGCAAATTCTGGTCGGCGACTTTCTGGCGAACCTTTCCACGGAACCGCTTGATCACGACGAGTCGCAGGTCAATCTGGATGCCGTGGCGTTCCTGCAGCGGGCGCAGGGTAATCTCCAGAAACTGAGTGGTCTGGAGTTATCGGGAGAAAGGGTTTCCGCGATCAAGTGCTACCTGACCGGCGAGCGCCTCGAAAGCGGCGAGTTCAATATCCGGAAACTGCAGATCAGGGACAAGCACGGTCTGTCACGCAGCGCATACAACGCCAAGGTGAACATCTACCGCGTGCTGGCGCAACCGATACTGCTCGGCATCGAAGACAAGAAGCTCGGACAGATTCTCGAACCAATCTGAAAAAGAGCCGCGTAGTCTCAGGATTTTCTTTAATGGTCGGGGCGGGGACGCTCATCTCAAGCATCGTCGTTCCCCGTTCCGATGCCCTTCGAGATTGTCGGGGTCGTAAGGTTCTGCGGACCCGAATGTCTCAGGATTTTGTTAATGGTCGGGGCGGGGACGCTCATCTCAAGCACCGTCGTTCCCCATTCCGTTGCCCTTCGAGATTGTCGGGGTCGTAAGGTTCTGCGGACCGGAATGTCTCAGGATTTTGTTAATGGTCGGGGCGGGGAGATTCGAACTCCCGACCCCCACAACCCCATTGTGGTGCGCTACCAGGCTGCGCTACGCCCCGACCGACGGACAAAAGCAACTAGCCCGCGAATCGGTGAGATATCCGGGCTAGCGGGACGGCCATCATACTGGCCACCCTCAACAGTTGAAAGGGGTTATCGTTAACGTCGCAGTATCTTTAGAACTTGTTCAAGTTCCAAACGCAACTGCTTGATAATCTGTTGACTTTGGCTGACATCCGTTTTCGCTTCGTCGCCGGTCAGGCGCTGACGCGCACCGCCGATGGTGAAGCCGTCGTCGTAAAGAAGACTGCGAATCTGCCGAATGATCAGCACGTCCTGCCGCTGATAATAGCGACGATTACCTCGCCGCTTGACAGGTTTCAGCTGTGGAAATTCCTGCTCCCAGTAACGAAGTACGTGCGGTTTGACAGCGCAAAGGTCGCTGACTTCCCCGATCGTGAAATATCGTTTGCCAGGAATAGGAGGCAGTTCGTCGTTATTCCCCGGTTCCAGCATAGGCCTCTACTCGGGCTTTTAGTTTTTGTCCAGGCCGGAAAGTCACAACACGGCGAGCCGTGATTGGTATTTCTTCCCCG
>Ga0299913_10001719_pt1 | contig 16559 bp, 12 predicted proteins | sample RVTome_9_FD_201360 | JGI IMG/M metagenome (GOLD analysis project Ga0299913, IMG submission 201360) | Soil microbial communities from uranium-contaminated site in the Upper Colorado River Basin, Wyoming, United States - RVT155D38 (version 2) ... | reverse complement strand
GTCGCGCCGACGTCCGTCGTCGCGGTCGAGGTGCTGACCCGCAGCGACGGCGCCGGGGTGCTCTGGTGCGACGGCCGACGGACCGTCGAGCTGCCGCCGGGCGCCCGGATCGAGGTCCGCAGCGGCGCCCAGCCGGTGCGGCTCGTCCGGTTGCACGAGGCTCCGTTCACCGACCGGCTGGTCGCCAAGTTCGACCTGTCCGTCGAGGGCTGGCGCGGCCGGCGGGCCGGGGACGTCGATGCTTGAGGAGATCCGGATCGGCTCGCTGGGCGTGATCGACTCCTCGACGCTCGAGCTCGGACCGGGACTGACCGTCATCACCGGTGAGACCGGTGCCGGCAAGACGATGCTGGTGACCGCGCTCGGGCTGCTCCTCGGCGGCCGTGCCGACAGCGGCGCCGTCCGGACCGGAGCCCGGACGGCGAGGGTCGAGGGCACGATCGTGGTCGACGCGGTCGAGGGCCTCCACGGCCTGGTAGACGAGGTCGGCGGCGAGGTGGAGGACGGCCGGGCGGTGCTGGGTCGCACGGTGAGCGCCGAAGGACGGTCCCGCGCCTTCGTGGGCGGCGCGTCGGTCCCGGTGAGCCGGCTCGCCGACCTGGCCGCGCCCCTGGTCGCCATGCACGGCCAGTCCGACCAGCACCGGCTCCTGCGGCCGGGCGCGCAGCGCGATGCGGTCGACGCGTTCGGCGGCGAGGCGCTCACCGAGCCGCTCGGGAGGTACCGCACCTGCTACGAGTCACTCCGCGAGGCTGAGCGCGAGCTCGACGACGTCACCACCCACGCGCAGGAGCGCGCCCGCGAGGCCGACCTGCTCCGGTTCGGAGCCGGCGAGGTCGACGCGGTGACCCCGGCGCCCGGCGAGGACGCCGAGCTGGCCGCCGAGGAGGCCCGGCTCGGGCACGCCGACACGCTCCGTGTGGCGGCCGAGCAGGCACGTGCCGCGTTGTCGGCCGACGAGGAGCAGCCCGACGCGCTCGGCCTGGCCGCGGCGGCTCGAAGCGCCCTGGACGGCGTGCGTGACCACGACCCCGAGGCCGCCGACCTGGCCGACCGGGTGGCCGAGGTCAGCTACCTGCTCTCCGACCTGGCCGCCGACGTCGCGTCGTACGCGTCAGCGATCGACACCGACCCCGCACGGCTGTCGGCCGTCTCCGAACGGCGTGCCGCGCTAACCGCGCTCACGCGCAAGTACGGCGACACCGTCGACGAGGTGCTCGCCTGGCGTGACCGGGCCGCCGAGCGGCTGACCGCGCTCGACGGCACCGACGAGCGGATCGAGGAGCTCCGCGAGCTGACCGGCCGGCTGCAGGTCGAGCTGACGGCGGTCGCCGCCGAGCTCACGTCCGCCCGCCGGGAGGCGGGCTCACGCCTCGCGACGGCCGTCACCGACGAGCTGGCTGCCCTCGCCATGCCGCACGCCCGGCTCGAGGTGACCGTGACGGAGCGGGACGACTACGGCGCCAGCGGGCGCGACCGGGTCGAGCTGCTGCTCGCGGCGAACGTCGGTGCCGAGCCCCGCCCGTTGGGCAAGGGGGCCTCTGGCGGTGAGCTGAGCCGGGTGATGCTCGCGCTGGAGGTCAGCCTGGCCGGGACCGGTACCGTGCCGACCTACGTCTTCGACGAGGTCGATGCCGGGGTGGGCGGCGCCGCGGCGGTCGAGGTCGGCCGCCGGCTGGCACGGCTGGCCCGGACCGCCCAGGTACTGGTGGTCACCCACCTGCCGCAGGTTGCTGCGTTCGCCGACCGGCACGTCGTGGTCACCAAGGCGGACGACGGATCGGTGACGAGCTCCGGCCTGACAGTCCTCGACGACGAGGGCCGCGAGCGCGAGCTGTCGCGGATGATGGCCGGCCAGAGCGACTCCGACAACGCGCTGGCTCACGCCCGAGAGCTGCTCGAGGCGGCCCTGCCGGCCCGCGCGGGGGGCTGACGCGCCGAGCCTGTGGGGATACCGAGGAGGGTGTCGACCGGCTGACAGCATGTGTTGGTGCCAGTCCGCAACAAGCCCTCCCACGACCTGCCGGGCCTGATCGCACCCGCTCGGGTCGAACGCCGGTCCAAGGTGCTGCTGCCGCGGCTCAAGCCCGGCGACGTGGCCGTGCTCGACCACCTCGACCTCGACCGGGCCACCGCCCAGGCCCTCGTCGACAGCGGGGTCGCGGCGGTCCTCAACGCGTCACCGTTCCTGTCCGGCCGCTATCCCGCACTGGGCCCGGTGCTGCTCGCCGACGCCGGTGTCGTCATGCTCGACCGCGTCGAGGGCGTGGACCAGATCCCCGACGGAGCGCGGGTCCGGGTCCACGACGAGGTGGTGTACGTCGACGGAGCGGCGGTCGCGCTCGGCAGGGCGGTCGACGCCGACGTGCTGGCCGCGGAGATGGACCAGGCGCGAGCCGGTCTCGGCACCCAGCTCGACACGTTCACGCACAACAGTGCGGCCTTCCTGCGGCTCGAGGAAGGCTTGCTCCTCCACGGCGAGGGGCTCCCGACGCTTGCGACCCGGATCGCCGGTCGGCCGGTCATCGTGGTCGTCGACGGCGCCGGGCTCACCGCCCAGCTGCGGACGGTCCGGGCGTTCCTCAAGGAGCGCCGGCCGGTGCTCGTCGGGGTCGACGGCGGCGCCGAGGCGTTGCGCGCGGCCGGCTACACCCCGGACGTCGTCGTCCTCAACACCGGGCCGGAGGCGCCGGAGCTGCCGTCGAAGGCCACGCTCCGCGCGGCCCGGGACGTCGTGGTCCGGGTCGAGCGCGGCGACCGGCGGCCCGTCGAGCAGCTCGAGCGGATCGGCGTGCGCGCGGCGCGGGTGGAGACCGCCTGCACGACCGAGGACGTCGGGCTGCTGCTGGCCTTCGCCTCCGAGGCGGAGGTGATCGTGGGCGTCGGCACCCACGCCACGCTCGACGAGTACCTCGACCGGCAGAAGTCCGGCCTCGCCAGCACCTACCTGACCCGGCTCCGGGTCGGGCAACGGCTCGTCGACGCGTCCGCCGTGCCCCTGCTCTACTCCGGCCGGTTGCGGCCCCGCCACCTGTTCCTGGCGATCCTCGTCGGCATGGTCGCGCTCGCCGTCGCGATCGCCACGACCCCCGTCGGACAGGACTGGCTCACCGACCTCGAGACCTGGGTCCGACAGGCCTGGATCGACCTGGGGTGGTTCGCGTGACGCTCGTTCGCCGGCACCTCGTGGGTGCCCTCGTCGTCGTGCTCGCGATCGCGGCCGGGATCGCCCTCGGCGGCGGACCGCTCCAGCGCGACGCGGTCCGGCCCACCGGCGCCACCACGGCCCCGGACGCCGACGAGGACGCCGGGCCGTCCGCCGACGACGTGGCGGCCGCCGCCGCAGGGACCCTGCACGGGGCGCGGCTGGAGGGCCGCAGCGTGGCCGTCCTCACCATGCCCGGCGTGCCGGACGAGACCGTGGCGGCCCTCGTTGCGGGGATCGAGTCGGCCGAGGGCTCGGTCAGCGGCACCTGGCGGCTCACCGACAACCTCACCGACGCGAGCGAGAAGGCACTGGTCGAGACGATGGGCGACCAGCTCGTCGAGCAGCTCGCCGACAACGCGGCGGACCCCGAGGCGCCCGGCTACGAGCGGATCGGCCAGCTGATCGGCTCCGCCCTCGCCACCCGGCGTACGTCGGCGATCGCACCCGGCGACGACGCCCTCACGATCCGCCAGAGCCTGGCCGCGGCCGGTCTGGTGCGCGGCGACGGTGACGCCCGCCAGGCGCCCCTGGTGCTTCTCGCGCTCGGCGACGACCTCGACGACTTCGTGGTCGGCGGGATCGTCGACGGGCTCGCGTCGCGCGCCTCGGGTGTGGTCGTGGCGGCCCCGAGCCGCGACGGCGACCTCACGGTGCTCGACGACCTCCGCTCCGTCTCGACGGCCGACGGGCTCGACGGCGAGGTGGGCCGGCTGGCGGCCGTCCTGGCCCTGGCGACGGTCGAGGAAGCTCCCGGAGGTTCGTTCGGTGCGTCGGGCGCGGACGGCCTGCTCCCGCTCCGGTAGGATGGAACCCCGTGAAGCATGCGACGCCCGTCAAGCACGTGTTCGTCACCGGAGGCGTCGCCTCCTCGCTCGGAAAGGGCCTCACGGCGTCGAGCCTCGGTAGCCTGCTGAAGGCGCGGGGGCTGCGGGTCACGATGCAGAAGCTCGACCCCTACCTCAACGTCGATCCCGGGACGATGAACCCGTTCCAGCACGGCGAGGTGTTCGTCACCGACGACGGCGCCGAGACCGACCTCGACATCGGGCACTACGAGCGGTTCCTCGACACCGACCTCGGCCAGATCGCCAATGTCACGACCGGCCAGGTCTACTCGACCGTGATCGCCAAGGAGCGCCGCGGCGACTACCTCGGCGACACCGTGCAGGTGATCCCGCACATCACCAACGAGATCAAGGAGCGGATCGTCGCCATGGGGGCGGGTGGCGACGTCGACGTCGTCATCACCGAGATCGGTGGCACCGTGGGCGACATCGAGTCGTTGCCCTTCCTCGAGGCCGCCCGGCAGACCCGCCACGACATCGGTCGTGACAACTGCTTCTTCATCCACGTCTCGCTCGTGCCCTACATCGGGCCGTCGGGAGAGCTGAAGACCAAGCCGACGCAGCACTCCGTCGCCGCGCTCCGCTCCATCGGCATCCAGCCCGACGCCGTGGTGTGCCGGGCCGACCGTGAGCTGCCCGACAGCATCAAGCGCAAGATCTCGCTCATGTGCGACGTCGACGAGGAGGCGGTCGTGACGGCCGCCGACGCGCCGTCAATCTACGACATCCCGAAGGTCCTCCACCGCGAAGGGCTCGACGCCTATCTCGTCCGCCGGCTCGACCTGCCGTTCCGCGACGTCGACTGGACGGCGTGGGACGACCTGCTCCGCCGGGTGCACCACCCCACCGAGGAAGTCACGGTCGGTCTCGTCGGCAAGTACATCGACCTGCCCGACGCCTACCTCTCGGTCGCCGAGGCACTCCGCGCCGGCGGCTTCGCCCATGAGGCGAAGGTCCACCTGCGTTGGGTCGCGTCCGACACCTGTGAGACGCCGGGCGGGGCGGCCAAGCAGCTCAACGGCGTCGACGCGATCTGCGTCCCGGGCGGCTTCGGCGTCCGCGGCATCGAGGGCAAGCTCGGCGCGCTGACCTACGCCCGCACGAACGGCATCCCGACCCTGGGGCTCTGCCTCGGGCTGCAGTGCATGGTCATCGAGTTCGCCCGCAACGTCGCCGGCCTCGAGAAGGCGGGCTCCACGGAGTTCGACCCCGACAGCCCCGAGCCCGTGATCGCGACGATGGAGGAGCAGAAGTCGTACGTCGAAGGAGCCGGTGACCTCGGCGGCACCATGCGGCTCGGGCTCTACCCGGCGTCGCTGGCCGACGGCTCGGTCGTCCGCGAGGCCTACGGCGAGCCGACGGTGCACGAACGCCACCGGCACCGCTACGAGGTCAACAACGTCTACCGCGACCAGCTGGGGGAGGCCGGCCTGGTGTTCTCGGGTACCAACCCCGATCTCGGGCTGGTGGAGTTCGTCGAGCTGCCGCGCGACGTCCACCCCTACTACGTGGCGACCCAGGCGCACCCGGAGCTGCGGTCGCGCCCGACCCGGCCCCACCCGCTGTTCCGGGGACTGATCGGCGCCGCGATCGAGCGGCAGAAGGCCGAGCGGTTCCCGATCGACGAGACCGGCCTGCGCCGGCCCGTGGCGGACGACGAGGACTGACCGACGGACCCGCTCAGGCCGAGCGAGCCCTGAGCATCCGGCTCAGGGTGTCGGCTCCGGCGAGCAGTGCGCCGCGGACGGTGGGGTCGGTGCCGGGAGCCTCAGCGACCTCGATCGAACGGGCGACGAACTCCTCGGTGCCGACGATCGGGTACATCGAGCGCACCATCGACAGGATGGCCAGCAGGCCGCCGGACACGGTCGTCATCTCCTCGAGGTAGCGGTCGGCCCAGGGGAGCAGCAGGTCGCGCTGCGCCGGGCGCCAGAACGCCTTGGCGACGTGGAAGGTGGGGTAGCCCGCCGGGATCGAGCGCTTCTCGAAGAGCTCGTGCCACACCTCGGCCTTCGCCGCGTCGTCGGGACGGGCGGCTGTCACGGCCACCGCCCGGGCCGGGGCGTCGGGGTCAGGGTCGCGCGCGAGCAGGTCGGCCACCGCAGCCTCGTCGTACAGGCCCCGTTCGGCCCGGCGGATGGCGACCCTCCAGGCGAGGTCGACGTCGTCGGCCGCAGCCTCGTCGAGCGCCTCGTCGTGCGCCGCGGACGCGGCGCAGGTGGCCAACACGTTGAGGGCCGGCCGGCGCTGCTCCAGGTCGCGACTGAGCGCCAGCGCCTGGTCGGCGACCCGCGTGAGTGCCGGCTCCACCTGGTCGGGCGGGCACCACAGCTCGGCGAGGTCGCGTGCGATCACGAGGAACGGCTCGAGGAGCGCCGGGCTCTTCTCGGAGTCGAGCGCCCCGAGCACGCCGTCGAGCACCTCGGCTCCGGTGAGCTCGCCCTTGCGCAGCAGGTCGAGCCCGGAGGAGACCAGTAGCGCGCGGGCGGTCGGCTCGGTGAGCGAGCCGGTCGTGGCGAGCAGCCTTCTCAGCGAGTCGTCCTCGCTGCGGACCGCGGCGAAGGTGAGGTCGGTGTCGTTGAGCAGGTGGAGGCCGTCGGGCAGCGCCGGCAGGGGTGTGCTGGGCCCGGACGTCTCGACGGGGGTGCGCTCGAGCAGTCCGCCGTCCGCGCCGTACGTGCCGATGTCGATCCGGTGCGGGCGCGGCGCTCCGCCGTCGGGGGCGGCCACCTCGATGGTGTCGCCGGTGAGGGTCAACGTGTCGGTGCCGGAACGGTCGAGCCAGTCACTCGTCCACTGCTCCAGGTCGCGTCCCGACGCGCGCTCGACGGCGGCGATCAGGTCGGCGAGCCGGGTGTTGCCCCAGGCGTGACGCGAGAAGTAGTCCTGCAGCGCGCGGGTGAACGCGTCCTCTCCGACGTACGCCATCAGCTGGTGGAGCACCGCCTGGCCCTTGGCGTAGGTGATGGAGTCGAAGTTCGCCAGCGCCGTCGCGACGTCGTGGACCTCGTTGCGGATGGCGTGCGTCGCCGGCCCCATGTCGACCCGGTAGGCGTCGAGCTTGCGGCCCACGAGGAACGCGGCCCAGGAGTCGCCGAACTCGGTGGCCTCGGCGGCGGCCCAGGTCGACGCCCACGACGCGAACGCCTCGTTGAGCCACAGGTCGTCCCACCAGCGCATCGTCACGAGGTCGCCGAACCACATGTGTGCCATCTCGTGGAGCAGCGTGATCGCCACCATCGAGCGCTGGGTGTGGGTGGGGCTACCGCGGTGGAGGTACCCGTCGCCCCACGTCACGCAGCCCCAGTTCTCCATCGCGCCGCCCATGTTGGGCACGAAGACCTGGTCGTAGTGGGCCTCGGGGAACGGCTGGCCGAACTTGTCGCCGAAGAAGGCGAGCCCGGCCTCGGTCAGGTCGAACAACGCGGGCGCGTCCCGCTCGAGGTTGGGGACGAGGGACTGCCGGCAGTAGAGCCCCAGGCTGTGGTGGCCCCGCTGCTCGCGCAGCTCGTGGAAGGGGCCGGCGTTGACCACCGTGACGTACGGCGAGAGGGGCGGCGTGTCCGGGAACGACCAGGTGCGTGTTCCGGCAACCGGGTCGGTCACCGACGCGGGCCGCATGTTGCTCGTCACCGTCCACGCCTCCGGCGCGGTGACCGTGAACCGGTGCAGCGCCTTGAGGTCGGGCTGGTCGAAGCTCGCCCAGAGCCGGCGGGCGTCGTCGCACTCGAGGGACGTCCAGACGTAGACGAGGCCGTCGGTCGGGTCGACCGTCCTCAGGATGCCCGCGGACCCGGAGGTCTCGCGCTGGGTCAGCTCGATGACCAGGACGTTGTCGGCCGCGAGGTCCGGCAGCGGGATCCGCCCCTCGGCGACGGCCGAGAGGTCGAGCTCGACGCCGTTGAGGATGGCCGTGCCGACCTCGCCCACGGCGTCGACGAAGGTGGTCGCGCCGGGCTCGGAGCAGCTGAACGTCACGGTCGCGGCCGACACCCAGACATCCCCGTCGAGGAGGCCGGTCAGGTCGACCTCGATGTCGTAGCGAGAGACTGTCAGCAGCCGGGCACGTGACTCGGCCTCCGCGCGGGTCAGACTCAGAACGGTCATGAGGGTCACGGTAGCGTCCGGTCATGGATCAGCCGCCACTCGAAGACACCCAGGCCACCTGGCCGGTGGTGTCCTCCGAGGACCTCTTCCGCGACGACTGGGTGCTGGCGCTGCGACGTGACGTGGTGCACGTGCCCGGTCACGGGGAGGAGACCTTCCGGCGGCTCGTGCTCGAGCACCCCGGTGCGGCGGTCGTGCTGGCGGCTGACGCGCGTGGGCGCGTGTGCCTGCTGCGGCAGTACCGGCACGCCGCCGGAGCCTGGTTCATCGAGCTGCCGGCCGGTCTGTGCGACACCGAGGGGGAGGACCCGCTGGTCGTCGCCCAGCGGGAGCTGCGGGAGGAGGCGGGGCTGGCCGCCGAGGAGTGGACGCTGCTCGGCTCGACGTACTCCTCGCCCGGCATCACCACCGAACGGGTCCACCTGTACCTCGCGCAGGGACTGACCGAGGTCGGCCGCGGCGGCTTCGAGCCCACCCACGAGGAGGCCGAGATGCAGGTCTTCTGGGCGTCGTTGGAGGACGTCCTCGAGGCGATCCTGGACGGGCGGGTGAGCGACGGTCCGACCGTTCTGGCGGTGCTGCTCACGGTGACCCGGACCCTCAGCGCCCGTGGGGCGCCGCGGGAGTAGTGTCAGCAGCCGTCGCCACGTTCGTGGCGGCGGTCACAGTCGCAGGCGTGAGGGAGAACAGGGTGAAGATCGGCGTTCCCAAGGAAGTGAAGAACCACGAGTACCGCGTCGCGCTCACCCCGGTCGGCGTGCACGAGCTGACCCAGCACGGTCACGACGTGGTGGTGCAGCGTGGGGCGGGTGTGGGCTCGCAGATCCCCGACGAGGAGTATGTCGCCGCGGGGGCGAAGATCCTCGACGACGCCGACGAGGTGTGGGGAAGCGTCGACCTGGTGCTCAAGGTCAAGGAGCCGGTGGCGGAGGAGTATCACCGGCTGCGTGAGGGCCTGACGCTGTTCACCTACTTGCACCTGGCGGCCGACAAGCCGCTGACCCAGGAGCTGGTCGACCGCAAGACGACGGCAATCGCCTACGAGACGGTGCAGCTGCCCTCGGGCGGGCTGCCGCTGCTCTACCCGATGTCGGAGGTCGCTGGTTGCCTGGCGCCGCAGGTCGGTGCCCACTCGCTGATGAAGGCCCAAGGTGGCCGCGGGGTGCTGATGGGCGGCGTGGGCGGGGTCGCCAACGCGAAGGTCGTCATCATCGGTGCCGGGGTGTCCGGACAGAACGCCGCGAACATCGCGCTCGGGATGGGTGCCGACGTGACGCTGCTCGACACCGACCTCGACAAGCTGCGGATGTCGTTCTGGCGCTACAACAACCGGGTCCACGGGCTGGCGTCGTCGAAGCTGGCCATCGAGCAGCAGGTGATGGAGGCCGACATGGTGATCGGCGCGGTGCTGATCCCCGGCGCGGCTGCCCCCAAGCTGGTGAGCAACGAGCTGGTGTCGCGGATGAAGCCCGGCTCGGTGCTGGTCGACATCGCCGTGGACCAGGGCGGCTGCTTCGAGGACACCCACGCGACCACGCACGCCGACCCGACCTACGAGGTCCACAACTCGGTCTTCTACTGCGTGGCGAACATGCCCGGCGCGGTTCCCAACACCTCGACGTACGCGCTGACCAACGCGACCCTGCCCTACACGGTCGCGCTGGCCGACAAGGGCTGGGCGCAGGCATGTCGCGACGACCACAGCCTCGCGCTCGGCCTCAACACCCACGCCGGCCACCTGACCAACGCACCGGTCGGCGAAGCCGTGGGCATGACGGCCCGGAGCATCGAGGAGGCGCTGGACGGCGCCCTTGCCTGAGCTCTCGCCCGACCCGTCGCTGGTGCGGGCCCTGCGCACCTACCTCGACCACCTCACCGTCGAGCGGGGGCTGGCAGCGAACACCCTCACGTCGTACCGGCGCGACCTGCGGCGCTACCTCGAGCACCTGGCCGGGGCTGGCGTCACCTCGCTGGACGGGGTGACGGAGGCGACCGTGACCGGGTTCCTCACCGGGCTGCGGGAGGGGGGCGCCGACCATCCCGCGCTGTCGGCGACGTCGGCCGCCCGCACCCTGGTGGCGGTGCGCGGCTTCCACAAGTTCTGCCTCGGCGACGGGCTCGCGACCGCCGACCCGGCGGCGGGGGTCAAGCCGCCGACGCCGGCCAAGCGGCTCCCCAAGGCGCTCCCGCTGGCCGACGTCGAGGCGATCCTCGAGGCGGCAGGCGCCGAGGAGACCGTGCTCGCGAAGCGCGATCGGGCACTGCTCGAGGTCCTCTACGGCACCGGAGCGCGGATCTCCGAGGCGGTCGGGCTGGACGTCGACGACGTGGACCTGACCGACCGCACCGTGCTGCTGCGCGGCAAGGGGTCCAAGGAGCGCCTCGTGCCGTTCGGGACGTACGCCGCGCAGGCGGTCGAGGCCTACCTGGTGCGGGCCCGCCCGGAGCTGGTCTCGGCCACCACCCCCGGCGGCGCGCTGTTCCTCAACTCCCGCGGCGGGCGGCTGTCGAGGCAGAGCGCCTGGGCGGTGCTGACCCGAGCCGCGGAGCGCGCCGGGGTCACGCGTGACGTCTCGCCGCACACGCTGCGCCACTCCTTCGCCACCCACCTGCTCGACGGGGGAGCCGACGTCCGCGTCGTCCAGGAGCTGCTCGGGCACGCGTCGGTGACGACGACCCAGATCTACACACTGGTCACCGTCGACAACCTGCGCGAGGTCTTCGCGACCGCGCATCCGCGAGCTCGCGGATGACCCCGGACGAGGTCTACGCCGAGGTCGTCCAGCACGCCGCACGCGCGGGTCTGGAGCTGTACCCGCACCAGGACGAGGCCGTCATCGAGCTGCTGGCCGGGAGCAACGTCGTGCTCGCCACCCCTACCGGATCGGGCAAGTCACTGGTGGCCGAGGCTGCGCACCGCGCCGCGCTGGCCGACGACCGCGTCAGCTTCTACACCGCGCCCATCAAGGCCCTCGTGAGCGAGAAGTTCTTCGCGCTCTGCCAGGTCTTCGGCGCCGAGAACGTCGGGCTGCTCACCGGTGACGCGGCCGTCAACGCCGACGCCCCGATCATCTGCTGCACGGCCGAGGTGCTCGCCAACATCGCGCTGCGCGAGGGGTCCCGGGCGGACGTCGGGCTGGTGGTCATGGACGAGTTCCACTTCTACGCCGAGGCCGACCGCGGCTGGGCCTGGCAGGTGCCGCTGCTGGAGCTGCCGCAGGCGCAGTTCGTCCTCATGTCGGCGACGCTGGGCGACGTCACGGCGATCGCCGACGACCTGACGCGTCGCAACGGCCGCGAGACCGCGGTCGTGGACGAGGCCGAGCGCCCGGTCCCGCTGTCGTACTCGTGGTCCCTCGACCCGCTCGACGAGACGCTCGAGGAGCTCGTCACCACCGGGCAGGCGCCGGTGTACGTCGTCCACTTCACGCAGGCGGCCGCGGTCGAGCACGCCACCGCCCTGCTCCGCGCCGGTCTCGCGACTCGCCTCGCTCGCACCTCGACCGGCGGGAAGGGAGTCGACAAGGAGGCGATCGCGGCCCGGATGGCGGCGGTCCGCTTCGGGGCCGGGTTCGGCAAGACGCTGTCGCGGCTGCTGCGCTCGGGGATCGGGGTCCACCACGCGGGGATGCTGCCGAAGTACCGACGGCTCGTCGAGAACCTCGCCCAGGCCGGCCTGCTGACCGTCATCTGCGGCACGGACACCCTCGGCGTCGGTATCAACGTGCCGATCCGGACCGTGCTCTTCACCGGCCTGGCGAAGTTCGACGGCACCCGGCAGCGGGTGCTCAAGGTCCGTGAGTTCCGGCAGATCGCGGGACGGGCCGGGAGGGCCGGCTTCGACACCCTGGGGTACGTCGTCGTGCAGGCCCCCGAGCACGTGATCGAGAACGAGAAGGCGAAGGCGAGGTCCGAGGCCCGGAACGCCGCGAACGCGAAGAAGAAGTCGAAGCCGCAGCTGAAGAAGCCCCCGGCCGGGACCATCGTGTGGACCGAGCAGACGTTCGACAAGCTCGTCTCGGGCGACCCCGAGCCGCTGGTCTCCCGCATGAAGGTCGACAACGCGATGCTCGTGAACGTCGTGACCCGCGAGGAGGACGCGTTCCCGGTGATGCGACGGTTGCTCACCGACAACCACGAGGAGCCGAAGCAGCAGCGGCGACTGTCCCGGCGGGCGCTGCGCCTGGCGCGCTCGCTGCTGCGGTCCGGGACCCTGACCCGGCTCGACGAGCCGGACGAGCACGGGCGTCGCTACGTGCTGACGGTCGACCTGCCACCCGACTTCGCGCTCAACCAGCCGCTCGCGCACTTCGCGCTGGCCGCGTTCGACGTGCTGGACCCGGAGGTCGCGACGTACTCCCTGGACGTGGTGTCGGTCGTGGAGGCAGTGCTCGAGAGCCCGCGCCAGATCCTGTTCGCCCAGCAGCACGCGGCGCGCGGCGAGGCGATCGGCGAGCTCAAGGCCGACGGCGTCGAGTACGACGAGCGCATGGCCATCATCGACCAGATCACCTGGCCGCAACCGCTGGGCGACTGGCTCGAGCCGCTGTTCGAGACCTACCGCGAGACCCACGGCTGGCTCTCGCCCGACGCGCTGCTGCCCAAGTCGATCCTGCGCGAGATGTGGGAGCAGGGCATGGGGTTCTCCGACTTCGTCTCCCGCTACGAGCTGGCACGGTCGGAAGGCCTGGTGCTGCGCTACCTCACCGACGCCTACCGCACCCTGCGCCAGACCGTGCCCGAGCGGCACCGGACCCCCGAGGTCGACGACCTGGTCGACTGGCTGGGGGAGACCATCCGCCAGACCGACTCGTCGCTGCTCGACGAGTGGGAGTCGCTCACCGACCCCGAGCACGCCCCGCCGGACGTGCTCGAGCACGACGCACCGCCCCCGCCGCGTCCGCTGTCACGGCAGGAGCGGACGTTCACCGTGATGATCCGCAACGCGATGTTCGCCCGGGTCCAGCTGTGCGCCCGCGACGACCTCGACGGGCTGGTGCGGATGGAGCGCGAGGCCGCCGACCGGGTCGAGCCGCCCCGGGCGGTCGTCATGGGCCGGTCGGCGTGGGACGCAGCCCTGGAGGAGTACTACGCGGAGCACGACAGCCTGGTGACGGACGCCGACGCGCGGGGGCCGGCGTACCTCACGATCGGCCCGGAGGAGGTGGGGGAGCCCGCCGGGGCCGAGGAGGGGACGACCGCGCGGCTACGCCGGGTGGTGCAGACGCTCGCCGACCCGGCCGGCCACCGCGACTGGGTGATCGAGGGCCTGGTCGACTGCGACGCGTCCGACGCCGCCGGGGAGCTGGTGCTCGCCGCGACGTCGCTACGGGCGCTCGGCGACGTTCGCTGAGCGGCCGCGGGCGCGGCCCCAACCAGTCTGGTCCGGGGCGCCGATTCGTCCACATCTTCGTGCACAGGCGACCCCGTGGCTGTGCACCTGCTCCCGGCGTCCTCAACAGATTCCAGATTGTTCCTGGGGGTATCGGTGAGTCGGTTGAGTCCTGGCTCCGGCGCGGTCTAGCGTCACGAACAGCTCGGCCAGATGTCGCCGAGTCGACAATTGCCGGACCAAGGCAGGGAGAGTCAGATGAGTGGTGGCGGGTCCTTCTCGGGACTATTTCACAAGAAGGGGGCCACGGCCCCTGAGATGCCGCCGCTGGTCCGACCGCAGGCCGGTCCGGCGAACGCCCCGACCGATCCTTCCCCCGGAGTCGACGACCACGTGACTGAACCCATTCCGTTCGAGCGCAGCCCGATCGAGCCTGCCGCAGAGCCGGCTCCGGCGCCCGCACCCGATTCCGCTCCCGCTGCCGTGGCGGTCCAGGTGGAGGACCCGGCACCGGCCGAGCAGATCCTCGGCCCGACCGGCCGCCCGTTGCCGTCGTTCCCCGACCCGCGCCCGGTCACGGCGCACGGGAACGCCCGCGTGATCTCCATGTGCAACCAGAAGGGCGGCGTGGGCAAGACCACGACCACCATCAACCTCGGCGCGTCGCTCGCGGAGTTCGGCCGCAAGGTGCTGCTGGTCGACTTCGATCCGCAGGGCTCGCTCTCGGTCGGCCTCGGGCTCAACCCGCACGAGATGGACCTCACCGTCTACAACCTGCTGTTGCAGCGCGACGTGACCCTCGACGAGGTCGTGGTGCCGACCGGGGTGGAGGGCATGGACCTGCTGCCCTCCAACATCGACCTCTCGGCCGCCGAGGTGCAGCTGGTCCACGAGGTGGCCCGGGAGCAGACGCTGTCCCGGCTGCTGGCGCCCGCGCTCGCGACCTACGACGTGATCCTGATCGACTGCCAGCCGTCGCTCGGGCTGCTGACCGTCAACGCGCTCACGGCGTCCGACGGCGTGATCGTGCCGCTGGAGTGTGAGTACTTCGCGCTGCGCGGCGTGGCGCTGCTCAAGACGACGATCGACAAGGTCCGCGAGCGGCTCAACCCCAAGCTCGAGATCGACGGCGTCCTCGGCACCATGTACGACAGCCGGACCCTCCACGGTCGCGAGGTGATGGAGCGGCTGGTCCAGGCGTGGGGCGACCTGGTGTTCCACACCGTGATCCGTCGCACCGTGAAGTTCTCGGACTCGACCGTCGCCGGTGAGCCGATCACGTCGTACGCCACCACTTCGCCGGGGGCGGACGCCTACCGGCAGCTGGCCAAGGAGGTGGCACTGCGGTGCCTCGACGGGTGAGCCTCCCCACCGCCGACGACCTGTTCCGCCCCACCGACGAGCAGGCGCGCGTCCGAGCGGTCCCCGACACCCCCGAGCAGCCCGATCCCGAGGCGGCCGCCGACGACGCGGGCGGCGAGCTGCGCAAGCCGAGCGGACGGGTGCGGCACGACGAGAAGATGACGGTCTACGTCACCTCCGGTGAGCTGCTCGACCTCGAGCACGCCCGGCTGGCGCTGCGCCGTGACCACGGCCTGGCGCTCGACCGCGGCCGATTGGTGCGTGAGGCGCTCGCCCTCGTGCTGCGCGACTTCGACGAGAAGGGCCACGAGAGCGTCCTGGTGCGACGGCTGATCGAGGAATGACCGACCTGATGGACTCCCCGGCCGGGCTCGACGAGGCCATGGCCGGTGACCAGGCCCAGCCGGCGTTCGCGGTCCGGCTCGACAACTTCGAGGGCCCGTTCGACCTGCTGCTGAGCCTGATCGCGAAGCACAAGCTCGACATCACCGAAGTCGCTCTGTCGCGCGTCACCGACGAGTTCATCGCCCATGTGAAGTCGATGGGCAAGGCATGGGACCTCGACCAGACGACGTCCTTCCTCGTGGTCGCCTCCACACTGCTCGACCTCAAGGCCGCTCGGCTGCTGCCGCAGGGTGACGTCGAGGACGAGGAGGACCTCGCGCTGCTCGAGGCACGCGACCTGCTGTTCGCGCGGCTGCTCCAGTACCGGGCCTTCAAGCTGGTGGCCGGCGTCCTCGAGCGGCGGCTCGCCGCCGAGTCGCGCCGGCACCCGCGGGCCGTCGGGCTCGAGGACCGGTTCGCCGGCCTGCTGCCCGAGGTGCTGATCGGGATCGGGCTCGACCAGTTCGCCGCCCTGGCGGCGAAGGCGCTGGAGCCGAAGCCCGAGCAGGAGCTGTCGCTCCAGCACATCCACGCCCCGGCCGTCTCCGTGCGCGAGCAGGCGGAGCTGGTGGCCGACCGGCTGCGCCGGACGGGCACCATGACGTTCCGGGCGCTCGTGGGTGACTCCCCGGACATGCCCACGACGGTCGCGCGCTTCCTGTCACTGCTCGAGCTCTTCCGGGAGGGCGCGGTCGCGTTCGACCAGGTCACGCCGCTCGGCGAGCTCTCCGTGCGCTGGACCGGTGGCGAGCTCGACGAGTTCGAGATCGATGAGTTCGAGGGCGCACCACCCGAGCCCGACGAGCCGGAGGCGGCGGCCGAGGACCAGCCAGGACCCGAGCAGGAGAACCACGATGACTGAGACCGAGACCCTCGACGTGGAGGTCGCCGAGCTGCGCCCGGCGCTGGAGGCGCTGCTGATGGTGGCCGACCAGCCGCTCGACGTCGCGACCCTGGCGTCGGCGGCCGGCCACCCGGTGGTGGCGGTCGACGAGGCGCTGGCCGACCTCGCCCGGGAGTACGACGAGCAGGGCCGCGGCTTCGAGCTGCGCAACGTCGCGGGCGGCTGGCGCTACTACACGCGGGAGGCGTACGCCGCGGTGGTCGAGGGCTTCGTGCTCGACGGTCAGCAGGCGCGACTCACCCAGGCGGCACTGGAGACGCTCGCGGTGGTCGCCTACAAGCAGCCGGTCTCCCGGGCCCGGGTCTCGGCGATCCGCGGCGTCAACGTCGACGGCGTGATGCGCACCCTGCTGACCCGCGGCCTGGTCGAGGAGGCGGGCCACGACGGCGAGCACGGCGCGACGCTCTACCGCACCAG
>Ga0299913_10001718_pt1 | contig 16563 bp, 10 predicted proteins | sample RVTome_9_FD_201360 | JGI IMG/M metagenome (GOLD analysis project Ga0299913, IMG submission 201360) | Soil microbial communities from uranium-contaminated site in the Upper Colorado River Basin, Wyoming, United States - RVT155D38 (version 2) ... | reverse complement strand
TTCCCGCGCGAAGATGTCGAAGTGCTGCCAAATGGCGAGACAGCTTCCCTGATCGCCAGATATCGCGGTGACGGATCTTCAGGAAAGGCGCCAATTCTTTTCCTGGGCCATATGGATGTCGTCGAGCCGCGGGCCGAAGACTGGGAGCGGCCACCTTTCAAGCTGACCCGGGATGACACCTATTTCTATGCGCGTGGCACCATCGACAACAAGTTCGGCGTTGCACAGCTGACCTCGACTTTCATTCGCCTGATGAAAGAAGGCTTCGTACCGAATCGCGACCTGATCCTGGTTTTCTCCGGTGACGAGGAAAGCGGCATGGTGACCACTCGCCAGCTCGCCTACGAGCGCGAGGACCTTGCCGAGGCTGAATTCGCATTGAACTCCGACGCGGGGGGCGGCGATCTGAATGTGGATGGCAAGGCGCTGGTCTATAACATCCAGGCGGCGGAAAAGACCTACGTTACCTGGGAGATGACAGCGCGCAACTCCGGAGGCCACAGTTCAAGGCCGCGACCAGACAATGCGATCTATGACCTCACTGACGCGATCGGCAAGATACGAGCCCACCGCTTCCCGGTGCGCTGGAACCCCATGACACTGGAGTTTTTCCAGGTGACGGGTGAACAAATGGGTGGTGAGCTCGGCGACGCCATGGTCCGGTTTGCGAAGAACCCCGAAGATACAACGGCGTCGGATCGACTTGCCGTTGAATCGTCCTACGTTGGCACAACCCGAACGACATGTGTCGTTACGATGTTGCGGGCAGGTCATGCCGAAAATGCGTTGCCACAATCTGCCACGGCGACTGTCAATTGCCGCATCTTCGTCGGCGTACCCGCCGCTGATGTCCTCCAAACACTGCAGCAGGTCGTTGGTAACGATGCGATCGAGTTCAAGGAAATATACGCCCCCGTTGAAAGCCCGGTTTCGGAGCTGCGCGAGGATGTTCGCGCTGCCATCAGCGAAGCAGTGCAGGGGCGCTACCCTGGCGTAAGAATGATTGCCTATATGGAATCGGGCGGGACAGACGGCATGCATTTTCGCCGTGCGGGGATTCCCACATGGGCGGCGAGCGGCATTTTCATGAATCCGGACGAGATGTTCGCTCATGGCCTGAACGAAAGAGTGCCCATCAGAACGTTTTACGACGCCCTGGATCACTGGACCATCATAATCAAGGAGCTTACGGGCGACTGAAGTGAGCATGAAGAAGACTTGGCCTCACTTGCTGCGGAGTGCCGAGATCTCGAAGCCGCGGCAGCACGTCGAGCGCGACGAGGTGGCCGATCCATGGCTACATGGATGTCGCCGACGGCACAGATGAACACCTGTACGTTACACGACGACGGTGAAATCAGGCTTAAATCCGGTGCGGCCGTACTCTCCCGGATAACCTCTCGGGTTGCAGACAACCCGGGGCTGGAACAGCTCGTAGTCACACGGATCGTGTGTGTGACCGTGGATCCACAGTTCCGGCCGATAACTTTCAATCACACTCCAGCCGGCTCGCGAATGCCGGGTTCAGGGGATCGTTCGCGTAGCGCGGAGCGATTGACTTCAACGCCGAGGGTGAAGTCGAACGTGGTGGCGATCACCACCAGACTGGTTCATCAGCGTGCCGCCGGCGGCCAGGCTTCCCTGGTGTTTGAGAACGAGAAAGAATAAATTGCGGTCGACGGCGCACTTCAAGCAACGCCCGGGCGGCTTGCCGACTAGCGTTCCCTATCTGCATCATGGGTTACCCGTGCTCGTCGAGTCGTAGCGGTTTCCGCTGTCAACGGGGATGCTGCCGACGCCCCGGTCGTGGGGCACGCCGACGATGACCGAGCCGGTGCACGACGAAGAGCCATCGGTCGCCTCGTACTCGACCTGATAGATCCGGCCGTCGCCGAGCCCGGAGCGCTCCCGGCGGAGCGAGACGCCGCCGGAACCGTCGAGGATGGCGTCCGGCGCGGTATCGCCGTCTCCGGTCCAGTCGACCGGCTCGTCCTGGAAGACGGCGGTCACGTGAATCGCCGCGTCGCTCCCGTCGGCGGTTTCGATGCCGACGATCTCGATCGGCTCGAGCTTGTGGTTCGGTGGCCAGAGCGTGGCGGGCCTCGCCACGGAGTAGCTGCAGTCGAGCCGCGGCGGGGTGCCGTCGCAACTGGTCTCCCCCGGAACGACATCGATTGTCCGGCGCTCGGAGACGGAGTTGGCATCGTTGTCCGTCGCCACCACGAGCACGCTCCGCGGGCCCGGGCAGAGGAGCAACGACACGGCGAAGGAGACCTCGCCCGGATCCTCGGGGTTGCCCGTCGCGACGAGCCCGGCCTGGATTCCGTCGACCGTGACCGAGACGACCTGTACGCCGTCGGATGCCGTGCCCTCGACCAGCACCTGCCCTTCCGGCACCACCGAACCCTCCTCGGGAGACGTCACCGTGACTCTGAGATCGGGGAAGACGGGATGGAGAATGGCCGGGCCCCGCTGCACGACCGAATCCGGGAAGGGCAGGTCGCGATCGAAGATGGCGCAATGCGCAATGAGCTCCCCATGATCGGTGGGCTGGAGTAAGCCGCACGCGGCGTCCGGATCCAGCAGCAGCTCCTCGATCGGATACGCCACCCCGCCGTCCCAGACGAGCTCGGCCCCCGGCTCGTTGTCGGCGAAGGCCGCGCCGCCGTAGATCCGCCCCGACCCGTCGATCGACGACGCCAGGCAGTCCGAGGGAACCCCCGGGACGAATTCCGGGCAGGGGAGCTCGAGCGGCTCGGAAAACCGGTCCGGCCACTGGAGAGCGGAATGAAACTGCTGCCTCGGCCCGCCGAGGATCGCCCCGGCGTCGTTGATCCCCAACGCCGCGATCCCGTGCACGAGTGCCGAACCCTCGTCGGGAAGCGGCAGGAGGACGATGCCTTCGTCCGCGGTCCATGCGAAAGGCCGGCGCCCGGAAGCCTCGGAAGTGGTGCGGATCGTTCCGACGACCACGCGCCGATCGTTGACCTCAACGGAGTCGAAGGGCACCACGTGCTCGGTACCGAGCACGGGATTCCAGAGGATCCCCCCGGTAGGCCCGCCTTCGTCTTGCCACGGAACCGGCCGCAGCAGGACGTCGCCGTGGTTGTTGAGCAAGCGACGACTGAAGGACTCCGTAACGTCTGTCGGATCTGCAGGTCCGAAGCTGATCGCGCCGGTGGTCTCAGCCCGGAAGACCATTTCAACCTCTACCGGATCCGGGAAAAAACCGAATCGTGCGTGCCAAACCAGATGTCCGACGTCGTTGACACCCACGGCTCCGGCACCGCCCGGGCCGCTATCAAGCTCCTCGAAGATGTCGACCGCCCCGCTATCGCGGTCGAGACGAAAGGCGAAGCCCGTCCACGCCCGCGGATCGGGATCCTCGAAGTCCCACACGCTTCCGACGACATAACGTCCGTTCCTGCTGATCTGGTATCCCCTGACCTGCCCCCCCGGCTCGAGCGTGCCGCCCGCGGGCAGCACCATCCCGGGCGCCTCGATCGCCTCACGGTCGAGAAACTCGATCTCGTAGCGGACCTCCTGCGCCCCGACGGCGCCGGCGAGCAGGACCGCCGCGAGAAGCGGGCGGGAGGCGCTACGGGGCGAATCGGGCCTGTCGTTTTTCTGCATGCGTGCTGCCTGGGCGATCAACAATAGTCTGTGAGTAGCCTGCGCGGAGGCCGCGGCAAGCGCATCGACAGAACGGATGATTTTTCGGTTGAGTCGACGATGCTTCTTATCGTCGATATTGATGAGGAGGCTAGTGTTGGGTACTACTACTGGGAACTACTGATATTCAGGGGCCCGCGTTCTCTAATAGACTAGACGTCTCGGTCGACCTTCCGCCCGACCGGATCGAGTATGAACCGAATGGAACCTACCCACTTCCCCTCTTCGGACCCGGGGGCTACGCGCGATAAGGAAAGCAGCGATGCCGGCAGCCGCGAACTCAAACGCTGGCGTGGTTTCATCGGAAAGCTCGCCTGCGAGCAGCCGCTGCGCGACGTGATTCTTGCGTCCTGGAACCGATCTTCGGGCGCCGGGCTCGAGCGGCATGGTCCGATCTCGTTTCGCCGCGTTACAGACGAGCAGCTATCGGCCGCTCTGGCCGAGAACCGCGAGCTCGTGGAGGTGGCAAGGGCGCACTTGGAATGGATCTCTGCATTCATGTCCAGTGTCGAGCACGTCGCCTACCTGACCGACCGCCACGGCGTGGTCCTCTACTCCGTCGGAGCCTTGCAGGACGGAAGAAGTTTCTGACCCGGTGCCATTAAAGCTGTTCGTTGACCAGGTACAAGGCGCCGTCGAGAAAGCGATGCGCAAGGCTGCGCCTCGCCCACGATTCGCTCGTGAGCTCCACACAGTGCTCGGCATCACTCGCGAAGATCGTTTCCAGCTTTGCGGCAAGCACCGGATCGTGGAAGCCGAGCGTGATCTCGTCGTTGATCTCGAAGGAGCGATCGTCGAAGTTGCTCGACCCGATTGCTGACCAGCAACCATCTATGGTCATAACCTTCTGATGCAACAGTGTTTTCTGGTACTCGTAAATGCGCACGCCGTGAGCCAGAAGCTTGCCGAAGTTGTGATGGGCGGCGTGCTGCACAACGGGCATATCCGATGCCTCGGTAGAGGGGGACATCACGCGCACGTCGACTCCCCTCTCAACCGCCTGCGCGAGAAGGTCGATACCTTGCGGATCCGGCAGGAAGTAAGGATTTTGAATGAGGATTCGCGTGCGGGCGCAGCAGATGACCAGGTGGTGCAGAATCTTTACCGCCGACGCAGAACCCAAAGGCGTGATGCGCGCAACGTGGATTGGAATGCCGCCTTCGCTTCCGAGTCCGGGGAATACGTCATCGCCGAGAAACAGCTCGCCCGTGGTCACCACCCAGTTCTCGCTGAATGTGGACTGGACCGCGTGCACGACCGGTCCCCGTAGGCGCACAGAGATGTCACGGAAGTGCTCTTTGTCTTCCGCATCCCCAAGCCAGTTATCGACGATGCAATGCCCGCCGACGTAGGCAACGCGACCGTCGATCACGACGAGCTTGCGATGATCTCTGGTATTGAAACGGCCGATCGCGCGCAAGCCACTCGGGTGGAAGGCAGCGAACGCGCAGCCGGCTTCATCGAGCCGACGACGGGCGTCCGAGCCCATGTCCTTGCCCCCTCTCGCGTCCACCAGAACGCGCACGCAGACTCCGGCCCGGCTGCGCTCCGCCAGGGCCTCGGAAATTCGTCTGCCGAGCTCCCCCTCCTTCCAAAGAAAAGTTTCGAAATGAATCGAGTGTTGCGCGATGCGAATATCGGCCAGCAGAAGATCGAAGAATTTGCCGTTCTCCACGATCTCGGCGGAATTGCCCCCGATGAGCTGACCGTGTGTCAGACCGGTGACGGTAGGCAAGAGATCGGGCAACGGCGTATCGGTCCGCATGCGAAAGCGAGGATCGCGCCGATGCTTCAGCGACCAGATGACCAGTCCGAGCCCGAGTACGAGCAGCACCAGGAGGCCCAAGAGCCAGACGGGAACGGCGAGCGAATTGTCGAACGCAGGCATGCGAACATCGTAACCTATCGGTGGGCCCATCCTGCCGTCGCGGGCAGCGGATTCTGTAGCGGGCGAGCCGTGACGTCCGCCATGGCGGGATCGTCTTGGACGAGAACGTCCAGCCGCCGCATCATGCGCGCTCCTCCATCGCCGGCAGGCTGAGCCACGGCGTCGAAGAACAGCTCGGCTTCGAGCCAGAGGACCTGAGCGCCTTTGTGCGCAAGCAGATCGCTTTCGAGCAGTACGCCAGCCTGCTGCGCGTCAGGTTGCGCGGGATATCGGATGCTCGTCCGGCAGCAGGCCCTTTCTCGCCGCGTAGCGGACGACCTCTGCCGTATTGTGCAGACCGAGTTTGGTCATCATGTTGCTGCGGTGGTTATTGGCAGTTTTGGCGGCAATTCCCATGATTGCGGCTATTTCCCGGCTGGTCTTTCCTTCGATTACAAGGTGAAAGACTTCCCGTTCGCGATCGGTCAGCGAGCCGTACGGATCGACGGCGATTTTCACCGGTCGCTGGAACTGCTCGGCCAGTATCCGGGCCGCCTGCGGACCGAACCAGGTCTCGCCACGCGCCAGCCGTTCGATGGCCGCAGTCAGTTCGGAGGACGCACTGTCTTTGACCAGATAGCCGCAAGCGCCTGCCTTCACAATCGGCACGATGTACTCCTCGTCTTCATGCACGGTCAGCACCAGCACACGCACTTGCGGCAGAGCTTCGTTGATACGCCGCACCGCTTCCAGCCCATTGAGGCGTGGCATGGTCAGATCGATAATCACGATATCCGGTCGCAGACGGAGCGCCTGTTCGACCGCGGCGACTCCATCCGCTGCTTCGGCAACGACCTCGAAGTGCGGCGCGTCGCGGAGAATGCGCACGATACCTTCGCGAACGATGCGATGATCGTCAGCCACCAATATACGAATCGGACGTGTCATTCCTGCGCTTCCGGCAATACGAGCGTCACCATTGTCCCCTCGCCGGGTGCGGATTTAATCCGGAGATGACCCCCGAACAGTGCGGCGCGATCGCGCATGCCGCGCACGCCGAAGCCCCTGCCATGCGCGGCCAGCACGGCATCGGCATCGAAGCCGCAGCCGTTGTCTACGACCGCTACCCGCAGCTTGCCGGACTGCCGCTCTATGTCGATACTCGATTGGCTCGCACCGGCATGTTTGACAATGTTGGTGAGGGCTTCCTGTACGACGCGAAACACGACGGTCTCAGTCTCCGCATCCAATTCAATATCACCGGGGAAGGCCAGGGCAACATCGAGGTCGCTCGATTCGCTGGTCGTTCGCGTCAGCCAGCGCAACGCAGCGCCGAGTCCCAGGTCGTCCAGCACGGAAGGCCGCAGCGCACGGGACAGACGCCGCACCTCCGTCAATGCGGCCTGTGCCAGCGTGACGGCCTCGTTCCGATCCGCCGCTGCAGCGGCACTCGCGGAGTGCTGCAGTTGATTGATCAGCGCCGTCAGTATCTGACCGAGTCCGTCGTGCATTTCCAGCGCGATGCCGCGGCGCTCTTCTTCCTGCGCCCGCCATGCCGCCTTGGCAAGCCGTCGAAACCGATATTCGCCTTCGGCCAGATCCCGCACGAGCCGTTCGTTTTCCGCGGAGATCTGTCGCACCCGTTCGACGATTTCGCCAAGTGCGGGCTGCGCGTCCGCGCTCCATGAGTCCTGGTCAGCTTTCATGGTCTCCGCCCTGACGCCGGAGTACCAGACGCACGATCGGCAATTGCTGGAACGCGCGTCTCTGTCCTTCGGTTTGTGCATTGATCGCACGCTCGATGCCGGCATCTGCGAGCTGCCATTCGCTGGCCGCTTCGTCTGCACGGCCCTGAGCCTGCAGCGCCTGGGCGAGCAAGGCATGCAGCCAGTAGGCGCCATGTGATCCGCCGGCATCGGTCCGCAACGTATCTCGAAGCACGCCGACGGCGGCGTCGAACTGCCGCCCGGCGAGAAAAGCCCTCGCCAGCGCAATGCCGGACTCGAGCGTCAGCTGACCGTGCCCGATGCGAGTTGCCGCCTCCTGAATCGCTCGGAGTTCGTCGATACTCGCGGCCCACTCGTCGCGATCATCGACGTCGCCGTTGCCGTGCCGGCTCGTTGTCAGTGCCAGGCGTGCCCGAAGGACGGCCACTGGGTCGCCGCTCGCTTCGGCTTCACGCAGGCCTTCCCGGAACGTGCTACCCGCCCTTTCTCCATCGCCGATCGCATCGTAGTAACTGCCTTCTATTCTGAGCTGTAAGGCGCGCCGTGCCGAATTGTCGTCGTTCTCCATCAACGTCTTCGCCCGTTCGATGGCCGCGGCAGCCTCCTGCCACATTCCGGCATCCAGCAACAGCTGGGCTTCAAGCAGCGTAAATTCCGCCAGCCCGCGCCAGTCCCCGAGCTCGCCGAGCTTGCCGAGCGCTTCGCTAAAGGATGCCGTGGCAACAGCATATCGGCCCTGCAGATGACGCACGCGACCGATGTAACCCTCGGCGATGGCCTCGGCTTGTGGATCGCCTATGTCACGGCTGATCCGTAGCGTCTCAAGCAACGCCGCCAACGCGTCGTCATAGCGGCCGCGGGCCATATCAAGGATGCCCTTTGTCTGGCTCGCGAGCATGACGCCTTCGAGGTTACCGGTGTCGTGGTAGGTATCGAGCGACTGCTTGTTGAACACCGCGGCGTTATCGTACTGCCCGAGCAGGTAGTACGCGTAGCCTATGTTGTTATAGCTCTCGGCCAGCGCACGCTGGTCGCCCAGGTCCCGGCGCACCCGCAGCGCTTCACGGTAATGCGAGAGCGCTGCCTCGTAATTGCCGCGTCGCTCTTCCAGAAAGCCGAGTTCGTTTTCAAGGTTGGCGACGGTCCAACGGTCCCCGATACCCTTGAGCTTGTCGCGCGCGGCCGAGAGCCCCGTGTGCGCATCCTGGTAGCGGCCGCCTTCCAGGTCGATGCGCGCCAGATTGGCCAGGACCGCCGCCTCGCCGCGGTCGTCTCCGATGCGCCGGCGCAATTCCAGCGACTGGCGATAATACGTGGCTGCGTCGTCGAGGTTACCAACTTGTGCCTGCGCGATGCCGAGTGCATTGAGCACATCCGCTCTGCCCTGCACATTGTCGAGACGGTTTTGAATGACCAGCGCTTTTACCAGATAGTCGTCCACGGCGCGCTGCGCGTCGCCCTGCAGAATGGAGAATTTACCGAGCAGGTACCAGGCGCTGGGATGGTCCGGGCTGGCCTCGACGACCTGTTGCAGGGCGGAGATTGCGTCCTGCAGCCGGCCTGCGTCTCCATATACCTCACCGAGCATGAAACGCGCCTCGCTGTCGGCGGGAATCTCGCGCAACAAGCCCTCCAGCTCACGAGCCGCGTCGTTCGGGTTGCCGCTCAATGCCGCCCGTCGCGCCCGGATCAGTGCCCCGGCGCGACCGTAACTGCCGTCGAGCGCCGCGACCGCCTTGTCCGCCGCAGTAATTGCTTCCTGATCCCTGCCGAGAGCGGCCAGTGCCTGCGCCAGCCGGTCCCAGGCCAGCGCGAATTTCGGCGCGCTCCGCACCACCGCCTCCAGCGGCTCGATGGCATCCAGCGCATTGCCGCGCGACAGCTGTTCGACGCCGCCGGTGTACGCCGCGAGGCTGTCGGCATCGATGGCCGGCAGCATCGCCTCGTTTTGCACAGGCTGGAGGTCGAAGCTTGCGAGCAGCCCGGCCGCCAGGGCGCCGACCGCGTCAAATACTTCCGCGGTATGCTGCAGTTCGAAGTGCGTTCTATACAGGAACTCGCCCGAATCCGGGCGCAGCAGGCGTGCATCGAGACGATAACTGTCATTGATTTGCTGCAGTCGTCCGCTCACCAGATAGTTTGCATCCAGAAGGTCGCCGAGGAGTTCCTGATCTGCCGGCGTCAGCTTGCCCACGGTCAATTTCAGATCGCGCAAGGTCGAATTCACACGCTGGCTGGCGACGACGCGAAGTTCCGTGCTTGCCGCGAGTTGCTCGGACAGCAGTTCGGCAAGCGCATACGAAATACTCCCGACATCTCCCGTTTGCACCGACACTTCGAACGGCAGCACTGCGATCGGCTGCGTGTCGGCTGACGCTGACTGCTGCGCCGGTGATTCCGTTCCGACGCCGTTCCATAGCGACCACAGAAGCAATGCGCCGATAAGCGCTGACACCAGTGCGGCCGCTGCCGGTAGGCGCGCCGGCAGGCGCCAACGTCTCGCGGCATGGCGATCACGCAAGTCGGCAAGAAGCTCGTCCGCGCTCTGGTAACGGTCGGCGGGCTCCGGCGCGAGGCAGCGCTCGATGATGCGCCGCATGGCGGGTGTCACGTCGGCGTCGCAGGCGGCGATATCGCCGGTTCGCGCCAGTGTCCGCTGCGCCAGCACTTCTTCGGCACTTTCGCCGCTGAAGGGACGGCCGCCAGTCAGCATCTCATAAAGCAGCAGTCCCAGCGCGTACAGATCGGTACGGCCATCGACCGGTTGCCCGCGAGCCTGTTCCGGCGACAGATAGTCCAGCGTACCGACGATCTCGCCGGCGCGCGTCAGACCGTCGGAGCGCAGGGAGCGGGCAATGCCGAAATCGGTCAGATAGGCCCGATCCGTACCGATCAGCACGTTCGCCGGTTTGACGTCGCGATGCACGACTGCCGCGCGATGGGCTTCCCCAAGCGCTTCGGCAAGATCCGCTGCGATGGCGACGGCGCGATCCTCGTCGAGAGGCCCGGCGCTCTCGAGCATTTGCTTGAGGGAGCGTCCTTCCACATAGTCCATGGTGATGTAATACATTTCACCGGACTGACCAATGTCGTGGATGCGGACGACATTTCGATGCGAAATCTGACGCGCGAGAATCAGCTCGCTGCGAAATCGCTCGAGACGCAGCTCACTGGTACCGCCTTCCGTGCGCAACACCTTGAGTGCGATGTCGAGGTCGAGTTGCACATCGCGGGCAAGATACACCATGCCCATCGCGCCAACGCCGAGCAGCCGGACTATTCGGTAGCGGTCGGATACCAGCGTATCGGCCGGCAGTATGCGACCCGTGCCAATTGCGGTTCGTGTGGCATCCATCGTCAACCGGGGTCGCCTGCGGCGGCGACAGCAGGTTTTTCCGGCAGAGCGCCGCGCTCGAGTTGCGGCAGATAGCGTTGCAGTTCATCGACTAGAGCCTTCACGGGGCGACGAGCCGGGTCCAGCTCGGCCGGCAGCATGCTGCTCAGATCGACAATATCCTCACGCAACCGCGCAACCCCGATGACCAGCGCGGCATGATCCGCAAGCGCCTGCAGAATCTCGATGTCGAGTTCGCTGAAGTGCTTGCCTGGTTGGCAGCTGTCGACATAAATAACGCCGATTACCTGTGCACCGACGCGCAGCGGTAACGAGGCAAGCGCGGAAATTCCGCCGCCGACGATGCTCGCCTGCGCGCTGAGCAGCGGATCACGACGGACATCGCTGCAGACGACCGAACGATTCTCTGCAAAAGATTTGGTCACCACGCTGCGGCTGCCTCCGAAATCGGCGCCGACTGCCGGATGACTGACGCTTGCGCGAAACTCCCCGGCGGCCTCCTTCAGCATGATGAACCCACGTCCCGACTCTGACAGCTCGACAAAGGATTCGAGGACGCGTCGCAATAGTTCGTCGGATCTCATTGAAGGCTGCAGGTCGCGACTCATTTCGATCGAGGTGCTTAAGCGTTCGGCAAAGAGCAGCCGATCTGCTTCGATGGACTCCGGCGACACGCAATCATAGCGGGCCAGCACAGCGCCGAACTCGATCCACTGAGTGTCGCAGAGGCTGCACTCACTGATTGCCCTGCCGTCGATCAGCGTGCCGTTCTTGCTGGACAGATCGGACAACCGCCACGAATCGGCCATGTGCTCGAGTTTCGCGTGTTGCCGAGACAGGCGGTCGTCGTCGATGTATATTGAGCAGCTGTCGTCGCGGCCAATGATGTAGTTGCGAGTTTGTTGCAGCAGAATCTGCCGGGATGGCCGATCGGGCTGAAAAATAGTCAGGCGAGCAAGCATCAGCCAGCTCTCGGGTGATCAGGAACTGTTGGTGGCGAGCGCCAGACTGAAACGCAACGTACCTGCAGCGGCTCTCAACTCGCCGGCGACATTCTCCAGATTTTGCGTCGCGCTCCATACACTGGGGATCGATCCGCTGTGGTTCGTGACCGCGTCGGCGAATGCCTCGATCCGCGTTATTGCCGTCACCAGCGAAGTCGCTGCGAACGCGGTTTCGACACCTGCCAGCAGACTGGACAGCTCATCATAGACGGCCACGTCCATGCTCGGCGCGTGACCGTCGAGCAGCGTTCGCAGGTACTGCAGTTTGTCGGCGGCGGCGTCGGTGGGCGGGCGTGTATCGATCGCAATGATGAATTCGGAAAAGTTGCCCTTCGTCCCGCCGCTCCGATAGCTTCCCGCATGGTTCAATACTGTGATGTCGCGGAACGCGCCGCCGCCCGGTGCGGAAAAGAGACGCAGAGGCGACCCGGCAGCGAACTCGAGGTCGTGCGTGTAAAGCTCTACCAAGACCGTGCCGCTGAAGCTCAGGCCGTGCGCCGGGTCCGGTTCGATACGAACGAGCATCGGAAACGCTGCGGGCACGCCCCCAACCGCCTTTCCAAGCCTCTGCAGCAGAGCCGGATCCAGTGGATTAACCTGAACTGCGCTGACACCAAGACTCAAGGGACTGAGTCCGACGACATCTTCGAAGGTCACCGTCAGCTTCGCCGAAGCGCCGCCGGGGAGTTGCAGGTCCGCGGTGTAGACATCCTCAGTGACCGATGCGTTGACTGGCTCCTGCGCTTGCGCGGCAGGCATCGTGCCCGGCAGATTGAGCACCCCGAGGATCGCTGTGAGCGTCAAGAACCGCATCATGAAACCGAACCCTCGGAAGGCGCGCTGTCGCAAGCGGAGATGCCGAAGCATAACATTAAAGAATATCGGCCACAATTTTCCTTATATTTCAAAAATTTGGAGCCTCGTGACGACGCCTTTGGGCAGCGTCAATTTGCCGGACCGGTTCCGGCGAGAGCGCGTCGGATGTGGACGGACGCTCAGAGTCGTGAGGCAATCGCCCCGGTCGACCTGAGGAATTGATCCCATGGACTGGGTCCGGATCGCGGGCGACGATCGCAGGATTCGTCGCGATCGAAAGCGACTCCCGTCTGCCGGAGGAAATCAGAATGTACAGCCGTGATGCCCGCTCTCGCACCCGGCGCCTGCCGCCCGTGCTGATAACTCTCGCCCTATCGATGCTGCCGGCCGCTAACCCGGCGGTTGCCGACCTGCTATCGTCAGCCAGTACACCCGGGCTTGCGCGGCTTCTCGCGGTTTACGACGGCAACATGCAGACCCGCGGCATCGCAACTTTTGACTCGGCTCCCACCGCCGCGCAAGTAACGGCTCTGCAGAATCTCGGTCTGGCTGCGCAGCCAATGCAGCGACTGCCACTCGCGCTCGTTCACGGCAGCGCCGCCGCGATGCAGGGGGCGGTCAGCGCCGGAATCGCCAGGGACGTGTATCCCGAGGAGCGGATCGAACTCTTCGATACCGCCTCGTCGGACGCAATCGGCGCAGCAGCGTTGCGCGCGTCAGGTCTGACGGGCCACGGCGTCACGGTGGGTGTCGTGGACAGCGGCTGCGATGCGAGTCATCCGGACCTCGCCGACCATGTTACGCACAACGTCAAGCTGATCAGCGGCGAATATGCAAACCTGCGCCCGGACGGTTCCAACACCATTGTCGTACCTTTCGAGATGGGCCCATACCAGAACAGCGATCTTGGCAGCGGGCACGGTACGCATGTTGCCGGCATCATTGCCGCCGACAGCACCACCGATCCTGAAGGCGGTCGCCTCGGTGTCGCGCCAGACGCGGATCTCGTCTGCCTGGCCGTCGGCGAAGTGCTGTTCACGACCGCGGTGGTGACGGCGTACGATCACCTGCTCGACCAGCCGGACCTCTGGGGTGTGGACGTCATCAACAATTCCTGGGGCAATTCCTATCGGCAATTCGACCCTCGCGATCCGGTTAACGTCGCGACGAGAGCGATAGCGGACCTTGGTGTGGTGGTCGTGTTTGCCGCCGGCAACAGCGGCGATGGAAATGCGGAGATGAGTCTCAACCCGTTCAGCCAGGCGCCGTGGGTGACGTCGGTGGCGGCCGGCAGCCTCTCTCACCAACGCGGGGGTTTCAGCTCCAACGGTCTCAGGTTCGATAACGCGGAAGCTGTGCAGGTGGGTGCCGGGGGACACACGGTGTTCGCGGGCGATCGGATCGGCATCTACCATCCGGATGTCACGGCGCCCGGCGTCAGCATCTCCTCCACCTGCGGCACTGCGGGCGCCGCAATCCTGGCTTGCCCGCCCTACGGCAATCGCTCGGCCTCGGGTACGAGCATGGCCTCACCGCACGTAGCGGGGGCCGCCGCGGTACTGCTACAGGCCAACCCGCAACTGACGTCCAACCAACTGCGCTCGGCGCTGCAGGCCACGGCAACGCCGGTCCTGGCCGGCGACGGTAGCGCCTTGCCGTTCTGGCAGGCCGGTTTTGGCTACGTGGATCTGGAAGCCGCAGTCGCGCTGGCGGGCACCAGGAACTGGGCCAAAGCGATCTCAAAGGCGCAAGCGCGGGCCGATGCCCGAGTCAGGGATGCCGACGGCTTCGCGGTGGAGCGCTCCGACTTCTGGACTTACGATGCACCGCGGGTAGCGCTGGGCGGCAGCGATCAGCGCCGCTTCGCCACTGCTGTGCCGGACAACGTGACCCATCTCAAGGTCACGCTGTCGCACCCGTCCGGTGCCGCGCTCGGCGAAAACCTCATGAATTACACGGTAACGGTGCGCGATGCCTCGGGCCAGTTGCTCGCCACGACTACGGAAGCGCCTACGGGTGCCGGGACGGCAAGCGCGTTCATCGATCTGGGATCCTTCGAGGTACCACCGGTTACATACGGAGCGTTCACCTTCGACGTCAGCGGCGAACTGGCCGTCTCCGATCCGGATACTCTCGACAGCGAATCGCTGCTCGGCCGCATGGTGACATTGCAGGTCGCACAGTTGCGGGCCAACTGACCGCTTCCCGAGAAGGCCCGCTGGGCAAAACACCCTAGCGCCTCTGAGGCGTTGTCCCGATGTTGCAGGATGGGGAAAAGCGCGAGACTCCAGTGCCTGTGCACCCCTCTTTGGAAACCGGGACAACCATGAAAATTCACACAAGGCGCAGGACATTGGCAGGCACTGTCGCGGCCGCGGCCGCGATGACAGTCGCCGCCGCAGTCGCGACAGTATTTCTGGCAACGCCGTCGTCGCAGCGCGCCGCCGCGGATCTCGCGGCCGGAGCCGCGGACGCTCACACCGACCCCGCGGCGCCGGTCGCAGCGCCCGACACCGGCGCCGTAGCGGCAGGCTCGGGCCAGCAGTCGGCCAGACCGATCGGCAGTTCGGCGATCGCCGCGTTGCGCGCCGAAGCCGACGGTGACGTCATCGTGCGCCACGATCGCTCAACCGCGGGCACGAGTCTGCTGCGCGCTGCAGACGGCGGCGATCTCTATCCGCAGGTCCAGAACCTGCCACCCGCGGGCAAGGCCGCCGCATTCCTCGAACGGCACGGCGCAGTATTCGGTATCCGCGACGTCGCCGAGGAACTGCGGATGCTCGAGATTCGCGAGGATCAATACGGGCACACGCGCGTGGCCTGGCAGCAGACGTATGGGGACCTGCCGGTGTTCGGCGCGGTCCTGCACGGTCACGTCAATCGGGATGGCCGGCTCACAGCGATTAATGGAAAGTTCGTGCCGGGCATCGATTTACCCACATCGCCCGTTGTCACACAGGCCGCTGCCGAGCAGGCCGCGATCGGCGCGGTAGGCGCGCAGCAACCGGCGCCGCAGAAGAGTCTGGCGCTGTCGGTGTCTTCCGCGGCGCTCGTCGTCTATCGCAACTTCCTGAGCCGCGGCACCGCCGGCACGACGCATCTCGCCTATCAGGTGCAGGTCACGCACGGCACCGCGGTGCGGGAGTTCGTGTACGTCGACGCAATAAGCGGCAAGATCGTCGATCAGATCAGCGGCATCCACGGCGTCAAGGATCGCCGCGTCTACGAAGCCAGTTACAACCCTGAGAATCCTGAATTGCCGCCGCCGGCGTGGCGCGAGGGCGACCCACGCCCGGCGATCGACCCCGCACACGAAGACGAGATCGCCGCGGGGGGCCACACGTATAACCTGTTTTTCAATCTCAGCGATGGCGGCTATCGTTCCTGGGACGGCAACGACGCACAGATGGTGACGGTCAATAACGACCCCACCATCATCTGCCCGAACGCAAACTGGAACGGCACATCGACGAACTACTGCAGCGGGACCTCGGCCGACGACGTCGTCGCGCATGAGTGGACCCACGCCTATACGCAGGAGACCAGCGGGCTCATCTACCAGTGGCAATCCGGCGCACTGAACGAATCGTATTCCGACATCTTCGGCGAGACCGTCGATATCATCAATAATCGTGAAGGTGTCGAAGGTACGGCGGCCATCGGCAACGACGGGCCACGCTCGCAGGACGAATCGGTATGCTCCGAGTTCACCAGCGAATTGCCGACCGGGGACCAGTCGATCCGCTGGCTGCTCGCAGAGGATGCGTTCGCGTTCAGCCCGCTGCCGCCCATCGGTGACGCCGCAATACGCGACATGTGGAATCCGGCCTGCGCCGGCGGCGCGGCGCTTCTCGGCGACCCCGGCCACATGAGTTCCGACAATTACAGTTGCTCTGCCGACGACGCCGGCGGTGTGCACACGAATTCCGCAGTCAACAACCGCGCCTATGCCATCCTTGTCGACGGCAACACGCTCGAACTCAGAGATGACGGCACACCGTTTTCGGAGCCGGTTACAGTGCAGGGGATCGGCCTGACGAAAGCGGCACACATCTTCTGGCGCGCCAACTCGGTGTACAACACACCGGGAACCAACATGGCCGAGAACGCCGACTCCCTCGA
>Ga0299913_10001717_pt1 | contig 16566 bp, 16 predicted proteins | sample RVTome_9_FD_201360 | JGI IMG/M metagenome (GOLD analysis project Ga0299913, IMG submission 201360) | Soil microbial communities from uranium-contaminated site in the Upper Colorado River Basin, Wyoming, United States - RVT155D38 (version 2) ... | reverse complement strand
CCGATCCGGATCTGTGCCGGGCGGGAGCTCGATGATGGTCGGCTCGGGCTGGCCGTCCTCAAGAAGGCGACCCCGGGCGAGATCCCGACGGTGATCGCGCGCGTCTTCTCGGCGCGCGCCGAGACCGTGCAGGGCCACCGCCAGATCGAAGGCATCGACGGCCTCGACGCCGCGCGCGTCGTGACGCTCGACGATCGCCCGTTCCCGCTCCAGGTGGACGGCGACTTCATCGGCGAGTTTCGCGAGGTCGAGTACCGCGTGGGGCCGCGGACGCTCAGTGTGCTCGGGTAGCTTCAGGGCTCCCACCTACGCCTAGGCTTACCTCTCCCGACAGGGGCTGTCGCCCGCGCTAGGTATGACATGACGCGCCTTCGTGAAGAGCTCGTTGCGTGGAGCGTTTCGGGCCGAGTCGCACTCGGCTTGTTTGTCGTGCCGTTCGTCGTAGCGATTGCCCTAGCCGTGCTTAGGGGCAGCGACCGCGGTCTTGCGTTCTCGCTCATCGGTGAAGACCACGTACTCGAGTGGCTCCAAGCCGTAGGCTTTGCGGTCGCGGGGATCTTCGGAGCGTTCGCTGCAGGCCTACTGCTTCGACAGGGGAATCGTTTCCCTGCGCTCGCCTACCTCCTGTTCGCGGCGGGCTGTCTGTTCGTAGCCGGCGAAGAGATCTCATGGGCGCAGCGGCTCATAGGTTTCGGGACGCCTCAAGTGTTGACCGAGCGCAATGACCAGGGAGAGACCACACTTCACAACGTCGGGCCGGTCGAGGAGTCGTTCGACCGCGCGCTGCTGGTGATCGCCCTATACGGCACGATCGCCCCCTGGGCGGTAAGCGTCCTGCGCCGCTCGTCGACTCTCTTCGTCCCACCTCTCTTTCTTACCTCCGCTTTTCTGATCCCCGTGGCTCACAAGCTCGCGGAGATGGTGGAGCTCGACGAGTTTCCTTACGACCAGTTCTACAACGAGGTCAAGGAGTTCTCGTTCGCATTCGGAATTGCGGCGTTTTCCGTGCTGAGCTGGCGGTTGCGCCGTCGTGGCGCAGTCAGTACGCGCCGTGGCCGCGCGCTACGGCAGGCAACGTCTTCATGAGGAGCTTCACATCGCCCCATAGGGACCAGTTCGTGACGTAGAGGTAGTCGAGGCTCACCATCTCCGAGAACGGGATGTCCGAGCGGCCGTTTACCTGCCACAAGCCGGTGACTCCGGGTGTCAGTGACAACCGGTGGCGGAATCGTCCCGCGACCTGTCCCGCCTCCTCCTCGATCAGAGGACGTGGACCGACGAGACTCATGTCCCCCACTAGGACGTTGTAGAGCTGGGGCAACTCGTCGAATGAGTAGCGCCGAAGGACGCGGCCGACACGCGGCACACGCGGATCCTCGCGGATTTTGAACATGCACACGTCGGTTTCGGCGTGCAGGTCCAGGCCGGCGACCTCGTGTTTGCGTTCCTCGGCGTCCGCATGCATGGAGCGGAACTTCCAGAGCGTGAACCGCTCGCCGTCGCGGCCGATCCGCGTCTGGCGGAAGAAGAGCGGACCGCGCGAGTCGAGTCTGATCGCAACTGCACAAACGACGAGCAGCGGCATCAGCACCACGAGCGCGATGGCGCTGGCCGTCATGTCGAGCGCACGCTTCATCACTTTTGCGGAGCGCCCGAGACGCGGCCGCGGCAGCGTCATGAGCGCCGCGCCCTCGAGATGATGCACGTCCACGCTGGCGCCGACCGCCTCGAACGGCGTCGGGATCACGTCGACCTGGATGCCGAGGCCTGTCAGGTGGTGCACGAGGTCATCGCGGTCGCCGGCGTAGCTCGACGCTCCGATGATCACGCGGTCGACATCGTACGTCTCGATCACGCCCTTGACGTTCACGCTGCCACCGATCACCGGTACGAACGCGAAGTCGTCGCTTCGCTCCGTCCGCGCGTCGAGCCGATCCACGTCGACGACCGCCACAACGTTCACGCCCGACTCGCGGTGGCGCATGATCTTGCGCACGATCGAGGCGGTCTGGGCGGTGGTGCCTAGAACCAGCGCGTTCTGCAGATACCAGAGCTGACGGCGGCCATATGCACGGGTTAGCGATCGACCTCCGACTGAAAGAACGCACACGACCCCCCACAGCAGCGCGAGCTGCTCGAGCCAGTTCACCGCGCCACGAGCGACGACCACGGCCAGCAACATGCTCCACGCCCACAGCGTCGTGACCCGGATGATCGGGCCGGCCTCTTCTGCAGCGTCGTGCTCGACCCGGTAGCTCCCCGCGTGGTAGAGGCCGCTCGCGTAGCCGAGGATCAGCCAGGCCGGGATGCTGACCGCCGCGAACGCTGCGAGCAGCGCGGCGGGCGTCGACTCGCCCCAGAACGCCCAGCGCAACAACTCGACGATCGCGAGCGCCAGGAGGAGGACGGCGATGTCCGTGCGAAACAGCAGCCGACGCAGGTGCGAGCCCCGCAGGTCGCGCGGACCCGAGCGCGGCACTGTGAAGGAGTCGGTGCGCAGCGCCGGCAGCGACGCCTGGACGGGCCGGAACCCGGTCAGGAGATTGACCGAGGTGGGCTCGACTGTCCGAGGTGCGGTCTGCGACATCCGTTCCGCGGGCCGTTCAGCGAACTGAGCGGTCCGTTCAGTGGGTTCAGTCGATCATGGGATTAGCAGGGCGTTTCGCCCATCGGACATCCGTCCACGATCCGAGGCGATGGGATAAAACGACGCGGTGAGCGCGCCCGGGAGGATGTGCGAGTGAAGACTGTGCTGGCCCGCCTGCTGGGAACCTCGCTAGCGACGCTTATCGACGTTGCGACGCGCTGGTCGAGCAGGCGCGCAGGTCTCGCGCTCGTGTACCACCGGGTGGGTGACCCTCAAGGGGCCCCTGCGAGGCAGCTCGTGCCCCAGCTCGGGACCGCCCTCTTCGAGTCGCAGCTGGGCTACCTTCGGCGCCGCTACCGTCTCGTGCGCGCCTCTGAGCTGCCGAAGGCGGTCAGGGAGCGCCGGCGTGGTCAGCGGTTTCCCGTCGCCGTCACCTTCGACGACGACCTCGACTCGCACGCTCGCGTCGCGATGCCGATCCTGCAGCGCCATCGCGTGCGCGCGACATTCTTTCTCTGCGGCGCATCGCTCGAGGCGCCGTTCACCTTCTGGTGGGAACGGCTTGAGCGAGCGTTCGACCCGTCGAAAGGCGGCGGGAGCATCCACGAGCTCGCCCGGGAGATCGAGGCGCTGCCGCAGGACGAGCGAGCCGCGGCCGCCGAGCAGCTGAAGACGCGAGCCGGCGAAGACCCTCCGGAGGCGGGCATCCGCCAGGAGCAGGTCAGCGCGCTCGCCCGCGCCGGCTTCGAGATCGGCTTTCACACTCTCCGGCACGACCCGCTCCCAGAACTCGCCGACGATGCCCTGCGGCGCGCGCTGACCGACGGGCGGCAGCGCCTTGCAGACATCGTCGGCGAGGAGATCGCGGGGATCTCGTACCCGCACGGGCGAGCGGACGCCCGCGTGGCCGCGGCGGCGCGGGCGGCAGGCTACACAGTCGGTTTCACGAATGCCCAAGAGCCGGCTCGCGACGGCACGGACCCGCTCCTGCTCGGCAGGCTGGAGCCGTCGTTCGGCTCGGCAGGGCACCTCGCCCTGCGCGTGGCAAGGGTGCTGCGCGCGGGTCAACGATAGATCTCGAGCCAGAGAGGCACCGGCGGAGCCCCGTGGCCCGACAGCCTGGAGCCGATCGCCATCGCGCGCTCGCCAGCCAATGCCCCGCCCGCGCGCAGCAGGCTCCCGGGGCTCCTGTGCGTAAGAGCGCCTTGGAAGTAGATGCGCGCAGCCGTCCAGCGTCGCCCCGCGCGACGATGACCGAAGGCGATGAAATGGACGAACCTGACCCTATCGAGCTCCACGCCCCTAGCGGCCCGAGCGGCGCGGTGCTTCGCGTCCAGGTACTCGAGCTCTCTCAGCAGGCCGCCTTCCTGCGCTACCAGCATGTTCGCGGAGTGACCGAGGTACGCGACGAGCGTCTCGTGCAGCGCGGCTGGGCGCTCCGTCAATGACAACCTGAGCCAGAGGTCCCAGTCCGCGAGCTGCGAGAGCTCCTCGTCGAAGCCGCCGACCAGATCGAGCAGCGCCCTCCTCACCACCACGTTGGACGACCCGCCCGGCATGACGTTTGCCTTGAGGAGCTCCAGCTCAAGGACGCCAGGCGACGGCGCCGGGAGATGCCGCACGACCCGGCGCGACTGGTCGAGGAGCACGCCGGCGGCATAGGCCCAGGACCTGTCTTCGGCGAGAGCGGCATCGAGCTGCGCCCGGAGCTTCCGGGGCGACCACAGATCGTCATCGTCGAGGAACGCGACCCACTCTCCCCTGGCCGCGGCGATTCCGCGATTGCGAGTTGCGGCCACGCCCAAGCACCGCTCGTTCCGCAGCACGCGCAGCCTGTCGTCCTTCAAGTCGTCGAGACGTCGCGGCGTCTCGTCGGTCGACCCGTCGTCCACGACGACCACCTCGACCAGCACGTCCTCTTGACCCAGCGCGCCCCGTACGGCATGGGAGAGCAGAGGCCACCTGTTCCTCGTTGGGATGACGACAGTCGCCTCAGGCGTCACGGGGATCACGCGACCTCCGGCTAGATTGCACGACGGCCTTGGACCTCCCAGGCTCGACAGTCATCAGCAGAACCCGCCTCAGGTACTTCCTCCACCGTGCGAGGGCACTTGGCCACCGGAACGCGCTCGGCTGGAAGCAATTCTGTGAGCTCGACTTCTGGCGTCGAGAGCTCGACAGCTATGTCGAATGGCACGAGGGGAGGCTGGATCACCTTTGGGGTGTCCCCTCCCCTCCGGAGCAGGCCAGAGTCAGAGGCCCGGATCCGAGACGCAACGCGGTCATGGCCTGGATCCAGACCATCGTCGACGAGGGATATCCGAGCCACCTGTTCCTCCCCAGAGACTACTTTCGGGGCGAGCGGATCCTGGACGTCGGCTGCGGGCCGATCCCCCTCGCGCTCGGTTTCGCCGACTGCGAGGTCTATGGCCTCGACCAGCTCGTGAGCGAGTATCGGACGCTCGGCTTCCCGATGGACGCCTATCCCGCCGGGGGCCGGATGACCTACGTAGAGGCAGGTGCAGAGGCGATGCCGTTCGAGGACGACTTCTTCGACGCCGTCATCTCCGTCAACGCCATCGACCACGTGGACGACCTCGGCGCGACGGCGCGGGAGATCGCGCGGGTGCTGCGTCCCGGAGGCACAATCCGGATCGAGGCCCACTACCACGCCCCCACGGTCATGGAGCCGTGGTCTATCGGCGACGACGACATCGTCCACCACTTCGGGGGGCTCGGCGTCCGGAAGGTGCGCGAAAGGCCGGTCGCCGAGCTTCCGTTGATCTACCCCGGCACCCCCGACAAGACTGAGAAGCTGGTCGTCTGGGCGAACCGGGACTAGCGGTCATGCCCGTTCCCCGCCCCGAACGGATCCGTATCGCTCGAGCCAGTCCGGCGCCGACAGGCCTTGGGTCGATCTCTCTCGCCGCCGTCGCCTCATCAGACGCTCCGCGAACACCGCGCCGGCCGCCCGGGCCAGGTTGCCCATGCTTCGATACGTGATGGCGCCACGCAGATAAGTCCTCGCGGCCTGGAGCCTTCGCCCGGCCCGGCGCTGGCCGTAGGCGACCCAGCGCGTGAACTCCACCCCGTCGAGCTTTCTGTGCTTCGCAGAGAGGTAGTGGAACTCCTCGAAGACGTGCTGCGTGTCAGCCACGAGCATGTTCTGCGGGTGCAACGAGTAGGCGACTAGCACTTCCTCGCACGCCGCTGCCCGCCCGGCAGCGGCGAGTCGAAGCCATAGATCCCAGTCCGCAAGCTGAGAGAGCTTTGGGTCGAACGCACCGACACGACGAACGAGATCAGTCCTCGCCATCACGTTCGATGCGCCTGCCGGGACCACGTTCGCGGCGAGCAGTAGCTGCGGGACCTGGCTCGGATCGGGCGCTCGCTCCACCTCGACGAGCCGTCCGTCCTCGTCGATCACGGCCGCCGATCCGTAGACGTAGGAAGCTCCAGCCACCGCAGCGGCATCGAGCTGAACCCGTAGCTTCCATGGCGACCAAAGATCGTCGTCGTCGAGGAACGCGACCCACTCGCCTCCAGCCTCCACTACTCCCCGGTTGCGAGCTTGCGACACGCCCAGCGCCGACTCGTTTCGGACCAACCTCAGTCGAGGATCGCCGTGGGCCTTCAGCTTGGCGGGTGTCTCGTCCGCCGACGCGTCGTCGACTACCACCACCTCGAGCCGAACGTCCCGCTGCTCCAGCACGGCGGTCAGCGCCCTCGAGAGGAGGCGCCACCTGCTGCGGGTCGGGATGACCACCGTCACCTCGGGCGGCGCCGCGTGATGAGCCGCTCGAGTCACCGGTAGAGCGCGAGCCACTCAGGCCCGGCGATCGTGTGGGGGGTTGCGACGTCGCCGCGCAGAGCGTGCACGGCCAGCTTGAGATTCCCGAGATCTCGCTGCCCGAGGGCCCCGGCGAGGTAGAGCATCGCGGCGCGGAACCGCCGGCCCGCTCTGGCATGGCCGGACGCCACCCACCGTCCGAACTCCAGCCGATCGAACTCCACCCGGCGAGCTGCGCTGAGGCTCCGATGCTTTGCGGTCAGATAATCCAGCTCCGCGTAGAGGTCGTACCGGTTCGAGGCCACCATGTTCGCGCGATGCTCGAGATAGCCGACGAGCGGCTCCGGACACGCCGCGGGTCGCCCGGCGGCCGCGAGCCGAATCCAGAGATCCCAATCGGCGAGCACGGACAGCGCAGGGTCGAAGCCACCCGTGGACTGCAGGAGCCCGGCCCTTGCTATCGCATTGGAGCAGCCTCCCGGCATGACGCAGTTAGCCAGTAGCTGGTCCCCGATCTCGTTCGGGTCCGGTGCGGGCTCCAGCCGGATGACGTCCCGCCGCTCGTCGAGGGCGACCGCCGCGGCGTAGACGAAGGAGGCGTCTTCCCCCGATGCCACGTCGAGCTGTGCCCGAAGCTTGCGGGGGGACCAGACGTCGTCGTCGTCGAGGAACGCGACCCACTCGCCGCGCGCCTCGGCGATGCCCCGGTTGCGGCTTGCCGCCACCCCACGCGACACCTCGTTGCGAAAGATCCGCAGGCGCGTGTCCTCGAACTCGCGAAGGCGCTCGGGGGTCTCGTCTGTCGAACCGTCATCGACCACGACCACCTCCAGATTCACGCCCTCCTGGCGGAGGGCACCTCGGAGCGCCAACCGGAGCAGCGGCCAGCGGTCGCGGGTCGGGACGACGACCGTAGCGTCTGGTGAGGTGCCCACCTGTCGAGCTAGCCGCCTGGCGGACGACGTGCGGTCAGAAGAAGGTTCATCGGAAGCGTTCGAGAGCCCGCGTGGCGACGCTCGAACCGGTCGAGGAGGAGGCCCAGACCGTTGATCACCATGTACGCCGCGGCCCACGCGGGGTGCAGGAGCCCTCGAATACCCAAGCCCTTGGGGAGGCGCTCCTCCGCGGCGTTCAGAAGCGAGCCCGTGAGAGTTGCCCATGTCACCACACGACCCCCGTTCTCGACGACCTTCACGTCGCACCATCCGTCAAACAGCGCCGTGAGCTCTGGGCCGGTGTACCGGTGCTCGAGGATCGTGCGGTCGTACTCCCATGCGAAGGGCACCGAGATGACCGCGCTTCCTCCGGGTCGGAGCACTCGGCGTATCTCGGCGACTGCTCGACCCGGCTCCGGTGCGTAGTGGAACGCCTCCGTACAGAGGACGAGATCGAACGACTCATCCCCGAAGGGCAGGAATTCGTCGCTCACTACGTCTGCCGTCCCGTAGTGGTCGTCGATGTCCAGCCCGATGCAGTGGCTACCGGGCGGGAGTAGGTCCTCGTACGGACGAGTCCCGCAGAAGACGTCCACCACCTCGCGCACGGGACCCTCGACCTCTGACAGGGCCACTCGCAGATCCTCGACGAGGCGCCGCAAGTGGACATAGTCGAACTGGGTCGGCCGCGGAAAGCGCCGGGTCTTGCGGATCGCACGAACCTTCTCGGGCGAAAGCCTCGCCCGTCCCGGCGGGGCGATCAGGTGCTCCCCCGCCGCGGCCCGCTGCCCGGTTCGAACCGGCGCCACCCACTCACCAGCCCCGCTGGAAGACCGCGCAGCAACCCGCGGCGGGGATCAGACCAGCGCGGGCGTCCGCGAATCGCGCGGGATGCGAAAGCACGAAGTGCGTCCCGGACATCTCTTGCGATGAAGCGCAGGACAGTGAGGTCGCCCAACCGGAGGTGCTTGGCGTAGAACACCCCCTGCCCTCGCCAGTATGAGACATAAAGCCGCTCAAGCTCCTCGCGGGACCGCCAGTCATGGTGCCAGACGACCAGATCCGGTCGGTAGAGGAGCTGCCGCCCCTGGCGGAGCCAGCGGTAGCAGAAGTCGTTGTCCTCAGCCGGCTCTTCGGTCTCGAACCGCTCGTCGAAGCCGCCGAAGGCGAGCACCGTCGAGCGCTCGAGCACCATGTTGTTCGGAAACAACGCACCGCATTGCAGCTCGCCGGTGTAGTCGTGGGGCTCCGGGTCGTCCTTCGTGGATGGCACCATGCGCGGATCGCCAGCCGCCATCACGCGTCCGGTGACGATGCTCGCGGGGTTCGAGCTCATCGCATCGAACCCCTCGGACACCCAGGACGGGGCGACCGAACAGTCGTCGTGTGTGACCAGGGCGATCTCGTGGGCCGCCGCCTGCAAGCCGACGTTCAGCGCCCGGCTGACGCCTCGCCCTTCGCAGCGGATGACCGTGGTGTCCAATCGGGGCACCTCCCCTACGACGCGGGCGACCACACCCCCGCGGCTCTGATCGACGACCACGACCTCAGCCGGCGGAGGTTTGCACTCGGCGAGCGACTGGAGGCAGACGCGCAGACGATCGGCTCGTCCGATCGTCGGTATCAGAACTGCCACGGGGAGCGCGTTCACCGCTCGAAAACCATCACATTCGCGATGAGCCAGGGGGCGGTCGCGCCGTGGCGTGCGAACGCCGACGATACGGCCTCGGAGACGTCCGGCCGGTACCGCATCCCGGCTCGAGCGAACTGGGTGATCCAGTAGCCCTTCGGTCGCTCGTGGACGTGCCCAGTCCCCCCTTGCCCGGGCGGAGCCGCCGTGAACACTGCAACGGGCGCTTGGGTGGCGACGAAACCGACCAGGCGCGCGGCAGACTCTGGGGGGACGTGCTCAGCCACTTCAAAGCAGTAGGCCAGATCGAATCCCTCGGCGACTTGGGCAGGGGGCTCGCGGCTCAGGTCGAACGGAACGCAGGGCACCCCCTGCCGCCTCGCATAGAGGCGGCCGACACGGCTGCGCTCGCACGCTACGGCCTCAAATCCCCGATGTCTCAGCGCCGCCGCATATGTTCCGGTTCCGGCACCGATGTCGATGCACCGGTGCGCTCGAGGAAAGATGAGCTCGAACGTCTGCACTACGGCCGGTGCGTTCGCGAGCGCGACCCTGTGGTACCAGGTGAAGACCAGCGGGTTGTAAAGCAACGCTTGCGAGCCGAGCTTCTCTCCGAGCGACTCGACAGCACCGACGGAAGCCCATCCCATCCTTGGGAGGGAGCCCCGAGCCCACGCCAACGGCCGCCTCAGACGGCGGATTAGATGGAGGATCGAGCGGTACAAGGCATCCCTTGGTCGTTGCTCGCGTACGCGAGCAACAAGATCATCACGGTCGCGACCATCCTCGTGCTGGCGCGACTGCTGGCGCCTGCCGACTTCGGGCTCCTCGCCCTGGGCGTGCTCGTGGTCGGGTTCGCCGGTCTGCTGAACGACCTCGGGCTGAGCAGCGCACTCGTCCTTCGCCATGACCTCGACGATCGAGCCCAGGGCACCGCCCTGACGGCTTTGGTCGTGCTCGGAATAGTGCTCACGGCCGCCCTCGCCGCTCTATCTCCAGCGGCTGCTGCGCTCTTCGACGAGCCGCGGCTTACCGGCGTGCTCGCGGTTCTCGCCCTCTCGCGGCTTCCATCGGGGCTCTACTACTTCTATGAGGCCGTGCTGCAGCGAGAGCTGGAGTTCCGAAGGCGCTTCACGGCTCAGATGTGTCAGACGCTCGCGAACGTGATCGTAGCCCTTGCCCTGGCGATCGCGGGCGCGGGCGTCTGGAGCCTCGTCGCGGCCCAGGTGGCAGGCTCCGCGGTTCACGCGGGTGCGCTCGTGTCGCTCGCGCCCTACCGTGTACGTCCGGCGTTCCACTGGGCAGCCCTGCGGGACATCTTCTCGACCGGTCGCGGTTTCGTGGTCCAGGGAGGGGTCGCGTTTCTCCACGAGAATGCCGACTATCTCGCGGTTGGCCGCATCCTCGGCGCGGCGCAACTCGGCCAATACTCGATGGCCTACCGGCTCGGGGAGCTCCCCTACTGGGCCATCGCCGACCCCATCGCCCAGGTGACGTTCCCTGGATTCGCCCGCATGCGAGCAAGGGGTGAGGACGTGACGCGGCCGTTCCTTTCGGTCCTGCGCATGGTTGCGCTCGCGGCCTGCCCCGTCGGAGCGCTGCTCAGTGCGACGGCGGAGCCGTTTACCGCTGCACTGCTCGGCGAGAAGTGGTTGCCGATGGTCGGCGCTCTCTCCGTACTGGGGATCTGGGCCGCGGTCCGTCCGATCCAGGCCACCGTCGGGTGGCTGCTCAACTCTGTGGGACAGGCCGGGATCATGGGGCTTGTCGCGCTTCTCGCGCTGGTCCCGCTCGTACCCGGAGTCATGCTCGCGGCCAGTTGGAACGGGCTCACTGCGGTCGCCTGGGTCATGGTCGCTGACCTGACGCTCTCGCTCCTCGCCCTCAGCGTCATCGCAGAACGGCGTGCGGGAGTCGAGGTCCGCGCGCAGTGGCAGGCGGTCCGGCCCGTGGCAGCTGCGGCGGTGGTGACCTGGGCGACCGCCCGCGCCGTCGCGGAGGCGCTCGCGCATGCTCCCCCCGGACTTGCACTCGCCGCCGCGGCCAGCGTCGGCCTGGCCAGCTGCGCGGCGGTCGTGTCGCTTCTCGAGCCTGGCCTGCTGCGTCTGGCCGTCCGCTACGTGGCGCGATCCATGCGTAGAAGCGCTGCCACGCCGGCCTCCTGACCGCACGGGAAGCCGGAAAGGAGACCCCGAGTCGGCTACCGTCGTGCGCCGATGGGGCCCCTGCCGGACCCAGATCGCCTCCGGACAGTGGGACTGCTCCTCGTCCCGGGAGTGGCCGCGGTCTATCTCGCGTTTCGCGGCGGCGGCACCGCGGCCGCGGCCCTCGCGGTTGTCGCCGTTGCCTGCCTGGCGGTGCTGCTCGGGCGTGCGCGGCCTGGGACCGTGGATGCGCGCCTCGTCACGCGTGCGTCCGAGGGCGCGATCCTCGCGCTTCCGGGCGCGCTGACCGCGTACTTCGCCTTCAACGCGGGCGGGTTCTTTCCGGAGGAGCCCGCGTTCGTGGCGATCGTCCTGATCCTCATCCTCGTCGTGAGGCTCACGACTGCCGAGGACCCGCTCGCCGGCTTCAGCTGGCCGCTGGCACTGGCGGCCGCCGCCCTTGGACTGCTCTGTGTCTGGACGCTCGTCTCCGGTGGCTGGTCTGACGCCCCGGCGCGGGCCCTGATCGATTTCGACCGCGCCTTCGTCTATCTGCTCGCTCTTGTCCTGTTCGGCTCGATACCACGGACCGCCCGTGCGCTGCGGTGGATGGTTCGCGGAGTGGCACTTGCGATCGTCATCGTGGTCGTCGCAGCGTTCCTCACGCGGACGCTGCCGGAGGTGTTCACGAGCGAACCCGGACTGTCGAAACGACTCGGTTGGCCGCTCACGTACTGGAACGCGCTCGGCATCTTCGGATCGCTCGGTGCGGTGCTGTGCCTACACCTGGCCGCGAGCCTGCGCGAGCACGTGGTCGTGCGGGTCCTGGCCACAGCGGCGATTCCGGTCGTCGGCGCGACGGTACTGCTCACGTTTTCACGCGGAGCGATCCTGGCCGGAATCGGCGGCCTCGTCCTATACGTACTCGTCGGCCGCCCGCGCGGGTTCCTGACCGCTCTCGTCGCCGCCGTACCGCTCGGCGCGATTGCCGTGAAGGTCGCGTACGACGCAACGCTCATCTCTGGCGACGACCAACGAAGTCCCGCGGCCATCGACGAAGGACAGGAGGTCGCGCTGCTTGTTGCCGCGTGCTGCGTCGGCGCCGGCCTGATCCGCCTGCTACTCATCCCCGTTGACCGGCGGCTTCTGCGCCTACGCATTCCTGAACGACTGCGGCAGCCGCGCGTCCGCCGCGGGGCTGTTGCCGGCGCGGCGGCGCTGACGCTCGTCGTGGTGCTCGCCGCAGGCGTCCCTGGTCGCATCGCGGACCAGTACGACCGCTTTGTCGACAACCCCGAGATCGAGGCGGGGCAGGAGACGCGTGAGCGGCTTACCGACCCGGCGAACACGGGGCGAGTCGATCACTGGAACGTCGCCCTCGACGTATTCGGCGATCAGCCCTTGCGTGGCGCTGGCGCGGGCACCTACGGGACAGATTGGATGGCCGACCGCCCGGCGGACAACCCGCTCGTGGTGGACGATGCGCACTCGCTGTACTTTGAGACGCTCGCCGAGCTGGGGCTCGTGGGGATCGTGTTACTGACCGCTGTATTGGGCGCGATTCTCGCGGCGTTCGTGCCCTGGAGACGAGGGGACAACCGGCCGGTGTATGGGGCACTCCTCGCCGCCGGCGCGACATGGACCGTCCATGCGGGAATCGACTGGGACTGGGAGATGCCCGCCGTCACCATTTGGTTTTTCTGCCTTGGAGGAGCGGCGCTCGCCGCGCGTCCGGGTGCCCGCCGCCCGTCCCTGCCCGGCGGTACTCGGGTCACGCTGGGCGTGTTGTTGCTGGCAGGTGCGATCGCACCGGCTCTGCTGCTCGTGTCGCAGCGCCGGCTCGACGACGCGGTCGCCGCGTTCGAACGCGGCGACTGCCAGGCCGCGACGGACCGCGCGCGGGCGTCGATCCGCGCGCTCGAGAATCGCCCCGACCCCTACGAGGTGCTGGCCCTATGCGACGTGCGGCAGGGGTTCGACCGACTCGGCGTGGCCGCGATGGAGCGCGCCGTCGAGCGCGACCCGGATAACTGGGAGTACCTGTACGGCCTAGCAATCGTGCGGGGGTCGGCCGGCGTGGATCCGCGCGCCGCCGCCACGCGGGCCCTGGAGCTGAACCCGAACGACGAGCTGACCAAGTCGCTGGTGCGCTACGTCGACACGTCCGACCCGCAGCTATGGATCCGCCGGCTCCGCCCGATCGCGGAAAACGAGCGGCTATCGGTGGTCGATTGAACTCGCTTGCTCGAATCCGCGAAGGCGTGCTGCTGGTGCCGCTGGTGGCCGCAGGGCTCGCCGGCACAGTGGCGGCGGTAGGCGCGCGAGGCGCAGATGACGCCTTCCTGCTCCGGCAGAAAAGCCCAACGATCGTGAGCCGCGAGGCGGTCGAGAAGCTGGTCCTCACGGCGCCAAATCTCGAGCCGCCACACGAGTCGCCCGGCGTCGCGTCCCGTTGCCGCGCGCGCGGCCAGCGGGAGCTGCGCAACCCGTGGCGCTGCACGGTCAGCTATCGCTCCGGAAACCGGATCCGGCTGACCGTCACGATCAAGCCGGACGGCTCCTACATCGGGGACTACTTCGGCGATCAGGACGCGCGGGCGGACGGCTGCTGTCTCCGAATCCCCGGCGCGAAGTAGCCCCCACATACGACGAGGGGACCGGTCTCCCGGCCCCCTCGCTCGAACTTGTTATTGAGCGCGCCGCTACTTCGGCGGCTTCTTGCACTCGTTCTCGCGCTCGTGCTCGTGGTTCTTGTCGCCGCATCCCTTGCCAGGCTTGTACTGGCTGTGGTCGGCACTCTTGCCTTGGCCGTTGTCGTGGCTTGCGATGACGCCGGCGGCGCCACCGCTCACTGCCAGTCCGGCAACGAGCATGAGGGTTACGAGCTTCGATCGCATCAGGTTTCGTCTCCCATATCCGTAGGTCGGCGCGGGGTACGCCCGCTCCATCGTTCGGAGCTTGAGCTCGTCCAGCTCGAGCGCCGTCACCTCTGGTTTGTGCGCCTGCAGCCGAGCATCCACATCGTGGAGGTCGTCAGGCAGGCGATCAGGGTCGTAATCGGTCATTCGATGCCTTATACGCACGAACCGGGAGATTCGTCAGTGGGTTTCGCAATCATCCGTGGATGCGCAGGGACGCCTTCGAGCGGCTCTACACCGAGCATGCGGAGTCACTGCTCGGCTTCCTCATCTACCGGACTGGGGACCGGCCGCTCGCGGAGGATCTCTTGGCGGACACGTTCGAACGCGCTATCCGGGCGAGGCGCCGGTTCGATCGCCGGAAGGCCAGCGAGAAGACGTGGCTCTACACGATCGCGGTCAACTCTCTGCGCGACCACCGGCGGCGCGAGGGCGCCGAGCAGCGCGCACTTGAAAACGTCAGCGCGGGCGCGCCCGGCGGGGCGCCCGACGCGAGCGAGACGGTCGCGGACCGCGACGCCGTCGAGCGCGCGATGCACGTACTCACCGAGGAGGAGCGCGACGCGATCGCGCTCCGCTATGGGGCCGAGCTGACGATTCCCGAGATCGCGAAGCTCGCCGGCCTTCGAGAAACGACCGCCCGCGGGCGCGTTTACGGCGCCATGCAAAAACTCCGGGACGAGCTCAGCTAGCGCGTCAGTACAGATGGTCGAGGTTGAGGGTTTATCCAGCAGTCTCAGGGTTCGCAGGGAACTGTCGATATCCGACAGATGGGCCCCGTCCGTCTTCTGTTCCTCGCATCCTTGATGGGAATCGCCATCCCGACCCCAGCGCCTGCCGCGCAGCCGGACAGTGCTGCGCCCCCGGGGGCGTCACCGACGTGGCTGCCGGACGAGGAGTGGGTCCAGGAGCGCTGGGTGCCCTTCAACGAGCCGCGCCTTTACCGTCTGCTTCGCACAAACCGGGTGGATGTCCACTTCTACCTCGCCCGAACGGGCCGGACGCTTCACGTCCTCGCGGGGGAGCGCGGCGTCGCGAGGCATGGACTCGCGCGACGGCTGGTCGGTCCCCGGGGTCGCGGTTCGGCGTCATGGCAGCGCCGTCTCGTGCTCACGCGGCGGATGCTCGATCAGAGCCACCTCGCTGACCACATGCTGAGCCACGCGTCGCATTTCGCTTCGATAACCCAGGAGGCACAGAGTATTTTTGGCGTTTCGCCCACGCAATTCTCGCTGCGGCGCACCACGCCACTCGCCCTCGCCCGGCGTTCCGGGATCGGCCGTAACGAACTGCGGCGACGGATCCTCGCGACCGTACGCAGGACCGGGAAACAAGGGATCGCCCAGGGAATAATGCCCCGCGCTCAGATCAAGCTCCGCCAAGGTAACGTCGCCGCGCATCTCGACAGCTTCATCGCGCCGCCGAAAGTTCGGGCGGCGTCCGCCCGTACGTTTCTCTGCGACATCTAGCGGCGGTCGATCGCCAACCTGCGTTCGCTCAGGTGAAGGCCGTCCACATCGCGGGATTGACTCGTGCTGCGGTGGGTCCATCGAACACGGGCACATCGCCCAAATCCTCAGCCGAGCACAGCCTTTATCTCCGACCACATCTCGCGCGCGCCCTCCCGCTGTTTCGTGACCTGCCGATGAAGCGCGGCCACCGTCTGCTCCCGGAGCGAACCCTCAGCCATCGCGCGGACAAGTTCCGTGAGCGCATCCCGATCCATAAGCGGATTCACAACGTGATCGACGCAGTCGTAGTCAGCAAATAACATTTCGTACTTGTGGCTCCAGCCGATGGCGAGCGCGGGTACGCCTTGCGAGAGGGCGCTCACCAGCGCATGGAACCGTGACCCGACTACCAGCCGTGCCGACCCAATAACACCCTTTAGATGAAGGGCGCTGTCATGTCGGACCACGCGCGCGGGAGCGCGCAGACGTGCCTGGAGGGCGTTTGCCGTCTGCGCGTCATCCCGATCATGGACGAGAAGGCAAACGTCGAAGCCCTCCTCGCGAAGCACGTCGACCACCATCGCCATAAAAGGCAGGTATGCATTCCTAGTCTCAATGGGGGTTTTCGTAAGCAATTTCTCACTCGGAACCACCAAGGCGAGGCGATTGGATGGCGTGAAGCCTGGAGGTATCGCTCCATCCAATAGGCACGTGAAGTCTGGCGCCAGACGCAAACGATCGGTTCGACAACCGGTAGCCACGGCGTTGCGGAACGACATCCGCTCACGCGCGTAGACGATGTCGCTGTTGTCCACGATTCGTACGAAGGCCTCACGGTGAGCGGGCGACTCGAAAGGTCCCAACGCCTGCGGTAACAAAATCACCGGCTTTCCACCGCGCTTCGCACGTGTCAGTTTCCGGGCCGTGAGAAGCGAGTGCTCGAGATTGCGCTGATCGCTATAGGCGAAGCCCGATGCATCAAGAATCGCACCAACATCGCCGTCGAAAACCAAGCCGAACTTTGACAGCAGGAGCCGCCGCGCAGCCGACGGCAACGCGGACTCGACCAAGCCCACTACTCCGTCTGGTACCCGGTGGCCGTCAACCTTCT
>Ga0299913_10001716_pt1 | contig 16568 bp, 17 predicted proteins | sample RVTome_9_FD_201360 | JGI IMG/M metagenome (GOLD analysis project Ga0299913, IMG submission 201360) | Soil microbial communities from uranium-contaminated site in the Upper Colorado River Basin, Wyoming, United States - RVT155D38 (version 2) ... | reverse complement strand
GCTCGGAGGTGGCCCGTCGCCGGAGCGAGGCGGCGCGTGAGACGTCGGTCGCCCTGCGCCTGAAGTGCCGCACGCGGCCGGGCGCTGCCTGGTGAAGAAAATTCCAGGGGGGTTGCAGAGGATTACAGGGGTTGGTGCCGGCGAGGGGACTCGAACCCCTACGCCCTTGCGGGCATCCGATTTTGAGTCGGAATTGTCTGCCAGGTTCCAACACGCCGGCGTTACCCAAGCATACCGTGATCGGCGCTCTGGATGAATGGCCCGGCCTTGGCGGAGATTCCAGATAGGCCGGCCCCGCCGGGTCAGCTTCAGCGGATTCCGCCCGGTAGACCGAGCAAGCGGTGGACGGCGGCCTGCATCCAATCGATGAACGGGCGGCTGGCCGGGTACCGGACACCTGGACCGGGGATCGGGACAGCGCGGTCGTGGGCGGATTCCGTGCTCGCGAAGTCGACGCGCGATCATGCTCGCGCAACAGCCCAGCCGGCCCGCGATCTGAGTCGTCGTCGTGAGCCGCTCGTCCACGTACATCCGGCGTAGCGCCGCGCCGTCGGTCCCCAGATGCCTGCGGTGCACGCTGCACGGTGGCGCGGAACCGAGCGTCCGGTCAATGTCCCCAACAGTGCTCGGCGGTCTTCGGACGGTGAAGCGGCGTCGCCGACCGACCCCTCGGACCGCCCCTCAGCGCGGTGGTTCCTCCCGCAGCGCGCTGAGCTCGACCGTGCGACCACAGCCATAGCAGGCGCGGCGTGTGCGGGCCAGGACCGCCTCGGCCTCGCCGGCCAGTGCGGCGGTCATCTCGGCCAGGCTGGAGCCGAGCCGGAGCGCCAGGCAGGCATCGCAGTAAGCGAACGGCGCGCTCGTGCGGATGGACGCAAGGGTGCGGCGTCGCAAGTCCTCGCTGCCGCCGACCGAGCCGCCAGATGTCATGAGCGCCCGCAAGCCTAGGCTGCCGGCCCGGGCGCTGTCCATAGGTAGATTTACGAGGGGCTCAGGGGCTGGGTCAGGGGCGGGCGACGGGCATGCCGTCGTGAGGCCGGCGGCCGCGACGGCGCCACGACCGGGGTCAGCACCCCGCGGGACAGCGCGTAGCGGATGAGCGCCGCCTGGTTGCGCAGGCGGAGCTTGCGCATGACGTTGGCCCGATGCGCCTCGGCGGTGCGCGTGCTGATGGCCAGGCGTCGCGCCATGACGGGGCTGCTGTGGCCCTCCGCCACGAGCTGCAGGATCTCGCGCTCGCGGCCGGTGAGCGTGTCGTACGGATCCGCCGCCCTGCGGCCGGCTCGGGTCAACCAGACGTCGATGCCGTCATGGGAGAGCGGGGCGCCCAGGTACCGGCGGCCCCGCGCCGCGGCGCGCACGGCCCGCAGCAGGTGGGCGGCGTCCGAGTGCTTGGCGACGTAGCCCAGGGCGCCGTTGCGCAGCGCCTCGGTCACGTACCACTCGTTCGGATAGCGCGAGAGGATGACCACGCCGGTGGCCGGCGCCTGCTCGCGCACCCGCCGGGTCACCTCGAGGCCGTAGAGCCCCGGCATCGCGACGTCGGTGATCAAAACATCCGGCCTGAGCCGCTCCACCAGCGGCAGGATCTCGAGCCCGTCGGCCGTCTCGCCGATCACCTGTAAGTCGGACTCGCGCTCGAGGAGACAGCGGAGCGCTTGCCGGACGACCTGCTGGTCGTCGGCCAGTAGTATGCGCGTCATCTTGCCCTTCGTGACGCCGCCTCGGCGAGTCGTCATCGCGCCGCGCAAGCATCGCAGCGTCCCGGCGGCGGCGTCTATTCGTAGACATACCCATATGCACGATGGATGCCGGCGGCGGCCGCGCAAATCCATGCCACAATAGGCTGCAATCTCCTCGCGAGGTGCGGCATGGGTGAGCGGTCGTTCGCGGAAGACGTCAAGCAGCTCGGCTACGGCGCCGGCGACATCCTGCGCGGCGAGGGCATCCTGGCCATCACCAAGGCCCTGCTGCAGTCGGGCGTGTCGTACGTCGGCGGCTATCCGGGCTCGCCGATCTCGCACCTGCTCGACGTCATGGCCGACGCCAACGCCTCGCTGCTGGCGCCGATGGGCGTCTACTTCGAGCTGTCGGGCAGCGAGGCGGCCGCGGCCGCGCTGCTCGGCGCATCCATCAACTACCCGATGCGCGGCGCCGTCACCTGGAAGTCGGTGGTCGGCACCAACGTCGCCTCCGACGCGCTCTCCCACGTGGCCTCGGCCGGTGTGGTGGGCGGGTCGCTGATCGTCGTCGGCGAGGACTATGGAGAAGGCGCCTCGATCCTGCAGGAGCGCACGCACGCCGCCGCGCTGAAGTCCTCGGTGCCGCTGCTCGACCCTCGCAACAGCCTGCAGTCGTTCGCGCGCTTCGTCGAGGAAGGTTTCGCCCTCTCGGAAGCGTGCAGCGAGCCCGTGCTGTTCTCGATCCGGATCCGGGCCTGCCACATGCGTGGCACGCTCGTCTGCAAGGACAACGTCCGCCCGCGCATCAGCATGCGGGCGCCGCTCGGGGATCCGTCCTTCAGCCTGGAGCGTATCAACCTGCCGCCGTTCACCTACGCGATGGAGGCGAAGAAGTTCACGGAGCGGCTGCCGGCGGCCCAGCGCTACATCGTCGAGCACCGGCTCAACGAGCACCGGCCGGGATCGGAGTCTCACCTCGGCATCGTGATGCAGGGCGGGCTGTGGAACACGGTCGCGCGGGGGCTCCACGTGCTGGGGCTGGCCGACGTGCACGGCGACAGCCCGGTGCCGATGCTGGTCCTCAACGCCCTGCACCCGCTGGTGCCGGAGGAGCTGATCGCGTTCCTGCGGGGCAAGCGGCACGTGCTCGTGATGGAAGAGGGGATGCCGAATTTCATCGAGCGCGAGCTGAAGGCGCTCGCTCACGACGCCCGCCTCGACGTCGAGATCCACGGCAAGGCGTTGCTGTCGCCCCACGGTGAGTACGTGCCGGCCCTGGTCATCGGCGGGCTGCGCAAATTCCTGACGATGGTGCCACCGGCGGCCACGTCGGTGACGGCGATCGAGGACCGCTACGCGACGCTCACGGCCCACGCCGAGCGAACGCGGGCGGCGCTGCCGCAGCCGATCGACAAGCGGCCGCCCTCGTTCTGCACGGGGTGCCCGGAGCGGCCGGTGTTCAGCGCCATGAAGATCCTCCGGACCACGGAGCCGGCCATCGGCGACACCCACGTCGCCGCCGACATCGGCTGCACGACGTTCTCGACCCAGGCGCCCTTCAACGTCGGCAACTCCGTCCTCGGCTACGGCATGGGGCTGGCGTCGGCCGGCGCGGTGGCGCCCAACTTCGGCAAGCGCGTCGTCTCGGTGATGGGCGACGGCGGCTTCTGGCACAACGGCCTCACCAACGGCGTGGCCAGCGCCGTCTACAACCAGCAGGACTCGGTGCTGGTCATCGTCGACAACAAGTACACCTCGGCCACCGGCCAGCACCACAACCCGTCCACCGGCACCAACGCCCGCCACGAGCCGACCGGGATGACGATCGCGCAGGCGCTGCGCGGCGTCGGCGTGCGATGGATCAAGACCATCGACTCCTACGACGTCGCCGGCACCATCCGCACGCTGCGCGAGGCGCTGACCACGCGCGTGCCGGGGCTGAAGGTGATCATCGCCCAGGGCGAGTGCATGCTGGAGCGCCAGCGCCGTCTCCGCCCGCTGGCGCGCCAGCGGGCGGCCGCCGGGCAGACCGTGGTGCAGCCGCGCTTCGGCGTCGATCCCGACGTGTGCACGGGGGATCACTCGTGCATGCGGCTCAACGGCTGCCCGTCGCTCACGCTGCGCGAGAGCCCCGACCCGCTGCGCGAGGATCCCATCGCCCACGTGGACGCCTCCTGCGTGGGCTGCGGGGTCTGCGGCGAGGTGGCTCACGCCGCCGTGCTGTGCCCGTCGTTCTACCAGGTCGAGGTCGTCACGAATCCGAGTCGGTGGACACGGCTGCTGTCCCGTGCCCGGGCGGCGGTGATCGGACGGCTCGCCGGCCGCGCGGCGTGATGCGGGGCCCCGCCGTTCCCCGGCCACGTCACCCGCGGTTGTAGCCGTGCCACCGCCACCCGCTCCAGCGATCCTGTCCGTGCTCGTGCCCGCGGTCGGCGGGCAGGGCGGCGGCGTGCTGTCGGAGTGGATCGTGGACGCCGGCCTGCTCGACGGCTACCCCGTCCACGGCACCTCGATCCCCGGCGTCGCCCAGCGCACGGGCTCCACCACCTACTACGTCGAGATGGCGACCGAGCGCGGCGCCGACGACCTGGTCTTCTCGCTCTACCCGGTGCCGGGCGCCCTCGACGTGCTCCTGGCGCCCGAGTTCATGGAGGTCGGGCGGATGATCGAGCTCGGCTTCGTGTCGCCCGCCCGCACGACCGTCATCGCCTCCACGCACCGGCTGCTCTCCATCCACGAGAAGATCGCGACCGGGCGGGCGATCTATCCCCAGGAGGGCCTGCAGCGCGCGGCCCAGGCCGCGGCGCGGCGCCTCGTGGCCTTCGACGCGCTGGCGCTGGCTCGCCAGCACGGGACCGAGGCGAACGCCGTGCTCCTCGGCGCCCTGGCTGGCGCCGGGGTGCTGCCGATCGCGGAGGACGCCTTTCGCAAGGCCATCGAGCGCAAGGGCGTGGCCGTGGCGTCGAACCTCGCCGGCTTCGAGCTCGGCCTCGCGCTCGGCCGCGCTCCGGGTGGGGCCGCGGGCCAGGAGGCGGGGGAGGCTCCTTCGCTCAATACCGCATTCGCTCTGGGAGCCTCCCCCGCCTCCTGGCCCGCTGACATCCGGGCCGTGGTGGAGCAGATGCCTTCCGAGACGCGCGAGGTGGTCGCTCGCGGCGTGGGGCGGTTGATCGACTATCAGGATGCGAACTACGCCCGGCGCTACCTCGATCTGCTCCGGCCATTCGTGCCGACCTCGACCGAGGCGGGGCCGACCGGCGAGCTACTGGGCGTGGTGGGGCGGTATCTGGCCCTGTGGATGAGCTACGAGGATGCGGTGAGGGTGGCGGAGCTGAAGACGCGGGGGGAGCGGTTCGCGCGTATCCGCGCGTCGGTCAACGCCGGTGGCGGGACGATCGTGGTCACCGATTACTTGAAGCCGGATCTCGACGAGATCTGGGGGGTGCTGCCGGACCGGCTGGTGCGACCGCTGGCGCGGTGGGCGGAGCGGCGGTGGCCGCACGGGCGGCCCACGATGGGCCAGCACGTGCGCATCACGACCGTCAGCGGGTTCCTGCGGGTGTGGCTGCTGGCCCGGCTCAAGCCGCTGCGCCCGATCTCCTATCGCGCCCGCGAGGAGCACGCGCGAATCGCCCGGTGGCTGGAGGCGGTGCGCGCCTGTGCGGCCTGGGACCCGGCGCTGGCGGTCGAGACGGCGCGGGCCGCGCAGCTCGTGAAGGGCTACGGTGACGTGCGGCGGCGGATGCTGGCCGTGCACGAGGCGATCCTGGCGGCCACCCTCCGCGCGGGCCGGCTGGAGGCGGGCCGGGCCGCGGGGTTTCCGGTCTCGACCGCGCTCGCGGCCCGGCTGCGGGCCCTCGTGTTGGCCGGGCCCGATGGCGAGGCCCAGGTGCCGGCGGTGGCCGCCGCGACGCTCTCGAGGCTGGAGGCTGGCGACGCCGAGGGCGCCCTGGAGCCGATCAGCGCGCGTTGACTCGCTGGAACCCGATGCGCTGGACGTCGAGATCCAGCCCGAGCTGCCGCAACGCCCGACAAGGATCCCGGGCGTACTGGACAGTCGCCATCAGCGGCGCCCGCTGCGCGAGCTCGCGCATGCGGTAGGTGCACGCCACACTCTGCCACGCGCGCGCCTGCTGGCGCTGCTCGTAGGCCCAGCCCATCGGCAGGACGATCAGGCCGAGCAGGATCGCGGCGCCGAGCAGCTTGAGGGCGGTCTCGACCTCGCGGCGGAAGAATCGCATGGGACAACTCCTCCGGCCGGGCACGAGAGCATTTCCGCTGCCACGCCCGCCGGGCGGTAAGCACGCGCCAGGCCGGGCGAGACCGGCCAGGCGATTCCCGGAACAATAGCGACGAGGGGCAAGGTGCTCGCCACTTTATCCAACTCGTTTCCGTGTCGCGACGCTGACGGCAGGCTCAGGGCCGCTGCAGGCGCTGGACGAGGTCACCGAGCCGACGGGCCTCGGCGTTGGCGAGGTGCACGAACGAGAACGCGATGCCGTCGGCGTCGGTCCGCACGACGAGCGAGATGACCTCGACCGGCGCGGCGCCGTCGGGCGGTGTGAACAGCAGCTTGACGGCAGCGCCCTCGGCCAGGACCGCGTTCGCGCGGACCTTCATGCCGGTGGCCGACAGCTCGTCGCAGACGCCGTCCCAGGCCGTGCCCTTGTACTCCACGATGCGCACCGGGAAGCCGATCCGGGCGCGGGGAGCCCGGCGCCGCTCGGGCTGGGCGCTCCGGCGGCGGGTGAGGGCGTGGGGCTCCAGGAACGTGAGCACCTCGTTGAGCCGGTCGAGCGGCACCGGCTTGCCGAGGAAGTCGAGGGCGCCCAGCCGCAGGCACTCGCGGGCCTGACCCTCGGTGGCCACTCCGGAGATGGCGACGATGGGCAGCGCCGCCTCGCGCACCGGGCGGAGCTGCAGGAACTCGAGACCGCTCATCCCGGGCAGGTTGATGTCGAGGATGATCGCGTCGGGGCGCTGGCGCTCCAGCGTGCCGAGCGCGGCCTCCGCGCTGCGGACGACGATCGCGTCGTGCCCCATCTCGGCGAGGAAGTCGCGAAACACCTCGCCGAGAGGCTCCTCGTCCTCGACGACGAGCACCCGCATGGTCAGGCGTCGAGTCTAGCATGCGGCGTGCGGTCGCGCGCCGCGCGAGTTCCGGGGCAGGGGCACGATAGGTGAGGCTGGCGGCCGCGCGCTCCCGGGGGTCGGCCGGGCCGGCCGTCGTCGGCGCGACCGGGCCCCAGGCTCCGGCCGGCGGGCGGCGCCGCCGCGGGTGTGCAGCCGCCTGCGGGCCGGGCGGGCGGTCCGACCACGCGTGCTATACTCACGGCTTGGACCGGGCGAAACCAGGCGAAAACAGGGAGGGATTTCTGTGTCCGGCTACATGCCCGTCGCGATCTTCACCGCGCTGATCGTCGGCTTCGGCGTGGTGTCCCTCGCCGCGGCGCGGCTGCTGCGGCCGGCCCGCCCCGACCCCGTCAAGCTGGCCAACTACGAGTGCGGCGCCGAGCCGATCGGGCCGGCCTGGGTGCAGTTCCCGGTCGGCTTCTACCTCGTGGCCCTCGTCTTCATCGTCTTCGACGCGCTCGCGGTGTTCGTGTTCCCCTGGGCGCTCGTGCTCCGCACCGGGGGGCTGGCCGCCTTCTGGGTGATGGCGGCCTTCGTGGCCATCATCGGGCTGGGCTGGCTGTACGCCTACCGGGAGGGGGTGCTCGAGTGGAAGTGAAGCCGCCGGTCCCCCAGGTCCCGTCGCCCGTCTGGAGCGAATTCAAGGACCTGCAGGAGTGGGAGAAGTACCATCAGGAGCGTCCGACCAACGACCGGACGTCGGAGGCCCTCACGTCCATCGCGGACGCGATCCACCACATGCCGGGCGGCTGGATCGTCACCACCTCCACCGACAAGATCTTCAACTGGGCGCGCAAGTCGTCGATCTGGCCGGTCACGTTCGGCCTCGCCTGCTGCGCGATCGAGATGATGGCGACGTTCGCCTCGCGCTTCGACGTCGAGCGGTTCGGCATGGTGCCGTGGGCCTCGCCCCGCCACTCCGACCTGATGATCGTGTCGGGCACGGTGACCATCAAGATGGCCCCGATGCTCAAGCGCATCTACGATCAGATGCCCGATCCCAAGTGGGTGGTCTCCATGGGGTCGTGTGCCAACTCCGGCGGGCCCTTCCGCCACGGCTACCACGTCGTCAAGGGAGTGGACCGGGTGGTGCCGGTGGACGTCTACGTTCCCGGCTGCCCGCCGACGCCCGACTCGCTGATGTACGGGCTGCTCCGGTTGCAGGAGCAGGTGGCCCACTTCATCCAGACGGGCGAGCGCCCGACCGCGACCGGGCCGGCGTGACCGCGCCCACGGCCGCCACCGCCGCCTCGCAGATCCAGGAGCGCTTCGGCGTCAACCCCGCCAGCGACGCCGGCGGCCTGGCCGTGCCGCTGCCGGCCGAGCGCTGGCCGGAGTTCGCGCGCTTCGCCAAGGACAGCCTCGGGTGTCGCTACTTCAACTGGCTGACCGCGGTGGACTGGAAGGAGCAGGGGATCGAGGTGCTGGCCCGGCTCGACAATCTCGACGGCGGCCTCGCGGTGACGATGCGCACCCGCCTGCAGCCGGGGGTCACGCGCTGCCCGACCCTCACGAGCGTCTTCCGGGGCGCGGGCTGGATGGAGCGGGAGTGCTTCGACATGTTCGGGGTGGTGTTCGAGGGGCACCCGGACCTGCGGCGGATTCTCCTGGACCAGGACTGGGAGGGGCACCCCTTGCGGAAGGACTACGCGGTCGACACGCCGCAGGCGCCGTACCGGTGACGTCACGGAGGAGCCAACGATGATCTACGAGCTGCGCACGTACACGTTTCAGCCGGGCAAGCAGGGCGAGTACCTGAAGCTCAACGCCGAGGTGGGCCGCAAGGTGCGCGGCGACCGCTACGGCAAGTTCGAGGGCGGCTGGACGACGGAGTTCGGGACCCTCAACCAGTACGTGCACCTCTGGGCCTACCCCGATCTCAACGAGCGTGACCGCCTGCGGGCGGAGCTGGCCAGGAACGAGGAGTGGACCCGGGGCTACGTGCCGCAGATCCGGCCGCTGCTGCTGGCCCAGGAGAACAAGCTCCTGTCGCCGGTGACGCCGGTCAAGCCGCCCACCGACAGCGGCAACATCTACGAGCTGCGCTGGTACCGGGCGCAGGTCGGCAAGCTCGGCGAGTGGCTCGGCCTGGCCAAGGCCGTGCTGCCCAGCCGCGAGAAGTACTCGCGCAACGTCGGCTACTGGCAGACCGAGGCCGGCACGCTGAACGAGGCCGTGCACCTCTGGGTCTACAAGGACCTCAACGAGCGGGCGGCCGCTCGCGCCAGGGCGCTGGCCGACCCCGAGTGGCAGGCATTCCTGGGCAAGGCCATGCCGCTGCTGGTCCACATGCAGGCGGTGGTGCTGATCCCGACGCCAGCCTCGCCGATGAAGTGACGGCCATGAGGACGTGCGTCGCCCGGCGCCTGGACGGCGACTGACACCCGATGCCCGAGACCCAGGACCGCCAGGTCGTCGAGATCGGCTACGGGGGCAGCGAGCGCCTCGTGATGAACATGGGGCCGCAGCACCCGTCCGCCCACGGGGTGTTCCGCGCGATCCTCACGCTCGAGGGCGAGACGGTGGTGGCGGTCGACGCCGTCATCGGCTACCTGCACCGGTGCCACGAGAAGCTGGCCGAGACGCTGACCTACGTGCAGTATCCCTCGATCGCCTCCAAGACCGACTACGTGTCGGCGATGACGGCGGAGCTGGCCTACGTGGCGTCCGTCGAGAAGGTCGGTAAGATCGACGTGCCCCGGCGGGCCCAGTACCTGCGCGTGCTCGCCGCCGAGCTGCAGCGCATCGCGTCGCACTGCCTCTGGCTCGGGACCTGGTGCATGGACATGGGCGGCGCGCTCGGCGGAGGCGCCACCGTGTTCCTGTACGCCATCCGCGAGCGTGAGCTGATCCTGGACCTGTTCGAGGCGCTCACCGGCGCCCGCCTCCTCTACGGCTTCCACCAGGTGGGCGGGGTCCGTTACGACCTGCCGGCCGGATGGGCGGCCCGGTGCCGGCAGACCCTGGCCCACATCGAGGGACGGCTGGCCGAGTACGAGTCGATGCTGGAGGACAACGCGTTCTTCCTGGTGCGCACGCAGGGCGTCGGCGTCATCTCGCGCGAGCTGGCCCTCGACGTCGGCGTCTGCGGCCCGATCCTCCGCGGCTCCGGCGTGCCCTACGACGTGCGGCGGGCCGAGCCCTACTCCTCGTACGAGGACTTCGACGTCCAGGTGCCGGTGCACGCGGCCGGGGACTGCTACGCCCGCTACCGCGTGCGCATGGCCGAGTTCCGGGAGTCGATCCGGCTGGTGCGGCTGGTGCTCGACGGGCTGCCCGAGGGCGCGATCTCCTCGCGCCCGGGCGTGAAGTCGGTCGGCCAGGTGCGCATCGCCAAGGGCGAGGGCTACACGCGCATCGAGGGCGCGCGCGGGGAGGTCGGCTGCTATCTCGTGGCCGACGGCGGCGCCAAGCCCTACCGGCTCAAGTGGCGGGGCGCCTCCTTCTCGAACCTGGCCGTGCTGCCCCACATCATCCCCGGCCACAAGGTCGCCGACGTCGTGGCCATCATGGGCTCCGTCGACCCCGTGTTCGGCGAGGTGGACCGGTGAACGACGCACGGAGCCGGATCGAGCCGGCCTCGCGGACCCCGCTCCCGTAATGCCCCCTCTGCTCCAGCACGCGATCACCGGCTTCATCGTGCTCAACGTGGTGATCGGCCTCGTCACCTACGTCACGCTGCTCGAGCGCAAGTTCGCCGCCCGCATGCAGTCGCGGATCGGCCCCTACTACGTGGGCTGGCCCCACGGCTGGCTGCAGCCCATCGCCGACGCGCTCAAGCTCATGATGAAGGAGGACATCGTCCCCGCCGCCGCCGACCGCTGGGTGTACAACCTGGCGCCGATCGTGTTCCTGGTCCCCTGCGTGCTGATCTTCGCGACGATCCCGTTCGCGCCCGGCCTCGGCGTGGCCGACCTGAACATCGGCGTGCTGTTCTTCCTGGCGGTGTCCTCGCTCGAGATCGTCGGCCTCTTCATGGGCGGCTGGGGCTCCAACAACAAGTACGCGCTGCTCAGCGCGATGCGGGCGGTGAACCAGATCATCTCCTACGACCTGCCGTTCATCTTCGCCGCGCTGGTGCCGGTGGTGCTGGCCGGCTCGCTGCAGATGTCGGCGATCGTCGAGGCGCAGGCCGGGTTCTGGTTCGTGCTGTACCCGGGGCTGGGCCAGCTGGCCTTCGTCGCCTTCCTGGTGGCGACCCTGGCGGCCGAGAACCGGGTGCCGTTCGACATCCTGGAGGCGGAGTCGGAGCTGGTGGCCGGTTTCCGGGTCGAGTACAGCGGCATGAAGTTCGCGCTCATCCAGCTGGGCGAGTACGCGCACATGATCGGCACCTCGTTCCTGGGCGCGCTGCTGTTCCTGGGAGGCTGGCTGGGGCCGGGGCCGGCGTGGCTGGGCCCGGTGTGGTTCCTCCTCAAGGCAATGGCGGTGTTCCTGGTCGTCACCTGGGTGCGCTGGTCCTTCGTGCGGATCCGGGTCGACCAGATCCTGGCGATCTCCTGGAAGCTGCTGCTGCCGGCCACGCTGCTGCTGCTCATGGCCACCGCGCTGGTGGTGGCCCTGCAGGGCGCCCGTGTCTGACCTGTCGTTCTGGGCGGAGACCGGGCAGCTGGTGCGGGCGGTCGGCCGCGCGATGGGCGTGACCTTCCGCAACTTCTTCCGGCAGCCGGTCACCGTGCAGTACCCCACGGTGAAGCGGGTCTATCCCGATCGCTTCCGCGGCATCCTGGCCCTGGCCTACGAGAAGGACACGGGCGAGGAAGCCTGCATCGGCTGCCGGCTGTGCGAGCTCATCTGCCCGCCCCAGGTGATCAAGGTCGAGATGCTGAAGGCCGAGAAGCGGAACTTCGCCAAGACCTTCACGCTCGAGCTGTACTCCTGCGAGTTCTGCGAGCTGTGCGTGCAGGTCTGTCCGACCGACGCCATCGTCATGCTCAAGACCTTCGACCTGGCCACGGCCGACCGCCGGGAGATGCTGCTCGACAAGGACCGGCTGCACGCGCTCGGCCTGCAGCACGAGGCGTCGTGGGCCACCGGCAACCGCCTGCGCGACATGCAGGCGCCGCCCCGGCCGGCCAAGGCGGAGGCCCGGGGCCCGGGGACACCGGGGGGAAACGCGGACGCCAGGGAGCCCGCCGAGTGACCGCCGAGATGCTGGCGTTCGCGGGGGTGGCGGTCGTGCTGCTCGCCTCGAGCCTCGGCGTCGTCCTCACGCCGAACCTCTTCCACGCCGTCCTCTATCTGGCGGCCGCCCTGGTGGCGACCGGCGTAGTGTTCCTGCTGCTCGACGCGCCGTTCCTGTTCGCCGTGCAGCTGCTGCTCTACGCCGGCGGCGTCGTGGCCATCGTCGTGTTCGCGATCATGCTCACCGAGCGGCTGGTGGGCGCCTCGATCCGGCAGGCGAGCCGGCACCTGATCAACGGCGCCCTGGTGAGCGCCGCCGTGTTCGTCGGCGTGGTGGGGTTCCTGGTGCAGATGCCGCCGGCCGGCCCGCGGCCGCCGTGGCCCGACGAGCTGACCGTCCTGGTCGGCCGGGCCCTGGTCGACGTCTTCGCGATCCCCTTCGAGCTGCTGGGGGTGTTGCTGGTGATCGCCCTGATCGGCGCGCTCTACTTCGCGCGGACCGAGAGTTAACCGGATGCCGCTCGGCGCCTACCTCACGCTGGCCGCCCTCGTGTTCGCGATCGGCCTGTTCGGCGTCCTCACCCGGCGCAACGCGGTAGGTATCCTGCTCGGGATCGAGCTGATGCTGAACGCGGTCAACATCAACCTGGTCGCCTTCGGGCGCTTCCACGCCGACCTGGCCGGGGTGATGTTCACGCTGTTCACGATCGCGATCACCGTGGCGGAGGTGGCGGTCGGGCTGGCCATCGTGATCGTGATCTTCCGGGTGCGGCGGACGGTGGACGCCGACCACCTCGACCTGCTCCGCGGATGACGCCCCGGGTCGGCTCGGCCACGCTCGCGCTCGTCGTGCTGGGGCTGCCCTTCGCGAGCTTCCTGCTGCTGGCGCTGGTGCGCCCGCTGCGCCGCTCGGCTCCGGCGGCGGCCGGCGTCAGCGTCGCGGCCATCCTCGGCTCGCTGCTGGCGGCCCTGCTCACCCGGGGGGGCGCCGCTGCCCGGGCCCCCGGGCAGAGCCCCTCGACCACCTGGGCCTGGATCCCGGCCGACGGCGGCCCGATGGCCACCGTCGGTGTCATGGTCGACGAGCTCAGCATGGCGATGCTGCTGCTGGTCGCGCTCGTGTCGCTGCTGGTGCAGGTCTACTCGTGGGCCTACCTGCACGACGAGCCGCGGACGTCGCTGGGCCGCTACTACGCCTATCACTCGCTGTTCGCCTTCTCGATGCTGGGCCTGGTGCTGGCGCCGACCTTCCTGCAGATGTTCGTTTTCTGGGAGCTGGTCGGCCTCTGCTCCTACCTGCTCATCGGCTACTGGTACGACCGGCCCGCGGCGGCCCGGGCCGCCGTCAAGGCGTTCTGGATCACCAAGCTGGGCGACCTCGGCTTCGTGGCCGGCATCGTCATGCTGTGGTCGGCGACCGGCACCTTCGACTTCTGGACGCTGTTCCAGATGGGATCGCAAGGCACGCTGCCCGTCGTGCTGCTGCCGCCCATCATGTTCCTGATCTACCTGGGCGCCGTCGGCAAGTCCGCCCAGTTCCCGCTGCACGTGTGGCTGCCCGACGCGATGGAGGGGCCCACGCCGGTCTCCGCGCTGATCCACGCCGCCACCATGGTCACGGCCGGCGTGTTCCTGGTGACCCGGACCTTCCCGCTCTTCCTGCTGACGCCCGACCTGCTCACGCTCATCGCCTGGGTGGGGGCCTTCACCGCGCTGCTGGCGGCGAGCATGGCGTGCGTGGAGAGCGACATCAAGCGGGTGCTGGCGTACTCGACCGTCTCGCAGCTCGGCTACATGATGGCCGCGGCCGGGGCCGCCGCCCCCGAGGCCGGCTTCCTGCACCTCGTCGCCCACGGGGTCTTCAAGGCCCTGCTCTTCCTCGGCGCCGGCGTGGTGATCCACGTGTTCCACACCAACGACGTGTTCCGCATGGGAGGCCTGCGCGGGCAGCCGTGGATCTGGGTGCCGTTCGTGGTCGGCACGCTGGCGCTGGCCGGCGTGTGGCCGCTGCCCGGCTTTTTCACCAAGGAGGCGATCCTGGCCGGAGTGTTCGACGCGCGCCTGGGCGTGCCGTTCGTGATGCTGTCGGTGGCCGCGTTCCTGACGGCCTTCTACATGTTCCGCGTCGTGAGCCTGGCGCTCTTCGCGCCGCCCCACCACGCCGGTCACGCCCACCCCCACGTGCCCGGGACGATGATTGGAGTGTGCGTGGGGCTGGCGGCGCTGACGCTGGCGATGGGGCTGCGGCAGGCCTTCGGCGGCGACCATCACGCGATCGGGGGGCCGGGCTGGCTGCCGTGGTTCTCGCTGGCCCTGGCCGGGGGCGGCATTCTCCTCGCGCTGGCGATGTACCAGTGGCGGTCGATCGATGCGGCCCGGGTGGCCCGGGCGCTGGGCCCGCTGGCCTGGATGGCGCGCCGGCGCTACGGCCTCGACGGGCTCTTCGCCGGCCTCTACCGCCACGGGTTGCTCACCATGGCGCGGCTCGTCGGCTGGATCGACCGCTACCTGGTGGACGGCGTGCTGAACGTGCTGAGCGCGTGGACGCTGCAGGCCGGCGATGGGCTGCGCCGGCTCCAGACCGGGCAGCCCCAGGACTACGTCTACGGCGTCGCCCTCGGCACGCTCCTGCTTTTCGTGCTCGCCCAGTGGGGGCTGCGATGACGGCGCCCGGCCTCCGGTCCGCCTCCCCGCCCGTGGCGTCCCGGCGGCTCCGGCCATGATCCCGTTCCCGGTGCTCTCGATCATCACGTGGTCGCCGTTCGTCGGCGCCCTGCTGATCATGTTCTGCGCGCGCCACCGGCCGCTGGCGGTGCGGCTCATCGCGCTGGTGACGACCACCGTGTCCGTCGTGCTGTCCGTCTTCATCTTCGTCGTCTACGAGCGGGAGGCGGCCGGCTTCCAGTTCCGCGAACAGTTCCCGCTGGTCCCGCCGCTGGGAATCTCGTACGAGGTCGCCGTGGACGGCATGAGCCTGCTGATGGTGCTGCTCACGTCCATCATCATCTTCGCCGGCGTCTTCGCCTCGTGGACCGTGACCACCCGCAGCCAGGAGTTCTACGCGCTGCTCCTGGCCCTGGTCACCGGGGTCTACGGCGTGTTCGTCTCGCTCGACCTCTTCCTCTTCTTCCTCTTCTACGAGCTGGCGGTCCTGCCGATGTACCTGCTCATCGGCATCTGGGGCTCGTCGGGCGAGGTGCGCCCCCGCGGGGTGTTCGGCTGGGCCTTCCGCGAGACGGGCGTGGGGTCGAAGGAGTACGCGGCGATGAAGCTCACGCTCTACTTGCTGTTCGGCTCGGCGTTCATCCTGGTGGGCATCTTCGCGCTCTACGTGAGCGCCGGCACCGGCTCCTTCTCGTTCCTGGAGCTGGAGGCGACCACGTTCGACCCGCGGCTGCAGTTCTGGGTGTTCCTGGCCTTCTACGTGGGCTTCGGCATCCTGGCCGGCATCTGGCCGCTGCACACCTGGTCCCCGGACGGCCACGCCTCGGCGCCGACCGCGGTGTCGATGCTCCACGCCGGCGTGCTCATGAAGCTGGGCGCCTACGGCGTCGTCCGGCTGGGCATGGGGCTCCTGCCCGACGGGGCCGTCGAGCTGGCCTGGCTCGTGGGCGGCATCGCCTGCATCAACATCGTCTACGGCGCGCTGTCGGCGATGGCCCAGACCGATCTCAAGTACGTCATCGCCTACTCGTCGGTCTCGCACATGGGCCTGGTCATGCTGGGCGCCGCCACCCTGACCGAGGCGGGCCTCAACGGCTCCGTGTTCCAGATGTTCGCGCACGGCGTGATGACGGGCCTGTTCTTCGCGCTGGTCGGGCTCGTCTACGAGAAGGCGCACTCGCGGGAGATCTTCCGGATGGGCGGCTTCGGCCGCGCCATGCCGGGCGTCGCCACCGCGTTCACCGTGGCCGGCCTGTCCTCGCTCGGTCTGCCGGCGACGTCGGGGTTCGTCGCCGAGATCCTGACCTTCATGGGCGCCTGGCAGTCGGCGTCGCCCTGGTGGCTCGTCCCCGCCGTCGCCGGCACCTTCCTGACCGCGGTGTACGTGCTGCGCGTGACCAAGCAGATCTTCTGGGGCCCGCCCTCGCCGCACTTCGCGCACCTGTCCGACGCGCGGGGCCCGGAGTGGGTGGCGCTGGTGCTGCTGACCGGCGTCATCGTGCTCTTCGGCATGATCCCGGCCCTGGCGATCGGCCCCGTCGGCACGGCGACGGTGCCCCTGCTGATCCGGCTGGTGAAGCCGTGAGCCCGCTGGCGCCGTTCGCGCTCGAGCTGGGCCTGGGCGCCCTGCTGCTCGCGGTCTTCGGGGCCGGGCTCGCCGGTCGCGGGGAGGACCGGCGGGGCATCGCCAGGCTGGCCACCGGCGGCGTGCTCGCTCTCGCCGTCTGGGCGATGTTCGTCGAGCCCGCCGGCCCGGCGCTGAACGGCATGTTCGTGCAGGACGGGCTCGCGCTCTACGCCAAGCGCCTGTTCCTGGTCGCCACCTTCATCGGGCTGCTGGCCGGGCTGTCGCTGCCGGACCGCGTGTTCGCGCGCCGGTCCGCCGAGTACCACCTGCTCCTGCTCACCTCGCTGCTCGGCATGCTGGTGCTGGCCTCGGCGCGCGACCTCATCCTGCTCTTCATC
>Ga0299913_10001715_pt1 | contig 16570 bp, 14 predicted proteins | sample RVTome_9_FD_201360 | JGI IMG/M metagenome (GOLD analysis project Ga0299913, IMG submission 201360) | Soil microbial communities from uranium-contaminated site in the Upper Colorado River Basin, Wyoming, United States - RVT155D38 (version 2) ... | reverse complement strand
GACGGCCTCACCGACCCGCAGCCGGTCCGGCAGCGCGGAGGACTGCAGCTGCGAGCCGATCCTGCGGCGCAGCTTGTCCGGATACAGCGCCGGATCGATGCCGAGCACTTCGACGTTGCCGCCGTCCCGGCCGCGCAGCCCCTGCAGGCACTCCACGGTGGTGGTCTTGCCGGCGCCGTTCGGGCCGAGTAACCCGAAGATCTCGCCGCGGCGCACGGAGAAGCTCACGTCCTCGACGGCGGTCACTTTGCGATAGCGCTTGCGGAGGTTCTCGACGGTGATCACATCGTCCACGCACGCACCGTAATCCAATCGTCCAGGCGGATTCGGCGAAACGGCGAGTTCACGCCACACAACACGACAGGGTGCTGAGGTCGCGGCTGAAGGCCTGCGCGGCGAGCCGGAGCCCCTCGGCCATGGTCAGGTACGGGCTCCACGCGTCGGCCAGCTGGTCGACGGTCATCCCAGCGGTGAGGGCGTAGGTGGCCGCGGCGATGACCTCGCCGGCGCCGTCGGCGACCACGGTGGCGCCGATCAGCCGGCCGGTCTTCCGCTCGACGACGAGCTTGACGAGCCCGCGGGCGTCGCGGGTGACCAGCGCGCGCGGCACGTAGTCGATGCCCAGCACCCGGGTCTCGCTGTCGATCCCCTCCATCCTGGCCGTCGCCTCGGTGAGCCCGGCCGACGCCACCGCGGGATCGGTGAACGTGACGCGCGGCAGGTGCCGGTAGTCCATGGCCCGGCCGGCCCCGGTGAGCGCGTTCTCCGCCGCCATGCCGCCCGCCCTGGCGGCGACGTAGACGAACTGCGGCGCCCCGGTCACGTCGCCGGCGGCCCAGATCCTCGGGTTGCCGGTGCGCAGGTGGTGGTCGACGACGATCTCGCCGCGCGGGCCGACGCCGACCCCGACGTCTTCCAGGCCGAGCCCGGCGGTTGCCGGCCGGCGCCCGGTCGCGACCAGCACGTGGCTCACGTCGGCCAGCCACTCCAGGCCGTCGCGCCCGCGCAGCAGGGCCGTCACCGTGTCGCCGGTGCGCCGCACCCTGACGACCTCGGCGCCGGTGTGGACCTCGATGCCGTCCCCGGCGAAGGCGTCCGCGATCGCCGCCGACGCCTCCGGCTCGTCGAACGGCACCAGCCGGTCCAGCTGCTCCACCACGGTCACCCGCGCGCCGAGCCTGGCGAACAGCTGCGCCTGTTCGAGGCCGACCGCGTTGCCGCCGACCACGAGCAGGGACTCGGGGACCTCCCGCAGGTCCAGCGCGGTCGTCGAGTCCAGGTGGCCGGTCTCGGCCAGCCCCGGAATGGGCGGCACGGTCGGCGCCGCCCCGGTGGCGACCAGGTAGTGCGCGGCCTCCACGACGCGCTCGCCGTCCGGCCCGCTGACGCGCAGCGCCGGGCCGGGCTGCACCCGCGGCGGGGCCGGCACGCGAGCCGCGGGCGTCCCGCCCTCCGTCATACGAGCATTGGGACGCCCACGTGTCGTCGCCACCTGCTCGGCCGCGGGTCGCGCGGTGGCCGGCACGAACCTCGCCGTGCCGGCGAGGATCTGCCAGCCGAACTTCGCGGCGACGCTGAGGTACTTCTCGGTGCGCATCTCGTCGACGAGCTCGCGCACGCCGCCGACCAGGGTGGCGAAGTCGACCGGCTCGGCCTTGGTGCCGATGCCGGGGAAGGTCTCGTGTGCGGCGCCGTGCCTGGCGTCGGCGGCGGCGAGCAGCGCCTTCGACGGGACGCAGCCGACGTTGACGCAGGTGCCACCCACCTCGTCCCGCTCGATCATCACGACGCTTCGACCGAGCCTGCTGGCCGCGATCGCCGCCGCGAACGCCGCGCTGCCGGATCCGACGATCGCCAGGTCGTACATCGCAATCACCAACTTGTCACAGTCATGGGGGACAAATCAATGATCTATCCGTTCAGGCGGATATGTCAACCGGAAGTGGCGGACATCTATCGTGGGCCGGGTGGCGAAGCGTGCAGCGGTGCCGATCTGGCGCATCGGGCTGACCGGCGGACTGGTCGGGATACTGTGCTGCGTCGGGCCGACGGTGCTCGCGGTCGTCGGGCTGGTCAGCGCCGGCACCGCCTTCGCATGGGCCACCGACCTCTACGCCGGCTACGCCTGGTGGTTCCGCCTCGGCGGGCTGGCCACCTTGGGGCTGCTCGTCTGGCTGGCGCTGCGCCGGCGCGACCAGTGCTCGGTGCCGGACGTCCGCAGGCTGCGCTGGCGGCTGCTCGGCGTGCTCGGCATCGCGGTGGCCACCTACCTGGCGCTCTACGCCGCGACCACGTGGCTCGGAACTTTCGCATGACCGTGCAATAGATCTGGGGGCGCCGGCGTCCGTAGGGGTGTAGGCAGTTTGGCAAGCTCCATCGGGAGGACGACATGTTCGCCACCCTCGAGACCACCAGCGGGTCGCTGACCGCGCGGCTCATCAGGGGGGCCGTCGCCGGCGTCGCGTCCGGGCTGGTCTTCGCCGCCGCCACCATGTGGTTCGCGTCGAGCATGCCCGACGGCTCGGCCGAGATGCCGCTGCACATGATCGCCACCGTGGTCCAGGGCGACGACGCGATGGCCGCCGGCACCACCAACGTCGCCGTCGGCGTGGTCGTCCACCTCGTGCTCTCCGCGCTGTTCGGCATGGTGTTCGCGTTGATCGCACCGCGGCTGCGGACCAACCAGCTGATCGCGGTCGGCGGCCACGTGTACGGCGCGCTGCTGTACGTGCTGAACTTCGCGATCCTCGCGCCGCTGGTGTTCAACACCTTCGAGCTGGCCAACCAGCCGTTCGAGCTGGTCGTGCACGTGGTGTTCGGCAGCCTGCTCGCGCTGGCGTTCCTGCACCGTGAGCGGCCGACGACCTGATGCGGGTGACGCGTCCCTGGCGAGCCGACGACCCGGCCGAGGCGTTCCTCCGGGCCACCCAGTGTGCGGTGGACCTGGTGCACAACCTCGCCCGGCGGATGACCGGCAGCCCGGCGGACGCCGAGGACCTGGTGCAGGAGACCTACCTGCGGGCATGGCGGGCCTGGGTGGCCGGCACCCGGCCCAAGCGCGTCGAGCCCTGGCTGGCCACCGTGTGCCTGAACGCCGGCCGGGACCGCGCCCGCCACACCGCCCGCCATCCCGAGCTGCCGGTCGCCGACCCCGACCCCGGCCGCGACCTCGCCGACGTGGAGCGGACCGCGCTGGACCGGGTCCGCGTCGGGCAGGTCGAGGCGGCGCTGGCGTTGCTGCCGGAGGCGCAGCGGATGGCGGTCGTGCTGGCCGACGTCTGCGGGCTCACCGCCCGCGAGGTCGCCGAGACAACCGGCTGCCCGCTGGGCACTGCGCTGGCCCGGATCCACCGCGGCCGCCTTGCGGTCGCGGCACTACTCGAGCAGGGAGGAGGTGCGCGGCATGACCTACGACCCGGAGACCCTGGCCGCCCGATTCCTCGGCGGTGAGCTCGGCCGAGCGCAGCGTTGGCGCTTCGAGCGGCACCTGGTCGACTGCGAGGACTGCTGGACGCAGGTGCAGGCCGCCAGGACAGGCCGCGCAGCGCTCGAGTCCCTTCGCGAGGTAGCCCCCGCGCACACCCGGGAGCGGGTGCGCGCCACGAGCGAGCTCAGCACCGGCACGCCCACTGGCGACACAGTGGGCGGCCGCCGCCGGCGCTGGGCTCTAGTGCCGATCACCGCGGTCGCCGCCGCCACCCTGGTGGCCGCGGTGATCGGCCTGTCCATCGCAGCTCCCCCGCCCGACGCACAGCTGGCGCAGGTCGTCGCCGGCTACTACCAGGACAGCTCGGCGTGGGCACCGGCCGGCGACCGGCCGCCGGTGACCGAGCTGGCCGGGCTGGCGTGGGTCGGCACGAGGTCCACCACCCTGGACGGCGAGCGGGTCCTCGGCCACAGCTACGCGCGGCAGGACGGCACCACGGTGCTGGTGGTGAGCAGCGGCATGGCCTTCGCCGAGCCGGAGGGAGCGCGCCCGGTGCCGGACGGCGACTGGGTGACCGAGGTCGACGGCCTCACCGTCTTCTGCACCCGCGCACCGGTGTCCCTCATCGTGGGCACCGATCCGGACACCGTCACCTCGGCCGCCCGCGCCCTCGTCCACGCCGGCGGCTGAACCCTCCCGGCGCCCAGGGAGTGTCACTAGCGCAGCTGGTCCAGCTCGATCTTGAGCGGGAACGGCTCGGTCGTGGTGAACGTGCCGGTGACGCTGCCGCCGTCCTGGTAGCCGAACCCCTCCGCGAGATGGCAGTCCAGCAGCGAAACCGGCGGGTCGAGGTCCACGATCCAGTAGTGCGGGATGCCGGCCTCGGCATACTCGCCGCGCTTGACCACGTTGTCCATCCGGACCGAACCCGGCGAGACGATCTCGACGACGAGCCGCACCTCGGAGGCGCGCAGCAGGCCGCCCTCGCGGTCCACCCGTTCGAGCGCCGCATCGTCGACGACGACCAGATCCGGCCGGCGGGACGTCGCCGGCCGGTCCGCGGGCACCAGCTCCAGGTCGATGTCGACATCCTGGACCAGACGCAGGCCGGAGGAAAGGTGGGCATCGAGCTGCTTGGCCAGCTCGAACGATGCGGTCATGTGGCGGGGTGCCGGGCTGGGCGTCAAGATCAGGTTGCCTTCCTGCAGCTCCCACCGGCGCTGGTCGTCCTCGGGCAGCCGCGCGTACTCCGCGATGGTCAGTAGCCGCCCTGGCTGGGGAAGTGCTGTCACCGTTGCAGGCTCCTCACGTGCTCGCCCGTCAGTCTCCCACGCGGGAGCGCTCCGGCCGGGCGCTGGACGCCCGGCGTGTCAGTAGCGCGGTGGCGAGGCCGAGGGCGAGGAGCACGGCCAGGGCGAGGAGCAGGGTCCGGCCGCCGATGGCCTCCACGACGGAGACGAGCCAGCCCTGGATGCGGCCGGCGCCGTCCACGATGGGGTCGGTGGCGCTGCCGTCGAGGTGGTAAAAGCGCCACTCGTACACGCCGTAGTAGGCGACGTAGCCGCCGACCACGACCAGCAGCCAGCCGCTGATCCGGTTGATTTGCGGCAGCAGCCGCCGAAGCCCGCCGGTGACCACGTCCTGCGCCAGCGCGACGGCCACCGCCAGCACGCCGACCAGCAGGCCCATGCCGCCGGCGTACGCGGCGTACGCGGCCATCCCGGCGACCATGTCGTCGGCCCGGAAGGTCTGGCCCGTGACGGCGAGGAACGGCGCGATCGTGCAGGACAGCGATGCGACCGCGTACGCCACCCCGTACAGCACCATGGAGCCGAGCCGCCGGCCCGGCGCGCCACTGCCCATCTTGGGCAGGAAGACCCGCAGCTCGTGGCCGGTGGCCAGCCACACCCCGAGGCCCACCAGCGCGACGCCGACCACCACCGTGATGGCCGGCGCGTACAGCTGCACGGACGCCGCGACCGGTGCGATCAACAGCCCGAACGCGCCGAACACCGCGAGGAAGCCGACGGTCATCAGCGCGGTCGCGGCGAGCGCCCGCAGCACCGCGACGCCGCGCCCGCGGCTGGCGCCGTCGGCCGAGTCGCCGAGCACCACCAGCGTGAGGTACGCCGGCAGCATGGCGAACCCACACGGGTTGAGCGCGGCGACCAGGCCCGCGGCGAAGGCGAAGCCCAGGGTCTCGGTCACCGTCAGGCCAGCCCGGCCACCCGGGTCGCCAGCGCGTCCTTGGACAGCTGGTGCAGCTCCATCTGCAGCTCACCCGACGAGTTGAAGAACGCGTAGGCCGGCTGGTGGCTCACCCCGAACCGCGTCCACAGGGAACCGTCGAGGTCGGCCAGGTGCACGAAGTCGAGCGAGTACTTCTGCACGAACTGCTGCATGGCCGGCACCTGGTCCTGGCCCGCGACCCCGACGAACGTGACCTTGCCCGAGTTCGCCTGCGACACCTCGCGCAGTCCGGGCGCCTCCGCGTTGCACTTGGGGCACCACGGCGCCCAGAACCACAGCACCGCCGGCTTGCCGGCCAGGCTCGCGCCATCGAAGGCCGCGCCGTCCACCGTCTTGGCGGTGAACTGCAGCTGCTTGGGCACCTCGACGCTCGCCGTCGGTGCGGCAGTGGTGGTCGATGCGGCCTCCGTGGTCGTCGTCGCGGGATCGGTGGTGGTCTGCGCCGCCCCCGGACTCTGCTCACCACCGCCGCAGGCGGTCGCCAGGCCGAGGACTGCTACTAACAGAACAGCGCGGATTGCCGACATACGGTAAGCCTGCCAGGTTCCGGAGCGCCATGGAGCTTACGACTCGATGACCATCGGTGAACCGGTTGCCGGCATGGCGCGTACGCCAATGGTGGCGGTACGTCGAAGACGAAATGGAGGCACCGGGATGAACAGCAGTGCTCGGTTCGCGCGCCGCGCGGTGGCGGCACTGACCATCGGCCTCGCGCTCGGCCTGGTGCCGGCGGCGGGCCAGGCCCTCGCCGACGACGGCGGCCGGCCGCTTGCCACCGCGCTGAGCGGTGCGGAGGAAGTGCCCGCCGGCGACCCGTTCGGCAGCGGAACCGCCAGCATCCGGGTCAACCCGGGGCAGGGCGAGGTCTGCTACGAGCTGACCGTGGCCAACCTGATGGGCACGGTCGTGGCCGCGCACATCCACCGCGCCCCGGCCGGGGTGAACGGCCCTGTCGTGGTGCCGCTCGCCGCCCCGGTCACCGGCAGCTCGGCCGCGTGCGCGGCGGTCGAACGTGCCCTCGCGCTCGACATCCTGCGGAACGCGGCCGACTACTACGTCAACGTCCACACCAACGTGTTCCCCGGCGGTGCCGTGCGCGGTCAGCTGGGCTGACGACCGTCGCGGCCGGGCGACCTCGCCGTCTTGACGTGCTGACATTCTATAGGTTGAATGTCAGCACGTCAGGCAAGATCGAGGAGGCCGCGTGGACGTCACGATCAACGGCACCAGGCACGCGCTGGACACCGACCAGGACGAGCCGGCGGTCGGCCTGCTCAGGGACGGCCTCGGGCTGACCGGCACCAAGCTCGGGTGCGGGTCCGGGGTGTGTGGCGCCTGCACCGTGCAGGTCGACGGCACCCCGATGGTGAGCTGCCTGCTGCCGTGCGGCGCGCTCGACGGGCGGTCGGTCACCACGGTGGAGGGACTGGGCGGCACGCATGGCTCGCATGCGGTGCAGCGGGCGTTCGCCGCGCACGACGCGCTGCAGTGCGGATACTGCACGCCGGGGTTCGTCGTCGAGGCGGCCGCGTTCGTCGACCGCTGGCGGGCGGACCACGGGGACACGCCGCCGGACCGGGCCACGATCGCCGACGCGCTGGCCGGCCACCTGTGCCGGTGCGGCGCCTACGAGGGCATCTACGCGGCCGTCGCCGCCGCGTGCACCGGCGCGCACGACGCGGACGGCCCAGACACGGACGGCGCGGACGCGCCGCGCGTCGACGCGATGGACAAGGTGACCGGCCGCGCCCGCTACACCACCGACGTTCGGCTCGACGGCCAGCTCGACGGCGTGATCGTCCGCTCCGCGAAGCCGCACGCCGTGGTCCGCTCGGCCACAGCACCCGGCTCGGCCACAGCACCCGGCTCGGGCACGACACCCGGCTCGGTCGAGGCGCCCGGCGCGACGATCATGGTGGACCTGCTGCCCGAGGACCGCACCGTGCGCTACGTGGGGCAGCCGATCGCCGCCGTCGCCGGGCCGACCGTCGCGGCCGCCAGGGCCGCGGCCGCCCGGGTCGTGGTCGACTACGACGAGCGGCCGGCCGTGCTGGACGCGCACCGCGCGCGGCGGCCGGACGGCCCGGTGGTGTACCCGTCGCGGGCGGCCCGCCGGGCGGCGCCGTCGGCCGCCGAGGGGTTCTCCATGCCCGCCAGGTGGCGCGGCAACGTGCGTGGCCCCAGCTCGGTGAGCTGGCGCGGCGGCACGGCGGCCGGGCGCGTCGAGCGGGCCAGGCGCCGCGGCGACGACCGGCTGGTGTCCGCCACCTTCAGCACCGCGGTGCAGGTGCACACTCCGCTGGAGCCGCACGCGTGCGTCGCGCACTGGGACGATGCCGGCGAGCTGCACCTCTACGTCTCGACGCAGGCGGTCGGGCTCGTCGCGGAGAAGGCCGCGCAGCGGTGGGGGCTGCGGCCGGAGCAGGTGCACGTGGTCGCCGAGCACGTCGGCGGTGGCTTCGGCGCCAAGGTCGCGCCCACCATGGAGCTGATCGCCGCCGCCGAGCTCGCCCGCGCGGCCGGCGCACCGGTGCGGGTGGTGCTCGACCGGTCGGAGGAGCTGACCGCGGCCGGCAACCGCCCAGGCACCGAGATCGAGCTGAACCTGCTGGCCGACCGCGACGGCAACCTCGCCGCGCTGACCATGGACTGCCGTGGCGATGCCGGCGTGGCGACCGGATCGGCGGTCGCCTCGCTCGCCCGGCTGATGTACGGCCGGGCGCCGCGCCGGCTGCGCGACTTCGACGTGGTGACGAACAACCCGCCGGGCACGCCGTTCCGTGGCCCGGGTGGTCCGCCGATGGCGTGGGCGCTGGAGCAGGCCGTCGACGAGCTGGCGCTGCGCATCGGCGAGGACCCGATCGCGCTGCGCCGCCGCTGGGACGGCAACCCGAAGCGCCGCGCGCTGTACGACTGGGCGGCCGCGCTCCCGGTGTGGGCCCGGCGCCCGGCGCCAGGGTCGCAGCACGGCCGGTTCCGCCGCGGGGTCGGCGTGGCCGCGGCCAACTGGCTCTACCTGCTGGACCCCGGCACCACTGTGGAGCTGTCGGTCGAGCGCGGCGTGGTGGTGGCCCGCACCGCCACCCAGGACATGGGCACCGGCATCCGGTCGGTCGTGGCCGACGTCCTCCGCGCCGACCTCGGGCTGCCGGCCGACCGGGTGCGCGTCGAGGTCGGCAGGTCCGACGCCGTGCACGGCCCGGCCTCCGGCGGCAGCCGCACGACCACGTCGGTGGCGCCGGCCGCCCGCGACGCGGCGCGCCGCCTGCGCGAGGCGCTGGTCCAGCGCGCGAACGCGGCGCCGGTCAGATCGTCACCCGGCTCGTCACACGGCTCGTCAACCGGCGGGGACCTGCTCTATCTCCTCGATGGCGCGGACGGGGTGCGGGTGCGGGGCCGGCGACCGAGGGACCGCCGCGGGTACGTCACCCCGTTCTCGCTGGACAACCTCGCGCTCGGCCGCGGGTTCAGCGGCGCTGTGCACGTCACCGAGGTCGAGGTGGACACCCGGCTGGGGAAGGTGCGCGCCACCAGGGTTTGGGCGGGCATCGCGGCCGGCCACATCTACGCCGAGCGGCTGGCCCGCAGCCAGTGCGAGGGGTCGATCATCCAGGGCGTCGGGTTCGCGCTGTACGAGCAGCGCCACGTCGACCCTGGCACCGGCATCGTGCTGACCGACAACCTGGAGGACTACCGGATTCCGGGCATCGGCGACACCCCGCAGATGGAGATCCACTTCCACCAGGACGGCTGGGACCACGTGAGCGGCCGCGGCGTCGGGCTCGGCGAGGTGGCGACGCTCGGCGTGGCGGCATCGGTCGGCAACGCGGTGCGCGCCGCCACCGGCTGGCGCCCGCCGCAACTGCCGATCCGGCCGGACCGGCTACTCGAAGGGATCGGGCAGTGAGCGTCGACGAACTCGCGACCGCGCTGGGCAGTGCCGGCAAAGAGTTGCGTGCCGGTGGGGAGCTGCGCGCCGGCGGCACCGACGTCACCGCGCGGCACCGGATCGGGCGGGCCACCGGCCCGTTCGTCGACCTGCGTGGGGTCACCTCGCTCCGCGGCGTGGTGCGGCGGCCGGACGGCTCGGTGCGCATCGGCGCCATGACGACCGTCGCCGAGCTGGCCGCCGACGGCGCCTTGCGCGCCGGCTACCCCGGCCTCACCGCGACGGCGGGCGCGCTCGCCACCCCGCAGATCCGCGCGGCGGGCACGGTCGGCGGCAACCTGCTGCAGCGCAACCGCTGCTGGTACTACCGCAACCCGCGGTTCTCCTGCTTCCAGACCGGCGGCGACGGCTGCCCGGCCCGCGACGGCCTGCACCTGTACTCCACGGTCATCGACCAGGGGTCCTGCGTCGCCCCGCACCCCTCGTCGATCGCGATGGCGCTGCTGGCCTACGACGCGCACGTCGAGGTGCACGGCCGCGGCCGGCTGCCGGCCGGCGACCTGTACGGCGACGGCTCGGATCCCGGCCGCGACCACCTCCTCGCGCCGGCCGAGGTGCTGCTCGCCGTCGAGCTCCCGGCACCGACGGCCGGCGAGCGCGCCGCGTACCACCGCGCGATCAGCCGGTTCGAGGCGGAGTGGCCCCTGGTGGAGGCGGTCGCGCGGCTGGTGCTCGACGGCACCACCGTCACCGCGGCCGCGGTCGCCGTCGGCGGCGTCGCCCGTACTCCCCTGCGGCTGCCGGCGGTCGAGGCCGCCCTGGTCGGCGGGGAGGCGAACGCGGCCAACCTGGGTGCCGCCGGCGAGGCCGCCGCCGCGCGGTGTGCGCCGCTCCCGCAGACCGGGTACAAGGTCGCGCTGCTGCGGGACACGGTCGTCGAGGTGCTCGAGCGCGCCGCCCGCGTGGCGTGAGAGATTCGCCGGCATGTCCGAACCACCCCGCGACGACGCCCCGCGAGCCCCGCGTTTGCGTGGGGACCCCGACGACGACCGGGTTCGACGGATCCTGGACGCGGCCTACGCGTGTTTCACCAGGCACGGCGTGCGCCGCACGACGATGGACGACATCGCCGCCGCTGCCGACATGTCCCGGCCGGCGGTGTACCAGTACGTGCGGAGCAAGGACGACGCCTTCCGCCGGCTCGCGACGCGGCTGTTCGACAGCACCCTCGCGCAGGCTCGCGCGGCCGCCGAGGTCGAAGGCACGCTGTCCGAGCGGCTGCACGCCATCCTCGCCACCAAGCTCGAACTGACCCTGCAGCTGTGGCGCGACAGCCCGCACGCCGCCGAGCTGCTCGACGCCGGCGCCCGGCTGTCCGGCGATCTCGTGGAGAGCATGCATGCCGCGATGTCCGAGCTGATCATCGCGACGGTCGATGCCGCGGTACGGCGCGGCGAGCTCGCGCCGGACGCCGTGGACGCCGGCGAGCTGGCCGACATCGCGCTCGCCCTCACCCGCGGCCTGGAGGGCGACCTCACCGACCCGGACCGGCCGCGCCGGCGGCTGCGCGAGGGGGTGCGGCTGATTGTCGCTGGCGCGACCCGTGAGTGGCGATGAGTGCTAGGGCACCCATCGCCACTCACGGGCACGTCAGTGCACGCTCCCGGTGCCGTGGATCTTGCCGGTGGGGTGCGCGGCGACTCGCTCGGCCGGTGACAGCAGCGTCAGCGGCCGGGCGGCGTGGTCGTCGGGCATGGGGCAGCCGGCGTTGATCCATTCGACGGCGACGTCCACCCACTTCGTCTTCTTGGCGCCCGGGACGGACCCGCCGAAGGCGCGAGCCATGGCATTGCGACCGCGCAGCAGGTCGGTGACGAAGCGGCTGCCCTCGGCGTCGCCCGGCGTCACCCAGCCGTTGTCCTCGGTGGCCAGCGCCCGCATGAGCGCCGCGGCCGGCTGCTGGAACCACCAGGAGACCGGCTGGGTCACGAGCTGGGCCGGATCGTCCGGGTCGGGGCCGGTGAGCTTGGCCCCGTCGTGCGCCGAAACACCCTGCTGGCGGCCGCGCATGGTGTCGACCAGGCTCAGCATCCGCTCGGCCGGCGAGGCCGGCTCCGACGGCGTCGCCGCCGCGGGCTCGGCCTCCGGCAGCGCACCCGCCCACTCCTTCCACAGGCCGATCTCGGCGTCGGTGAAGATCTTGTACATCGGCCCGTCCGGCTTGAGCAGCGCGAAGAACGGGCTGCCGTCCGGGTCGCCACGCACGATCATCCCGCCGTTCACCAGCGATGCCATGAGCTCCGTCGGGTCCTCGAACAGGTCGTTGATCAGCTTCTCGCCCAGCCGCTTCTGCCCGTGGTTGAGCCTGGCCTTGGGCCCCCTGGAACGGACCATCTCGGCGACCTTGTCCGCCGGGGTCGACCGGCGCAGGCGCTTGCGGCGCATGTCCTCGCCCAGCGTCCCCGTGGTGGCGAACGCGACGTAGCCGTTCCAGACCCGCTCCCACTGGGCCTGCATCGCCTGCTCGCCGACGTCGACGCGCGTCTGCTCCAGGTACAGCTCGACGGCCCGCATGGCCATCGCGCCGTGGCCGGTCGCGGCGTTGTCGATCGCCACGTGCATCTCGTAGAAGCTCGGGTCCAGGCCGAAGTACTCGTTGAGCCGCACCATGTTCTTGAGCTCCACCGAGCTCCACTCGAGGTACATCGTCATGCCGAGCAGCTCGGGGAAGTACACGTTCGGGAACTCGGCCACGACCAGCTGGAACAGCGGCAGGGTGAACGCCGAGTCGAGCAGGTCCGGGTTGTCCGCGTACGCCTTGGAGCGGATGTCGGGCAGGTTGATGCCGACGCTGCGCAGCAGCTCGGTGTACATGTTGGGGTGGTTGAGCTTGGGGTCGCCCGAGCCCAGCTCGTCGATCCAGATCGCGAACAGCAGCGAGCGCACCTCGTCGATCGGGCCGACGGGTGCGATGTTGCGCAGCCACGCGCCGTCGGTCTGGTTGAACGGCGCCATCTGGAAGATCCACTCGATGACGTCGTCGCGGGTGCGCATCGTCCAGCTGCGCTGCGCCTCGTAGCGGTCCACGTCGTCGACGAAACCCTGGTAGACCTCGTCGAGCCTGGCCTCGAAGGCGGCCTTGCTGTACGGGAAGAACCGCAGCTCCGGCTCGAGCTTCGGGTCCTCCTGCCGCTTGCGGGCCTCCCCGAGGAACTGCTCGGCCAGCGCCCGCGCCGTCGGCATGAAGCCGTCGAAGGAGTCGAGGTTGAGCATGATGTGGAAGTAGTCGCGGTGCCGCAGCCCCGCGTACGGCTGTTGCTCGTTGGCGTCCATCTCACCTCGCTGGGGCGCTGGCGTGCTCCGCCACCGGTCCTGTCACCGGCCACGTCACCGGTAAGGAGACAGCATGCGCGACCCTGATGCGTAAGAAAACAAGCAGCATTCGCGCGGCGCTGACCACGGGGGGTGATTGACCCTACGAAAGACGTCACCCGGAAGGGTTGACGGGCCGAGGTGCGATGAGGGATGTTCCCAAACTGATGGGAGCTGGGGCGCCACCGTCAGTGCATGGTGAGGACTTCCGATGGTTCCGGGTCATGGTGGCCGGAAACGCCATCTCCTCGTACGGCAGCTTCGTCAACTTCGTCGCCATCAACCTGTTCGCCTACCAGCTGACCGGCAGCGCGCTGCAGACCGGGCTGTTCATGGCGCTGCGGCTGGCGACGAGCTTCGCGACCGGGGTGCTGGCCGGGCATCTGGTGTCCAGGTACAGCCGCAAGGCCCTCATGGTGGGCAGCGACCTCGGGCAGGCCGTCGGGCTGGCCGTCCTCGCGGTGACGCCGGCCGCGCAGCAGGAGGTGCTGCTCTACCTGCTGGCCATGGTGCTCGGCGCCGGCCGCACGCTGTTCACGGTGGCGCTGCGCTGCAGCGTGCCGGAGATGGTCGGGCAGGCCGGCCGGGTGCGGGCCAACGGGCTGCTGGTGACCGGCCGGTCGCTCGCGATGGTGGCCGGGTTCGCGTCCGCGGGGGTGATGGTCGCGCTGCTCGGGTTCCGCGTGGTGTTCCTGGTGGACGCCGCCAGCTTCCTGGTCTCCGCGTCGGTGCTGGCCGCACTGCCGTTGCGGATGCGCTCGACGGAGCCACGACCGGCCGGCCCGGGCCTGCTGCGCAGCGTCGGGGTCGGCGGCGTCGTCCTGCGGGCCGCCCCCGTGCTCGGCATGATGGTGCTGATCCGGCTCGTCGACGCGTTCGGCTCGGCGTCGCACAACGTCGCGCTGCCGGTGTTCGCCACGGCGCAGGCCGGCGGCAACGCGGCGTCGATCATGAGCCTGTTCTGGGCGTCGTGGGCGGTCGGCACGCTGCTCGTCTCGCAGGTGGTGGTGCGGATGGCCGGCGCCGAGCGCGCCGAGCGAGTGCTCACCGAGCGGGTCTTCGCCACGGCCACGGTGTGCATGTCCGTGTTCTTCGTGACGACGTTCCTAGGTGCGCCGACGCCGGTGTTCGTGCTGGCCGCGTTCCTCGCCGGGGTGTCGGACGCCGTCGCGGAGATCTCCTACACCTCGCGGCTGCAGACCGTGCCCGACGATCGGCGCGGCTTCGTGTTCGGGCTGTCGTCGATGGCTGAGAGCTCGGGCTTCGGCGTCGGCATGGTGATCAGCGCCGTGCTGCTGGAGTCGCTGCCACCGCTCGCGGTGGTGACCGCGCTGCACGGCCTCGCGATGGCGATCGCGCTGACCTTCCTCGTGGTCCTGCTGCTGCGGCACCGCAGGGGCACCCCGCTGCCGGCAGGGCCGGCGGGACCGGCGGGACCGGCTGGTGCGGCGCCATGACCGCGGTCCCGTCGTACAGCCGCGGGCCGGAGCTGCGGATCGGGCCGGACGATCCGCAGCTGCTGTCGCAATGGCTGCCGCGCGCCGCCGAGCTGGCGCCCGACGCCGGCGTCCGGGTGCTGCTGGATGCGCAGCGGTCGGAGTTCCTCGACTACCCCACGCTGCTCGCGCGGGCTCGCGGCGCCGCCGGCGGGCTGCTGCGCCGCGGCGTGCGGCCCGACGAGTACGCGGTGCTGCAGTTTCCGTGCGGCCCCGACTACTTCGTCGCGCTGTGGGCGTGCCTGCTGCTCGGGGTGCGGCCGGTCACGGTCGCCTGCCCGCCCGACTACGAGACCCCGGGGCCGGTGCTGGACAAGCTCGTCGCCGTCTGGGACGACCTCGGCCACCCGGTGCTGATCACCGACGAGGACCGGCAGCGCGCGATGGCCCGCGGCCGGCTGGCCCGGGCACGCGCCGTCGCGCCCGTGCGTGGCGATGAGGGCTACAGCACCCATCCGCACTCACGAGGCGAAGTCCTCGCCATCGTCTCGTCGGGCAGCACCGGGCGCCCGAAGATCGTCCCGCTGACCCACCGCGGCCTGCTGGGGCTGGGCATCGCCGCCCGCTCACGGCCGGGCTTCCGGCCGGGCGACGTCACGTTCAACTGGCTGCCGCTGGACCACAGCGGCGCGTTCCTGCTCTACCACCTCGCGGCCGTGTTCAACGCGGCGACGAACGTGCACGCGCCGACCGAGCTGATCACCGCAGATCCGTTGCGGCTGCTCGACGCGTTGCAGGAGCACCGCGTCAACCACGCGTGGTGGCCGAACTTCGGCTACAAGCTGCTCACCGACCTGATCGCGGCCAACCCGGACCGGTCGTGGGACCTGTCCGCGGTGCGCACGCTGCTCAACGCCGGCGAGCAGTGCACGCTGCCGGTGATCGAGGGTTTCCTGGCCGCCACCGAGCGCTTCGGGATCGCGCCGTCGACGCTGTGGTTCGCCTGGGGCATGACGGAGACCACGACCGGCGTCACGTTCACCAGCCTCACCGAGCCGGGCGCCGTGCGCGACGGCCTGGTCAGCGTCGGCAGCCCCGATCCGGGCACCGAGCTGCGGATCGTCGCCGCCGACGGCGAGTTGCTGCCGCAGGGCGAGGTGGGGCGGCTGCAGGTGCGGTCGGCGCGCGTCACGCCCGGCTACCTCAACGACCAGCCGGCCAACGAGCGGGCCTTCGTCGGCGACGGCTGGTTCGACACCGGCGACCTGGCGACGATGCACGGCGCCGCGATCACGATCACCGGCCGGGCCACCGACCTGATCATCCTGTACGGCAAGAACTACATGGCGCACGACATCGAGTCGGCGCTGTACCCGGTCGGCGCCGAGGTCGCGGCGTGCGGGGTGCCGGACGAGGCGAGCGGCACCGAGCGGCTCGTGGTGTTCGCCGCCGCCGATCCCCTGCTCGACCGCCGCGCGCTGGTGAACAACGTGCGCGCCACGCTGGCGGCCCGGCGGCAGGTCACCGACGTCCTGGTGGTGCCGGTTGCCGAGCTGCCACGCACCACGAGCGGCAAGGTACGGCGCGCGGCCCTGCGCGACCGGTTCCTCGCCGGCGAGTTCGACGTGGCGCTGGCCGAGCTGGACGCCGAGCCTGCGGCGGCCGTGCCCGGCGGCGGGCCGGTGGTTGACCGCCCGGTGACGGCCCAGGCGATCAGGGCCGCCGTTGGCGAGGAGCTGGGCGGGGTGCTGGGCAGCCACGAGGTGGCCACCGACCGGCCGTTCTACGAGCTGGGCCTCTCGTCGATCCACATCACCCAGCTTCAGGAGCGGCTGCGGCGCCGGCTCGGCCGCGACCTGCCGCGCACGGCGTTCTTCGAGCATCCGACGGTGGCTGCGCTCGCGGCGCACCTGGCGACGGCGGAGGTCGCTGCGCCCGTCCGACCGCATGCGGCACCGGATGCGGACGGCAGGATCGCCATCGTCGGGATGGCGGCGCGGTTCCCCGGCGCGCCGACCCTGGCGCAGTACTGGGCGAACCTGCGCGACGGGGTGCACAGCGTGCGGCACTTCGCGCCGGAGGAGCTGGCCGCCGCCGGCGTCAGCCCGGGGCCGGACTTCGTCGCCGCGGCCGGCACCATCGACGCGATCGACGAGTTCGACGCGGGGTTGTTCGGCATCAGCGCCCGTGAGGCCG
>Ga0299913_10001714_pt1 | contig 16576 bp, 12 predicted proteins | sample RVTome_9_FD_201360 | JGI IMG/M metagenome (GOLD analysis project Ga0299913, IMG submission 201360) | Soil microbial communities from uranium-contaminated site in the Upper Colorado River Basin, Wyoming, United States - RVT155D38 (version 2) ... | reverse complement strand
GTCCAGCCCGCCGTCGTGGGTGTAGTCGAACGAGCCGTCGGCGTTCAGGGTGAACGAGCTCGCGTGCGACGGGCCGGTCACCAGGATCGCCGTCAACGAGTCGCCGTCGTCGTCGGTGTCGTTGCCCAGCACGCCCGGAGCGGCCTCGTCGAGCGTCCCGCCCTCGTCGACCGAGTAGCCGTCGGCCACCGCCACCGGGGTGTCGTTGACCGGCGTCACGGTGATCGTGACCGTCGCCACGTTCGAGTCGCTCGTGCCGTCGCTCGCCTTGTAGGTGAACGAATCCGAGGTCGTCTCCCCGCCGTCGTGGGTGTAGTCGAACGAGCCGTCGGCGTTCAGGGTGAACGAGCTCGCGTTCGAGGGGCCGGTCACCAGGATCGCCGTCAGCGACGCGCCCTCGTCGTCGGTGTCGTTGCCGAGCACCCCGGGGGCGGCCTCGTTGAGCGTCCCGCCCTCGTCGACCGTGTAGCCGTCGGCCACCGCGACCGGCGGGTCGTTCACCTGGCCGATCGTGATCGTCACCGTCACCGTGTTCGAGTCGACCGTGCCGTCGTTCGCCTTGTAGGTGAACGAGTCCGACGCGTCCAGCCCGCCGTCGTGGGTGTAGTCGAACGAGCCGTCGGCGTTCAGGGTGAACGAGCTCGCGTGCGACGGGCCGGTCACCAGGATCGCCGTCAACGAGTCGCCGTCGTCGTCGGTGTCGTTGCCGAGCACGCCCGGGGCCGCCTCGTTGAGCGTCCCCCCCTCGTCGACCGCGTAGCCGTCCGCCACGGCCACCGGGGTGTCGTTCACCGGCGTCACCGCGATCGTCACCGTCGCCACGTTCGAGTCGCTCGTGCCGTCGTTCGCGTGGTAGGTGAACGAGTCGGAGGTCGTCTCGCCGCCGTCGTGGGTGTAGCTGAAGGTGCCGTCCGCGTTCAGGGTGAAGGCCGAGGCGTTGGCCGGGCCGGAGTCCAGCACCGCCGTCAGCGGGTCGCTCTCCGGATCGCTGTCGTTGTCCAGCACGCTCGACCCGCCGCCGTCGAGCGTCGTCGTCGTCCCCCCCTCGTCGACCGTCGCCGCGTCGTCGACGGCGGTGGGTGCGGTGTTGAAGACCAGGAAGACGTCGAACCGGAAGTACAGCCAGCTCCCGTCGTGCTGCGCGTAGAGCTGCAGCAGGTCGGGGCTGCCGTCGCCTTCGAGGTCGGTCCCGATCAGGTCGCCCGCGGACCAGTCGTCGGGCATGCCGTCGAGGATGACCGCCGCCCAGGCCGCCCCTGCCATCCCGAGCAGCAGCCACGCGGCGATGGCGGCGGCCGCCCGGCGGCGCAGCAGCGCGAGGGCGGCGAGGGCGAGGAGGGCGCCGAGGGCGATCAGCCCCCACTCCGAGACGGTCGGGATCTCGAGCACGCTGCGGAGGTCGATGAGGATCGGCTGCGTGCCGCCCGGCTCGGTGACGAGCATCGCGTCGGGGTCGTCGGACACCGCCGCGACCCGGACCACGTCCGGCGAGCCGAGGTCGCCGAGCGGGACGTAGGTCTCGACGACGTCCGAGCCGTCGAACCCGAGGCCGACGCCGACGGGCCAGCCGCCGTCGTCGACGGTCACTGGCGGGCCGAAGGTGCCCGACCCAGGATCGGTGCACTCCCGGCGGGTGACCCCGGTGACCTCGGCCTCGGTAGGCGACGTCGTCTCGACGGCGGTCTCGAGGATCTGCTCGACGCCCGCGAACGGGCCGTCGGCGGTCGCCACCGTGCACCCGGTGGCCGGGGAGTTGTCGGTGTCGAGGAGGATGCTGACGCTCTGCTGCTTGGCGAGAGCCGGAGCGGCGCAGAGGAACGACAGTGCCAGGGTGAAGGTGGTGAGCGAGCGGCGGAGAATCATCTGGAAGCCTCGTCGAACCTCGTAGCGTACGGAATGCACGCTCCAGCCGGCCGATCCCAGACGATCTGGATCGATGACAGGCGGTTCTCCGGCGGAAGCCGGGCGCAGACTACAAGAAATCGCCCGAGCCGGCAAGCGCGCGAGAACGCTATCCTGACCCCGCCGGTGACCCTCTACGACCTCGCCAAGCCGCTCCTCTTCCGGCTCGAGCCGGAGCGCGCCCACGCGGCCGGGAAGCTCGCCCTGCGTGCACTGGCCCGGCTGCCGCCGCTCGCCCGGCGGCTCGAGCGAGCGAACCGGCCGGACGACCCGCGTCTCGCCCAGGACCTCCTCGGCCGGCGGTTCCCGGCGCCGGTCGGGCTGGCCGCCGGTTTCGACAAGGATGCCGAGGTCGTCGCGGCGCTACCTGCCCTGGGCTTCGGCTTCGCCGAGGTCGGCACGGTCACCCCGCACCCCCAGCCGGGCAACGCGCGGCCGCGGCTGTTCCGCCATCCGGAGGCCGCCAGCCTGCAGAACAGGCTGGGCTTCAACAACGCGGGGATGGAGGCGCTGGCGGAGCGGATCGGGCGGCTGCCGCCGGAGCTCCGGGCGCGGCTGCCGCTCGGGATCAACCTGGGGAAGAACAAGGACACCCCGGCCGAGCGCGCGCTCGACGACTACCGCCGCCTCCTCGACCGGCTCGGCCCGCTCGCCGACTACCTAGTGGTCAACGTCTCCTCCCCGAACACCCCGTGGCTGCGCGACCTCCAGAGCGAGGCGTTCCTCGGCGCCGCCCTCGCCGCGGCCCGGGACGCGACCGACCGGCCGGTGCTGGTCAAGCTCTCCCCGGACCTCGAGACCGGCCGCGCGGTAGAGCTCGCCGGGTCGGCGGTCGACGCCGGCGCCGCGGGGATCGTGGCGACCAACACCACGGTCGACCGCTCGCGGCTGCCCGCGGCGGTCGGCGACGGCGGCCTGTCCGGCGCCGTCCTCCGCGAGCGCAGCTACGAGCTCCTGTGCGCGCTCGCCGCGGAGCTGGGGGGCCGGACCGTGCTGGTCAGCGTCGGGGGCGTCGACTCCGCCGAGGAGGCGTGGCGTCGGCTCCGCGCCGGCGCCTCGCTCGTGCAGCTCTACACCGCCCTCGTCTACCGCGGCCCCGGCTTGGTCGGCCGGATCCACCGCGGCCTGCTCGCCCGGCTCGAGCGAGACGGCCTGCCGTCGATCACCTCCGCCCTCGGCGCCGGCGAGGTCCGCCCCTCCCGTTGACAGGGGCTGGTGACTGATGTACGATTCCGGTCATCGTTCACGATGAGGGGAGCCCCTCCACGGCAGCGCGGAGCGGGAGCCCTGACGAGGAGGAGGATCCGATGAGGAAGCGCGCGACCTGGGTGGTGCTCTCGACCGTCGTCCTGCTGGCCGGCGCGGCCGCCCCCGCGATGGCCGACGGCCAGACCGCCGAAGGCTGTTCCGGAGGCACCCAGCTCAAGGCGATGTGGATGGACGCCACCGCGACCGCCGGCGGCTGGCTCGCCGGGCTGTTCCGGCCGGACCGCCCCGTCGTCCGGGACGTCGCCGGCCTCGGCTCGACGCTCGATCCCGACGGCAACAGGGCCGATGTCAGCCCGGCGATCGACCCCAACGGCCATGCGGCCGACGACGGGGTGAATCACGACCCCGACGGCCACCGGGCCGAGGGCGGGCCCGACCTGGACCCGAACGGCTAGCTAAGCTAGCGGCGGCGGTTCGCCCGGCGGCGGCCTCCGAGCGAGGCTATCGCCGGGCGCGGGCGGCGGCCAGGGCGGCTACCGCCCACTCCTCGGCGACCCGGTGCGGCGCGCGCCCCTCGGCCGCCGAGCGCCGGAGGACGCTCTCGAGCCGCGGGCCGATCGCCCGGATCCGGTCGCGGACCGCCTCGCGGTCGGGCTCCCCCGCGACCAGGTGGGCGCCGTGGATGACGCCGCCGGCGTTGATCACGAAGTCGGGGGCGACGACGACCCCGCGGCGCCACAGGCGGTCGCCGTCCTCCAGCGTCGCGAGCTGTTCGTTCGCCGCCCCGGCGACCACCCGGGCCCCGAGCAGCGGCACCGTGCGCGCGTCGAGGACGCCGCCGACCGCGCACGGAGCCAGGACGTCCAGCGGCTCGCGAAAGATCGCCTCGGGGTCGACGACCCGCCCGCCGAAGTCGCGCGCCGCCCGGGCCGCACGGGCGCCGTCGACGTCGGCGACGACGAGGTCGACCCCGGCGGCGCGGAGCAGGTAGCAGAGCGCTCTCCCGACCGACCCGACGCCCGACACGCCGACCCGCAGGCGGGACAGCGGCCGATCGAGGGCGTGCCGGACCGCCGCCCGCATCCCCGTCAGCACGCCGTAGGCGGTCCACGGGGCGGGGTCGTGCCCGAGGGCGGCACCCCGCTCCCCCCCGACGGTCCACCGGGTCGCCCGCGCCATCGCCTCCAGGTCGCCGACGCCGATTCCCACGTCCTCGGCCACGCGGTACCGCCCGCCAAGCGCCTCGACGGCGCGGCCGAAGCTCTCCAGGAGCTCCGGCGTCTTCTCCCGCTCCGGGTCGCCGAGGATCACGGCCTTGCCGCCGCCGAACGGCAGCCCGGCCAGGGCGGTCTTGTAGCTCATCGCACGGGAGAGGCGGAGCGCGTCGTCGAGGGCCTCGCGCTCGCCCGGGTACTGGCGCATGCGGCAGCCGCCGATCGCCGGCCCCGGGGAGGTGTCGTGCAGCGCGACGACCGCCCGGAGCCCGGCCTCGCGGTCGGTGACGCGGACGACGAGCTCGTGGCCGTACCCGGTCGGGGGGATCTCCTCGAGCGCCGGGGGCGGATGCGGCGGCTTTGACCCCGGGTCGGCGCCCGGACTACTCTCCCCGGTCATGGACCCACCGCAGGGCGACGCGCGCGACGCCATTCTCGACGCCGCCGAGGGCCTGCTCGGCCGGTTCGGCTACAGCAAGACCACGGTGGAGGAGATCGCCCGCGAGGCGGGCATCGGCAAGGGTACGATCTACCTGCACTTCGACAGCAAGAAGGAGGTCGCCCTGGCGACGGTCGACCGCCTGGTCCGGCGAGTCGTCGGCCGCCTCGAGGAGATCGCTGGGGCCGAGAGGCCGGCGGTCGAACGGCTGCGGGAGATGCTCGTCGCCAGGGTCGTGCTCCGGCTCCGCGGCGTCCGCCACTACGCCGGCCGGATCGACGAGCTGCTGCGGGCGATCCGCCCGGAGCTGCTGGCGCGGCGAGCCAGGCACTTCGAGCGGGAGGCCCGCGTCCTCCGCACGGTGCTCGACGAGGGGGTGGAGCGCGGCGAGCTCCGGGTCGACGACGCCGCCGCGGTCGCGGCCGCGATGGTCGCGGCGACCAACTCGCTGCTCCCGTACGACCTGTCGGTCGAGCAGCTCCACCGTCAGAAGCCGATCGAACGGCAGGCCGAGAGGATCGCGGACCTCCTGCTGCGGGGCATCGAGGCCTAGGCCCGGGCCGCCGGCCGCAGGTCGCCGGGCCGGACCGGAAGCTTCCGGACACGCACGCCGCTGGTGGCGGAGATCGCGTTGGCGATCGCCGGCGGGACCGGCGGGTAGGGCGGCTCGCCGGTTCCGGACGGTGGCTCGCGGCTCGGTACGACGTGCACCTCGACCCGGGGCGCCTCGCCGATCCGCAGCAGCGGGTAGTCCGCGAAGCCGCTCTGCTCCAGCCGCCCGTCGGCGAAGGTGATCTCCCAGTGCAGCACGCTGGCGACGGCGTCCATCACCGCCCCCTCGACCTGCGCCTCGACGCCGTCCGGGTTGACCGCGATGCCGCAGTCGATCGCCGAGACGACCCGCGGGACCCGGACCGTGCCGTCGTCGGCGACCTCGACCTCGGCCACCGAGGCGGTGTAGGTCTGCTTGAAGTAGCAGCAGGCGATCCCGCGCCCGCGGCCGGGCGGCGGCGGCTCGCCCCAGCCGGCGGCGTCGGCCGCGACGTCGAGCACCCGCCGCAAGCGCCCGGCGTCCCACCAGGGCTCGCCGCGGCGTCCCGGGAACGGCAGCCGCACCCGGACGACGCGCGGCTCGCCGATCAGCTCGCGGTGGAGGTCGAGCGGGTCGCGCCCCAGCCCGGCGGCGATCTCGTCGACGAAGACGTTGACGGCGAAGACGTTGAACGAGTGGGAGACCGAGCGCCAGGAGCCCATCTGCAGCCCGACGTCGACCGGCGTGTAGCCGAACCGGACGGCCGGGATCTCGTACGGCAAGTTTGCGCCGCCCTCTACGTCGTAGATCGCCGGGTTCTCGGCGTCGGGGCCGAGGATATGGACGGCGAGCGGCGGGTTCACCAGGTGGTGCGACCAGCCGGTCAGCCGGCCCTCGGGATCGGCGGCGGCGCGCAGCCGGTGGCGGCTCGGGGCCCGGAAGTAGTCGCCGCGGAAGTCGTCCTCGCGCGTCCACAGCACCTTGACCGGCGCCCCGGCGCGGCGCGACACCAGCGCGGCCTCCATCCCGTAGTCCCACGCCAGGCGGCGCCCGAAGCCGCCGCCCTCGAGGGTCGGGTGGACCGCCACCTTCTCCGGCGGCAGCTCCAGGGCCAGCGCGAGCACGCCCTTGAGCGTCAGCGGCACCTGGGTCGGCCCCCAGGCGTCGCACCGGTCCGGCCGCACGTCGGCGGTGAAGACCATCGGCTCGAGGCAGCCGTGGGCCAGGATGGGGAGCTCGTAGTCGGCCGAGAAGCGGCGGGCGGCCCGGCTCCAGGCGGCGTCGAAGTCGCCGTCGTCGCGGAGCAGCGACGCCGGCGGGCGCTCGAGGAGCCGGCGCATCCGCTCGGCGAGGGGTCCCGAGCCGTCCCGCGTGCCGTCGCCCTCCCGCCAGCGCACCCGCAGCGCCCGGCGGCCCTGGATCGCCGCCCAGCTGCTCTCGGCCACGACCGCCACCCCCCCGCGGACCCGGCCGTAGCGCAGACCGCGCACTAGCAGGGGCTCGACCGCGAAGACGTCGAGGACGCCCGGGACCCGGCGGGCCTCGGCGTCGTCGAAGCCCTCGAGCGCCGCGCCCTCGACCGGCGGCCGCTCGACGACCGCGACGCGCATCCCGGGCACCTCGACGTCGATGCCGTACTCCGCGGTGCCCGCGACGATCGGCCCGAGGTCGACCCGGGGCACCCGCCGGCCGATGAGGTCGAACTCCTCGACCGGCGTCAACGGCGGGTTCTCGGGCGGCTGGCCGGTCACCGCGGCCGCGGCGAGCTCGCCGTAGCCGAGGGTGCGGCCGCTCGGCCCGTGGGTCACCGTGCCGCCGGCGGCGCGGCACTTCGACGCCGGCACGCCCCACGCCAGGGCGGCCGCGCCGACGAGCATCTCCCGCGCCGCGGCACCGGCATGCCGCAACGGCTCCCAGTAGTCGGCGACGCTGTCGCTGCCGCCGACGCTCATCGGCCCGAACCGCGGGTCGGCGGGAGCTTGCTCCACCCGCACGTCCTCCCAGGCGACCGCCAGCTCCTCCGCGACGATCATCGGTAGCGCGGTGCGCACCCCCTGGCCGATCTCCGGGACCGGCGCCGCGATGGTCACCGTGCCGTCCGTCCCGATCCGCACGAACGCGTTGAGCTCCTCGTGCGCCACCGGTCCGGGCGCCGGCTCCGGCGCGGCGCCGGTCTCCACGGGCTCCTCGGCGCCGCAGCCCGGGAGCGAGACGACGAGCAGCAGCCCGCCGCCGGAGGCGGCCGCGACCCGCAGGAAGCCGCGGCGGGTCAGCTCGCGAGGCGCGGTCATCGCCGACCGCCCGGCCGCATCTCGCCGGCCGCCCGGTGGATCGCCTTGCGGATCCGCTGGTAGGTGCCGCAGCGGCAGAGGTTGCGCGCCATCGCCCGGTCGACATCGGCGTCGCTCGGCCGCGGATCGCGCGCCAGGAGGGCCGCCGCCTGCATGATCTGCCCGGCCTGGCAGTAGCCGCACTGCGGGACGCTCTCCGCGACCCAGGCGCGCTGCAGCGGATGCCGGCCGTCCGGGGAGAGACCCTCGATGGTGACCACCGCCGCGTCGCCGACCGCCTCGACCGGGAACAGGCAGGAGCGCTCGGGCCGTCCGTCCACGTGGACCGTGCAGGCGCCGCACTGGCCGACGCCGCAGCCGAACTTGGTCCCCTTCAGCCCGAGCCCGTCGCGCAGCACCCACAGGAGCGGCGTGCCCGAGGCGGCCGCCGCGCGGCGCTCGCGGCCGTTGACCCGGAGGGTCCACTCTGTCGTGCTCGACGCCATCCGCTCCACGATAGCCCTTCTCCCGGCTCAGCCCCCGAGCCGCTCCAGGACCGCCCGGAACCCGGCGGTCGTCCCAGCAGCGGCCGGTTCGCTTTCGACGAGGGCTACGGCGAGGACGGCCGGGACGGCCCGGGCACGCGCGGCGGTCGTCGGTCGACTCATGACTGGAATGGTAATCGGGTCACCGCTGGTCGTCAACGGGTCTTCCCGGGAACGCGACGCGGACCTCGAGGGCGACCGGGATCGGGTTGCCGTCGAGGGTGCCGGGGAGGAAGCGCCAGCCGCGGGCCGCGTCGAGGGCCGCCGCGGCGAGGTCCTCGGGGCCCTCGAGGGCGCGCACGCCGGCGATCTCGCCCGCGTCGTCGAGGTAGACGACGAGGATCACCGCGCCGCCGCGCCCCTCCCGCCGCGCCGCCTCGGGGATCGCGGGCGGCGGGATCGAGACCGGCCGCGGCGGGACGAGCCGCGACAGATCGCTCTCGGCGAAGAGGATCTCGACGGTCGGCCGCGCCGGCGGGCCGGGCGGCCCGAGCTCCTCGTCGTCCGGCTCCGGCTCGTCGGGCGCCGGCTCGGCCGGCAGCGGCTCCGGCGGCGCGAAGCGGACGTCCTGCACCTCGAAGACCGTGCGCTCGCCGCCGAGCGGCGGTCGGTCGCGCGCCAGGTCGGGCCGCGGGGCGAGGAGGACGAGGAGGTGGACCGCCGCGGCCGCGGCGAGCGCCGCCCGCCGGCGGCCGCGGTCGACGCGGCGCTCGCGCAGCCGGTCGCCGAGCAGATCCGCGGGCGCCGGCTCGTCCGGCGGCGCCGGCGACACGGCGGCGGGATCACTCTCCATGAGCGCATGATCGCACCGCGGGCGGCTGCGCGCGGGATCTCCGCGTCCGCAGGCCCGCCGGGCTCCGAGCACGAAACCTCACCGCCGACCCGGCCGTACTCGGCATCGTCCCGTCGCGGCATCCCGCTCACCCGCCCGACGCCATCCTCGGAGGTCAGCATGACGAAGACCCGGAACGCTCGCCTCGCGCTCGCGCTCTCTCTCCTCCTCGTGGCGGCCGGCTGCGCCACCTCGACGCCCGGGGCGCCCGAGGTGCCTGCCGCGCCCCCGGCCGCCGAAGCTCCGGCCGCGCCCGCCCCGCCCCCAGCAGCGCCAGCGGACGCCAGGGCAGAAGAGGCCCCGAGCGCCGCGCACGCCGTGGAGATCGGCAGGATCCGCGACTTCGTCGCCGCGCGGATGGAGGCCGAGGGCACGGTCGGGCTGACGATCGGCTTCGTCCGCGACGACGTCGTCTGGGTCGAGGGCTTCGGCTTGGCGGACCTCGAGAACCGCGTGCCGGCGAAGCCCGAGTCGTCGTACCGGATGGCGTCGGTCACCAAGCCGTGACCGCGGTCGGGGTGCTGACCCTGGTCGAGGGCGGGAAGGTCGACCTCGACGCCGAGGTCCAGGAGTACGTCCCGTACTTCCCGGACAAGCAGCATCCGATCACCGTCCGCCAGCTCCTCGGCCACCTCGGCGGGATCAGCCACTACCGCGACTACGACGCCGAGGGCCACTTCAAGGAGCCGAAGACGACCCGCGAGTCGATCGCCGTCTTCGCCGACTTCGACCTGGTCGCCGAGCCGGGGGCGCAGTACTCCTACACGACCTACGGCTACAACCTCCTCGGCGCGGTGATCGAGGCGGCGAGCGGCCGGAGCTACGGCGAGTACATGACCGAGAACGTCTGGCGGCCGCTCGGCATGGAGTCGACGCGGATGGACGACCCGCGGGCGATCATCCCCCACCGCGTCCAGGGGTACGAGCTCATCGGCGGCGAGCTCCGGCGCTCCGAGTACCTCGACATCAGCAGCCGGTTCGCCGGCGGCGGGACGCGCTCGACGGTGCCCGACATGCTCCGCTTCGCCCGCGGCCTCTACGAGGGGAAGCTCCTCGCCGACGAGACGCGGGAGCCGATGTGGACGGCGCAGTCGACCCGCGAGGGGCGCAACGTCGGCTACGGGTTCGGCTGGGGCACGGACACCGCCAACGGCCGGTTCGTCGTCGCCCACAGCGGCGGGCAGGCCGAGACGCGCACCTTCCTGCTGGTCGCGCCCGCGCTGCGCTTCGCGGTCGCGGTGGCCAGCAACTTCGAGGGCACCGATCCCTCGGCGTACGCGCAGGAGGTCTTCGAGATCGTGACCGGTGAGCCATGGGAGATCCGCCACTTCGCGCGCACGGCCGAGGAGCGGACTCTCCTCCGCGCGCTCGACGCCGCCTTCGACTTCGGCATGCGCCACCACGACCAGCACGGGCGCCCGCTGACGACGGATCCCGCCGAGCTCGCCGCCGCCTTCGCCTACCTCGACGGCGCCCTCGCCGCGCCCCCCGAGGAGGCGGCGGAACGGCTCCGGGACGGCGTCCACCCGGCGGCCGGCGAGGCCTTCGTCGCGATGGTCTCCTACATGGCCGACGCCCTCGAGCGGAGCGGCGCGGACCTCGACGGCTACTACCGCCGGGGCGCAATCCCCCTGTTCCACGACTACGTCGACTGGTACCGCGGGCGTGCGGACCATCCCGACGCCCTGCGGTTCCCGCCCGAGCTCGAGTCCCGGCTCGACCGGTGGGCCGAGAACTGGGAGAGGACCTGGACCGACGAGACCCGCAGGCTCGAGATCCACGCCGGCACCGACCTCGCGTCCCTGCGCGAGCGCCTCGTAGCGGCCTTCCGTGGGGCGAGCGTCTACCCCGACTTCACCGGCGAGCTCGGGGACCTCGTCCGCGACCTCGTGGTGCGAGGTGAGGCCGGCCGCGCGTTCGCGGTGGCCGAGACCGCGGTCGAGGTCTACCCCGACTCCGACGACGCGAACGCCGATCTCGCGGTCCTCCACCTCCTCGCCGGGGACGAGGAGGCAGCCGAGCCGCTGCTGGCGCGAGCGATCGAGATCGACCCCGAGGGGGCGGCGAGCGCCGGGAGCCTCAACTCGATCGCCTACCAGCTCCTCGGGCTGGGACAGCCGGAGGCGGGCCTCCGGGTGCTCGAGGCGGCGGTGCGCTTCCACCCCGAGGTGGCGAACCTCTACGACTCGCTCGGCGAGCTCCACCACCGCATGGGGGCGCGGGACGAGGCGATCGCCTTCTACACCCGCGCGCTCGAGGTCGACCCCGAGTACCCGAACGCCGAGGCGGCCCAGAAGATCCTCGAGGACTTGACGCGCGAGGTCGCGAGCGGGGGCGGCTGAGACAGCACCGCGGTCCCGTCTACGGGGAACGGCGGGAGCGCGACCTCTTCGCGGCCTTCTTCAGCACCACCTCGCGGACCTTGTCGTCGAGGACGTCGTGGATCCCTCCCTCGTCCTCGTTGAGCTTGAGGTCGACGAGCGTCTCGAGGTCGTCGTCGGTGAGCACGAGCACGAGCTTGTCGTCGTCTAGCGCGTCCTGCTGCCGCGCCAGGACCGACCGGGGGTCGTGCACCCTGCGGCAGAGGATGAACCCGACCTCGCCCTTGCGGCCGCCGAGCCGCGCCCGGAGCTGCTGGAACTCCGTGTTCTTCGGGTCGCCGCCGTAGTTCTTGCACTCGAAGTGGACGTACGGGACCCGCAGCCCGTGCGAGTCCACGAGGTTCTTGAATAGGCCGCTCCTGGCGCTGTTGGTGAGCACGAAGTCGATGCGCTCGCGGCCCTGGTAAGTCGTCTCCTGGAGCTGAAGGTTCACGAGATGGTCGCGGAACAGATACTCGATCAAGCAGGCGGCCAAGTACTCGTACGCGGTGGCCGAATCGCGGCCGGCCGGCAGGTCCCGAAGGCGGCGGAGCAGCAGCTTGGGCAGGCTCAGCTCCGGGTCGTCCGGCGAACGCACCGGGCCATCCGCGGCCACGGCTACCGCGGGCAACGCGGGCGGTGCCATGGTCCAGTCGCACAGGGCGGCCTCCTCGATCGTCCGCTCGTCGAGGACGCCGTCGAGCGGCGCGGTCGGGAGCCTCCGGTACAGGCGCGCCTGGTTCTTGTGGGCTCCCCGAACGATGCGGTCCAGAGCGAACCCGCACCCGAGCATCATCGAGTCGATCTCCGGCACGACGAACTGGCGGAAGAAGGTCTTGTAGTTGTTGGTCTCGCCGAGGAAGTACCCGTCGCCGATCCGGTAGGCCTCCATGCACAGCTTGTTCTGCGCCTGGTCGCCGTACTGCGTGAACCAGAGGAGCCTGCCGCTCGGACGCAGCTTGCGGTAGCAGTGCAGCAGCACGAGCAGCCGCTCGCAGGGGACCGGCATGATGTTGATGACGTTGATCAGCAGGACGAGATCGTAGTCGGCGTCGAGGGCGACGAACTCGCCGGGGAAGACGTAGCGTCGGAACCGGTTCTTCTTCTTGAACCGCCGGGCGCACTGGAGGGCCGCCTGGCCCTGCGGGGTCTGCTGCGACGTCTCGTACTCGACGGCGTCGACGTTGTGGCCCAGGCCGAGGAAGTACAGTGTGTTGCGCAGCTTGCCGGCGCCGAGATCAAGGACGTCGAGCGGGCGCTTCTTGACGCCGCACACTTCGATCGCGTCACCGAACACGCCGGCCAGGACCTTCCCAGGAGTGTCGTGGGGGGGCGCCGAGCCGGTGACGTCGATCCACACCTCGATCGGCTCGCTGCGGGCGGGATCGTAAGACTCCACCCGCAGCGGATAGCGAGAGCTACGCCAGAGACCGGCCGCGGTCATCACGTCCTTCCCTTCGGCGCCTGGGGTGAAAACGCGGATCACATCTTAGCAGATCCTCCACGAGCCGGCGGAGGGGACGGGCTTCCGGTCGGACCGGGGGCCCGGCCGGGTCCGCGCGCCACGCCGCGCCGCGGCCCTACAGCCGGGCCGCGACCCGGATGTCCTCGGCCTGCCACCGGCTCTTGCCGCCCGGCTCGGGCGCGGCGAGGGTGAACTCGAAGATCAGGTTGCGGCTCGGCAGCGACAGGTAGCTGACGTTGTCGGGCAGCTTCGAGTCGTGGAAGAAGACGCTCTCGTAGGGGGAGTCCTCGCGCCGGGTGTCGACGATCCACAGCCCGGGGCCGAGGTGGCGGATGAAGCGCAGGAATCCGTAGCCCTTGCCCGAGTGGTAGTAGCAGAAGCCGCGCACCCGCGAGCGGAGCTCGCCCCAGTCGGCCTCGGTGTCGGCGACGGCGAGGAGGTTCGGGATCAGGTAGCCGGAGACGAACATGTCGGCCTCGGCCCGCAGGTCGTTCGCCACGTTGTCGAAGGCGACGACCTCGACCCGGCAGCCGCGGTTCTGGAGCGCGCGGACCACCTGGACGAAGTCGCCGTCGCCGGTGGCGAGCAGGATCCGGTCGAGGGTCTCCGACTGGAGCAGCAGGTCGACCGCCATGTCGAGGTCGACGTTGGCCTTGGCGACCATCTCCCCCTTCTCGTCCTGGAACCAGCGGACCGGCTTCTGGATCACCTTGTAGCCGAAGTCGCGCAGGATGGAGTGGAACTGGAACTGGCCGCGCTTGTACTCGGCGTCGTCCACCGCCCGCTTCGCGTCGTAGGAGACGTAGCAGTTGAGCCGCAGCACCTCGCCGCCGTCGCGCGCGGCGAAGTCGCGCAGCACGTCGAAGCGCATGCCGCGCCCGCCGTTCATCGAGATGTTCGCGGAGTCGATGAAGACTCCGACCCGGCTGGTCGGGGTCGCTTGCGCCATGGATCCTCCCGAGTGGAGTTCGCGCGGGCTCGCCCTGCGCGGGCGGCCGCCCCGCCGCCCGCGCCCGAGCCGCTTCCGATCCTACCCCGCGGACGGCCGCCCGACGCTCACCCCGCCGCCTGCTCGGCGACGGTGAAGTCGAGCCGCACGCCGGGGAGCTCGCTCGCGTGCTCGGCGGCGTCGTAGTCGACCCGCGCCGCCCGCGCGACCGCCTGCACGGACGGTTCCATCCGGCGCACGGTCTCGGCCGTCGAGGGGGCGGCGTCGGAGAGGTCGAGGGTGAGCGACTCGAGCGGCCGGGTCTGGCCGATCCGCCGCTCGGTGCGCAGGGTGCGCACCCCGCGCAGGATCCCTTCGACGACCGCCATCTCGGGCACCGCCCGGGCGAGCTCCTCGCGCCGCTCGGGCCACGGGCTCGCGTGGAGCGAGACGTGCTCCTCGTACGGGCGGTAGATCCGCTGGTAGAGCTCCTCGGTGACGAACGGGACGAACGGGGCGTACATCGCGAGGATCGCCCGCAGCGCCTCCCACAGCGTCGCCTGGGCCGACTCCCGCGCCCCCTCCAGGTAGCGCCCCGGGTGCCAGAAGCGATCCTTGACCATCTCCAGGTAGTCGTCGCAGAAGGTCGACCAGAACAGGCGGTCGGTGGCCTCGCGGGCGACCGCGTAGTCGTAGGCCTCGAAGCCGGCCTCGACCGCCGGCAGGGCGCGGTGGATCTCCGAGAGCACCCAGGCGTCCTCCGGCATCCGCTCGGCGACCGGCGGGCGCGGCGCCCGGGGGTCGAACCCCTCGAGCTGCATCAGCACGAAGCGCGAGGCGTTCCACAGCTTGATCACCAGCTTGCGCCCCGCCTTGACGTCCTTCTCGTTGAACCGGGTGTCGTTGCCGAGGTGGCTGCCGGCCGCCCAGTAGCGCAGCGCGTCGGCGCCGTAGCGCTGGACGACGGCGTACGGGTCGTAGCGGTTGTAGCCAGTTCTGTCGGTGAACTTCTCGAGGTCGCGCTTCGAGATCTTCTTGCCCTGCTCGTTGAGGCCCCAGCCGGAGATCATCACGTCGCGCCAGGGGAGCGAGTCGGTGTGGACGTGCGACTTGACCAGGGTGTAGAAGAGCCAGGTGCGGATGATCTCGAAGGCCTGCACCCGGACGGTCATCGGGTAGAGGGACATGTCGCCGTGGCGGCCGGGGGTGCCGGCCCAGTTCGCGTTGATCAGCGGGGTCAGCGAGGAGGTGGCCCAGGTGTCCATCACGTCGGGCTCGCCGGCGAGCGCGCCGCCGCAGGCCGGGCACGCCTCGACCGGCGGCGGGTCCTCGAGCGGGTCGACCGGCAGGTCCTCGGCGCGGGCGAGGACCGCCTCGCCGCACCCGGTGCAGTACCAGATCGGGAACGGCACCCCGTAGAAGCGCTGCCGCGAGACGTTCCAGTCGTAGCGCAGGCCCTCGATCCACTGGTCGAGCCGGACCTTCATCCATTCCGGGTGCCAGCGGAGCTCGGCCGAGCGCGCGAGCATCTCGTCGCGGAGGTCGAGCACCTTGACGAACCACTGCGGCGCGAGGTGGAACTCGACCGGCGTGCCCGAGCGCTCGGAGACCGACACCCGCTGGTCGACGAGGTCGGCGCCGCGCAGCCGGCCCGCCTCCTCGAGGTCGGCGAGGATGCGCTTGCGCGCCTCGTCCGGGGTCAGCCCCTCGTAGGCGCCGGCGGCGGCCGTCATCCGCCCGGACGGGCCGATCGAGATCCGCAGCTCGAGCCCGTCCCGCTTCCAGCGCTCGACGTCCTCGCCGTCGCCGAAGGTGCAGACCATCATCAGCCCGGTGCCGTACTCCGGGTCGACCTCCCGGTCGGCCTTGACCGGCACCCGGTGGTCGAACAGCGGCACCACCGCTTCGCCGCCGACGAGGTCGGCGTAGCGCTCATCGTCCGGGTGGCAGTAGAGGGCGACGCAGGAGGGGACGAGCTCGGGCCGGGTGGTCGAGATGACCAGGTCCCGCCCGTCGGGGGCGGAGAACGCGATCCGGTGGAGCCGCCCCTTGCGCTCGAGGGTGTCGAGGTCGGCCTGGGCGAGCGCGGTCTCGAAGTGCGTGTCCCACAGCACCGGCTCGGTCGCCCGGTAGACCATCCCCTTGGCGTGGAGGTCGAGGAACGAGAGCTGCGCGGTGCGCCGGCAGTGGTCGTCGATCGTCGAGTAGCGCAGCCGCCAGTCGACCGAGAGCCCGAGCGCACGCCACAGCTTCTCGTACTCGGCGGCCCCCTTCGTCGTCTCCTCGAGGCACAGGCGCCGGAACTCGGCCCGGCTCGTCGACCGCTTGTCGATCCCGTACGTCTTCTCGACGAACCGCTCGGTCGGCAGCCCGTTGTCGTCGAAGCCCATCGGGTAGAAGACCTTCCTCCCCCGCATCCGCTGGTAGCGGACGACGAACTCCGCCTGGGCGTACGACATCGCGTGGCCGACGTGGAGGTGGGCCGCCGAGACGTACGGCGGCGGCGTGTCGACCGAGAAGACCTCGCCGGGCGCGTCGGGGTCCCAGCGGTAGATCCCGCTCTCCTCCCACAGCGCCCGGCAGCGCTCCTCGACCTCGGTCGCGTCGTAGTCCTTCGGCAGCTCGATCGGATCGGCCATCACGGCTCCATGGAGCCCGGCGCGGCCGGGCGGGCGCGGCCGGGCGGAGTGAGGGGGAGGCCCCGCGGAAGGCGGGGCCGAGGCCCGATGATCCCACGGGCGGCGGCCGGAGAGCAACACATGCGCACCGATGACCCGCCATCGCCGTGGAACCGCCGTCGACAGCATCTCACGGGGGACCTCCCGGACCGCGTGAGCTAAGATCGGTCCGGTTCAGCCCCACCCCGACACGCACCGCCGG
>Ga0299913_10001713_pt1 | contig 16581 bp, 12 predicted proteins | sample RVTome_9_FD_201360 | JGI IMG/M metagenome (GOLD analysis project Ga0299913, IMG submission 201360) | Soil microbial communities from uranium-contaminated site in the Upper Colorado River Basin, Wyoming, United States - RVT155D38 (version 2) ... | reverse complement strand
TCGTCGGCGGCGCTCCAGATCGCCCGGCTCCTCGGCGCGCGGCGGATCGTCGCCACCGCGGGGAGCGACGAGAAGCTCGCCCGGGCGCGGGAGCTCGGCGCCACCCACACGGTGAACTACCGCCAGGCCGACTTCGCCGCCGCCGCCCGCGAGGCGACCGGCGGCAAGGGCGTCGAGGTGGTCGTCGACCACGTCGGGGGCGAGGTCTTCGAGCGCAGCCTCGAGGCGCTGGCCTGGGCCGGGCGGATCGTCCTCTGCGGCGCGACCGCCGGCCACGAGGCGACGATCAACCTCCGCGCCGTCTTCTTCAAGAGCTTGTCGATCCTCGGCTCGACGATGGGCTCGCTCGGCGAGCTCCACCGGGTCGTCGGCCTCCTCGACCGCGGCGAGCTCGAGCCCGTCGTCGACCGCACGTTCCCGCTGGAGCGGGCGGCCGAGGCCCAGGAGGCGCTCGCCGCCCGCGAACAGTTCGGCAAGATCGTCCTGACGGTGGGCGACCCCGAGGCCGCCCACCGCGTCCCCCGTCCCAGGGAGGAGTCATGAGCCCAGACCGCGAAGAGACCACCCCCGGCGCGAGCGGCGAGCGCTTCGTCGCCGAGCTCCAGGCCGAGATGCGCGAGCTGTTCGCCCAGCTCGGCGAGACCGAGACGCTGGAGTCGGAGAGCGGCGGCAAGGTCGACGTGATCACGCTCCTCAAGCTCGCGCTGCAGAGCGAGATCGAGGCCTCCGAGCTCGCCGCGATCTGGATGCCGACCACCCCCGAGCTCGACGCCAAGCAGGTGCTCGCCCACCAGGTCGGCGACGAGATGAAGCACTACGACCTGATCGCGCGGCGGCTCGGCGAGCTCGGCGAGGACCTCTCCGGCTTCGACCCGCTGGCCGACGGCTACAGCGCGCTGTACCAGTACCTGCGCCCGCTGCGCTCGACCGTCGAGCGGATGGCCGCCGGCCCGTTCGCCGGCGAGGCGATCGCCGAGGTGCGCAACGCCCAGTTCATCGCCTTCTGCCGCACGGTGGGCGACGAGGAGACGGCGCGGATGTACGAGGAGACGATCCAGCCCGAGGAGGTCTACCACCACCGCATCGCAGCCGACTTCCTCGCCCGCCACTGCACCACCCCCGAGCTCCAGGCGGCCGCCGCCGACGCCGCCCGCAACACCCTGGCGATCGCCGACGAGCTGCGCACCCTCGAGCAGAAGCGCACCGGCCTGGGCTCGATCCCGGTGTCGTGAGCGAGGACGCGATGAGCGACCGGATGACCGAGGTCCGCACGATCGCCGTCCTCGGGGCGGGAACGATGGGCCGGGGGATCGGCCACGTCGCCGCGCTCGGCGGGTACGCGACCCGCTTCTTCGATCCCGACGAAGGGGCGCGCACCCGCGCCGACGAGACGGTGCGGCGCAATCTCGACAAGGGGGTCGAGCTCGGCAAGGTCGAGCGGGGGGACGCCGAGGGCGCGCTCGAGCGGCTCTCGTTCCATGGTGAGCTCGGCGAGGCGGTCTCGGACGCCGACCTGGTCATCGAGGCGGCGCCCGAGGACATGGCGCTCAAGGTCGAGACCTTCAGGCGCTGCGCCGAGTTCGCACCGGCCGGGGCGCTCTTCGCCTCGAACACGTCGGCGCTGTCGATCACCGAGATGGCCGCCGCCTCCGGCCGGCCGGAGCGCTTCGCCGGGATGCACTTCTTCAATCCGGTGCACGTGATGAAGCTCGTCGAGCTGGTCCGCGGGCTGGAGACCTCCGAGGCCACGCTCGCCACCCTGCGCGCGGTCGCCGAGCGGATGGGCAAGGAGGTGGTGCTCGTCTCCGAGGCGCCGGGCTTCGTCACCACCCGGATCAACGCGCTGATCGGCAACGAAGCCTTCCGCATGCTCCAGGAGGGGGTGGCGAGCGCCGAGGACATCGACCGGGCGCTCAAGCTCGGCCTCAACCACCCGATGGGGCCGTTCGAGCTCGTCGACCTCGTCGGGCTCGACGTCCGGCTGTCGATCCTCGAGTTCCTCCACCGCACCCTCGGCGAGGCCTACCGCCCGAACAACCTCCTCGTCCAACACGTCCGCGCCGGCCGCCTGGGCCGCAAGGCAGGCCGCGGCGTCTACGCCTACGACGAGCGGGGGAAGCGGCTCGCCGGCGGGTGAGCGGCCCTCAGGGTTTCCAGTCCCGTCTGCTGACCATCAACGATCCGCCCACCTTGTCGGTGAGGGTGAAGACCAGGGCGTGGGGCTCGCGTTGGATGCGGACGGCCGCCTCGTAGGAGATCGCCGGCAGCCGGGCGGTGCGGGCGTCGATCGGGAGCTCGAGCAGAAGCGTGTTCAGGTCCGAGCGGTTGCCCTCGTCGTCCATGGTCACGATCCGCAGCTCGAGGCGGGCGAAGGTGCCCTTCGGGGTGCGCTGGAGGACGATGCGGTCCATCGGGATCGTCACGGCAAACGGGAGGTCGACCTTCCGCCGCCCGGCCCGCCGCGCTTCGCCGAGGTCGATCGCGAGCTCGTCGTGCCGCGGGCCGGCGCCGTCGCCGTTCGCGCTCGGGTCGACGCCGAGCATCACCGCGCGCTGGGTGACGAGCGCCGCCTCGACGCCACGGGTCAGGTCGACCCACCCCTGCCGCGCCCGCACCTCGAGCCCCGGGCGCGTCGTCTCGAGGTGGATCGTGTGGAAGTCGCCGTCCCGCCGCCGGTCGAACTCGAAGCCGAGCCAGTAGTAGGTGCCGGCGTCCGTGGCGGCCTCGGCCAGGGCGGTGAGGCGCTCGCCGTTGATCATCGCCTTGCCCCCGGTGCGCGCGGCGAGCGTCAGGAGCGCCACCTCTTTCTGGAACTCGCCGACCGTCGCCGCGTAGATCGGACCCTCGGGGAAGTCCATGAGCGTCGTGTCCGGTTCGCTGAGCTCGTCGCGGAGGTCCTGGCTCAGGCCGACACCGCGCGGCGGGGGGGGCGGGCCTCCATCCGCCGCGTCGGATACCAGCGCCGACGCCGCCTCGGTCGCAGTGCCTCCGACCGTCTCCACCCCGGGCGCATCGATCGGGTAGAGGGTGAAGCCGACGCTGTTCGCCGTCGCCGCCACCCTCTCGAGGGCCCCGCGCGCGGCCCAGTCGGGCCGGGCCGAGACCCCCGGTTCACCCGCGGTCACCCGGAAAGGCCAGCCTCCGGAGACGAGCAGGCCTACCCGCCGACCGGGGGCGCCGGCGAACGCCTCGAGGGTGACCATCAAGGCCTGATAGACCTTGGCGAGCTGCCGCGCCTTGAGCCGTGCCTCCCGGTAACCGATCTCCTCCCCGGCGACCTCGCCGGTCGAGCCCTGCTCCCGTCGCTGCTCGACGAGCGCCTTCCACCCCTTCCGCTTCTTCGCCTCGGCGAGCCCGCGGGCGATCTGCTCCCGGTCGGCGGTCCAGCCGAAGAGGAGGTCGAGCCGGTCGCCGTCGAAGGCGACGGCGGCGACCTGGTCGCGCGGGCCCAGGCTCGAGAGCTGGTCCGCCAGGCGGTCGAGCACCAGGTTGCGGTCGCGCGGCATGCCGAAGTAGTCGTCGACGAAGACCACGTAGCTGGCGGGGGCCGCCGCGCCGGGGGCCAGGCCGGCCGTGCGCACAGGCCGTCCGGCGGGCTCCGGGGCCGGCGGCGGCGCCACGACCGCGCCGCCGCGGACCTCGTCGAAGAAAGCGATCGGTACCTCCCGGCCGTCGACGAGCAGGCGGAAGTCGTCCGGCCCGAGACCGGTGACCCGCTTCCCGTCGGCGTCGGTCACCACCGCGTGGACGTCGACGACGGTCACGTCGATCGTCTCTCCGAAGGCCCCGGCCGGCTCCTCGGATGGCGGCTCCTGGGCGACGACCTGCGGAGCGGCGGCGGCCGCCGCCACGGCGAGCACGGACAGTACGAGCTGGGTCCGCTGCATCGATCTACGTCTCCTGCCCCCGAGTTGAAGTCACTCCAAGGGTACTACATCGAGGATGTACGGAATGCCGGACCCGCCCCCGGCGGCGCTTATCCGACGAGCTCGGCGACGCCGCGCTCGAGGCGGTGGACGAGCTCGGGGAGGTCGTCTTCGGCGACCGAGCAGTGGGCGATGCGCAGCCAGCGGGGGGCGACGGAGACGAGCCCGGTGTCGTGGCGGGCGAGCAGGTGGCGGCGGACCCGCTCGGGGTCGAGGCCGGCGGTCCGGCCGACGAGCTCGACCAGGGCGAAGCAGCCGGAGTTGAAGGGCGGCGAGGCGAGGAGGTCGGGGTCGCAGCCGGCGAGCGCGGCGCGGAGGGCACGCCAGCGGCCGGCGAGGACCCGGCGGAGCGCCTCGATCTCGTCCTCGACCGAGGGCGAGGCGAGGGCGCGGGCGACCAGCGCCTGGCTCGTCGCCACCGGCGAGCCGATCGCCGCCCGCAGCAGGCCCTTGACCTTGCTCTCCAGGGCCGCGGCGGCCGGCGAGCCGGGCGCGAACGGGAAGGTGAGGAAGCCGACCCGGCCGCCGAAGAAGGCGAGCTCCTTGGTCGCCCCGTCGACCTTGACCGCGACGAGGTCCGGGTGGCGGCCGGCGAGCTCCCAGAACATCGAGCCGCGCGGGATCCCCTCCTCGTAGACCAGCCCGGCGTAGGCGTCGTCGCAGACGACGAGGAGCGGCCGGCGCTCCGCCGCGGCGAGGAGCGAGTCGGCGACGGTGCGCCGCTCGGAAGGGGTCGGCGAGTAGCCGCCGGGGTTCGACGGGAAGTTGAGCAGGGCCAGGGCCGGCTCGCCGGGAGGGAGCGTGCCGAGGGCGCTCGCCAGGGCACGCGGGTCGAAGCGGCCGTCCCGGTAGGCCGGGGCGGCGACGAGCCGGGCGCCGGTGCGGGTGACGAAGGTCTGGCGGTAGTTGCCCCAGAACGGCTCGGCGACGGCGACCGCCCGGCCCTCGCCGGCGAAGAGGTCGGCCACCAGCGACAGCCCGTGGGTGAGCCCGCAGGTGACGAGCGGCAGGCTCGAGTCGACCTCGTCCGGCGCGTCGCGGCGCTGGCGGTCGCGCCAGGCCCGGCGGAGCTCGGGAAGGCCGTCGATCGGCGAGTAGAGGAGCGCCCGGTCGAGGCCGACCGGACCGCCCTCCCCGTCCGCGCCGAGGGCGAGCCCGGCGGTCAGCGAGGGTAGCGCGAGCGCCCCGCCCCGGCCGTCGGTGATCTGGCCGATCGTGCCGTTGAACGCCTTGCCGCGCGCCTCGGCGGCCTGGAACGGGATGCCGCGCGGAAAGACCGCCCGGCGGCCGAGCGGCGAGAGCAGGGCGGCCGTCGCCGGCGAGTCGGCCTCGAGGTCGGCGTTGATGCGTGCGAGCTCGTCGCTCACCCGTCGCCTCCCCTCTCGGCGGGCGGGGTCAACCGGAGGCGGGAGACGGCCGCCGCGTCGATCGCCCCGGGCGTCCAGGGGAACGGCCGCACGCGGCCGGCGAGGTAGTCGGCGAGCTGGTCGTCGTAGCGCGGGTCCCAGGGGTGGCCGGCCTGCCCGCCGGGCAGGACCGCGACCGTGCGGTCGAGGTCGGCGAGGTCGGTGACCATCCGCATCGACGGGCCGTAGGTGACGTCCATCCCGCCGCCGCGCCACTTCGCCCCGAACGCGGCGACGGTCGAGGCCGAGCCCGGCACGGCGATGGGGCCGCGCTCGAACCGCCGGCCGACGACGGGCGCCGAGTCGAGCGGGTGGCCGAGGGTCAGGGTGTGCAGCTCGTCGTAGTCCCAGTGGGCCGGGTCGCTCCCCCAGCGCTCCGCGGCCTCCTGCCAGGCGCCGGCCAGGGCCCGGCCGACGATCTCCGACGTCGTCTCCGGTTGCGGCGTCCGCACGTCGTCGAACCAGGCCGGGCTCATCTCGCCGCGGGCGGCGCGGAGGAGGCGGCCGCGGCTGGTCAGCGGCGCCAACGCGTGCACCTCCGCCTCGTCGCCGAAGACCTCCTCGCCGAGCCGGCGCTCGAAGATCGCGGCCAGGCCGGCGGCCGGGTTCGGACGGCCGTCCGCGGTGCGGGCGGCGACCCGGCCGTCCCAGCCGGCGAGCATCGCGGCGGCGCGGCCGGCGTCGTCCGGGAAACCGGCCGAACCGGACGCACCGGTCGCGTGCAGGGAGGAGACGCCCGCCGGCGCGAGCGCGGCGGCGACGAGCTCCAGGGCGTAGAGCGAGACGACGTCGGTCTGCAGCCCGGCGGTCGCCGCGACGTCCCAGCGCGAACGCTCGGCGAGGAGCGCCCGGATGCGGGCCGCGCGGTGCGGCGTGTCGTAGTTCGCCGTCATCGGGAAGGGGAAGCCGGGCGGCACGACCCCGGCGTTCGCGGTGACCAGCGTCCCGTCCGGCGGATCGGCGATCACCGGGTTCGCGTCGCGCGCCCGGAGCCCGCGCCAGCCGTAGGCGGGCGACCAGCCCGGCGAGGGAAGCCGACCGTCGCCGCTCGTCCGCTCGGGTACCCGCCCCAGAACCGTCCAGACGATCCCGCCGTCGCGGTCGGCGATCACGACGTTCTGGGCCGGCCCGTCGTAGCCGGCGAGCCCGCGGACCGCCTCGCCGACGCTCGTCGCCCGGGCGAGGGCGAGGAAGGCGCTCATCGCGTCGCCCGGCCGGAAGGCGCCGCCGACCCGGTCGCCGTAGAGCGTCCAGGCGAGGCTCCGCGGCGGCAGGCCGAGCGCCTCGTCGGCGGGTAGCAGCGGCCCGCGGTCGGTGGCGTGGAGCTCGAGCACGACGTCGTCGCCGCCGGCCACGCGGATCGTCTCGCGGCGGGAGCGGACCGGCGCCCAGCCGTCGCCCCGCCGCACTCGCAGCGAGCCGTCGGGCCGCTCCTCGATCCGCTCGAAGAACAGGTCGTGGTCGTCGAGCATCACGTTGGTCAGCGCCCAGGCGAGCTCGTCCGAGTGGCCGATGACCACGCCCGGCACGCCGGGGATCGACATCCCGGCCGCCGCGAAGCCCGGCGCGCGGAGGTGGACCTGGTACCAGGTCGGCGGCAGCGCGAGGCCGAGGTGCGGGTCGTTGGCGACCAGCGGCGCGCCGGAGGCGGTGCGCCCGCCGGCCAGCGCCCAGTTGTTCGAGCCGGGGCTCGCCGTGCCCGGCTCGGCGGCCTCGGGCCCGCCGAGCTCTGCCCGCGGCTCGGCGCCGCCGGCCGGGAGGCTGCGCGCGAGTGCAGCGATCTCGTCGGGCACGTGCGGGTCGCTGCCCAGCAGATCGCGGGTCGCCTCGACGCCGAAGGCGCGGAGCCAGCGGAACCGCTCCTCCTCCGGCCGGCCGTCCCAGAACGACAGGTCGTCGGCCATGAGCAGCACGAACCCGAGGCTGTCGACCGGCGTCCACGGCTCGGGGTCGACGCCGGTGAGCCACAGGCCGGGCGGCGGGCTCTCCCGGTACCCGGCGAGCCGGGCGTTCACCCCGCGCGCGTAGGCCTCGAGCCACCGCCGGCTCTCCGGGCCGGCCGACTCCCACATCCGCTCCGCCGTGCGCCGGAAGCGGAGCGTGCGGGCGTGCCGGTCGAGATCGAGAGCGATCGGGCCGGCGACCTCGGCGACCCGGCCGGCCAGCACCCGCCGGCCGAATTCCATCTGCGTCATCCGGTCGTTCGCGTGTAGCCATCCCTGGGCCGCGGCGAGGTCCTCGACGCTCGCCGCCTCGACGTACGGCACCCCCGCCGCGTCGAACGCCACCTCGACCGGCGCCGACAGCCCGGGGATCTCCGCCGCCCCCTCCCGCTGCGCCCGCCCGCCGCGGACCAGCGACAGCCAGACCGCGCCGGCGGCCAGCAGGACGGCGGCGATCGCCAGGAGCGTCCCGACGAGGATCTGCCGTGCCGACATGAGGGGCGCAGCATACCGCCGGGGATACGATCGGCTGGCGACCACCTCCGCATCATCAGCACGCGACGAGCCACCAGGCGAGAGATCCGGGACTACGAAGAAGGAAGCTGAAGCCGTGGACGGCGGCCGTCCGAAAACGAGTGTGTTTCGTCCTGCCGGTGAGGGGCTCGAGAGGCTTCTTCACCGGCTCGTGCCGTGGTGCCCGTGACCGCCTGCGCTCGTCCACGGCCCGGGCTCGTCCGCCGGCGGCGGCGGCTCGATTCCGTCCCGCGCCAGCTCGGCCTCGCTCGCCGGGCCGGCGACCGTCCCCGGCGAGTGGTCGTACCAGCCGGGGTCCTCGAAGCCGACGGTCCGCTCCCGCACCTTGATCACCGTCGACATGCCGCCGAACACCGTCGGCCCGAAGGGGCCGTCGAGACCCCGCATCGGAATCGTGTTCGCGGGCATCGCCATGCCGTGCATCTCCGCCATCTCGCCCATGCCGGCCTGCCCCATGGTCATGTAGGCCGGCAGCAGGCGGCGGATCTTCGCCTCGAGCTCGGCCGGCACCCGCACTCCCACCATGTTCGGGAGGTCGTGTCCCATCTGGTTCATCATGTGGTGGAACATGTGGCAGTGCAGCGGCCAGTCTCCGGGGTTGTCGGCGACGAAGTCGACGTCGCGGCTCGTGCCCACCGGCACCAGCACCGTGGTCTCGGGCCAGCGGGCGGACGGAGGGATGACGCCGCCGTCGGTGCCCGCCACGGTGAGCGTGTGACCGTGGATGTGGATCGGGTGGTGGCTCATCTGCGACAGGTTGCCGAGCCGGATGCGCACCCGGTCGCCCAGCTGGCAGACCAGCGGCGTGACGTCGGGGAAGGCGCGGCCGTTCATGGTCAACAGGTTGAACTCGACCATCTCGTTGGTGAAAGGCCGCGCCGTGCCGGGGTCGATGCGCCACTCCTGCAGCAGGATCGCGAACTCGCGGTCCGCCGGCGGCTCGCGCCGCTCGCGCGGGTGAACGACGAACAGCCCCGAGAGCCCCATCCCTCCCTCGGTCATCTCCTCGAAGTGGGGGTGGTAGAGGAAGGTGGCCGGGTGGGGGCAGACGAACTCGTACTTGAAGGTCGCACCGACCGGGATGTCGGGCTGGGTGAGGCCGGCGACCCCGTCCATGCCGTTGGGCACGAGCTGGCCGTGCCAGTGCACCGAGGTCGGCGAGGGCAGCCGGTTCGTGACGTAGAAGCGCACCCGGTCCCCCGCCACCGCCTCGATCACCGGCCCCGGCGTACGGCCGTTGTAGCCCCAGGCGCGGAGGGTCAGCCCCTCCGCGAGCTCGTGGACGATCGGCTCGGCGACGAGGTGGAAGACCTTCACGCCATCGACGACGCGGAACGGCAGCGTGGCGCCGTCGGGCACGAATACCGGCCGGTAGTCGCGACCCGGCGCCCCGGGCCGGTGGCGGGCCCGCTCGGCGGCGAGCCACGGCCGCTCCGGCCGCCGCCCGGCGGCGGGTGGCGGGGACGGTTCCGGGCTCGGCTCGTTCCGGGGCGGTGGGGAGGGCGCCGGGGGTGTCGGGTGGACGTGCTCCTGCGCCCGCGCGGCGGCGGCCACGGCCGGCGCGGCGGCCAGCGCCGCGCCCCAGCCGAGCGCCTGGCGCCGGGTCACCGGCTGCGGCCTGGCCGCCTCGGGGTGCCTCTCGTTCGGCTCGTTCGCTCGCGAGTCCTGGTCGTGGTGGCTCTCCCCGTCGCGCATCAGTGTGCCTCCTCGGCGCCATCGCCGCGCATCAGGCCGATTCCCTCGATGTCCGGCGGACCACCGCGCGGCGCCCCGGACGGCAGCCTGCCCGCGTCCAGCTGCTCGAGATGGGCGGCGGCCAGCCAGTAGTCGCGCAGCGCGCTGACGTAGGCACGCCCCGCCTCGAGCTCGCGCCGCTTGGCGTCGAGCAGCTGGAAGACCCCCAGGAACATCCCGTTGTAGTGGAGCTGCGTCTCGGCGGTCACCGCCGTGCGCAGCGGCACGAGCACGTCGCGCGTGTACCGGGCGTGCGCCGCGGCGTAGTGCAGGCGGGTCGCCGCGCGCCGCGCGGCGGCCCGCACCTCGACTCCCAGGGCCGCCAGCTCGTCCCACTGCCGGCGGATCTCCAGCCGGGCCGCGACCCGACGCGGCTGCCCCTGGTCGAAGAGCGGGAGGCGGAAGGCCACCGACGGGCCCACCCACCACTCGGTGTGGGCGCTGCCGTCGGCCTCGTGCTCCACCTCGCGCTCACCCTCGGCGCCGACCTCGAGCTCGGGGAAGACGGCCGTGACCCGCGTGATCCCCAGGCGCCGCGCCGCAAGCTCGAGGTCGAGCACTCCACCGGCGATGTCGAGCGAGCGGGCGACCGCCCGCGGCTCGGGATCCTCCGGCAGCGCCGGCTCCGCGGGCAGCTCGGGCAGGCGCTCGACCGTCTCCCAGCGCGACGCCCGTTCGCCCCACAACCCCATCGCCTCGTCGAGCCGCACCCGCAGCTCGGCGACCGCCAGCTCGCGCCGGGACACCTCCAGCTTCACCTGCTCGTAGAAGTCCCTCTCCACGAGCAGATCGAGCTCGCTGACGTTGCCGGCCTCCCGGAGCTGCACCGCCATCTCCCACGCCGCCTCCACCGCCAGCAGCACGTGGCGGTCGAGCTCGAGGAGCTGACGCTCGGCCTGGTAGCGCACGAACAGCGACCGCACCTCGGCCGCGAGGTCGACGACCGCCGCGGCGAGGTCGAGCCGGGCGCGCTCGAGCTCGGCCGCGGCGATGCGCTTTCGCGCCGGCAGCAGGAAGAGGTCGAGAAACTCTTCGACGACCGAGATCTCGAGCTGCGGCGTGCCGCCATCGCCGTCGCGGAAGCGCGCCACGACCTCGAGGAACGGGTTGGGCGGCAATCCGGCCTGCACCTTGGCGGCCGCGGCCCGGCCGAGATCGGCATAGCGCGCCTGCAGCCGGCGATTGGCGAGCAGCGCCACCGCGACCGCGCTCTCGGTGTCGAGCGGCCGGGACAGGAGCTCGTCCAGGCGCTCGCCCACCTCGTCGGCTCCGGCCGTGACCTCCGGCCACTCGACACGGTGCCCGGTGCGCTCGGCAGCGAGGTCGGCGGCGTCGGTGAACACGTCGCGCACCGGCACCGAGGCGCAGCCCCCGAGGCCGACGGCGAGGAGAGCGGCGGCCACCGCGCCCTTCACGGCCCGTCTCCGGGCGGCCCGTCGTGGTGGGCGTGACCCTCGTCACCCGGTTCGCCCTCGCCCTCCGGCTCGACCTCCTCGAGAGCCATGCCGCAGATCGGACACGTGCCGGGCTCGCCGGAGCGGACCTCCGGGTGCATGGGGCAGGAGTAGACGGGCGCGTGGCTCTCGTGCCCACTCGTGGTTTCCGGCTGGTGCTCGTGCGCGCCCGGCGCCTGGGGCTCGGTGGAGGGCATTGGCGCCGCGGTCTCGAGCACGCCCGAGGGTCGCGCGAAGGGCGCGGAGGACGCCGCGTCGCTCGCCGGGTGGCACTCGGGCAGCGGCGGCAGCGTGACGGCGGTCGCGCAAGCGCCCAGCAGCGCCGGGAGCAAGACGGGGACGGCCGCTCGCAGGTACGGGTGGCGCTCCATCTCAGACGATCTCGGCATCGGTGGCGGCCGAGACCTCGATGTCGGCGGCGAGGTGGTGGTGGTGCATCTCGGCTCCTCTTGAGATGTTCGGTGAGAGGGCATCTGTGGTCGACGCGGCTGAACGTCGATCGGCCGATCGACGCGGCCGCGGCCATCCTGTCACTTGCGCGGAGGCCGTGAACCGCGCGTCTGCGAAGCCTGATGGAGCGGAGCTCTCAGTCCCGCCCGCCGGCGATCGCCCAGAGGTCGACGACCTCGTCGCCGCGGACGACGTGGTACGCGGGGAAGTTGGGGACCGCGAGGCAGGAGTGGTTCGGGAGGACGCGCAGGCGGGTGCCGACCGGGAGCGGGCGGGAGAGGATGCCGTGCTCCTGCGACAGGGCGGTGAGGCGGAGGTCGGCGGCGGGGCGGCCGGCGCGGTAGGCGGCGAGGTCGGGGAAGACGGCGCCCATCCCCCACCGCCAGCGGCCGCCGAGGTGGCGGGGACCGGGGTCCTTCGACAGGGCGAGGGCGCCGGCGTCGACGACGGCGTGCTCGCCGCCCGGCCGGCTGGAGACGACGCTGGTCCAGACCGTCACCGCGCAGTCCTCCGGTCCGCACGAGCCGAGCGCCGCCTGGGTGCCGTCGTAGAAGGCGTAGTTGCCCGGCCGGGCCTCGGTGACGCCGGCGAGGGCGTCGGGGCCGGCCTCGGCGAGCGCGGCGATCCCCGGCGTGGACCCGACGCTGACCGCCGGCACCTCGATCCCCTCCCCGCGCAGCCGCTCGGCGAGGCCGGCGATCCGCCGCGTCTCCTCCTCCTGGGCGGCGCGGGCCTCGGCCCGGTCCGCCGCGTGGTAGGCGTGACCGGAGTGGGACAGCAGGCCGTCGAAGACGAGGCGCGGGTCGTCGGCCAGCCGACGGGCGAGGTCGAGCGCCTGGGCGGACTCCGGGTCGACGCCGGCCCGGCCGTAGCCCGAGTCGACCTTCAGGAAGACGTGGAGCGGGCGGCGCTCGGCGGCGAGGGCCCCGACCGCCTCGGCGGAGTCGACGACCAGCCGCAGGGTCGCCCGCTCCGCGAGGTCGCGCACCTCGGCCACGCGCGACAGGATCAGCGGGAAGGCCCAGGTCAGGTCCTCGAACCCGGCGTCGGCGAAGACCCGGGCCTCGTGCAGGGTGGAGACGGCGAGGCCGCGGGCGCCCGCTTCCCGCTGCCGGCGGGCCACCTCGACCGACTTGTGGGTCTTCGCGTGCGGCCGCAGCGCCACCCCGAGCCGGCCGCACAGGCCCTGCATCCGGGCGAGGTTCGTCTCGAGGACGTCGAGGTCGAGCAGGAGCGCCGGGGTCGGGAGGTCGGAGACCGCGCGCGGAACGGCCCAGCCGCGGCTCATCCGCCGCCGCCGCCCTCCTCGCCGCGGCAAGTTCGCTGGCATTCGAGCGCCGCTGCATCGCGCATGGCTGCGTTGCTCCTCCTCGACATAGCGCCTCCTCGCGGCCGAGCGTGACACACTCCCGCCGCCCATGCCCACCCCCGCCGGCGACCCGCACCGCCGCCTGCCGCCCTGCCCGCGGACGCCGAACTGCGTCTCGTCGGAGGCCATGCACCCGTACCAGCGGATGGAGCCGATCCCGTTCTCCGGCGAGCCGGCGTTCGCCATCGCGCGGTTGGCGCGGATCGTCGAGGAGATGCCGGGAGGCCGGGTCAAGCGGCGGGGCGAGCTCTGGCTCCACGCCGAGTTCCGCACCCGCTGGCTGCGCTTCGTCGACGACGTCGACCTGGTCGTCGACCCGGACGCCGGCGTCGTCCGCTTCCGCTCCGCCTCGCGCCTCGGCCGGCGCGACTTCGGCGTCAACCGGCGGCGGATGGAGGAGCTGCGGCGGCGGTTCGAGGCCGGCGACGAAGGGAGCGCCGCCGCCGGCGGCCCGGCCCGGGACGCCCCGTAAGATCCACAAGCTCCGTTCCGAGACCGAGCTCGCCGCCCCGCTCGACGAGATCTTCGCCTTCCGCCACTCCAGGCTCGCCGAGCGGTTCGGGGAGGTGGACGCAGGTCAGGCGGTCAGCCGGCCGGACGAGCGGTCGAACTCCCCCGGGTAATCTTCCGGCCACAAGCCGAAGGCGTCGTAGATCCGGCTCCAGAGTCTCCGCGCCGAGTCGTCCGGAGACTCGACGATCTCCCCGACGGTCAGAACGATGGGCTCGGGTAGGACGAGGTCTGTGCCGGGGAAGGGTCTTGGCGCGGGGAGGTCGAAGCTGGACCAGTCCCTCGGAGACCGTGGGCGCAACGTCCAGCCGCCGATCCCGATTGCTGCGATGGTCGACAGGACCCGAGCAGACCGATCCGGAAGTTTCGTCTCCCACAGCTCGTCGTCCGAAAACAGTTCTCTCAGCAAGCGAAAAACCGAGGTCGGATACTCGAGCAACGCCAGTGGGGAGAGGGCCTTCTCGCCCGTCGAATGCGACGGCCCCGGACGGAAGAAGCTCGAGAGCGGCGCGGAGAAGAGTATGCCAGCCTCTCTGGATATCTCCAGCCAGAAGATGTCATCTCGTCCAATCCGCACCCCCCGCCCGGTCGGAGTGAGACGTTGCCCGCCGAGCCAAGCGGCGTTCGTCACCGAGAATTCGAAGCGGCGGACGCCGAGTCGACCCGGATCGATCAGGTAATCGCTATCGCGAAGAGCCGCGAGATCGAGGCGTTCGTCGATGGTCGGCTCCACGACGAGGACGAACGTCTCCTCCGCTGTTGCGCGTAGAGCATCCAGCTGAGCTCGGAGACTCATCGAAGCATTCCGCACCTCCTCCGCGCCTGTCCCGGCAGGGGACGTGCCGGGGCCGCCGAGGATTTCCTCCCTCGACAGTGGCCGTAGACGTGTTCCCACCCGGGTCACGAACTGCCAGCCGCCGGCACCGACTCGAGCATAAGGCTTTCGTTCGAAACGAGGCCTGATCCCGATCTTGATCAACGATGGACCGGATCCTTCACGCACGATCTCGACGAGAACCTCGTCCTCCGCAGGAGATGGGGAGATCGTGTCGGTCAACACGTCGTGCAGCAAGACGCGAGCGCGGGCGACGCCAGGGATCGGATCGAGTCCGGTCGCGGTGCCACCTTCCTCGCGGAGACCCAGCCAGATTTCTCCGCCCTCTGCATTCAGCATCGCGACGACCTCCTTGGCGATGTCGTCCGGCCTCGTCAACGAGTCTGCGGCCATGAACTCGAGTTTCTGCGACTCGTCCTGCCCGAGCGGGACTCTGGAAGTCATCCGATCGCTCCTTCGAGCGCTTCCGCTGGATCCATGAGGAATCTCGCCAAGGGTACGCGGCCGGTACCTTCGTCCGCCTGGACGAGACCCCCATACACGAGGAGCGTTCGGTCAGCTCCAGCCCGATCCTTGGCGTCCATCAGGCGCCGAAGGCGTTCCGGACGGATGCGAGGTGAGGCAGTCACCTCGATGGCGGTCTTGCCCCTCTCCGATTGAACGATGAAGTCGACCTCGTGGCGATCTCGCTCTCTGAAGTAGTGGAGCTCGCTTCCGAGCTTCCTCGCCAAGACCCGCAGGTGAGCGAAGACGACCGTCTCGTAGAGCCTTCCACGGGCTTCTTGATCCATGCGGTCCGGCCAGACCGAGAACGCCGCCACCAGACCATGGTCCACAGCGTAGACTTTCGGACTGGACTGAGCCCGCAACCGCGAGGATGCCTTGGTCGACATAGGTAGGAGCGGCAACGGCACGAGCAGGCATGTTTCGACCAGCAGCCTCAGCCAATTCCTGACCGATCGATCGTCAGCCCCGAGGTCGGAAGCCCGCGCGGCAGAGTTGAACCTCGCGCCCGAATCCTGCACCAGGTAGACGAAGAGATCGCGCACCGCGTCGAGCTTGTTGACGTGGCGGGCGAGGTCCCTGAGGATGGCTCGTTCCGCGATGTCGCTCCGCAGCAGCCTCCAGACCTCCTGAGGATCGGAGTGGTGCGCAAACCCGGGGAATCCACCCACGTCCAGGTACCGCTGGAGGAGTTGCGGAGCCCGAGCGATCGTCGCCTCCCCGCGCTCGCCCGGTCTGTTGAATCGGAGGTACTCGCGGAACGACAGGCCATCGAGTGACAGCTCGTCCCAGCGTCCCTGGCCCGACTCCACGGCTCCACCGCGGAGGAGGCTCGCCGACGAGTCGGTCACCACGATCCGGCCCTCTCGGCGGTCGACCGCCTGCTTGAGCCATCGGTCCCACCGCGGTGCCTTGCTCACTTCGTCGAAAAGGAACACGCGAGGGCTTTCGTCCTCGAAGCCAGGGGGGGAGATCTCGGCGACCTGCCGTGCTGTGACTTCCTCGGTCAGGCGATCGTCCGAGAAGTCGAAGTAGGTCAGGTTGGCGGGGACCCAACCCTTGTCGAGGAGCTCGTCCGCCACCTGGAGAAGGAGGACGGTCTTGCCGACCTGTCGGGGGCCGCGGACGATCGTTGCACGGCGGCTTTCGAGGTCGCCTAACCGCTCCACCACCGTCGGTTGAAGGTCCCGGCGCTCCGGGTAAGCCGAGGCTCGCCGTCGGCCGGGATCCCGCCACCAAGGATTGAGATCCTCCAGAATGGCGTGAAGGTCCATCACCATGTCCTATCCTGCCACCAATTGAACCATCGGATGCAACCATACCACCCTTACGCGCCTCTTTTCCTCGGCATACCTCGGCGGGAGTTTGTCGGCCGGCCGGCGCGTTATCGGAGCGTGGCCGCCGTCCGGCGGCGGCGTCCCCGTTTTCCACCAACCGAGCACCGCAGGAGCCCGCGATGTCCCGCGCCGACGTCCTCGCAGCCCCCGTTCCGACCTCCACCGATGCCGCCCCGGCGGCGCCGGAGCTCGCCGTGCGCGACGACGTGCGGAACCTGGCGATCATCGCCCACGTCGACCACGGCAAGACGACCCTGGTCGACGCGATGCTGTGGCAGAGCGGCATCTTCCGCGACAACGAGACCGTCGCCGAGCGGGTGATGGACTCGATCGACCTCGAGCGGGAGCGGGGGATCACGATCATGGCGAAGAACACCGCGGTGACCTACCGGGGGACGCGGATCAACATCGTCGACACACCGGGCCACGCCGACTTCGGCGGCGAGGTCGAGCGGATCCTCGAGATGGTCGACGGGGTGTTGCTCCTGGTCGACGCCTCGGAGGGGCCGCTGCCGCAGACCCGGTTCGTGCTCAAGAAGGCGCTCGAGGCCGGGCTGCCGCCGATCGTGGTGATCAACA
>Ga0299913_10001712_pt1 | contig 16584 bp, 20 predicted proteins | sample RVTome_9_FD_201360 | JGI IMG/M metagenome (GOLD analysis project Ga0299913, IMG submission 201360) | Soil microbial communities from uranium-contaminated site in the Upper Colorado River Basin, Wyoming, United States - RVT155D38 (version 2) ... | reverse complement strand
CGAGGCCGGCGAGGGAGGCGAGGACGAGCTGCCTCGTGAGGTCCATCCAGCGCTCCTGCAGCTCCGCCCGCGGCTTGGCGACGATGATCGCCCCGAACGTCTCGCCGCCCAGCCGGATCGGGTAGGCGGCCGCGAGGTAGACTCGCTCGCTGCCGGGCGGCTCGAACTGGAACGTCTGCACGCGGCCGGCGTCCAGCGCCTCCTCGTCGAGCAGGCCCAGCGAGAGCCTGTCCAGCCCCGACGCCTGCCCCGGGAAGATCTCGACGCCCGCGTAGTAGAGCTCCGAGCCCGTCGCCTCCTCCAGGGAGGGCGGGGCGAAGCGAGGCGCCGGTCTGCCCTCGTCGATGCTCGAGGTCGCCTGGAGCGTGTAGAGCTCGGCCAGACCCTGCGCCTGCCGCCGCAGCTCAGCGAGCGTCCGCGAGCGGGTGTCCTCCTGGAAGAAGCGCACGGCGATCGCGGCGGTCACGAGGGCCGCGACCAGCATGCCGAGGAGGAAGATCGCCGGAAGCCGGAAGCGCAGCGAGCGCAGCATCCGAGCCCCTAGCGCATTAGGACGCCCGCGCGGGCTTCGGCTCCGCGGCGGCCTTGTAGCCCACGCCCCAGACCGTGACGATCGGGCAGGCGTCGCCGAGCTTCCGCCGGAGCTGGCGGACGTGAACATCGACGGTCCGCGTGTCGCCGGCGAAGGTGTAGCCCCAGACGCGCTCGAGGAGCTGGTCGCGCGTGAGTACGAGCCCGCGGTGGTCCAGCAGGTCCCAGAGGAGGTCGAACTCCTTCGGCGCGAGCTGCACCTCCTCGCCCCCGACCGTGACCTCGCGGCGGCCGGAGTCGACCCTGAGGTCGCCATGCTCGAGGACCGAGCTGACGAACTCGCGGCGCTCGGGCCCGGAGCGGCGGAGGATGGACTTCACGCGCGCGACGAGCTCGCCGGGGTTGAACGGCTTCGTCAGGTAGTCGTCCGCGCCCACCTCGAGGCCGATGATCTTGTCGATGTCCTCGTCGCGGGCGCTCAGCATGAGGATCGGGACGTCCGAGCGCTGGCGGATCCGGCGGCAGACGTCGATGCCGTCCAGGTCGGGCAGCATCAGGTCGAGGACGATGAGCGAGGGCGGGTCCGTGCTCGCCCGCTCGAGCGCGGCGCCGCCCGTGCGCGCGATCCGCACGGCGAAGCCTGCCCGCTTGAGGTACATCCCGACGAAGGACGCGATGCTCGACTCGTCCTCGACCACGAGGACAGACTGCTTGATCCCGGCCACGGCCCAGTATGGTGGCACACGCTCCGGCCGCACGCCGTCGGTCACGGTTACCTGCGGTCGAGCGAGATCGTCTTGGCCCGCCGCGGCCAGCGCTCCCACGTGTCGCCGCCGATGCGATAGCGGCCGGGGAAGCCGCGGTTCAGCGCGTCGAGCGTGAGCGAGCCCTTGACGACGCCGCTCGCGCTGATGCGGCGGCCCCGGACGATCACCTGCCACGCGCCGCCGTTCTGGCCGGACCAGATGCGGCAGCGGATGTCCGTCCCCACGATCTCGACCGCGTTCGGGCGGACCCGGCGCGCGCGCCGCCGGCACTGGTCGTTCACGTTGGGGCGGCCGGCGGCTGGAAGGTCGACGATCCGCATCCTGCCCGACCCGACGGTGAGGAATAGCGATCCACGCCGCGCGATCACCGCCCGCCCGTTGCCGCCCTGGAGCTCGACGAACTCGGCCCCGGGCGTGCGCAGCAGGACCGGCACCGCTCCGGACGCGGCCTCGGCGGCGCCTGTCGCGAGGACCGCGATCGTCAGCAGCACAAGGATTCGCCGCATTTCGCTCCGAACTATCTTGTCACGCCGTGAGACTTCGATTACGGGCCTGTAAGGAATTTGTAAACGGCCGCCCGCTCGGCCCTTCCGCCGTGCTGTCCGCGGCGCCCCCTACCATCGAGTGTCGGCTCCGATGAACGAGCGCGCACGGCACGACCGAACTCTCCGCCTGCTCGAGGCGCGTCTGGAAGCTCTCGCCGACGCGTGCGAGCGGTCTCCCCGCGGCGAGGTGCGCTTCGAGCCCGAGATCGAGGCCGCGGCCGCGGCCACGCGCCATGCCGTCGAGCTCGGCCTCATCAGCACGTCCGAGGGCGACAGGATCTGGACGGCGGTCGCCCGCCGGCACCGGGGCGCCCCCTGGCGCCGACGCGGCCTGCGCCTCCTCGCCGCCTGAGCCGCGCTAAGCGACCAGGCGGACGGTGCCCCGGAGCCCGACGGCGTTCTCGCGCTCGGCGCGCTCCGTCCGCGCCCACCCGTCGCGCGTGGCCGCGGGCTCGCAGAGGTGGCAGACGACCCGGGGGACCTGACGCTCCTCGACGCTCCGCCAGTAGCGGAAGCGCTCCCCGGCGAGGAGGTTTCGGCGGCAGAGCGCGCAGAGCGTCATCTGCCCCGCGATCGTACGCGGGAGCCCGGACGGCACCGGGGGCTCGGGCTCGGGCATACTGCTGGCGATGCCCAGAGGCGAGGGGTCAGCCGACTCGAGGCCGGCCGACCGCCGTGCGGTCGACCGCGACGAAAGCCTGATCGCGCTTGCCCGCGAGTCCGTCCAGCGGCTGGCCGCCGGGCTTCCGGGAGCCCAGGTCTACTGCCATCTGCGCGTCGGCGACGCGCTCCGCGTCGTCGCGGCCGAAGGCGGGCTTCGCTTGATCTACGAGGTCCACCGCGACCAGGGAGGCATCTGCTGGCGGGCGGCCGAGACCCGCGAGGCCCAGCTCGTCGAGGACGTCAGGCGCGATCCCGATTACATGACGACCGACGAGAACGTCCGCTCGGAGGTGGCCGTCCCGGTCGCGGCGAGGGAAGGGAAGCTGCTCGTTCTCGACGCCGAGTTCGTGAACCGCACGTTCACGAAGGAGGAAGGCGAGGCGGTGCTGGCCGAGGCCGCCCGCCTCGAGGCCGGGCTGACCGCGGAGGGCGGTCAGTCGTAGAGGAAGAAGCCCTCGCCGGTCTTCCGGCCCAGCTTGCCCTCGTCGCGCATGAGCACGAGCCGCTCCGGCGGCGCCATCCGCTCCTCGCCGAGCGCGCCGTGAAGCGCCTCGGAGGCGTGGACGTGCACGTCGACGCCGATCAGGTCGATGAGGGCGCACGGCCCGATCGGCCAGTTGACGCCCCGGGTCATCGCCTTGTCCAAGTCGGCGGGCGAGACGCCGGCCTCGTCGAGCACGCGGACGCAGTCGTTCAGGAGCGGGATGAGGATGCGGTTGACGACGAAGCCGGGCGTGTCGTTGCAGCGGATCGGCTCCTTGCCAAGCCGCGCGGCGAGCTCGAACGCCCTGTCGACGGCCGCCGGCGAGGCGAGCTCAGTCCGGACGACCTCCACGAGCGGGAGGACCGGAGCCGGGTTGAAGAAGTGCATGCCGACCACGCGCTCCGGCCGCGCGGTCGCCCGCGCCACGTCGGCCACGGAGAGCGCGGACGTGTTGGTCGCCAGCACGGCCTCCTCCCCCACCACGCCGTCGAGCGTGCGGAAGAGCTCCTGCTTCGCGTCGAGCTCCTCGACGATCGCCTCGATGACGACGTCGCAGCCGGCGAGGTCGGCGACCTCGGTCGTCGTCTGGAGCCGCGCCAGCGCCGCATCGCGCTCCTCGGCGGTGAGCCGGCCTTTCTCGACTCCCCGGCCGAGGTAGTGGGCAATCCGCTCGCGGGCGCGCTCGCAGAGCTCGTCGCTCACCTCGCGCCCGACCGTCTCGATCCCGGCCTGGACGCACACCTGCGCGATCCCGGCACCCATGGTGCCGAGACCGACCACCCCCACCCTGCGCACGTCGGCTCCACTCATCCTGCGACCGTGATTGTCACCCGAAACCGCGCCGACTCGTCGGGACACCCGTGCTGGCCGGCGCAGGCCGGCTCGCCGAGGGAGGAGATCGTGGCCGTTCCCGGCCGCGCGCCCCGGACGACCCACTCGGAGAAGCCGGGGTCCTGGAGGTAGTCGACCCGGGCCAGCTCGACGGCGTCGCCCTCGACGACGGGCTCCCCCCAGAGGTACTCGCTGGTGAGCCTGAGCGAAACCTCGGCGCCGGCGGCAAGCGCGAACGACTCGCCGGAGTCGGCCGCGGTGATCGCATCCGGCGCGTCGGCCGGCGCGGTGCCCGTGTCCGGCTCCGACGAGCCTGCACCGTCACCCCCGCAGGCGGCGAGCGCGAGGACGAGGAGTGGGATGAGGCGGCGCACAGCCTCTACAGGTTGCCGCACGGCGGCCCCGGGCGGGGCGTGCTTCAATAGCGGCATGGCGGTGACTGCGCGCGAGCGCAAGCTGCTCCTCGACGGCGAGTGGGTCGAGACGGGCGAGTGGCACGAGGTGCGCTCGCCCTACTCGGGGGAGGTCGTCGGCCGCGTGGCGCGGGCGGGCGCGGCCGAGACGGAGCGCGCGCTCGACGCGGCCGCCCGGGCCATGGACGAGCCGCTGCCGGCGCACGCGCGCGCGGAGATCCTCGATCGCACGGGCGACCTCGTCGCCGAGCGGCAGGAGGAGATCGCGCGGACGATCTGCGCCGAGGCCGGAAAGCCGATCAAGACCGCCCGCGTCGAGGCCGAGCGCGCCGAGTCGACGTTCCGGGCGGCCGCGGCCGAAGCCCGGACGCACGCCGGCGACGTCGTCCCGATGGACGCGAGCCCGGCCGGCGTCGGCAAGGTCGCCTTCACAACGCGGCTCCCGATCGGCGTCGTGGGTGCGATCTCGCCGTTCAACTTCCCCTTCAACCTCGTCGCCCACAAGGTCGCCCCCGCGCTGGCCGCCGGCTGCGCCGTCGTGCTGAAGCCGGCGAGCGCGACGCCGCTCTCGGCCCTCCTGCTCGCCGAGCTCGAGGCCGAGGCCGGGCTGCCGCCGGGCTGGCTGAACGTCCTCGTCGGCAGCGCCTCGGAGATCGGCGACGTGCTGGTCGAGGACGAGCGCGTGAAGCTGATCAGCTTCACCGGGTCGGCCGAGGTCGGCTGGGCCCTCCGCGAGCGGGCCGCGCGCAAGAAGGTCTTGCTCGAGCTCGGAAACGCGACGCCGCTCATCGTCGAGACGGATGCGGACGTCGCGGACGCCGCGGCGAAGGCGGCCGCGAACGCCTTCTCCTTCGCCGGCCAGAGCTGCATCTCCATCCAGCGCGTCTACGTCGCCCGGCCCGCGTACGAGGACTTCCTGGCGGCCTTCCTGCCGAAGGTGCGGGCGCTCACCACCGGAGACCCGGCCGACGACGCGACCGACGTCGGTCCCGTGATCGACGCCGACGCGAAGGAGCGGATCGCCGCCTGGATCGAGGAGGCGAAGGCCGCCGGCGCGACCGTCCTCGCAGGCGGAGGGACGACGGCCGACGGGCTCCTCGAGCCGACCGTGCTCGCCGACGTGACGCCGGAGCTGAAGGTCTCCTGCCTCGAGGTCTTCGGCCCACTCTGCACGGTGAGCCCGTACGACACGGTCGAGGAGGCGTTCGAGCTCGCCAACGGCACCGACTACGGGCTACAGGCGGGGATCTTCACCGGCAGCGTCACGACGGCGCTGGCGGCCGCCTCCGCGCTCGAGTTCGGCGGCGTCCTCGTCAACGAGGCGCCGACCTTCCGGGCCGACCAGATGCCGTACGGCGGCGTGAAGGCGTCCGGCAACACGAAGGAGGGGCCGCACTACTCGGTGCGCGAGATGACCGAGGAGCGGCTCGTGGTGATCGCCCGCTGAGCGTCCCCCGCCAGGGGGTTCGCGGTCCAGGGCGTCAGTTAGACTCGACTGCTTGCTGCGATGCCAGGACGTCTGAACGACCCCTTCTCCGGCCAGCCGCAACCTGCCGATCCCGGCGCGGAGGTCGTCGAGGTCGTGGAGGTCGTCGAGGGGCCCATGTCCCCGCCCGAGCACGACCCCGCCCGACTCCAGCGCGAGCGGCGGGAGCTGACCGACCGGCGCGAGATCGAGATGCGCGACGTGGGCGGCCTCGCGGTGGAGATGGTGCGGCGCGACCGGTGGAACCCGGACCTCCTGATCACGCGCGCACACGAGGTGCTCGCCCTCGAGCAGCGGATGCACGAGGTCGACTCCCTCCTCGTCGCGGAGACGACAGTGCGGAGCTTCCCCAACGTCGCCTACTGCAAGTGCGGCGCGCCGCTCGTCCCCGGCGTCCACTTCTGCGGCCACTGCGGCCGCCCCGCCCCGACCACGCCGCCCGTCGTCACGTGCTCGCACTGCGGCCAGCCGCTCCCCGCCGACGTCAACTTCTGCTCGTTCTGCGGAAACCCGGCTGCGGCCGACGACTACGCGGCGGCCGGCCCGCCGGTGGACGAGACCATAGTGCGCCCCTCGCCCGCCGACGACGAGACCCAGGGACAGCTGTGAGCACGCCGCCCGCCGAGCCGCCGCCGGGCGGCCCTGCGCAGCCCGCGCAGGGGCCCGCGGCGCCGTACGCGGAGAACCACTGCCCTCGCTGCGGCGCGCCGCACGACCCGCTCCAGGAGTACTGCCTCGAGTGCGGGCTGCGGCTGGTTGCGCTGCCGCGGCAGCGCTACACGCGGACCATCGTCTGGTCGCGCGAGTCGCCCGTCTGGCTCTGGATCGCCCTGGGCGCGCTCCTTTTGGTCGCGCTCGCGGCCGGCGCGATCGTCGCGCTCGCGGCGACCGAGGACGAGGAGGGCTCCCCGGCCGGCGCCTCGAGCGTCGCGACGACGACGCTCCCCCTGACGACGCCGCCGGTGACGCTCGACACCTTCACCGGCGAGTCGACGATCACGATCCCGCCGCCCACGACGACGGCCCCGACGACCACAACGACGACCTCCACGACCACGACCCAGCCGACGACGACGACCTCGGGCACGATCATCTCCTGGCCCGACGGCACCGACGGCTACACGGTCGTCCTCAAGTCGACGCCGACCTCGCAGGGTCGCGGCCCAGCCGACGCGGCCGCCCAGCAGGCGATCAACGCCGGGCTGCCGCAGGTCGGCGTGCTGAGCTCGTCGGACTACTCCAGCCTGAACCCCGGCTACTACGTCACCTTCACCGGCGTGTACACGACCGAGAGCCAGGCGGAGAACGCCCTGCCGAACGCGCGCAGCAAGGGCTTCCCCACCGCGTACGTCCGCCGCGTCGCCGACTGACGCGCCGCCGGACCTTGTGACGGACGTCTCAGGCCCGACTTTGTAACAGCCTTGCGCAGCGTGTTAGACTGCGCCGTCGGAGTGGTTCGGGGGCACTCCTTAACCTGATGTTAATGCGCTTTTGCAGGTGTTTCGTGGCGGCAAGGGATAACGTGTGAGCGAGCAAGCACAGGAGAGGATTCTCACCCGTATGTATCAATACTCGCGGGCGATCTACCGCTCGATCAAGGATCTCATCGATCCGTGGGCGGAACCCGAGAAGCAGCTCGAGTACCGCCGCGAGGTTCTGGCAGCGTGCGAGGAGTGCGTCGAACGGCTCGCCAAGGATCCTCGCTATTTCGCGCATCCCGACCGTACCCTCTTCCAGGACATCCGCCGCTACTTCCCGATCACGTACCAGGCGCAGGTCGCCTGGGCGGTGACCGAGGGGATCGGCGCCGCGGTCGAGTACATCGAGGCCCAGATCGAGGCCGGCGCGTTCGACGGCGGCATCGCGCGCTGCCAGGCGACCACGCGCAAGGGCAAGCCGTGCCAGCGCACGCCGCTTCCCGAGCGGGAGTACTGCCCCTCGCACCAGCACCTCGAAGCGCGCCCGGCCGCCGCGTAGCTCCGGCCCGGTAGGGTCCGGCAGATGACCCGCGTCTGCGTCGCCGGCATCACCGGCTGGACCGGCGGCCCCATCGCCCGCGCGATCGCGGAGGCCGACGACCTGGAGCTCGTTTCCGGCGTCTCCCGCTCCGCCGCCGGCACGAGCTTCGAGGACACCGGCGCCCCGATCTTCGGATCCGTTTGGGAGGCGCTGGAGCGAGCCGAGGCCGACGTCGTCGTCGACTACACCGACGCAGCCGCGGTCAGGGAGAACGTCCTGGCCGCCCTCGCGCGGAAGACCGCGGCCATCGTCGGCTCGAGCGGGCTCACCGCCGACGACTTCGAGGAGATCGAGGCGCGGGCGCGCGAGGCGGGCGTTGGCGTCATCGCCGCCGGCAACTTCTCGCTCCTCGCCGCCCTCCTCCTGCGCAGTGCCGCCGGGATCGCCCCGCACGTCCGCGCCTGGGAGATCATCGACTACGCCAGCGCGACGAAGCCGGACGTCCCCAGCGGCACCTCTCGCGAGCTGGCCGAGCGCCTCGGCGAAACGGGCGGGCCCGAGCTCGCCCGCCCGCTCGAGAGCCTGCAGGGCCCGGTGGAGGCGCGCGGCGTCACGGTGGCGGGAACGCAGATCCACTCGGTGCGCCTGCCGAGCTTCGTCGTCTCGACGGAGCTCGTCTTCGCCGCCGAGGGCGAGCGGCTGGTGCTCCGCCACGACCCCGGCGAGAGCCCGGCGCCCTACGTCGCCGGGACGCTGCTCGCGATCCGCTCCGTGAGAAGTCGCGTCGGCCTGACGCGCGGCCTGGACTCGCTGCTCTGAGCTACCAGCTGCCTGGCGGCGCTGTCTCGGCGTGGATGCCGCCGCACTCGGCCCGCACGCTGCCGTCGGGCTTCGTCGCCACGTACATCGGATCCGTGGAGACGCCCGTGTTCGGCGCCGGGACGAACGTCTCGATCTCCTTCCCGTCGATCCGGCAGACGATCTTGTCCCCCGGCTCGGCCTCGCCGGGCGGGTAGGTGACGAACTCGCCCGCGTCGAGCTCGAAGACCGCCCCGGTGAACGGCTCCTCACGGTAGACGCCCTCGAGCGGGACCAGGGCGATCGCGATGACGGTGATCGGATCCCCGCCGAACCACGCAAAGCGGCCCGGCACGACCTTCAGCGAGCACGCGGGATACTCCTCGTACTCCCCGCCGCCTGCCGTCCCGCAGTAGGCCTCCGGGTAGGCGGTCTCCACAACCTCGAGCGGGTCGCCGACGGCCACATCCTCCAGCGTCGCCACGCCCGGCTCCGTCGCCTCGATCCAGCGGAGTGCATCGCAATTGAACCCGAACGCGGCGTGCTCGTAGCGGAAGTAGGGTGACGGGCAGGGGCGGTCCTCGTAGGCGATCGAGGTGGGGCCGTGCTCCGACAGGCCCTCGACGTCGTCCTCGTCGACCGGCTCCGGCGGTCCCAGCTCGCTTCTCACCTCGTCAGGGCCGGCACCGAGCTGGATTCCTCGGTACGTGCCCGCCGCCACGTCGATGACCTCCTGCCGCTCGGCATCCGCCGGCGGGTCGGCCTTGCCGGCGCAGGCCGGCAGCGCCAGGAGCAGGCACGTCGCGAGGCAGGCTCGGCGCATGGACTGACTCTAGGCGAGAGCTAGCTGCTCGAAGTCCTCGATCTTCGAGACCGTGACGCCGACGAGCCTGAGCGCCCCCGGCCGGTCGGCGAGGGCGCGGTCGAGGAGGTCGCACGCCAGCTGGCCGATGCGCTCGCCGTCGGCGAGACCCGCTGGGAGGGTCGTCGAGCGGCTGCGAATCGAGAAGTCGGGGTAGCGGAGCTTCGTCGTCACCGTCCGCGCGACCTGGCCCGACTCCGCCAGGTGCGCGGCGACGCGGAGCGCCATGCGGCGGAGCTCGCCGTGGAGCTGCTCACGGTCCGAGACGTCGCGCGGGAACGTCTCCTCGTGCCCGATCGAGATGCTCGCCGCCGGCTCCTCGAGCGGGCGCGGGTCGACGCCCTGCGCGCGGTCGCGGAGCAGCCGGCCGATCGTGCCCGGGAGGAGGCGGGCCAGCTCCGCGTCCGTGAGCGCCGCGAGCTGGCCGACGCGCCCGACGCCGCCGGCCGTCAGACGTTCCTCCGCCTTCGGGCCGACGCCGGGCAGGAGCCGCACGGGGAACGGCGCCAGGTAGGCGGCTTCGCGCCCGGCGGGGACGACCGTGATCCCGCCCGGCTTCTTCCGGTCGCTCGCGACCTTGGCGACGACCTTGCAGCTCGCCACGCCGAGGGAGCAGGAGAGGCTGGTCGCGCCGCGGACGGCTGCCTGCACCGCCTCGGCGACGACCCGGGCGCGCCTGAAGTCGGGGGCCACCTCGCCGACGTCGAGGTAGCCCTCGTCGAGCCCGGTCCGCTCCACCCTCGGCACGACCTCGCGGATCGCCGCCCAGACGGTGCGCGAGTACTCGGCGTACGTGCGGTGCCGCGGCCTGACGAAGACCGCGTGCGGGCAGCGCCGCAACGCCTCTGCACAGCTCATCGCCGAGCGGATACCGTAAGCGCGGGCGACGTAGTTCGCGGTAGCCACGACGCCCCGGCCGCGGGGGTCACCCCCCACGACGAGAGGCTGTGCAGCGAGCTCGGGGCTCTCGAGCTCCTCCACGGCTGCGAAGAAGGCGTCCAGGTCGAGATGCGCGACGATCACCACGGCATGGAAGGATAGGAAGCGTGTCGCACGACACCGACAAGCTGATCCGGCAGCTCTCGCTCGTGGCCTTCCTGATGGCCGAGCGGCGGCCCCTGACCGCGCGCGAGATCAAGTCGGTCGTCGAGGGCTACTCCGAGATGTCGGACGAGGCGTTCGCGCGCCGCTTCTACTCGGACCGGAGCGAGCTCGTCGCGCTCGGCGTCCCGCTCCACTCCCAGCGGGACGAGTTCACCGGCGAGGAGCTGTACACCCTCCGCGCCGAGCAGTACTTCCTGCCGAAGCTCGACCTCGACGACGAGGAGCTGGCCGCGCTCCAGATCGCGCTCCACCTGCTCGACGGCCAGTTCGCCTACGCCGAGCCGCTGCGCCTCGCCCTCCAGAACCTCGCGCTCGGCCGCCCCACGCAGCTCGAGGCGGCGCCGGAGAGCGCGCTCCGCGTCGAGGTGCGCGACCCCGACTACTCCGACGAGATGTCGGGGCGGCTGACGAAGCTCGAGGGCGCCATCTCGAAGCAGCGCACCGTCCGCTTCACGTACTGGTCGATCTCGCGCGACCGCACCCGCGAGCGAACCGTCAACCCGTACGCCCTCCTGCCCGAAGCCGGGTCGTGGTATCTGATCGGGCGCGACCTCGACGAGGACGACGAGCGCACGTTCCGCGTCTCGCGCATCGTCGGCGACATCCGCTTCGCCACGCGCCGCGAGCGGGACTTTCGCATGCCGGAGTACGACCCCTCGGGCTTCCGCGGCCGCCAGCCCTGGCAGTACGGCGAGGCCAAGGGCGAAGCCGAGATCGAGCTCGACCACGACACCGCGTGGTGGGTCGAGCGCATGGTCGAGCGCGGCGAGGTGGAGGATGGCCGCTTCTCTACGCCGTACTCACGCCTCGACCTCCTCGCCGGCTGGGTGCTCCGCCAGGAAGGCAGGGCGCGCCCGCTCTCGCCGCCCGAGCTCGTCGACGAGGTGGCGGCCGGGCTCGACCGCGTGCTCGAGCGGCACGAGGGCGAGCCGACGAAGCCGCCGCGGCCGAAGACGCTGCCCGTGGCCGAGCAGCTCGAGCGGCCCGCCGGCCCGCTCGCGCCCGAGCGCTTCGGCGTCCTCCAGGCCCTCCTCGCGCACCTCCTGGCGCGCTGCGGCGACGAGACCCGCGCCACGATCCCCGCGCAGGAGCTCGTCGACCGCTTCCACATCCCGTACGACCAGCTCGACGACCACCTGCAGCTCCTCAACCTCGTCAACTTCGGCGGCGGCTGCTACGCCGTCTACGCCTCGCTCGACGGCGACCAGGTCCGTGTGGACAAGGAGCTCTTCGGCGACGCCTTCCGGCGACCGCCGCGCCTGACGCCGCTCGAGGCCCGGGCCATCCGGCTCGCGCTCGAGTTCGTCGGGCCGATGATCGCCGCGGAGGCGCAGACGCCGCTCGAGCGCGTCCGGCGCAAGCTCGAGGAGACGTTCGGCGAGTTTGCGCTGCCCGAGCCGTCCGAGCCGGCGGAGGCGGGCTCGGAGGAGGAGGATCTGATCAGGACCTTCTCGCAGGCCATCCGGGAGCAGCGGCTCGTCGAGATCGAGTACGTGGCCGTCGGCGAGGAGACGAGCGTCCGCGTCATCGAGCCGCACGCCCTCGAGCGCGAGCTGCCCTGGTGGTACGTCCACTCCTGGGACCGCACGCGCGACGCGCAGCGGAGCTTCCGCCTCGACCGCATGCGCGGCGCCACCCTCCTGGACGAGGCCTTCGAGCCGCGCCCGGGCCTCGAGCCGCGCAAGCTGCGGGACGTCCGCGTGGCCCGCGTCCTCTTCGACCCCGAGGTCGCCCGCTGGCGTATCGAGCGCGGCGCGCTCCCGCTCGCGCGCGGCTACGCCCTGGAGGAGGTCGGCGTGGGCGGCACCGACTGGTTCGCCGGTGAGATCCTCTCCCACCGCGGCCACGCCGAGGTGCTGGAGCCCGAGGACCTGCGCGCGGAAGTCGCCGCGCGGGCGAAGAAGCTCAAGGCGACGCTGGCCAAGCGGCCGGCACGGGCCCGCTGACGGGCGCGTAGTTCTCCGCAGACCGAATCAGCGGCGCAGCGGATGCGCGTCCGGAGGCCCTGCGCGACCATGAATAGCGGCCTCGCCCCCGGGCAGGGCCGGCGCCGCCGGAAGGCTCCGGCGGCGCCGCGAATCTGCATCGGAGCCGAGGGTCCGGAGAGGCCACGGCCCTTGGGGTTCGTCGGTCGCAATCAGGCGCGCGCCAGGGGGAGCCTCACGGTGAACGTGGCGCCCGCGCCGGTGGCCGACTCGACGTCGAGCGTGCCACCGTGGGCCTCGGCGATCGACCTGGCGATGTAGAGGCCGAGGCCGGCGCCAGGCTTGGAGAGGCCGCCCTGGCTGACGCGCCCGAACTTCTCGAAGATCAGCCGGTGCGCCTCCGCGGGGATCCCCGGCCCGTGGTCGCGGACGCTGAGGGCGACGACGCCGTCCTCCGACGCCGCGGCCACCTCGACCTCGTCGCCGGTGACCGTGTACTTCACCGCGTTGGCGAGCAGGTTCCAGAGGAGCTGGCGGAGCCGCTCGCGGTCGCCCTGCACCGGGGGCAGCGCCGGCGGGACGTGTGTCGTCACCCGCACCTCGTCCTGCCCGAGGGAGACGACGGCGGCGGTCTGGCGGACGAGCTCCTCGACGTCCACCCGGTCGAACGCGTACGGGAAGGTCCCCGCCTCGATGCGCGACGTGTCGAGGACGTCGCCGACGAGGTCGGAGAGGCGTGACGTCTCGCTCTCGATCAGGGCCAGGAACGACTCGCGCTGCTCCTGGGTGAGCTCGCGCCAGCGCCGGTTGAGAGTCTGCGCGCAGCCGATCACGGAAGCCATCGGCGCGCGCAGCTCGTGCGAGACCATGGAGACGAAGTCGGCCCGGAGGGACGAGAGGCGCCGCAGCTCCTCGGCGGCACTCCGCTCGGCCTCGAAGACGCGGATGTTCTCCACCGCGACCGCGACCTGGTTCGCCAGAAGCATGACCATCTCGACCTCCTCCGACGTGAACGCCGGACCGTCGTCGCGGGCGACGGTCAGCGTCCCGAGGGTGCGGTCGGCGAGTCCGAGCGGCGCCACGACCTCCTCGGCCCCCTCCCGCCCCGGCGAGCTGCCGCAGGTGGCGAAGACCTGGCCGGCCTCCCCGGCGAGCTCGATCCCGAGCCGGTCGTAGGCGACCAGGCTCGCGAGCTCGTCGCGGAAGGCGGCGAAGGCCTGTTCCTGGTTCAGCGAGGACCCGAGCGCGCGCGCCGCCCGGTTGACGGCCTCGAGCACGTCGGCGCGGTGGCCGAGCCGGTCGCGCAGGTCCTCCGCCTCCGCCGCCCGCGCCTCCGCAAGGGCGGTCTCCGTGCGGAGCCGGTCGACGAGCCAGCCGACGACGAGGCCGATCAGGATCTGCAGACCGAACGGGAGCGTGACGTGGTCGAAGTCGAACGGCGGCGGGCCGAACTCCTCCGCGCGCCACCACTCGGCGAGGAAGACGAGCGGGAGGACGACGACCGGGACGAGCGCGCCGCCCCTCACGCCGTAGCGCAAGGCGCCCTCGATCACCGGGATGTAGAGGATTCCCCAGGCCGGCGTGCTCGGCTCGAAGGTGTAGACGAACACGAACGCGTAGACGATCGCCGTGTCGAAGGCGAGCGCGAGGAAGCCGATGCGGCCCAGCCCCTTGCGGTCGAGGTCGCGGTGCGCGAGCCAGAAGAAGGCAAACGCCCCGAGCGTGAGCGCGGCGGCCGTCGCCCAGCCCCAGCGCTCGTAGCCGGGCGGGTGCTCGTCCCCGACGACGACGACCTCGAAGGCGGCGAACGGGACGGCGAAGACCCGCACCCACGCAATCCAGATCTCCGTGCGGCGGAGGCGCTCGAGCTCGGCGCTCACCGGCCGCCGCCTTCGAGTCGGGCGAGCGCCCACTCGGCATGCTCGCGGAGCAGCGGGTCGTCGCCCTCGGCATACGGGCGCACGGCGTCCACCAGGCTTCTATCGGCCGAGTTGCCCGCGGCGACAAGAGCGTTTCTCCGCAGGTAGCGCGCGTCGTTGCGCGGGAAGTAGAGGCGGTCGTACCGCTCGCGCAGCTCCTCCTCGGGCGCCGAGAGCCAGTCGAGCAGCGAGACGACGGGCTCGCCGCCCTCCGGCGGCGGCTCGCCGGCTCGCCGCTTCTCGACGCCGCGGTTCCACGGGCAGACGTCCTGGCAGATGTCGCAGCCGTAGACCTGGTCGCCGAGCTCCCTGCGGTAGCGCTCGGGAACCGGCTCGGCGGCCTGCGTCCAGTAGGAGAGGCACCTGGTCGAGTCGACGATTCCGGGCTCGTCGAGCGCGCCGGTGGGGCAGGCCTCGATGCAGAGCGTGCAGGTGCCGCAGTCGAGCTCGAGCGGCGGGCTGGGCTCGATCTCGACGTCCGTGACGAGCGTCCCGAGCACGACCCACGAGCCGTGCCGGCGGGTGATGAGCATCGTGTTCTTCCCGTAGAAGCCGATGCCGGCCCGGGCGGCGCCCTCGCGGTCGACGTGCTGGTTCTCGTCGACGAGGACGCGGTAGCGCCCGCCGAGCCGCTCGCCCAGCGCCGCGAGCTTCTCCCGGAGCAGCGCGTAATGGTCGGCCCACGTGTAGCGGGGCAGCCTGGCCTCCCCCGCCCGCGGCTCCGGCCCGTCCGCGTAGTAGCAGAGCGCGGCGGAGACGACCGTGCGCGCCCCGGCAAAGAGCGCCTCCGGATGGCAGGAGACCTCCGGCTGCGCCATCGTGAAGCGCATGTCGGCGAAGAGGCCGCGGGCACGGCGGTCGCGAATCGCCTGCTCGGTCTCGGCGTACGGCCGGGCGACCGCGGCCCCGACGACGTCGATCCCGAGCTCCTGCCCCAGCCGGGCGAGCTCGTCGCTCGTCATCTCGCCCGCAAGGTAGCACCGTCCAGGCGATACGATCGCGCGGTGAAGGCGATCCGCATCCACGAGGACGGCGGGCCCGAGGTCCTGCGGTACGAGGACGCGCCCGACCCGGAGCCCGGCCCCGGCGAGGTGCTGATCGGACTTCGGGCCGCCTCGCTCAACCACCTGGACATCTGGCTCCGCCGCGGCCTTCCCTCCGCGCCGAAGCCGCGGATCCTCGGCGCGGACGGGGCCGGCGTCGTCGTCGCGCTCGGCGAGGGCGTCGACCGGTTCGCCCAGGGCGACGAGGTCGTGCTCAACCCCGGCCTCGACGAGGGCGCCCGGATCGTGGGCGAGCACATGGACGGCACGCATGCCGAGCTGATCGCCCTCCCGGCGGACTACGTCTACCCGCTGCCGGACGGGCTCTCGTTCGAGGAGGCGGCGGCGTTCCCTCTCGTCTTCGAGACGGCCTACCGCATGCTCGTGACGCGGGCGGGGCTACGTGAGGGCGAGTGGGTGTTCGTCTGGGGAATCGGGGGCGGCGTGGCCACGGCGTCCCTCCAGGTCGCCAGGGCTCTCGGCGCGCGGGTGATCGTCACCTCCTCCAGCGACGCGAAGCTCGCCCGGGCGGGCGAGCTCGGCGCGGACGCGACCGTCAACCACGCGACCGGCGACGTCGTCGCGGCGGTGCGCGAGGCGACGCGAGGCCACGGCGCCGACGTCGTGATCGAGCACGTCGGCGAGGCCACCTGGAAGACGTCCCTCCAGGTCGCCGCCACGGGCGGACGCATCGCCGTCTGCGGCGCGACCAGCGGCCCCAACCCGCCGGCCAACCTCCACCGGATCTGGTGGAAGCAGCTCACCGTCGTCGGCTCGACGATGGGCACGCAGGAGGACTTCCGCGCGGTCTACGACCTCGTGGCGAGCGGCCGGGCGAAGCCGGTCGTCGACCGGGTCTTCCCGCTCGCCGAGGCCGCCGCCGCCCACGAGCACCTCGAGGCCGGCCACCAGCTCGGCAAGGTCGTGCTCCGGATCCCCGAGTAGCCGGGAGACCCGGCTACAGCAGGATGCGGCGCGCGACGTCGTGCGGGCAGCCGGCGGCCACCAGCCTGCGCACCTCGCCGAGGTCGACCGGCGCCTTCGTCAGCTCGGACGCGGCGCTCGCGCTGAAGCCGAGGGCGATGAGCTGCGACCGGCGCCAGCGCCGTATCCTCGTCGCCTCCGGGGGGCCCGACCGCCTGGTCTCCGCCCGTTCCCCCATGTTTCGGAGTGTGCGCAGGATTCGGCCGCGCGCACCCGCCGAAAGTCGAGTTCTGGCGGCGCGGCTCCGGCCGACCGCTCTGGGATCATGCA
>Ga0299913_10001711_pt1 | contig 16586 bp, 20 predicted proteins | sample RVTome_9_FD_201360 | JGI IMG/M metagenome (GOLD analysis project Ga0299913, IMG submission 201360) | Soil microbial communities from uranium-contaminated site in the Upper Colorado River Basin, Wyoming, United States - RVT155D38 (version 2) ... | reverse complement strand
TGGCGGCGAGGGAGGAAGCGTGAGACGAGCCCTCATCGGGGCCTATGCTGTGCCGGCTCTGTGCGTCCTGACCATCGGCTGCGGGTCGACTCCGAAGGAGGACCCGCTCCTCAAGCTCTCCTCCGAAGAGGCCTTCGAGGAGGGGCAGCGGTTGGTCGAGGAGGAGAAGTACGCGCGGGCCGAGGAGTACTTCGGCCACGCCTTCCAGATCGCCCCCAACACGCCGATCGGCCGAGAGGCGTTGCTGCTCCAGGCCGAGGTCCTCTACCTCGAGGGCGGAGAGGACAACTACATCAAGGCCGAGGCGAAGTACCGCGACTTTCTCAACCGCTTCCCGACCAGCGAGCGAGCCGACTACGCCCAGTACCAGATGGCGCGCAGCCTCGAGGCCCGGATGCGCAAGCCGGACCGCGACCAGAAGGCGACCCACGAGGCCCGGGAGGCCTACACCGAGCTGCTGCAGCTCTACCCGACCAGCGAGCACGTCGAGGAGGCCCAGGCGGGCATCGACCGCATCCGCGACAATCTGGCGGAGCACGAGTTCCTGGTCGGCAAGTACCAGCTGCGCCGCGGCCTCGCCGCCGCGGCGGTGTCGCGGTTCGAGGGGCTGCTCGAGGACTACCCCGACTACTCGGAGACCGCCAAGGTCCTCCACTACCTCGGTCGCGCCTACCACGAGGTCGACGAGGGGGAGAAGGCGCGCCAGACCTTCGATCGACTCCAGGAGGAATACCCGCAGAGCGAGTGGGCCCGCGAGATCCCGAAGTGGGTCCGCCGTCTGCCCGAGGAGGTGCCATCGTGAGCCATCGGCCCTGGTCCCTGTTGCTGGCGCTGGGCCTGGTGACGGGCTGCGCCTCGTCGTTCGCCGGCTCTCCCCGCAGCGAGCCGGTCGAGGCCGCGACCCGCGCCCCGGAGGGCGACATCGCGGAGCTCAAGCAGCGCGTGCTCGAGCTGCAGCGGCGGGCGGTGATGGCGGAGGTCGAGCTCGAGCGGCTGCGCCGCCAGGTCGCCCAGCTGGAGTCTCGCGCGGCCGGCGTGGACCCGGCCCCGGCCCCGGCGGGGGAGGCGAGCGAGCCGTGGGCGCCGCCTCCCGGCGTCGAGGAGAGCGATCTGGACACCGAGCCCGTCGCTGTCGCGGAGAGCGTCTCCGCCTTCGAGGCCGGCGAGGACGAGCCCGAGCCCGCCGCGCCACGCGAGGTTGCGGGCGTCGAGGAGAGCTCCCACGAGCCGATCTCGGCCGCAGCCCAGGCCATCTACGATCGCGGCTACACCCTCTACCACCAGGGGCGCTACGTCGACGCCGAGACCAGCTTCCAGCAGTTCCTCCAGGGCTACCCGGCCACCGAGCTCACCGACAACGCGCAGTATTGGGTCGGGGAGTGCCGGTTTGCGCGCGGAGACTTCCGGGGCGCGCTGGCCGCCTTCCAGGTGACGGTCGACCGCTTCCCCGGCGGCAACAAGGTCGCCGACGCCGTCCTCAAGATGGGGGACTCCCATCAGGCGTTGGGAGAGGCGGAGCGTGCCCGCGAGCGTTGGGAGGAGGTCCGGCGGCGCTTTCCAGGGTCCGCGGCGGCTGCGGTCGCGGAGGAGCGACTCGGCAGTTGACGGGCTCAAGTACCTCTTGAGGGGTGTGACCGTAAAACTTGACAGGCCAAGGCTTCGCATATAGCTTGCCTGCAAAGGTCACCATACGATCGGGGTGTTGCTATGAAGGCGCCGAATCGGATCGCTGCGTGTCTGCTCGTCGGTCTTGCCGTGGTCGCTCTCGCGACCGGGGCGGCCGAGCGCCCGCCCACGAACCTCAAGCTCGTCGGTGACCACTGGACTCCGTGGGATCCGCCGTCGACCTTCCCCGAGGGGGCGGAGGTCTACATCATCGAGCGCGGCGACACGCTGTGGGACCTCTCGGGCCGCTTCTACCAGGACCCGTACCTGTGGCCGCAGCTGTGGGAGCGCAATCGCTACATCCTCGACGCCCACTGGATCTACCCCGGCGATCCGCTGGTGGTCGGCTTCCAGGTGACTCCGCTCGAGCAGCTGGCGGAGGTCGAGGAGGAGGCGGAGCCTGAGCCCGAGTCCATGTTCGACACCTCCATGGGAGCGCCGGAGCCGCTCGGAGTCGGGGCCGACGTCTACTGCTCCGGGTTCATCGCCGAGCCGGATCGGACCTTCGCCAACCGTCTGATCGGCTCGGAGTACCAGAACCTCGGTCCGACCCTGACCAGCAGCCGGCACGACCGCCGCTCGCGGGACCCGCTCTACGCTCCCAGCGCCAAGGTCGGGCTCTACACCGGCGACATCGTCTATCTGCAGCAGGGGGAAGGGGCGGGGGTCGTTCCGGGGATCGTCTACACGGTCGTGCAGCCCTCGGAGATGGTCCATCATCCCGAGTCGGGCGCCCTCGTCGGGCAGCTCTACCGGTATCTCGGACGCCTCCGCGTCCTGTCGGTGCAGCAGGACTCGGCAATCGCCGAGATCGTCTATTCGTGCGACGCGATCAACGTCGGGGCGTACCTCGAGCCCTTCGAGCCGATCCCCATTCCGTTGCGTCGCCGCACGCCGACGCGTGGCGTCAACGACCCCGAGCCGTGGGAGGAGGTGGAGAGCGGGCCCTCCATCGTCCTCGCCGCCGACGAGGTCGTCTCCCTGGGCCAGCACCACATCGTCTACATCGATGCGGGTGAGCGCAACGCGGTCGAGGCGGGCGACATGTTCACGGTCTATCGACGCAGCGCGACCGGCTTGCCTCCGATGGTGATCGGCGAGGTCGCGGTCCTCTCCGTCCACGAGAGCTCCTCGGTGGCGCGGATCCTGGAGTCGCGGTACTCGATCTACCTCGGCGACAAGCTGAGCCCGAAGGCCGAGTAGCCCCTCGCCCGGAAGTGGTGCAGGCTGCCGTCGTCGACGGCGGCTTGTGCTATCCTCTCCGGCACCGCACAGCGGAAGGAGAGCGGGGGGATGAAGAAGGATCTCAACGGGCATCTTCGGCAGTTGGTCGACGAGCTCGTGGACCGGGGCTTGACCCTCGGTCAGGCTCGCAGGGAGTTCGAGAAGCAGTTCATCCTGGCGGCCCTGCGTCAGAACGAGGGCAACCTCTCGTGCTCGGCCCGGTCCCTCGGGATCCACCGCAACACCCTCCGGAACAAGGTCGGAGACCTGGGCATCTCGGTCTCCGAGGTGGGCAAGAAGCAGCGCGTTCGCGCCCGTCGCGTGTCCCGCTAACTCCTTTGGCATCAGGAGCTTGAGCCCGCCCGGCTGGACGCCGACCGGGCTTCCGTGGTATCATGCGACATGCCAGGGCAGCATGCTGGATCGGCTCTGGAATCTCCCTGACAATTACCGACTGTTCGTGATGACGAAGCTCCACCTGCGTCGACTGTCCACGTTCTGCGTGGGCGCCATCGCCTTTCTGGCGGTGGCTCTCAGCTCGCCGCCGAGCGCGCCGTCGATCGACGCCGACCGGCCCGAGCCGCCGTCACCGGAGGAAGTGCAGGCCCTCGTCGAGCTCTACGAGTGGATCCTCGGTGACACGGCGGACGGTTTCCGGGCGTTCCGCGAGGAGCCCCTCTCGGAGGCGATCCAGAACCGTAAGCGGGGCTTCGACCTCTTCCGGGGCTACAACGACCGGGCGGCGCGCGACGAGATCCTCGACGGCCTCCCCTACGGCCGCCTGATCGCCTCGACGGCTCGCTCCGAAGGGCTGGACGCGTTGCTGTTCGCCGCCCTCGTCGAGGCCGAGTCCGGCTTCGAGTCGGAGGCCGTCTCCCCCGTCGGCGCCGTGGGTCTGGCCCAGGTCCTGCCATCGACCGTCGAGCTCTACGGCGGTGGCGACCCGTTCGACCCGGCCAGGAACCTGCAGGTCGGGGCGCGGCACTTCCGCATCATGCTCGATCTCTTCGAGGGCGATCTGGCCCTCGCGCTGGCGGGGTACAACGCCGGCCCCGGCGCGGTCGCCCGGTTCGGCGACATCCCGCCCTACCGCGAGACGCGTGCGTACGTCGACCGGGTCCTCAGCCGCTACGTCGACTACCACCGACAGCTCTGGCAGCTGTCGCCCGCCAACGGCTGGCTCTTCTGAGCCAGCGGCCCGGGCCGATCGCAGGCGCGGGCGCGGCGGCGCTCAGCGGCCCGTCGGGGGGTCGTCGCCGCCGGGAGAGCCCTTCTCGGAGGGCTCGTCGTCGCCGTCCCGCATGCCCTTGCGGAAGTTCTTGATCCCCTCGCCGAGCCCGCGGCCCAGCTGGGGGAGCTTGGAGGCGCCGAAGATCACCAGCACGATGAGGAAGATGATCAGCAGCTCCTGGAATCCTAGATGGGGCATGGTGGAGGGCTCGCGCTCGTTCTCAGTCTAGCAGAGCGCCGCGTGCGTCGGACCACGCTTCGCGGAGGAGGGGGACGAGGTCGGCGGTCTCGGGCAGGTGCGCCAAGTGGCGAAGCGCTGCCTCCAGCGAGGGACGGATCAGGGCAACGTGGCGCCGGCTGCCGCGTCGCCGGAACGACTCGAAGGTGCCGACGATCTTGAGGGCGCGCTGGGCCGCGGCGCGGTGGAAGGCCAGCCGCGCCTCCGGCGTCTCGAGACGGTCCCCGAGGAGCTTCTCGGTCCACCGAGAGGGGGGATAGAGCGTGTCGTTGGTCAGCGAGGCGAGGTCGTAGAAGGGCGGTCCCGGGCGCAGGTCCTGGTGGTCGAGCACCGCCACGGCGCCGGCCGGCAGGGGCACCAGGTTGCGGGCCATGAAGTCCCGGTGGCAGGGCTCCGGCGGCGAGGTCGCCAGCTCGACGACGAGCCGGTCGAGGCCCGCGCGCAGCGCTGCCGCCGTCGCCGGGTCGCCGGTCAGGCCGCGCGGCTCGAGGTAGAGCCGCCACGTCTGCTCGAGCTCCGCCGCGAGCAGGACCTCGCCGAGGGGCGGCTGCAGCGCGGCCACCCGATCGCCGTCGAGCCCGCGGATGCGATCGGCGACGTCGACCGCCGTTCGCAGCCACGGCTCGAGGGCCGGCCAGCCCGAGGGTTCGTGGTCCTGCAGGGTCTCGGCTCCGAGGTCCTCGAGCAGCATGAGCCCAGCCGCGCAGTCGGCGTCGAGGACGACCGGCGTGCGCACTCCCGCTCCCGAGAGCAGGCGATCGGTGGCGAGCCAGCGCCGGCACGCGTCCCGCAGGGTCGGAGGGTAGAAGGCCACGACGAGGGTCTCGCGGCCTCGATGCGCCCGGAAGTAACGCCGCGCCGAAACGTCGCCCGGCATGGGATCGAGGCGCTCGACCCGCGGCTCCCGTGCCGCGATCCAGGCGCGGCAGGCCGCGAGGATCGCTTCCGCCGTCGCCGGCTCGGCCGCCTCGTCGGTCACGTTTGACACCCCTCCATGGCGCTAGGATAATCGCAGAAGGCTTCTAGAGATCGGTGATGGACTCTCGGCTGAGACGGCTCGTCCACGACCTGCGCTGCGCCGTGTCGCATGCCTTGGGCGACTCAGAGGACGTGGGGCGGGTGCTGGAGACGATTCGCCAGCAGGGATGGTCGCTCTATCTGGTGGTGGATCGGAAGCGAGACGGCGAGCCGATCGAGAGCTACGAGGTCGAGTCGCCGCAGTCGCCGGCTCCGGAGCCCAAGGACGTCAGCTTCAGGATCGATGGGGAGGATCTCTCCTTCCTGAGATCGATCGGCATCGACCCGACCCGCAAGGTGCGCAGCCGGCGAGCGCCGCGCTGACCCGGCAGCGGTCAGGCCGCCGAGAGCCAGGCGAGCGTCCAGTTGCGTCCCGCCGCCGCGCCGTCGCGCCGGTAGCTGTTCCAGCGGTCGTCGCAGCGCGTGCAGGCCTCGACTCGCTCGCTGTGCTCGACCCCCAGCGCGACCAGTTGGGCGGCCACGGCCGCACCCAGATCGAGATGCGCTCGACGCCGCGGTCCGGCCCGAAGAACCCCCCCGCTCGAGGCCGCGACCACCTGCGCCGCGACGTCGTCGCCCACCTCGTAGCAGCACGGCCCGATGGCGGGCCCGATCCACGCGACGGCGTCCAGCGGGCGAACGGGGAGCGTCTCGACGGCTCGCGCCACGACGCCGGCGGCGATTCCTCGCCAGCCGGCGTGGATCACGGCCAGGCCGGAGCGGCCACCGACGACGACCGGCACGCAATCGGCCGTGGCGATGGCGAGGCCGAGATCGCTCCGCTCCGTGGTCAGGGCATCACCCTCTCCCGCGCAGCCCGCCTCGGCGACGAGCACCGCGTCGGAGTGGACCTGGCGCAGCCAGGACACCTCGCCGGGTCCGTCGGGCAGGGCGTCCACGATCTCGCCGAGGGAGGCGCCCGTGCGACCGATGAAGCGCACCTGCAGGCGTCCTCGACCGGCGCTCCAGACAGGTCCACCCAGGATGGTCTCCGCCGCCGGTTGCACTCGCGCCTCCGCCCGTGGATTGTAGACTAGGCGCCGATTCGGACATCCCGTGAGCGACCGGCTCCGTGCCGAGCCGGTCCTGCCCGAGGCGGTGAGCCGCGTGCCTCCCGAGACCTACTCTCCAGCGCATGGACGGATCCGCTTCGTGCAGGTCAGCAAGCGGTTTCCCGACAATACGCGGGCTCTCACCGGGGTCACGATCGAGATCGACCGAGGCGAGTTCGCCTTCGTCACGGGTCCGAGCGGGGCTGGAAAGACGACGCTCCTGAGCCTGATCTACGGGGCGATGGTGCCGAGCTCGGGGACGGTGCTGGTGAACGGCCGCAACGTCGGCGCCTTGCCGCAGCGCAAGATCCCCTACCTGCGACGGACCATCGGCGTGGTCTTCCAGGACTCGCGGCTGATCCGACGCAAGACGGCGTTCGAGAACGTCGCCTACCTGCCGCGTATCCTCGGCCTGCCGGTCCGCGAACAGCGGCAGCTGGCCCAGGACGCTCTGGGCCGGGTCGGCCTCACCCATCGGATGAACGCCTTTCCCGAGCAGCTCTCGGGCGGAGAGCAGCAGCGCGTGGCCATCGCCCGAGCGGTGGTGAACCGACCCTCCGTGCTGCTCGCCGACGAGCCGACGGGGAACCTCGATCCGGACCTCTCGCGCGAGATCTTCGACCTGTTCGCCGAGGTCAATCGCGGCGGCACGACGGTCCTGGTGGCCACCCATGATCACTCCGTGCTGCGCAGCGTGGGCGGCCGCGTGCTCTACCTCAGGGACGGTCGGCTGACCGGGGACAGCCGTTTCGCCGCGGACATGGACCCGCCGGACACCGTGGACCGGGGCGTCTCGCTGTGAGCGCCCGTCAGGCGCTCGGCTACTTCCTGCGGGAGGCGCTCCTCTCCCTGCGGCGGGGCTGGAAGGTCAGCCTGCTCGCCGTGTTGACCATCGCCGTGAGCTTGTTCGTGGGCGGGCTCTTTCTCCTCGTCACCCACAACCTGGGGGAGGCGACGCGGTCGTGGCGGAGCGAGGCCCGGGTGATCGCCTATCTCGACCCGTCGGCCGAGGTCGCGCAGATCGAGGAGCTGAGCCGCTCCGTCGCGCGCCGGGAGGGAGTCGACGCGGTGACCTTCGTCTCCGCGGAGGAGGCGCGGGTCCGCCTGCGGGAGGCCTTTCCGGCGCTGGGCGACATCGTCGACGATCCCGGGGCGGCACCCCTGCCCCCTTCGCTCGAGATCTCCACCGCCGACGGCACCGGAGAGGGTGCCCTGCGGGAGCTGACCGAGAGCCTCGCCGGCAGTGCTCTCGTCGAGCTGGTGGACGATGATCGAGCCTGGCTCGGGAGGCTCGACACCGTGGTCGCCCTGGCGCGTGGAGCGGGCTTGCTGCTGGGATCCCTGCTGCTGGCGGCCGCCGTCTTCACGATCTACAGCGTCATCCGTCTCAGCGCCTACCTCTACCGGGAGGAGGTCGGCGTCATGCGCCTGGTCGGCGCCACCGAGGCGATGATCCGAGGCCCCTTCTATCTCGAGGGCCTGATGCAGGGTCTGCTGGGCGGCGCCACGGCGATCGCGGCGCTGGGGGCGATCTGGCTGCTGGCGCGATCGGCCGGCACCGGGCCCCTCTCGGCCGGCACGATGACCGGAGAGCTCTTCTTCGGTCGCTTCTTGCCGATCCCGATCCTGGTTTTGCTGGTTGCCCTCGGGGGCCTCGCCGGCCTGGTGGGGGCGGGCCTCTCCCTGCAGCGCGAGATGGCCGGTCGGCCCGCCCCCGACGGGGCCTGAGGCGAGAAAGAGGCCCCGACCGCCGTGCGGCGGCCGGGGCCTCGGAAGATGCGACGCCGGCGCTTCAGCCGACGCTGATGATGATCACCGCGCGACGGTTCTCGGCGCGACCGGCAGCCGTGTCGTTGTCGCCGACCGGCTCGCGAGCGCCCTTGCTCTCGACCGTGATGCGGCTGGCGTCGATGCCGTGACGGTCCACCAGGTAGCTCTTCACCGCTTCAGCGCGGCGCAGCCCCATGGCGTCGTTGGTGGCATCGCCCCCGGAGGCATCCGTGTGACCGACGACGTGCGCCCGCAGCTCCGGATCCTGCTTCAGCTTGAGCGCGACCTCGTCGAGCTTCGCCTTGCAGATGTTCGAGGTGCGGGTGCTACCGCTGTCGAACTGACAGGTCTCGCGCTCCTCCGGCCGCGGCTCGGGAGCCGGGGGCGGCGGAGGCGGAGGAGGCGGTGGCTCGGGAGCCGGCGGCGGAGGCGGCGGCGGGGGAGGAGGCGGCGGCGGAGGCTCCGGGCACGGGCAGGGCGGCGAGCTGCCGCGCCAGCGATAGGCGATGCCCAGCGTCGCGACGAGCGGGTCGATGTCGAGGCTCGCCGGCCCGGACTCGGCCGATGCCCAGAGCTTGCGCACGCTGGTGGTGATGGCCCACGGGTTGGACTCTCCGAAGGGGATGTCCAGCCCCGCCGTCACGCCGAAGGCCACCTCGTCGTCGAAGTCGGTGCTGAACGGCACACCGGCCAGCGACGTGCTGAAGTCGTCGTACTGGATCAGGGCGACCATCGGGCCGAGGTAGAAGTCGACGAAGCTCCTCGGCGTCAGGTGGAAGTTGAGGCCCAGGCCGAGCAGGGGCCCGGAGATGTCGAACTCGTCCATCTCCCACGCGGTGGGAGTGTCGATCATGTAGTGCGCGTCCAGATCGTGTGCGATCGCGAGGCCTTCCAGACCTAGCAGACAGTTGAACCGGTACTCGAGGCCGAGGCCGAAGCCTTCACCCCCTTCGATCTTGAGTTGCTGACGGATGGCGCCGCCTTGGCTTTCGGCGTGGAACTCGTCGTCGTCCGTGTCGACGCGAGCCGCGAAGCCGCGCAGGGTCCAGCGATAGCCGCCGCCGTGCCGGCAGTCGGCCGACTCCTGGGCTTCCGCCACCGCGGGAAGCGCCAACAGGGCGATCGCCGCGCCGGCGAACAGCCGGGCGATAGAGAGTTTCCTCATGTCAAGTCTCCTGATCTCCAAATGGCTGGAGGCGCGGTGTGCGCTCCGAGCTCCAATCGATGGTAGCAGCTGGCCTTATGGCCGCCTATTCGCCGGAAGGCATATATCCTCAGCGCCCGGGCGGCTCGTCGTCGTCCTCGTCGTCCTCCTGACCGGTGTCCGCTCCAGGCAGGCGCCCGAGCTCGCGCTCGAGCTCCTCACGCTCGGCCTCGAGCTCTTCGATGGTCTTGTTGTACTGCTCGACCTCCTGGTTGTGCTCGGCGGTTTCCTGGTTGGTGGCCACGCGCTGGATGGCTGCCTGGTTGCCGGCGCGACCGTAGGCCGTCTTGGCCTGGTCCCAGGACCGCTGCTTCTCGTAGACGAAGCCGAGCTGGCCCCAGATCTTCACCTGATCGGCGCTCGCGGAGGTCAGGTCCAAGGCACGGCGCAGGGCGGGCTCGGCGCGCGCGTACTCGCCGGTGGCGGTGTAGGCCTGACCGAGGTAGTACTGGGCCAGCCAGTCGCGGCTGTCGAGGCCGGCCGCGCGCTGGAACGTGGCGGCCGCCTCGGAGTACTGCCGGGCGCCGAGCTGCGCCTCACCGAGCAGCACCACGTTGTCGTAGCTGGCCTCGGCCGCCGCCAATCGCGAGGCGGTCTGGGTGGCCTGGCGATAGGCGGCCAGCTTGCTCTCACCCGGCGACTCCCGTCCCTGGCGGATCTGCGCCTTGGTCAGGGCCCGGAGCACGTCGGCAGAGGCGTCGAGCTCGGCCGCACGGGTCAGGACCCGCACGGCTGCGTCGGTGTCCCCGGCGTTGAGGGCGGCGGCGCCATACTGGTACTGCACCGCGGCGTCATCGGGCTTGGCCTGGGCGGCCTTGGCCAGCTCTGCGATCGCGCGATCGGTCTGACCGCTCTCCGCCAGCGCCTTCGCCAGCAGCTGCGCGTGCACGCCGCGCTGCTCGCTGGACAGGACGCTGGTGTCCATCTTCGCCAGGATGGTGGCTCCGTCGGCATACTGACCGACCGCCACGTAGGCCTGACCCAGCGCGAACTGCATCTTGGTGCTGGGATCCAGGTCGTACGCTCTGCGCAGGGAGGAGACGGCCTCGCTGGTGCGGCCGGCCTTCAGCTGAGCCGATCCGAGCATCCAGTGGCCATCGGCCCACTCCGGGTTCTCGGACGTGACTTCCTGGAGCTCCTGGATGGCCTGGGTATAATTTCCCTCTTGGAAGGCCTGCACGCCCGCCTCCCAGTCCGCATGGGCACCGGCGGTCGTGGCCAGCACAAGGGCGAGGCTCCCAGCGATTCGTTTCATCATCCTTCTCCTTTGGGCTGGTTGCTGTCTCGACACGTGGCCTCGTACTCCCCAGCCCTCGAGAGCATAGTCGCAAGAGCTGTGCCAGGTTCGTCTCGACCTAGCTGTCCGCGAGGAGCCGGCCGACCGAGTCCAGGAAGGCCTGCGCCTGGTGCGGTCCGAGACTGGATGCGATACTGCGCTCGCGCGTCCGGATCAGCTCCCGGACCGCCGCCGGCCCGTCGCCGTTCTGGACCTGCGCGAGGATGTCGTCTCCCAGCGGCTCCAGCTGGCCGTTGGGGAGGAAATCGCTCGACGCGTCCTGAATCTCCTCGAGCAGCGCTTCCAGATCGTCGGGAAGCATCGACTCCAGCCGCCCGGCGGGCAGCTTGTTGGGGTCGTCCCGCAGCTCGATGAGGTTCGAGGTGATCAGGCCGTAGACCGTCTTCGAGACCTCGAACGGGCTCATCTTGATGGTGTGGCTGATCTCGTCGATCGAGCGGTGCTCGTCGATCTTGCGAATCACCTGCCACTCGCGCGGAGTCAGCGAGATCGGCGTCTTGCCGCCGTCCTCGCGGAAGACCGGCACCATGCTGGTAGAGGGGACGCGCGCGACGAGGACCTTCCATTCGTCGATGCGCTGCGCGGCGGCCATCAAGAGGTTGGTGTTGGACTTCTCGATCGTGCGCTCGCTCGCGCTCTCGTCGCTCTGCTCGAAGCGGAAGGACCCCTCCTGCCAGGTGGCGAGCTCGTAGAAGGCCTCGTCGCCCAAGAGGTCGCCGCAGGAGGAGTGGACGATCTGTCCCTCGCGCAAGACGATCGCGCCCTCGCCCAGCTTGCCGCTCATCAGGAACCGGCCGCTCTTGCCGGAGGCGGCGACCAGCTGGATGACGTCGGGAAGCGGCAGCTCTTCGAGCGAGCCCTGGAAGGCCATGGCCTACTGCAGGCGGAAGTTGACCGTCAGATTGTAGTAGACGTCCACGGGCCGGCCGTTCAGGGTCGCCGGCCTGAACCTCCAGGTCCTGACCGCTTCGACGGCCGCCTGGTCCAGACCCATGGGCAACGGCTTGAGCACCTTCAAGTTCTGCACATTGCCCTCCTTGTCGATGATGGCCTCGAGAATCACCACGCCCTGGATCCTCGCCTTGCGCGCGATCTCGGTGTACTGGGGATCCGGCCCCGAGATCTTCTCGGGCCTCAGGACGTCGCCGCCGACGCGGATCGGGCCTTCCGGCTCCCGCGAGGGCGGGCCCTCGGGGATGTCGAAGATGATGTCGGTGTCGGGCAGGTCGATCTCCGGCTCCAGCTCCTCCTCGAGGCGGATCGGCTCCGGCTCGTCGGGGGTCGGGTCGGGGATCGGGACCTTCTTGGACTTGGGCTGGGGAAGCTCCTGCTGCTGCTTGGGCGGCGGCGGCTTGAAGCGCACCTGCTGGACGACGTAGACCTTCTGCTGGGCCTGCGCCGACTCGGCCGCCTGGAACTCCGGGAACACGACGAACGCCAGGCCGACGTGGAAGACGACGGCGACGATGGTCGCGATCCACCAGTTGCGGCGGTCCTCCTTGTCCTCCTCGGCGAAGGCCCAGAACTCGCCGCCGATCAGACGCTCGGCGTCTTCCGGTCGCGGGGCGGGCTTCTTCTGGCTCTCGTTGGCCATGGCGTCCCCCTTAGCTTAGTACCAGAACATGTCGATCTCGCGCTGCGTCGGGATCGAGACGTTCCGCACCTCGAGGCCGATCTTCTCCGGTGCCTGTCGCAGCTCGTCGAAGACCGCGACCATGTATCCGTACTCCGCGTTCGGGTCGGGTCGGATGATGACGGGCTTGGCGGGGTTGCGCTCGAGCTTGGGCTTGAGGTAGTCCAGCACGCCGTCGAGCGGCATCGGGCTGCCGTCGACGATCAGCTGGCCGCCCGGCCGGATCTCGATCAGCACCGACTCCTCCTTGTCGACGAGCGGCGTGTCCTCCTGCTCCTCGGGCAGGGCGAAGTCGAGGCCGCGGGTGGCCGCGAAGGTGCTCGTCAGCATGAAGTAGACGATGAGCAGGAACGCGATGTCCGCCATCGAGGCGGTGGGGATCTCGTCGTCGACCCGGCTACGGGAGAACTTCATCTCAACCCTCCTCGACGGTGGCCTGCTCGGAGAGCAGGTAGATCACCTCGGCCTGCGCCTGCTTGAGCGCGTCGATGACGCGGTCCACGTACTGGTAGGGAACGTCCCGGTCCGCCTTGAGGACGAACGCCCTGCCGGGGTCGGTCGCCACGACGCTGGCGGCGAAGGAGAGGACCTCCCCGGGCCCGGGCACCGGCACGCTCACCTCGTCACCCGCCGAGACCCGGATCTGGCCCTGCCGGGTGACCGAGATGTAGGCCGACCGCTTCGGGATCTCGAAGCGCAGGTCGGTCCTGGGCAGCCCGACCTGGGTCTTGTCGACCTCGAAGTTGATCGTCAGCATGAAGAAGATGATCAGGAGGAAGGCGATGTCCGCCATCGAGGCGGTCGGGATCCCCTGATTCTGGATGTTGCGCGACCGGAGTCTCATCGCCTGGCCTTTCCGCGGCGCTCCTGCCTCAGCTCCTGGCCGCCTGGGCGGCCCCGGCGGCCCCGGCGGCCATCGGAGGCTCCGGATTGATGCCGCTGCGCTCCATCTCGCCGAAGGTCTCGAGCAGCATGTTCGTCGACGTCTCGATGTCGCGCACGTACTTGTTGATCTGGTTCATGAAGAAGTTGTAGGCGAGCTGGGTCGGAATCGCGACCACCAGACCCGCCGCCGTGGTGATCAGGGCCTCCGAGATGCCGGCCGCGACGGCGCCCGGGTTGGTCAGGCCCTGCTCGGCCAGCGCTTCGAAGGAGTTGATCATGCCCGCCACCGTGCCGAGGAAGCCGAGCAGGGGCGCGACGCTGGCGATGGTCGCCAGCCAGACCAGGTTCTTCTCCAGGCGGCCGACCTCGAAGAGGGCGGCGTTCTCGATCGTCTTCTCGACGTCCTCCTTCGGCTGCCCGAACTTGAGCAGGCCGGCCTTCATGATCGAGGCGACGGGCCCGCCGGTCGACTCGCAGACCTTGATGGCGTCCTTCAAGGACCGGTTCACGAGCAGGGCCTTGCGGATCTTGGCCAGGAAGGGGTTGACGTCCGTCTTGGCCCGGCGCAGCGCGATGAAGCGCTCGATGATGAAGATCAGGCCGATCACCGAGAAGATGAGGAGGGGCCACATGAACGGGCCGCCATCCCTGAAGAGCTGGACGAGAGTTCCACCAAATCCATCCACCGCTAGTCCTCCTCTGACTGTCTTTGACCCGAATCGCTGGGTTGGAGTTCCCGGCCGGGCCAAGACGTCGGCGTCGGAACCGGGTTGCGCGCGAGGCGACGATGCCGTTCAGGCATGGCGTGCATCAGTCCTGAAGTGACCAATCAGTCCTGAAGAAACAAGGGGCCGGATGGTAGCACAAGCCCAGAATTCCCGGCAATCCGGGCGGGCCGGCCGTCGAGCCCCATCTCAATGACCGCGAACCAAACGGTCCAATCGCTGGCGGAGAGCGTAGCACAACGCCGCCGCAAGGGCGTCCGCCGCATCCGCCGCCATCCGCTCGGCGCCGAGGGCCAGCTGCAGCCGGACCATCCGTTCGACCTGCTCCTTGTCGGCCCTGCCGTGGCCGGCCACCGCACTCTTGATCTCGGCCGGCGAGTACTCGTGCACCACGACCCCGCGCTGCGCGGCCAGCGCCAGCAGCGCCCCCCGCGCCTGGGCGAGCACCACCAGCGAGCGCGGGTTGAGACCGAGGAAGGGCGCCTCGAGCACGGCGGCTTCGGGCCTCCACTCGTCGATCAGGGTCGAGAGCTCGGCGACCAGGCGCGCCAGACGCGCCTCGAGAGCGAGGGAGCGGGGCGGGGAGATGCGCCCGAAGACCAGGACGCGCAGGCGTCCCGCCTCCGCGTCGAGGAAGCCGTAGCCCGTGTGGTGGCTGCCGGGGTCGAGGCCGAGGATGCGCACCGTCGCCGATCAGCCGGCCTCGGCGAGCGCCTCGGCGGGGATGTCGGCGTTGGTCCAGACGTTCTGGACGTCGTCATGGTCCTCGATCGCCTCGAGGAGACGGTAGACCTGGCCGGCATCCTCGCTCGCGACCTCGACCGTGGTGCTCGGGATCATCGCCAGGGCTCGCGTCTCCACCGGGACGCCGGCCCGCTGCAGGGCCTGGCTCATCTGGGCGTAGCCGTCGGGAGGGGTGGTCACCTCGTAGCCGTCCTCCTCGCTGCGCACGTCCTCCGCCCCCGCCTCCAGGGCGAGCTCCACCAGCCGATCCTCGGAGACGGCGTCCCTGGGCACGACGAAGAGCCCCTTCTTCTCGAACATCCAGGCCACGCACCCGTTCTCGCCGAGGTTCCCGCCGTGCCGGGAGAGCAGGTGGCGCAGCTCGCCGACGGTGCGGTTGCGATTGTCGGTCATCGCCTCGATGAAGAGGGCGACGCCTCCCGGGCCGTAGCCCTCGTAGGTGAGCTCGTCGTAGGTCGCTCCCTCGAGCTCGCCGGTGCCGCGCTTGATCGCGCGGTCGATGTTGTCGTTGGGCACGTTGGCGTCGCGCGCCTCCTGGACCGCCGAGCGCAGGCGCGGGTTGCCGTCCGGATCACCTCCGCCGATCCGGGCCGAGACGGTGATCTCCTTGAGCAGCTTCGTCCACAGCTTGCCGCGGCGGCTGTCGATGGTCGCTTTCTTGCGCTTGATCTGTGCCCACTTGCTGTGACCTGCCATGGCGTCGAGGCCCTCCGAGCCCGCCATTCTAGCAAGGGGCCCGTCGCGCGCGAGCCTCGCCGCGATCGGCGCAGAGGTCCCGCTAAAGCCTTTTTCGCGAAGGCTTTCACGATTGACCTGCCGCTCGGCTCGGTGCTAAAACGGGGTCGCTCCTCGGAGAGCCCCTCCCCATGATCCTGGTAGCCGTCCGCGACGCTCCCCGGCGTGAAGCCATCCGAGCCGCGCTGGCTCACGAAGGCTGGCTGGTGAGCGTCGTGGGAAGCCTCGATTCGGCGTTCCGGATGGCGGCCGATCATGCCCCGCGCCTGGTCGTCCTCGACTCGGGGCTGCCGGGCTCGGACGACCTGGTCGACGTCTTCGCGCGCGCCAACGGGGGTCCCGGCATCCTCCTGGTGGGCGAGCCCGGGGAAGAGCTGCGCCTGCAGGTCGATGCGGTGGTCGACAGCGACGTCGATCAGCGGGATCTGGTGGGGGCGGTCAAGCGCTGCCTCGACGCGCCGCGGCCCGAGGGCCGCAAGCCGCGCCAGGACGGCTCGCGGCGCTGGACCAGCGCGGAGCTCTTCGGCGAGATCCTCGAGGACCTCGACGCCGCGGTGGCCGCGGTCGAGTCGCGAGGGGACGAGGCGCCGCCGGAGCGCTCGCCGCTGGAGTCCGCGACCATCGCCGTCGACGAGAGGGAGACACCCGGACCGTGGGCGAGCCGGACGCGCGCCCCGGTCGAAGCGGAGGACGAGGAGGTGCCCGAGGCCGGTCTCCCGGGGATGGGGCCGGCGGCGGCCCAGGGTGCGGAGGAGGAGACCGCGGCCACCGAGGATGCGGAGGTCGAGAAGGCCGCGCCGGCCCGGGGCGCGGAAGCGGAGGAGGCGCCGGCCGAGGAGGAGCCGGGGAGCGCGGACCACGAGCCCGAAGAGATCGCTGCCGTCGAGCCCGCGCTCGCCACTCGCCCGCTCTCCCTGGACGAGATCGAGCGGGCCCAGCCTCTCGACGAGGCGGAGGTCGCGCCGTTCGGCGGGCAGCCGGCGGCGACCGTCGGCGACGAGCGGGCTGCGCCCCTCGGCGATGAATCGGGTGAGACCCTCGACGAGGAGGCGGCGGCTCTCGGCGAGGAGGAGGTGATGCCCGTCGACGAGGCGGAGGTCGCGCCGTATGGCGGGCCGCCGGCGGCGACCGTCGGCGACGAGCGGGCTGCGACCCTTGAGGAGGAAT